>OJNZ01002046.1_pt1 | contig 9749 bp, 9 predicted proteins | sample 1598001 | NCBI WGS metagenome assembly OJNZ01 (sample SAMN01915225, study PRJEB22387) | human gut metagenome | isolation source: stool | host: Homo sapiens | place: USA | reverse complement strand
CGCACTCCACCGAGGCATAGAAACTTTTCAGGTCGATTGCCAGATAGGTGCGCTGCGCTGCCATGATTCAGCCCTCCTTTGTGTTATTTGGTTTCCACCTCCACGAACCATCTGCCGAACCGGGATGGAAACCGTGGGTCGGAACGCTCGAAAAACAGGTGCCGCTCCTGCCCCTTTACCATTACAGTATAACAGTCGCCGGACATATCGGCAATGGTATTTGCAGGGCGAAAGTCCCGCACCTGTTCAATAGGATATGTCCGGCCATCGCCCCATGTGATCTGCCGGGGCTGCATATAGCCAGTCGCGTCAAAATCAGAGTTCACCTTCACATAGACCTTTTCCGTTTTGCGGCGGCAGTTCCGATTCATTCCTCACAGCTCCTTTACGAAAATCACAACTATTCATCTTATTATAATAAATATTTACGTTGTTTTCAAGATGAAACGGCTATTTTAGCTGTGATATAGACAACGAAAAAGAGTGACAGCATTTCAAGCTGAAACGCTGTCACTCTTTTTCTTGTTTACAGTTCTCCAAGAATCTTCAAAAACTCATCAAACCGATAAGCACCCTCCAGATGGAGGTCTTTATTCTGGAACACCATGTAATAACGATACTGGCTCCCGGCTGCATTCTGCCATGCACGGCCCAGTTTGATCTTTTCACGGGATTCAGCATTTTCCAACTGGTCGCCCTTGGTTTCCACCAGCAGTACCTTTCCGCTGTTGGTCATCACGATAAAGTCCGGGTAGTGGTTGCGGAAAGCATTCAGGCAGAACGCATTCCGTCCACTGGTGGGATTGCGGTGCCACCAGCGCACACTGTCAATGCCGGTCAGTGCCATTGCCATATCGTACTCGAAATTATCGTCTAACTCGCACTCCTGCTTGTACAGGCTCTTTGTTAGGGAGGAAGCCTTGCCAGACAGGGTGATATGCGATGTCAGCTTGAACCGAGGTTTGGTGACGATCTTGCCTACCTCCAGCCAGTTGTAGAAGTTCTCCCTTGCGGTCTCCTCTTGCAGCTTGATGATGTAATCGCAGATTTTGTTGGCAAAGTTGATGGGCATTTGTTCCAGCGCATCCAACTGGTCTTGGTTCATGCCGTCGATGATGTAGTCCACATAACGCTGCAACTCCGTATCGTCCACGGCGTTCAGCTTCTTCTGGCGACTCAAGGTGGTGTGGATGATGTTGCGGCACAGTTTCAGCCGGTTCTCGCCCGGCATCAGAGGAAACTGCTGCCCGATAAACTGCTGATACTGGGATTCCATTTTGGACGCACGGGGCGTACCATCGCCGTCCAGATCGACCTGTGCCAGATTGTTGTCCAGATGATCGAAGTCGATGTTGCTGGGCTTGCCCTTCAGGGTGAAGTTGCTCAGCAAATTCTCCTTGGTCAACTCCTGCGTATCACTGGGCATCAGGACGCTCTGAGGGATCTTCAGGCAGAATTTAGGCAAGATGAGTTGTTCGATCTCGTCGGCAAACTCTGCTTTGACTTTTGTTTGTCCAACCATTTTCTGCGCCTCCTGCGGTAAGTCGCTGGCAGGGTCGTCCTTGTGCTGCTGCAAGGCAGCTTCAAAGGCGACAATTTCCTTTCCGGCTTGTGCCAGAATGTTCTGCACTGCCGGTGCGATCTTTTGGGGTTCGGTGGTGGGGTCAACGCACACCGGGTCCAGCCGCACCGTATCTGGGTCATCGAAAATATCCTGCGGCTCCTCCGCAGGTGCCAGGGGCGTGATGCTAAAGGTGGTCTGCTGTGCCACAGGCAGCGGTGCCGGAGCAGGGGCTTCCTCCTGTGCCCGGTAGTCCTGATCGGTAAAGCCTGCGTTATTCAAGCCCTTTACAATGCCATCCAGTGTGTGCTTGAAGTCCGCAGAGGAGGTCAGTACATAGGACATATTCAAAGCCGGGACCGGGTGCTTTCGGGTATAGGGCAGGCGCAGGATGCGCCCAACGATCTGCTCCACATCCACCTGACTGGTACGGTTCGCCAGCGATGCAAGGATGTAGGCAAAGGGGCAGTCCCAGCCCTCCTTCAATGCGTTGACGGTGATGATAAATCGGATGGGGCATTTGGGCGAGAGCAGGTCTGCATTTTTCAGCTCATTGATGTCGGCGGTCTTAATGGCGATCTGCTTTGCCGGTATGCCGTTTTTCACAAGGATGGTGCGGATCTTCTCAAAGGTGGCAGCGTCCTCTTTGCCCTTGGGCTGTGCCTGAAACAGCACGATGGGGCGGATGTAGCAGCCGCCGTTGCGGTATTCTGCCATAGCCTGCGCTTCCAGAATGCTCTGCATCTGGACGGCGTTGTTCAGCACATCCAACTGGTTGTTGCGGTTCATTACGAACACCGGCAGCTTGACCATATTTTCCTGACGCAGATGAATGGCATCCACAATAGAGATCAGGTTGCTTTCCTTGGTAGGGGTAGCAGTCAAGTCCAGCACAAAGCGAGGGTTGAAGTCCCGGAGCATCTGCTTGCTCAGAGTGCTGCGGGCATGATGGCTTTCGTCCACGATCACCACCGGGCGAAGCTGGTTGATGATTTGCAGCAGGGCGGTGGGGTCGGCATCCTCCACCGGATGGGTGGGAGTGCCCAGAGCCTGCGCCAACTGTGCCAGACTGCTGTTCTCCTGCCGTGCCTTGAGCTGCTCTTTCTTGCCCCGGAAAGAATCGTAGGACAGCACCAGAATAGAAAGCTGCTCGGTGATGGCAGAGATGTTGAACCGTGTGGCAGACAGTAACTGGTCTTTGGTGTAGATCTCCACCCGGCTGTTGAATGCCACATCAATTTTCTGGCGGTAGGGGTGCGCCGGGTTCCGCATGGCAGAAAGGGTCTGGGTGAGGATGGCATCCGAGGGCACCAACCAGACCACCACACGCTGCTGCATCACGCCCAGTGCATGGAAGATCGGCTCAATGGCGTTGGCGGCAAGGAAGGTCTTACCGCCACCGGTGGGCACTTTCAGGCAGACATTTGCCACGCCCGGCAAAAGATCCTGATACCGGGGCATTCCGCCCGGTCCCACCGGAACGTGCTTTTCTTCCCACAGTCGGCGGTAGGCGGTTTCGATGCTGCCTGTCTGCATCAAAATTTCAAGATACCGTTCAAGGTCACGGATCACGGCTCTTTGATAATTTTTCAATTCCATTTTTGCCGTCCTCCTTACACCCGCACAATATCACGGGGAATCTTTTTGAACGTAATGCCAAGTTGCTGCAACTCCTGTTCGCTCAGGGTGCAGCGGTCGGCGTAAATGATGTAGCCCTCTGCCTTTTCCGGGATGGTTGCCACAAAGTCGTAGTTCAGCACACAGACCTTCTGGGGTTCGTAGAAGAAATAGTAGGCAGTGCTGTTGTTCTCGCCAAGGAAATAAGGATTGCTGTTCTTGTGGTCAGGCAGTGGCTTTTTGGTTTCGGTATACCAGATGTAGTCCCTGATCTTCTCGGTGCCCACCTTTTCGTTCAGGTTGCCGCTGGGCAACAGCAACGGTTCGCCCAGTTCATAATAGCTGAAACTGCCGCCAGTGCCATCCACGGCGTTCTTGCCCTCGCCATAGCCATGGATGACCCGCTTGACACGCTCGGCGGTGATGGTGTCTGCATAATCGCCCATCTCCACCAGAATGAATTTGCGGTGTCCGCCATCGGCTTTGTTCATGTTAAGCACCGCATGGGCTGTGGTGCCGGAGCCTGCGAAGGAATCCAGAATCAAAGCGTCCTGTGTTCCGGCAACTTTCAACACAAACTCGATCAGGCGGTGGGGTTTGGGTGTATCGAATGTAGCCTTGCCGTCAAAAATCGCAAGCATTTCTTTTTTGGCTTCGTCGGTGTGACCTGTTTCAGAGAACGGCCAGAAGTTAGTGGGCAAGCGTCCACCGACATTTTCGAGATAAGTTTTTCGGGCAATACCGCCCTTACCGCCTTTCGTGAAGAAAAAGCGTGGCCACTGTCCACGTTCCAGCACTTTTTGTGCATTAGATGATGCAACTTCCAACGGGTCTGCAAGCACGATGGCTTTTACATCCGGGCGAACCTCATCAGGCGAAATGCCGCAGACATGAGCGCGCTCTTTTTCATCATGCAGGTCTTGCAGTTCGTACTTTGTCCAGCCGTTCATGATTTCCAGCATGGTATCCTGCTGGTACCGCCAGCAGGCACCATTACTGGGATAGAGCATTTTTCCTGTGAATGGATGTTGGATGGCGTAGACCATGCCCTGATGGGTGGCTGCACCGGGAGCAAAAGCATCACTTGTTCTCCATGCCGAAACATCATTGTCTGGATTTTTATATTTAGCATCCATCTCAGCAGTGCGAGGCAGTTTGTTGGGGTTCCATTCTGGCTCCTTGCTGTAAACCAGAATGTGTTCTACCTCGTTCACGATACCTTTGGAATCGTTGCGGGTAGAGTAGGTGCGCTGCCATGCAATGTCAGACACATAACAGCTTGCTCCAAAAATTTCATCGCAGATTGATTTCAGATTATAGAGTTCATTATCATCAATGCTGATGAAAATCACGCCATCATCTGCCAACAGCTTTTGAAGCAGCATCAGCCGGGGATACATCATGCAGAGCCACTTATCGTGACGGGTCAGGTCCTCGCCCTCTTTGCCCACCACTTCCCCCAGCCATTTCTGGATGTGGGGGTCGCTGACATTATCGTTGTAGCACCAGCCCTCGTTGCCGGTGTTGTAGGGCGGGTCAATATAGATGCACTTCACCTTGCCCTCATACTGCGGCAACAGGGCTTTCAGTGCTTCAAGATTATCGCCGTGGATGATCATGTTCTCACTGCCGTTGTCCTCGGTGTGCTTGCCCATTTCGTCAAAGCTATACTGACGCTCCAACACACGGAACGGCACTTCCTGATGATGATTGACAACTTTGCTTTTTCCGATCCATTCCAAGGTTGGCATGGCGTTTTTCTCCAATCTAAAAATTTCAAACTGCGGACAAAAAGGACGCATTGTTGTGGCAAGCAGTGCAGACGTATATACATCTGCTTATTTTGCTCTGCAAAATGCTTGTTGGGGAGTGCCCCAAACCCCTTTGATCTGCATTTTTCCAATGCAGGCTGCGCGTCCCGGCGGGACGCTTTTTACCCTGTGATGCTCTCCGGGTCATTGAGGACTTGCATGAGGTGAGATGCGGCTTCTGCCAGAGAAGCATACTTCATCTGTTCCGGGACGGGTGCATTCAGAAGAGAAATGCCCCATTCCTGCATACAGTCCGCAAATTCCTTTTGCGCTAACAGTGCAGCATCCCGGCGCACCTCCGGGGTCACTGCGTCGTCCAAAACGTAGTCAACGTTAAATTTTCCGTTGCGGTCCTCGGTCAACTCTACCATGGAGTAATGCTCCTCCCAGTAGTGGCAATACCAGACCCTGCCGCCAATTTCCTCCATGTCGGAGCGCAGATCTTCTTCATCGTTCCATTGCGAAATCTCGGAAAGAATGCTTTGCAGCTGCTCATACGCTTGCTGTTCGGCAAGGGTGACTTTTTTGCAACGGTATTCCCGTTGGATGGTGCGCTGCCAGTACAATGCCAACTTCCCTTGTTTTGCCCGCTCGATCGCATCCTGAATGTCGGCTAAAATGCTGTACTGCGGTTCTCTCATTTTGACACCCCCGAATCAATTCTTTAGGAAACAATACATCCTATAAGAATGATTATAGCCGAAAGGAATGCAAAAGAAAAGCGCATCGGCTAAATTTCAGCCGATGCGCTTGCAAAGTTTGCGATTTATTCTTCGTTTGTGAGGTAGGGGAGATTGCTGATATAGGTATCCAGCAAATCGAGGGCAGCTTTCTTCTGGATGGGGGTCAAGCCTTCCAGTCGCTTGCGGATCTCGTCGTCGGTCACATGAGATGCACTGGGAACCAGATCACACAACAATGTGTCTGCGGAAATATTCAGAGCGTTCAGAAGTTTAACAATGGTGGCAAGGCCGGGTTCCTTTAAGCCACGCTCTACCATGCCGATATAGTTGGAGGAAAGCTCGGATTTTTCCGCAAGTTGTTCCAGCGTCAACCCATGCTTTATACGCTGCTCCCGCAGTCTCTGTCCAAAAAGCTCTTTCATAGCGCAACCTCATCCTATCGTGTTCTTTACACTCCATAGGATACCTGTTAAACGCATGAACATACACAATCGAAAGAGATGAACAATTCCGTTAAAGATTGAACTAACAAAAAAGATTGCCGGAAGCAGACCTCTTACGGTCAACTCCCGGCAATTTGTTCTTATCGAGCCTGCTCGTTCTCCTGTGCTGGCTTTTCTTCCGCAAAAAATCGTTCCACGTTTTTCTGTGCCCGAACCAGTCCCTGCATCTCATTCCGTGCCTTGCGGTAGTCCGGGTAGGCGGCTTTCTTCTTGGTCAGCAGTTCTGCAAACTCCGCATCCAGTTCCTTAACCTTCGGCAACTTTTGCATCTCAGCCTCGTCAAAGGCAGCTTTCGCCGCCTTGTGCAGAGTAATCTCCTCCCGGTGGGCTTCCAGAAAGGTTTTGCTGTACCCGGCTTTCCGATAAGCAGCGTACACATCACGGGTCTTGGCATAGTTGATGATGTGAGTTTTCAGCACGGCGATTTCGGTCAACCTCGCTTCTGCCGCTTTGATGGAATCCCCCATAGCATGATAACGTTCCGTTGCCGCCGTCGCACGTTCCCGCAGTTCCTCTGCGCTACCGATTTTTTGCTCCTGCAAGAACAGCAGGGTTTTGGACATCTCTTTCAGGTTGAACTTGGTTGCCCACTTTTTGTAGCCGACACTTTTGCCCTCTGCCATTTTTCCCTGAATGTCCACCAGCAACTGGAAGGGCTGTTCTTTGGGCAGCGTTCTCTGGTACGGCTGATATTTCGCTTTACCCTCCAGCACTGCCTTGATTTCTTCCTCACTGTACCCGGTGCCCAGAGTTTGGAATCGAATAAAGCGTTTCTGCCCCTTGCCCTTTACCGCCGTGTGCTTGCCACGCTTCGCCTTATATCCCTGTTGCTCCAGCTTTTGCAGAAAAACTTCAAAGTCCTTCGGTTTTTCTGCAAGGATGGTGTCAATGATTCCGCACAGACGGTCACGGTTACTTTCCTTGGGCGGATAGACGATGCGATTCTGCCGTTCCCGATAAGGCTTGTACTCGATGGTGGAGAGCTGATGCTCCAAACAAATCAGGTCGCTCAACCGTTGCACCGCAAAGGTGGAAAGCCAGAAATTTTTGAACTTCCGGGTTCCATCCAAGGCAGTGGAATTATAAATAATGTGGTTGTGGATGTGCGCCCGGTCGGTGTGGGTAGCAACGATAAAAGCGTGCTTGCCCTTCAAAAAACGCTCGGCAAACTCGTAGCCGATGCGGTTGGCTTCCTCCGGCGTGACCTCCCCCGGCTTGAAGGACTGCCGCACCTGATAAGCGATTACATCGCTTTTCTGGCTGCGCCCGGTGGTCTGCTCATACAGCCGTTTCGTCAGCAAAAATTCTTCGTCCACGGTCAGCGGGCTGCACTGGTAACTGCTGACCAACTCGCCCTGCTCGGTCTTGTCCGGGTTCTGAATATAGCTGGTGTGGTTGTGCAGACACGCCCCGATGGATTTGCCCTTGTTTTTCCGCATGGGGATCAACCGTGTTGCTGCCAGCGTCATCACCCCTTTCAAAAAGAAAATGCCGCACATCGGCGGCATAGAGATCATTTGGATAATTTTTCGTAATCGGAAGCACCAGCCAGATACATCGCTTTGTATCGGGCGCACTCCAACTCGTTGCAGATTTCATCTAAGGCAAGGTATTGCTTCCACGCTTCTTTGCTGATGACGTTCTGCAATGCTTCCTCGGCTGCTATTTTGACCTTTTTCAGCCGCTGATAGTTTTCATCCTCACCCAGCATTTCAGAAAAAATCGTGTTGCTGTGCTCAGAATAACAAGCCTCCAATTTCTGGTTTTCCATAGCATCCCTCACAATCCGGCAACCCAGCCACTAAAACGCTCTGCTGCATCTGCAATCAAAGCGCCCATGAAAATCAACACAAAGCATCCAAACTCCGCCACCAGCAAGATCAAAAATTGCATCCACTCCCGGCAGTACAGTGTATAAAGGCCGCAGCCGAAGATATACAGCATGGGCAGAGCCAGCACGAACGCCGACAGGTTCAGCGTCCATTTCAGCATCAGCGCAAGGAAAGCAGTAATCAACCAAAACGGGAAAACGATCATCTTAAAAACGAACCTCATATCTAGCACCCGCCTTTCTTTCACCCCGATTATAAAGGTATCAACGATTGCTTTGCAAGGATGTCAACCCTATGTAACCCCACAGTCCTCCAACTGCGGGGAGAAATTTAGAGATCAGCCAGCCGGGAAAGGATCTGCCGACCAATCTCAATCAGTTCATCCAGCCGCTGCCGCAGGTCCTCCATGTCGGCGGCATAGACCCGACCATTTTCATTGGCGGCTTTGGCGTACTGGTTCAGATTGTTGCTGCACATCTGCAAGAGATATGCCATGCGTTGCAGTTCTTTCAAGTCGAGGTGCAGGCAATAGCCGTCCAGTGCCATCTTGCGGATATAGGCACTCAGGCTTCGGATGCTCATACTGAGCATCTTTTCATAGATACGGTTCTTTTCTGTTTTGTTCAAGCGCAGGATGATGGTTTCATCCCGCTTTTCTTTCATCGTGCATCACCATCCTTATCATAATAGCTGCGGAACGGTTTGACAGGCTCCGGCTGATTGGTCTTTTCCCCCAGTGCAGCCAGCACAGACGGACGAGTTGCAGGTGTTTCGGTTTCCTCGGTTTCTTCGGGAGCATCCTGCGAGGAACTGCGGTCACGGTCGATGTTCAGCAAGGCGTTCAATTCAGCAAGGCGGGCAGACTTTTCGGCCAGTTCTTCCTCCTGTGCAAAGGGCTTTGCCACTTGGACCTCTGCGGCCTGCTTCTGCTGTTCAAGGTTTTGCAGAGCATTTTCGGCATCTGCAATACGGTCAGCGAAATTGTCGATGGCATTGTCCAGACGAGTGATATTGCCGCGCGCATCATCGCCCAGCGACACCGGGTAACTCAACTCTGCCCGGAGTACGGCCTGATGCTCATTTTTGAAGCTGTCGAATCGAATGTTCAGTTCAAAGCCACGGTAGGTGCCCAGCAGCATCATATCAGCATTGGGCATCTCCTGCCGAGCCAGCAGCAGCCGTTCGCCCGCAGCCTTTTTGTCATCGTACACCATACCTTTGATGGTCATACCGCAGAAGTTTTCTTTGTCCTGCGGGTGTGCTGCTGCAATCTGTGAATCCTGCTGCAAAGCAGCAATGCGGGTTTTCTGTTTCTGGATTTCTTCTGGGAATGTTTTGAGCAGCTTATCCTCCAGACGATATTTCTGATTCTGGAAGTCTCCGCGCAGAACTTTCAATTTTGCCACCTGCACGTCCAAATCCATCTTTTCCCGGATGCGCGGGTCGCCTGCGCATAAGGCCTTGACCTCGGCATACGAAAGAGCCTGCTCATCCACATCATCACAGGAGCGCATCGGAGATTTGCTCGTCATGATCTGCGAAATAAACTTCTGCTTGTTTTCCAGCGTTTGCCAGAGGTAGGCGTCGAATGTCCCCTCCGTGACGTAATTATAGACGTAAACTTGTTTGTTTTTGTTGCCCTGACGGATGATTCGGCCGTTGCGTTGGGTCATATCGGACGGTCGCCAGCCTACATCCAGATGATGCACGGCCACCAGCAGGGTCTGGACATTGGTGCCTGC
>OJNZ01002044.1_pt1 | contig 9757 bp, 8 predicted proteins | sample 1598001 | NCBI WGS metagenome assembly OJNZ01 (sample SAMN01915225, study PRJEB22387) | human gut metagenome | isolation source: stool | host: Homo sapiens | place: USA | reverse complement strand
AATGTATGTTCTCCATCTTATCCTCCTTCATAGCTTATTGACAAACATAAGCAAAAATAAACACAACCATATACTTTTATTAAAATTTATTTGACCCAAACAGCCTTTTAGATAAAATTTACACAAAGATGAAGATTCACTTTGTCATGTCATGAAACATCCCTACCTTTGAAAAAAGAATTTATAAACGAAGAAACATGGAAACACTATCTAATTCTGTCCTGACTGTACAAATAGCCGAACATGGCGCTGAGCTTCAAAGTATCAAAAAGGATGGCAAAGAATATCTTTGGCAGGGAGACGCTAAATTTTGGGGACGGCGCTCACCTGTCCTTTTCCCCATAGTAGGACGTGTGTGGAATAATAAATACCGTCATGCCGGAAACACTTATGAAATAGGGCAACACGGTTTTGCACGTGATATGAATTTCAAACTAACCTATAAAGAAGACAAAGGAGCTGTATATTGGTTGGAAAGCACTCCTGATACATTGGGCAAGTTTCCTTTTCCCTTCCGCCTATTGGTGGGATATTTATTAGAAGAAAATAAAATCACCGTAAAATGGCGTGTAGAAAATCTGGGAGCTATGGATATGTATTTCCAGATCGGAGCACATCCAGCTTTCTATTTCCCCAAGTTCGATGCTGCTACAAAGGATCGTGGCTTCTTTGTTTTTGACCGAAAGTCTGACTTAGAATATATCATGCCAACCGAAAAGGGGTGCGTATCACCAGAACGTCATGTACTAAAATTAAATAAAGAAGGGCTGATGCCAATTGATATTCATACTTTTGATTGTGACACTTATATTTTTGACAATAAACAACTGAAAAAAATAACCTTACTGGATAAAAAGAAAAAGCCTCATATCAGTTTGGAATTTAATTCTCCGTTAGTAGCTTTGTGGTCTCCTACCAAAACACATCCCGATTGCCCATTTGTTTGCATTGAACCATGGTATGGACGTTGCGATTCTGTAGGGTATTCGGGCGAATTAAAAGACCGTGAATGGATACAGAAACTAGAACCAAAAGAAACGTTTGATGTAGAATATAAAATCATTATAGAGTAATCAAGAACAACGGGGTATGCACGATGAGTCACACCCCATCTTTTTTCTTATTGACTTCCCAAATACAGAAATATCATACCAATAAGTACTAGCACCAAATCCACGGCCTTGCTTTTAAGATTCTTCTCACGGAATACCATCGCACCAAATATAAAAGAGACAAGCACACTGCCACGCCTTACCATAGATACAATGGAAATCATTGCCCCGTCCAAGCTTAAGGCATAGAAATAAACAAAATCAGCTGCCGACAGAAAAATAGATATCAGAATAATACACCAATGCCAATGAAACGGAGTGGTAGATTTGCGCTTCGGCCACCATAACAATATTAAGATACCTCCCATCATAAACAATTGATAGATATTATACCATGACTGCACAATCATTCTATCTAGTCCGATACCTCCTTGATCGGCAGGCGCCATGAGGTACTTGTCATAAAGCCCGCTGACAGCTCCCAACACAGCCGCCATTACCACATAATAAATCCACTTATTATGTTTAAAATCTATTCCCTCTTTCTTTCCGCTGCGGCTCAGCATAAAAAAAGAGAAGACAGCCATCAGCACACCAATCCATTGGTAAAAATTCAAACGCTCACCAAAGACCACTAAAGCTCCTATCAACACCATCACCGGACGGGTAGCGTTTATAGGTCCCACAATCGTGATAGGCAGATTCTTCATTCCAAAATATCCCAACATCCACGACGAAAGGACAATAACAGATTTCAACACCACATAACGATGCACCTCCCACCCAGCAACAGGCACATAAAAAATAGAATTCTCCAATATTCCCGGCCTCCACACTGACAATACAATAAAAGGAAGAAATATCAAACTAGAGAACAACGTATTAAGAAATAATACTGGAATAACCGCATTGTCCTTTAACGACTGTTTCTTAAATACATCATAAAATCCCAGCAGTGCAGCCGAGAGAAATGCCAGAAGTAACCACATCATATCTTTCACCTTATTTAAAACAGAAGGCAAAGTTACAACAAAAAATAAACAAAGAAGTGTAGATTTTGATATAAATGGCACGGAAATAAAAGAAAAGGGGGATAGAGAAATACATCTCCACCACCCCTTCTTTTATTTATGAATATTCTCTCAGACTTTCGCCCGATGCTTATACTCGATTAAATTCCCAGTGATTTTCTTACGGCTTCCACCTTTTCCTCAGCAGCTGCATTAGCAGCATCGAAACATTTGTGGCAACCCATTTCACCTTTTACTTCCACATAAAATTTGATTTTAGGTTCTGTTCCTGACGGGCGAACTGAAATCTTAGTTCCATCTTCCGTAAAATATTGCAATACGTTACTAGCCTCCGGCATATCTATTTCTGTTATATTCCCGTTACCATCTGTCACCTTCAAAGTTTTAAAGTCCTTGACAAGAACAACCTTAGAACCGCCTATTTCTCTCGGAGGATTAGAACGGAAGTTTTCCATCATTGCCTTAATCTCTTCTGCCCCGCTCTTTCCTGGTTTCACAACATTCACAGTAGTTTCTTTTGAGAAACCATACTCCACATAAATATCAAGCAAAACTTCGAACAATGTTTTGCCCTGATCTTTTGCCCAAGCACAAATCTCTGCTAACAATGTACAAGCAGAAACAGCATCTTTATCACGGACAAAATCTTCAGCCAGGAAACCGTAACTTTCCTCACCACCACCGATGTACTGCTGTTTTCCTTCACGCAAACGGATCTCACGTGCAATCCACTTGAATCCGGTATAGCAATCCAACATTTCGATGTGGTTCTTATCTGCGACAGATTTAATCAGTTCCGTAGTAACGATAGTCTTCACAATGAAATCATCATCCTTCATCTTACCCATCGCAATACGATTCTTTATTATATAATACAAGAACAGCAAACAGGTTTGGTTACCATTGATCAGCACCCATTCTCCTTTGTCATTTTTACAAGCCATACCTACACGGTCAGCATCCGGATCACTAGCCATTACAATGTCGGCGTCAATTTTCTTAGCCAAATCAATAGCCATAGACAAAGCCTCGGCATTTTCCGGATTCGGAGAAATAACAGTCGGAAAATCGCCACTCTTCACCATTTGTTCAGGCACGGTATGTACATTTTCAAATCCCCATTGCTTCAATGCACGCGGAATCAACATCATACCTGTACCATGAATCGGAGTATACACAATTTTCAAATCCTTCTGACGCTTGATCACTTCAGGATCAATAGAAATTGTTTTCACTTTATTCAAATAGACGCTGTCTACCTCTTCGCCCACAATCTGAATCAGATCCTTGTTACCTTCAAACTTAATGTCGGTAGCCGATGAAATCTTGTTCACCTCATCAATGATACCTTTATCGTGCGGAGCCAATACTTGTGCACCATCATCCCAATAAGCCTTGTAACCATTGTATTCTCTCGGATTATGAGAGGCAGTAATATTGATACCGCTCTGGCAACCGAAATGACGGATAGCAAATGACATTTCAGGAGTAGGACGCATATCTTCAAACAAATATACTTTAATACCATTCGCTGAAAAAATATTGGCAGAAATTTCCGCAAACAAACGGCTGTTGTTACGGCAATCATGACCTACCACTACAGAAATCTGATCGAGATCTTTAAAATTTTTATTTAGATAATTAGACAAGCCTTGAGTAGCAGCACCTACCGTATAAATATTCATACGGTTACTACCCACGCCCATAATACCACGCAAACCACCTGTTCCAAACTCCAAATCTTTATAAAATGCTTCAATCAAATCAGTCTTATCGGGATTCGCCAACATTTTCTTAATTTCAGCCTGTGTTTCGGCATCATAAGCAGGTGTTAACCATTTCTCTGCTTTCTCTGTCACTTGCTTTATCAATTCTTCATTTTCCATAATTTTTTGTTATTTATAAGGTTTATAATTATATCCGATTTTTACGTCTTGACAAATGTAAAAGAATTAAATTAAAAATCCTAGAAATTTGGAAGAAGAAAATTAGAGATATAAAGGATTATTCCCCAAAAATAATCTGTCATAAAAAAATAGAAGACCATACAAGGTAAAAAACACTATTATATAACAATCAGTAAAGCTCCTAGGCATCCTGAATACAATCTAAAAAACTATCTTATTATGCAAACAGGGGCAGAATTATAATCTGCCCCTCCACTAATTAATCAGACTTTCAGAACATACAAAAATATATCCTATTTCATCTTATAACGTCCACCGGTGGCCTTTACCAGTTCTTCCAAAAATTCTTTGGGATATCCCGGACGTACCAAAGGAGCACAATGACCGGTTTCAGGGCGAAGTATAGTTCCATCTTTTGCCATCTTTTTCACAGCACCATCATTATACTTCACAATCAAAAATTCACCCAACTTCTTCCAGCTGTCTATTGCCGATTCGGCTGTCATGCAACTATAGTTAGTCAAGAATTCTTTTGCTTTTACAGGATCTTTCTCATATAAACTCATGGCAGAAGATTCAATGCCAGCCTGTGCATTCGCATAAGTATCTTCCAAATTATTTTGAACGGCACGCATATCATCAATCATCAGGCTATAACGTGGACGAATCATATCGGCCACCCAATTATAAATCCAGAATGCAGAATCCCATGAAAAAGTTACACAGTCGGCTTCTTTACCGCTATAACAATCAGGAATACGATCCGAACAACAATATACAGGAGCAAACACTGTCATATTAGCATCATCTGTCCCAAACCATAATACTCCCCCTATTGCATCGGGCAGGCTAGCACGCATCTGTGCAACAAAAGTGAAAGCCGTTTGCTGAGTCGAGATGGGACGTTCATTGAAATATTCCTGATCTCCTACTTTAAAACTCAAAGGCGACAGACGATAAGGAGTTTTAAACGGACCGGCACCGGGATCATTAGTAATATCCAGTGGAGTACCCTCATAGTGATCGCGCATAGCTGCTTGTACATCACGTACTGAAAGTTTACGGGAAGGCTTGATATAAAGAGGCATCGGTTCTTTGCTGTCCCCCTGAATATAAGGAAGATAGGTATCTCCCACCGACTTGTTGAACATATTATAGAAACTCCATACACGCGCTTCACAGAACCGTACACCACCAAAATCTAAAGGATTATATGCCGCCGAGAAACTGAAATCTTTATTCATACCGTCAAAATAGCCTTTTTCACGAGCGAAAGAAATCACATCCGGAGAGTAAAGACAATTATCCTTGTCATTCATATTGAACTGATGAATCCGGCTCTGATTAGCATGTGCGGCAATACAATCATCCGGTATACGGACTGCTACCCATACAGCACCTTTCACACCGGGACCCTTACCGATCATCTCCAAAATCCAGACTTCATTGGGATCAGCGATACTGAATGATTCGCCACTGCTATAATAACCATATTCTTTTACTAAATCCGTCATTACCTGTATGGCTTCTTTGGCTGTACGAGAACGCTGGAGAGCTACATAAATCAAACTTCCATAATCCATAATACCGGTAGAATCAACCAATTCCTCCCGTCCACCAAAAGTAGTTTCACCTATGGTTACCTGAAATTCATTCATATTACCTACCACATTATAGGTTTGACGCGCTTCTTTTATTTGCCCTAAATATTTGCCCGAATCCCAATCATAGATATCACGCATGGTTCCTTTTTCATGCATACCGGCAGGATAGTGATACAACTCGCCAAACATTCCGTATGAATCAGCGGAATAAGAAACGATAACAGAACCATCCACCGAGGCTCCCTTACCTACAATCAGGTTAGTGCACGCCAAACTCTCCGTTATCGCTGCCAACAGAAAGGCAGCACCTAAAATCAGTTTATTCTTCATTAATATATAACTTTTTAATTGTGTATAATACTTATTTTACCATCAAAATTCATATTCCTCTCTTGTTTCATTTCCACAATAATCTGTCACCACCAATTCCAATTTATGGGCGACTCCTTTTTTTAACCGTTCAGGATGCTTCATCCACAATTTCGCATTTTTGGAACTGAAACCAAACAAGGCAAATTCGCCGTCTATCTTCACCTTATAATCTTTGATACCCGTTTCCGCATCTCCTATTTTGAACTGAACCTTACCTGTCTTCCATTGCGTTTTATTTAATGGAGTTACTCGTGGAGACAAGGTATCTATAGCTACGGTATAAGTTCCCAGTTCACGGATGGAAGTCTTCATCCAACCATTCTCATAAGTTCCTCCTGCTGAACCTTTCCTTTTTCCCCACTTACGGGCTACATAATATTTCGACGTATCCTCTACAGGAAGATGGCGTACCCCGATCATCAGCGTGCACCCAGCCTGCAAAGCTACTGGCTCATCGTGCAACTGGTACTCGTAAGATATTGCGGCTGTATCTTTAACCACCTGACAGTTCAGTGCCACATCCTCATACAACATCCCTCGGGGGATAACCAGTTCCATACCCGGTTCCTGAACCACATTACCTTTATTCCATGCCAAATAATGTTTTACTTGCGGATGATATTCCTCTATCGGCTGCCTATGGCCACGCACAATGAAACGATAAGTCGACTTATTACCATATAAATCAGCTAATTCATAACGAAAATGATAATCACGTTCTTCATCAATCGTAATCACCCCTCCTTCATCGTTGGCTTGTAACATGCGCAAACTATTTCCGGGAAGAATTTGTGAGCGCATCACCCAATTATGCCTCTTTACATTCTCCTCATAGTCTGTCCAAGCATTAATCATCCGGTTCTCTTCAGGCAAAACGCCATCCACTGTACTGCGAAAAACTTCTGTCGTATCCACATAGAGTACCACGGAACGCACACCATAATTATTATGTGTACCATCCATATAGTCGTATGCCTTAATACCAGCGGCTATTTTCCCCCAAGCAGAAACCGGTTGCCCCAAAGAAGCAACAGGTATGGATTTTTTTCTTTGTGAGCCTTCCACAACCCCAGCGCCCCGCTGCGGATAAAGCATAATCATTGACGCACGTGGCGGAGTAGTGTCTTTGATTTTATCGGTATAGAATTGTAAGGGATCTATCAATTCACCAGTATCCGTACAGCGTATCTCCATATGCAGATGCGGTCCGAAAGAATATCCTTCATTACCGCTTAAAGCAATGATTTCTCCAGCTTTGAAACTGACCTGATGAGGTTCGAATTTCAAATCCACAGCAAAAGTTTCATGCCGATATTGATATTCCTCCACTACTTTTGCCACTGCGGAAGCAAATTTCAACACATGCCCATACACTGAAGTATATCCATTGGGATGAGTAATAAAAATAGCCTGCCCATATCCGCCGGGAGTAACCAGTACACGGCTCACATATCCGTCGGCAATGCAATGAATAGGTTTTCCCACCTCTCCCTGGGTTTTAAAGTCCACTCCTCCATGAAAGTGGTTAGAACGCAGTTCACCAAAATTACCGCTCAGAGTAAGCGGAAAATCAAAAGGAGGACGGAATACAGGAGCAGCCGGTTCTTCCTGTGCCCGTACAGTGAAAATACTGCCCAAAGCTACTATGATTATATAATTTCGTAAAGTCATTTTCTTTATTTTATGGAGAACTCATCACAAAAATTTTGAATCTCTCCGCAAACTTACAAATAAAAAACAGAATATCCCTTAAAATAATGTTGCTAAACATACATTTATTACGAAAAAAACATATCCAGACAAAACCTACTTTTCTGACATTTTGTTATCTTTGAGGCAGTCAAACCCCTTAAATGTGACAATTATGATAGTAGGAATTCCTAAAGAAATCAAAAACAACGAGAATCGTGTATCATTAACCCCTGCAGGAGCACACGAGTTGGTACAGAGAGGTCACACGGTGTATATACAACACACCGCAGGTATAAACAGCGGATTTTCCGACGAAGAGTATGAGAAAGTCGGAGCGCGTATCCTTCCTACTATAAAAGATGTGTACGCCATCGCTGAAATGATTATAAAAGTCAAGGAACCCATCGAATGTGAATATAATCTGGTACGTAAGGACCAACTGGTATTTACATACTTCCATTTTGCCTGTGACAAAGAATTAACAGAGGCAATGATGCGTAGTGGTTCAGTATGCCTAGCTTACGAAACTGTAACAGACAAACAAGGAGGACTGCCTCTGCTGATTCCCATGAGTGAAGTGGCGGGACGAATGTCCACTCAGGAAGGAGCACGTTTTTTGGAGAAGCCTCAAGGAGGACGTGGTATCTTACTAGGTGGAGTTCCCGGTGTCAAACCAGCCAAAGTGCTGGTATTAGGCGGCGGCATTGTAGGAACCAATGCAGCTTTAATGGCTGCAGGGCTAGGGGCTGATGTCACAATCTGCGATATTTCATTACCCCGCCTGCGTCAGTTAAGCGAGTTCATGCCTAAAAATGTAAAAACATTATTCTCGTCCAGCCACAATATAGAAAAAGAACTGCCAACAACTGATTTGATAATCGGTGCGGTACTTATCCCCGGTGCAAAGGCCCCCCACCTCATTACACGCCCCATGCTGAAACTGATGAAAAAGGGTACCGTACTGGTAGATGTGGCCATTGACCAAGGAGGATGTTTTGAGACGTCCCATCCTACAACTCATGCCGAACCTATTTACGAAGTAGACGGTATCATCCATTACTGTGTGGCCAATATTCCGGGAGCTGTACCATGTACTTCAACCTTGGCATTAACCAATGCTACACTGCCATACGCCATCAGATTGGCAGATCTTGGTTGGAAAAAAGCTTGCGAAAACGATCCTGGACTAAAAAACGGCTTGAATATTGTCAACGGAAAGATTGTGTTTCCGGCCGTGGCAGAGGCCTTTGGCTGGAAGATTTAATAAAGTATGGATCCTAATGGAAAAAAGGAAGGCCGTCACGAAGGTCTTCCTTTTTTACGATATAATACTTATAAGGATTATCATCTCATGATTTTTCAAGCACTTCTTCCAAGGATTCTTCCTGCTGTTTTTTCCCTGTCTGACTTACAATCCAAATGCTGACTTCGTAAAGCAAATACATGGGCACAGATACCATCATCAATGTAAAACTGGCTGTTGGTGTATCCCCTGTCCATTGCGTACTTTTTGAGGATTTTCTTCTGATTTATAATGCTGTTGCTGTCGCCCTCCTGTTTGTCGTCCTGGGATAACCGACAGTAAAGAGCGGTGATTTCATCGCTGCTCAAAACGGTAAAAGGAAAACTGTTCACGGCAGGGCGGGTGTTTGACTGTAACATTTTAACCTCCTTATCCGACAGTCAAACAGGCAATGCTTTTTCCAACTCTATTATACTGCGCTGCCTGGGAACTGTCTGCTGCCTTTCAGGAATTTACGGGCTTTTTTCGGAGGTCGTTTCGGATCAGACGCCTCACTTTGGAAACTGCGTCCTCCGTGGCGTCGAGTCTGGAATGGGATTTTACAACATAAGTTGTATTCCCGATTTTATATTCACGCACCATCTGCGGCGCGGTTCTTACTTCGTTTTGCATATAGTTCACCCTTTCAAATACAAAACCATTTCTTGCATCAAAAGAGACAGAAAACGGACGGCTGTTGGCACAGCTCCACGGGAGTCTCACCCCGGCCTATGCTGATGGGTGCGGCGCACAATGCTTTGCGGGCGTTCAATGCGCGAGTATCTTTGACCCTGCCCGTGTGTCATCGCCCGCAAGC
>OJNZ01002040.1_pt1 | contig 9764 bp, 7 predicted proteins | sample 1598001 | NCBI WGS metagenome assembly OJNZ01 (sample SAMN01915225, study PRJEB22387) | human gut metagenome | isolation source: stool | host: Homo sapiens | place: USA | reverse complement strand
TGCCAACCCCATGATCATCGGCGGCTCCTACGATACGCTGGCGACGACCATTTATTTGCAGATCACCGGCGCGTATGACAAAGAGGGCGCTGCGGCGATGGCTGTGGTGCTGCTGAGCATTACGCTGCTGATGTTCGCCGTCCAGAAATACTATCTGGAGGCCAAAACCGCCGCGACCCTGACGGGCAAGGCGTCCCGGGCAAGAATGCTCATCTCCGATAAGTCGGTGACCGTTCCGCTGACGGTGCTTTGCTCTCTGGCGGCGATCTTCGTGGTCATGATGTACCTGTGCGTCCCCATCGGCGCGCTGTTCCCCACATGGGGCTACAAGTTCAGCCCGCTGACCTTCAAGTGGTTCACTCAGGTCTTCACCAAGTATAAGGGCTTGAAGGCGTTTAAGGACTCCTTCGTCCTGTCGCTGATCTCCGCGCCCATCACGGCGCTGCTGTCCATGATCATCTCCTATCTTGTGGTCAAGAAAAAGTTCAAGGCCAAGGGCTTTATCGAGGCGGTCTCCATGCTGGCCATGGCGGTTCCCGGTACGGTTCTGGGCGTCGGCTACATCCGGGGCTTCTCCGGCGGCCTGTTCCACACGGGGCTGCTCAGCGGCCTTTACGGAAGCGCGGCCATTCTTATCATCGTCTTTGTGGTGCGCAGCCTGCCCACCGGCACCCGCAGCGGCATTTCCGCCCTGCGCCAGATCGACAAGTCCATTGAGGAATCCGCCTACGACATGGGCGCCAACAGCTTCCGGGTCTTCATGACCGTGACGCTGCCGCTGATCAAGGACTCCTTCCTCAGCGGTCTTGTCACCGCGTTTGTCCGCAGCATCACGGCAATTTCCGCCATTATTCTGCTGGTCACGCCCCAGTTCCTGCTCATCACCGTACAGATCAACGAATTTGCCGAAAAAGGCTCCTACAGCATTGCCTGTGCCTTTGCCACGATCCTGATCCTGATCACCTACGGCTCGGTGCTGCTGATGAATCTGGCCATGAAGTTCTTCGGCACCAGCAAAAAAATCAAGGAGGCTTGAGTTATGGAAAAAGAGAAAAAAGGCGTTCGCCTGGATCACATTTCCAAGATCTATAAAGATCCCAAAACCGGCAAGGACTTTTACGCGGTAAAGGACACCTGTCTGGAGATCCAGCCCGGTTCCTTCGTGACCCTGCTGGGGCCCTCCGGCTGCGGCAAAACGACCACCTTGCGGATGATCGCCGGTTTTGAAAGCCCCGACGAGGGCGAAATTTACCTTGGCAACGAGGCCATCAACGCCCTCCCCCCCAACAAGCGGGACACGGCCATGGTGTTCCAGAGCTACGCTCTGCTGCCCCACTACAACGTATTCGACAATGTGGCCTACGGCCTGAAGCTGCGCAAAGTCCCCAAGGACGAGATCAAGGAGCGGGTCACCCGCATTCTGGAGCTGGTGGAGCTGTCCGGCATGGAAGCGCGTATGACGAACCAGCTTTCCGGCGGTCAGCAGCAGCGTGTCGCCTTGGCACGGGCGCTGGTATTGGAGCCAGGCGTCCTGCTTTTGGACGAGCCGCTGTCCAATCTGGACGCAAAGCTCCGGGTGAGTATGCGCACGGAGATTCGCCGCATCCAGCAGGCCACGGGCATTACCGCCATCTACGTCACCCATGACCAGAGCGAGGCCATGGCACTGTCGGATTCCATCATCATCATGAACAAGGGCGTGGTCGCCCAGATCGGCAGCCCTCAGGAAATCTACTACCACCCCAACAGTGAGTTCGTTGCCGATTTCATCGGCGAGGCAAACTTCCTGAAGGGCAAGTGCGTGGCGCTGGAGGATGGCTGCGGTGTACTTCAGCTGGCGGACACGCAGGTTCGGGTAGCCGCCACCGAGAACATGGCGGTTGGGGAAGATTACACCATCGTTCTGCGGCCGGAGTCTGCCGGGCTTGTTCCGGAAGGCAATTTGAAGTGCCGCGTGGTTCTCAGCTGCTTCATGGGCGCGTATCAGAACTACCACGTGATGGTGGGCGATACGCTGGTAAAGCTGACGGACTACAACCCGAAGAATCATCGGATCTATCAGGTCGGCGAGACCTGCGCCCTGACCTTCGCGCCGGACGGCGTGCATGTGCTGTAAATCAAAAATGTAAAAATACTCCTCACTGCCATTACGGCGGTGAGGAGTATCTGTTTGTATGCTGCTATTATTTCAGAAGCTGCTTCAGGTCTTCCTCCGGCGTGGTGATGGGGGCAATGCCGAAGTTCTCTACGAGGTAGTTCAGCACGTTTGGCGAGACAAACGCCGGAAGCGTGGGGCCGAGGCGGATGTTTTTAATGCCAAGATGCAGCAGGGTCAGCAGGATGCACACCGCCTTCTGCTCATACCAGGAAAGCACCATGGACAGCGGCAGGTCGTTCACGCCGCAGCCAAATGCGTCGGCAAGGGCAACGGCAATTTGAATGGCGCTGTAGGCATCGTTGCACTGCCCCACATCCATCAGACGGGGCAGGCCGCCGATGGTGCCTAAGTCAAGGTCGTTGAAACGGTATTTGCCGCAGGCAAGGGTCAGCACCACGGTGTCGGCCGGGGTCTGCCTGACGAACTCCGTGTAGTAGTTGCGGCCGGGACGCGCCCCGTCGCAGCCCGCGACCAGAAAGAAGTGCCGGATGGCGCCGGTCTTTACCGCTTCGATCACCTTGTCCGCCACGCCCAGCACCGCGCCGCGGGCAAAGCCGGTCATGACCGTGGTACCGCCGTTGATGCCGGTGAACGTCCTGTCCTCGGAATAGCCGCCCAGCTCCAGAGCCTTCTCAATAACCGGCGTGAAGTCCTTATCTTCGCCAATGTGGACAATTTCGGGATAGGATACCATGGCCGTGGTGAACACGCGGTCTGCGTAGCTTCCTCGCGGCGGCATCAGGCAGTTGGTGGTAAACAGCACCGGCGCGGGAAGCGCCGCAAATTCCTTCTGCTGGTTCTGCCACGCCGTGCCGAAATTGCCCTTGAGATGGGCATACTTTTTCAGTTCCGGGTAGCCGTGGGCGGGGAGCATTTCACCGTGGGTGTAGATGTTGATACCCTTGCCCTCGGTCTGCTCCAGCAGCAGCTTCAGGTCGTGGAGGTCATGGCCGGAGATGACGATGAACGGCCCCTTCTCCACGGTCAGCGGAACGGTGACAGGCGCGGGTGTGCCATAGCTTTCGGTATTCGCCTTATCAAGGAGCGCCATACACTTGAGATTCTTCTCGCCGACCTCCATCACAATGGGCAGCAGCTCGTCCATGCCCCAGTCCTCGCCCACGGCAAACAGCGCCTTTGCCAGGAAGCGGTTCACTTCCTCGTCGGTATAGCCCAGCGCCATGGCGTGATGGGCATAGGCCGCCATGCCGCGCACGCCAAAGAGAATCAGGGATTTGAGACTGCGGATATCCTCCTGCGCGCCCCAGAGCTTCTCCATATCGTAATCGTCGGTTCGGCCGCAGGCGGAAGCGCAGACGGCGCAGTCAGGAACGAGTCTCGCCTTTTCCGCACGAACCCGGTCGATCAGAGTGCGGATGGTTTCTTCATTAAAATTCACATTGGTAACGGTGGTGAACAACCCCTCGATCATCAGCCGCCACGTATCCCCGTTCACATCCGGGGCGTTATCGGTGGCACGCGCCAGCCCCACCAGCGCGCCGGTCAGCTCGTCCTGAAGCTTCGCCACATCGGCGGTCTTGCCGCATACCCCCGCTTTTCCCGTGCAGCCGGTACAGAGCGCCGTCTGCTCACACTGAAAACAGAACATTTTGTTGTCCATTGAAAGTCCTCCTATTTTTGGTGGCTTGCCTTTTCATGCGTATTATACTATAATGGAATCAACAAGTCGGTTGAATTTTCAACAAAAGAGAGGTTTTATGAAAGATTATTTATCTGTGATCCGGTCTTCCCAGCTCTTTTCCGGCGTTTCGGAAGAGGAGGTTATTGCCATGCTCTCCTGCCTCAAGGCAGAACGGAAGGACTTCCCGAAGGATGCTTTCCTGCTGCGCGCCGGAGATACGGCGGAATCCATTGGTCTTGTGCTGTCGGGAAGCGTTCTGGTCATACAGGAGGATATCTGGGGAAACCGCAATATTCTTTCCAAAGCGGGGCCGGGGCAGACCTTTGCCGCCGCGTTCGCCTGCGCCCCCGGCTCCCGGCTGAACGTGAGCGTGGTAGCCGAAACCCCCGTTACCGCAATGTTTCTGAACGTAAAGCGTATTCTGACCGTCTGCCCCTCTGCCTGTACGCATCACAGCCGGATCATCCGCAACCTGCTGGGCGAGCTTGCCGGGAAAAACCTGCGTTTCAGCGAAAAGCTCACGCACATGGGACAGCGTACCACCCGGGCGAAGCTCATGTCCTATTTTTCCGCCGAAGCCCAGCGTTTGGGGAAATATGAATTTGACATACCCTTTTCGCGGCAGCAGCTTGCGGACTATCTTGGGGTCGAGCGCAGCGGGCTGTCGCTGGAACTTGGGAAAATGCGCGGCGAGGGGCTCCTTGACTTTCATAAAAGTCATTTTATTCTGAAAGTGTAATGACCAAAAATGTAAAAGGGGCTGTCTCGTTAATTGGCGGGGCGCATTAGACAGTTAACAGACACAGTGGATGATCTGCTGCACCGGTTCTTGTATAATTTATCCCTTGCCTCTCCCTCTGGGATAGGTGGCCGAGCGCAGCGAGGACGGAGAGGGTATACTAGATTGCAACGCCCTCTCATACTGAACTCCAATTAAAATCTTTAAAAAAGATTTTAGGGTCTATCTGAAAATAGTATTAATCAGGAAATAGTATCAGTCACCTGCGGTGACAGCTCTCCCGGAGGGAGAGCCAAGGGTGTGTACCTGCATTTTGGAACGAGAAATGGAGCGTATCTGCACCGATACGCTCCATTCACTGTTTTACGACCACCCATTAAAGAGGCAGCCCCCTGTTTTTCATTACAGCACTTCCCGGCAGGCTTGCTGCAAGGCAGCTTCCTGCTGCCGGTACATGAGCGCCTGTGCGTAGTGAAGATACGGCTCGCAGCCGTGCCGACCGATGTACGTCAGCGCATTGGGCGTTCTGGTCAGAGCGGATACAAGCAGGATCATCTCCTGCCCCTCGCCAAAGCAGTCCGCCACGAAACGGAACCCGTTGGAAAGCTCCGTCTGGATGCGCCGGATCAGATCTTCCCGCCGCTGGACGTCCTGACCGAACAGCGTGCGCAGAAGCACAAGCTGCTCTTTTTCATCCTGGATATGCGCCTGCTTTACTGCCAGCTCCATCTCCCCCAGACGGTGCAGCACCCATTCCTCCCGCCGGGCTTCTTCCGTGGAAAGTAAGGCGTTCTGGCGTTTTATCTCCAGACTCTTTCGGTTGGCGGTGATAAACTCCGTCAGGGACTGGTTCCCATTTTTATACCGCCCCAGCAGTTCGTGGAGCCGGACGACCGCCGCGTCTTCCCGGGCATAGGCCGCGAATTCCGCCCCCAGTGCGTCCAATACCAGATTCACCACCGTGATTCGCTCGTCAAAGCTGCCGCCCCGCGCCATGGCCACCCGCTCCTGATAGGCTTCCTCCGCCAGTGTTCCGTTCAGGATCTCCGGTATGGCGTAATCGGAGCCATAGGTCTGGTAGAGGCGGTAGTAGGCGGCAAAATCTCTGGCCGTTTCCTCATGGTGCAGGAATTGGGATACCAGTGCCTCGGTCACCGGGACTTGCAGCGCTTCATAGCCTTTCAGTATCTGGGACAGGTCTTCCCATCCCCGCGCCGTTACAAACGACAGATTATCCTCCGTCCGCTTCACCACATAGAACCGCTCCCGCTTCACGGACAGATAGGAAATGACCGCGCCGTGGAGTTGCTTCTCCCGGGCATAATCCAGCCAGATATCCAAATCTGCTTCTACGTTGATCTGCCGCACCCGATCCAGCGTCACCACATCGAACTCCCGTACCGATTTGTTATACTCCGGCGGATTTCCCGCGGCCACGATGACCCAGCCCTCCGGGACACGGTGCGTGCCGAAGGTCTTGTTCTGCAGAAATTGCAGCATGGTGGGCGCCAGCGTCTCCGAAACGCAGTTGATCTCGTCCAGGAACAGGATGCCCTCCTGACAGCAGGTACGCTCCATGGTCTCGTAAACGGAAGCGATGATCTCGCTCATGGTATATTCCGTGACAGACATGACCTGCCCGCCGTAGGTTTTTTCCTCAATATGGGGCAGGCCGATGGCGCTCTGGCGGGTGTGGTGGGTGATGGTATAGGCCACCAGTCCCACGCCGCAGCGCCGGGCGACCTGTTCCATGATGGCCGTCTTTCCGATACCCGGAGGGCCCATCAGCAGAATGGGACGCTGGTGTACCGCCGGAAACAGATAATTCCCGGCGTCATCCTTGCGAAGATACGCCTGCAGGGTATGGATGATCTCCTGTTTTGCTTCCTGAATATTCATAGGATTCTCCTAAATCAGTAAAAGTCTGCCCCAAGCGGGAATCAGCTCCCGATGGCCGCTTTCCTTCAGCAGGACAAAGGCCGTCTCATAGTCCGGCGGCGTTGTGGGGTACGCCCCGTCGCCGTCGGTAAAGTAGAGCAGCGCTTTTAAGTCCTTTAATTCCTTCCGCTGCCGCTGCTTTTCCACGTAGTCGAACACCGGCGTAAAGTCCGTGCCGCCCCGCCCACGGATGCGGATTTTCTTTTCATATGCCAGCCAGTCCTCCCGGTTCCGGATCATGGCCACATCCTGAATCAGGCAGTCGCACTGGATAAAGTATACCTTCATCCTTCGGAAAAAGTTTTCCTGCCGGGAAAGGATGGCATAGGTCTCGCTTAAAAAGCGGCTCACCACTTCCCGTGAGCAGGAGCCGGAGGTGTCGATGGCAATGACCAGCTCCTCCAGCCGCCGCACTTCCTTGTATTCCAGCGGCTCGATCAGGGGCATGGAACCGTATTGCTCCATGCCGAAATTGTAAAAGATGTAGTCAAAGCTCTCGGTGTCCAGCTCCACTTCCTCCCGGGGGAAGGTGAAGCGCTGCAGAAACTTCCGGTAGTCGTATTTGGATTCCGCCGTTTCCATGGGGCTTTCCGTCGCCGCGCCGGATGTCGTCCCCCGTTTCCCCTTGCCTGCCTTGTTTTTTGCCGCGTCTAAGAGCATCTGCTCCCACTGGCTACGCAGGCCGCCAGTTGCTGACTCGTCCCAACGGCTGTGGTCGTCAAAGGAAAACGCCGCGCGCATTTCCTCCATGGTATAGGGAAACGTCCCCGCTTCCAGCAGCTCCAGAATCCGCTCTGCGGGCAGCGGCTCATTTCCCATGCGGTCAAAACAGTCTTTTCTGACGGCATTTTCCAGCGCCAGCCGGGGCTGCGCCTGCCGCTCGATCATCTGCTCCACCGCCATATCGCGGGCAATATCCCACATTTCCCCCGCCGGTTTGAACAAATGCAGGAACAGGCAGTGCAGCAGCATATGCAGATACCCCCGCCGCAGCGCCGCCGGTTCCCGGCTGTAGCATTCCAGCGTTTCCCGAACCGGGAAATACATGGCCTGCCCATCAACGGAGAAGCCCGTTTCGGCTCCAAGCCGCCATCTCAGGCAGTCAAAGGCCGCATCCAGATAGGGAAACAGATCACACAGTTCCGCCCGGCAGGTCTGCAAAATCCGCAGACACAATTCCGTTTGCTTTTCGTCCTGCACCATGGAAACCGCCCTCTGCCTCAAAGGTCAAAACTTCGGTCATGAAACCCATACTTCCGGGTTTTCCGTTCCAGCAGCCAGATAAACGCCTGTGTTTTCTGATTCCGGATGGCATAGTCCATACAATTCTCTATTACGGAAGCATCCATCCAGCCCAGTTCTTCCAGCACTTGCAATTTATCCAGCGCGTCTCTCTGGATCAGCGCCTCCGCCGCCGGCCGGATGCGGAGCCTCAGGTAATCTCCAAAGTCCCTGTGCTGTTTATCCGTATAGCCGTCCGGCTGAAAAAAGCCCGACAGCGCCAGCTCCAAACGTACAGGCGCCTGTTTGGAGGACATAAATTTCTGATACAGCGCGTCTCCGTTTTCCATCTTCCCGCCTCCGTTTTCGTATAGAAATAGAATAGCAAAAAAACAGAGCGCGGTCAATCCATGGGGAAATTCTTTTCTCCCATATCCGTAGCATCATTGTAACACTTACAAATTTCCCGTGCACAGGAAGAAAACAGCCGTAGATTATTTCACATTTTTATGGTATAATTATCTAACCAAATTGAACGATTGGGGTGGACATATATGAGTCTGAATACAAATACATTGCCAACCGCATCTGATTTATCATCTGAAAAACGCAGCGTATGCCTCATTAACGATTCCTTCCCTCCGGTGATTGACGGCGTGGCCAATGCGGTCACCAACTATGCCTCCATCATCCAGCGGAACTATGGCGACGCCACCGTAGTAACGCCCTACTATCCCGACGCCGACGACAGCATCTACCCCTTTCCGGTGCTGCGCTATCCCAGTATCGATGTGACAAAGCTGGTTGGCTACCGGGCAGGTCTGCCCCTGTCCCCGGAGCTCATGGCACAGGTTGAGGGGCGTCACATTGACCTGATCCATAGCCACTGCCCCGTCACTTCCACGATTCTCGCCCGGATGCTGCGGCAGCGGCTGCATGTGCCGCTGGTGTTCACCTACCACACCAAGTTCGACATCGACATTGCCAATGCCATCCACAGCAAGCGGCTGCAGGAAGCCTCCATCAAGCTGCTGGTGGAGAACATCTCCGCCTGCGATGAGGTATGGACAGTCAGCCGCGGCGCAGGAGAAAATCTCCGATCTCTGGGCTATCAGGGAGACTACATCGTCATGCCCAATGGCGTGGACATTCCAGCCGATCGCCTGCCGGAGGAGACGATACGCGCCGTAAGCGAAGGTCTTGACCTGCCGGAGGGTGTGCCGCTGTTACTGTTTGTGGGACGCATGATGTGGTACAAGGGACTGCGGATCATTCTGGACGCGCTGAAACAGCTGAAAGGCGAGGGGCAGGACTTCCGCATGGTGTTCATCGGTAAGGGCACCGATGGAGAGGCCATCCGTGCCTATGCCGAGGAACTGTGTCTGGGCGACAAGGTATTCTTTCTGCCGCCCTGCTATGACCGGGAAATTATCCGAGCATGGTATTGCCGCGCCGACCTGTTCCTGTTTCCCTCCACGTTTGATACCAACGGTCTTGTGGTGCGTGAGGCGGCGGCCTGTGGCCTTGCCAGCGTGCTGATTGCCGGAAGCTGCGCCGCCGAGGACGTTACCGACGGTCGCAACGGCTTTTTCATTGAAGAAAACGCCGCTTCCATGGCGGCGATGCTGCGCCGCCTGCTGCCCCAGCGAGAGTTACTGCGGCAGGTAGGTGAAAATGCCCGGCGGGAACTCTACATCTCATGGGACACTTCCGTTGCCAATGCCTGCCGTCGTTATGAGGTGGTGCTGGACAACTTCCGCCGAGGGGTATATCCAGCGCGCGACACCCGGGTGGACGAATTGCTGCTGGACACGGCAGAGTCGCTGGATGCCATCAACCGCCTCCGTGCCATTCCCCAGCAGCTGCGCGCTGCCATGGACGAGGATGTCCGCCAGTGGCATGACGAGATACAGGAAAACCGTCTGAATGCTCGGGAGAATCGCCAGAAGTTACAGGAAAAGCTATCGCAGCTGCGCCAGCAGATCGACCGGTATCTGTAAAGGCGTTTATATAAGGCAGCACCGCACAATTCGGCAAGAAGTCTCAGGCAGGATTTTTGTTCCAAT
>OJNZ01002029.1_pt1 | contig 9795 bp, 8 predicted proteins | sample 1598001 | NCBI WGS metagenome assembly OJNZ01 (sample SAMN01915225, study PRJEB22387) | human gut metagenome | isolation source: stool | host: Homo sapiens | place: USA | reverse complement strand
TTGATTTGGATCCTGCAGACAGCCTTAAACCAGTAAAAATTAAAAGAAAGAAAAATACTTTATACCATATTATTATTTTAGCTAAAAATGAAGCCGGTTTAAGAAATTTATATAAACTGGTAACATTTAGTCATTTAAAATATTATGATGGTGGAAATAAACGTCCGGCATTGCCGCGAAACCTTATAGAAGAATGCCGTGAAGGTTTGCTTTTGGGGTCTGCCTGCGTTGCAGGTGAATTATATTCTGCTGTGGCTGCAAACAGAAGCGATGAAGAATTACTGAAAATAGCTTCTTTCTATGATTATCTGGAAATTCAGCCGTTAGGGAATAATATGTTTATGGTACGTGACCCTAAATTTAATTGTACGGTTGAAGATTTAAAAAATCATAATCGCAAAATTTACGAAATAGGTAAAAAACTTGGGAAATTAGTAGTTGCAACCTGTGACGTGCACTTTTTAAACCCGGAGGACAGCAAATACCGCACAATTTTGCATGGAGTACAGCATTGGAAAGATGCAGAAGAACAAGCGCCGCTGTATTACCGCACGACGGAAGAAATGCTGGCGGAGTTTGAATACCTCGGCAAAGATATTGCTTATGAAGTTTGTGTAACCAACCCCAACAAAGTTGCGGATATGGTTGATAAAATAAAACCTGTGCCGGACCGTGACCAGCTTTATTCGCCGTCCATACCGGGCGCAGTAGAGGCGCTGCCAAAAATGGTTTACGATAAGGCGCATGAATGGTACGGTGACGAATTGCCGGAAATTGTTGCCGAGCGTATTAAAACAGAACTTGATTCTATTATTAACAACGGTTTTGCTATTTTGTACTACATTGCGCATAAGCTGGTGCGCAAATCGCTTGATGACGGCTACCTGGTAGGTTCCAGGGGTTCAGTTGGTTCGTCGCTTGTTGCAACACTGATTGACATTACAGAAGTTAATCCGCTGGCACCGCACTACCGCTGCCCTGAATGCCGTTACAGCGAGTTCTTTACCAATAACGAATATGCTTCCGGTTTTGACCTGCCGGAGAAAAACTGTCCGCATTGCGGTACACCTATGTGGCGCGATGGGCATAACATTCCGTTTGCGGTATTCTTGGGCTTCCACGGCGATAAAGTACCTGATATCGACCTTAACTTCTCCGGTGAATATCAGCCGGTAGCGCATAAATACACCGAAGAATTGTTCGGACGAGATAATGTTTGCCGTGCCGGTACGATATCGACGGTGGCAAGCAAAACAGCCTTTGGCTATGTTCGTAAATATTACGAGGAAAAAGGCTTAACCAAGCATCCGGCTTATATGGCGGGGCTGGTGGAAGGCATTGCCGGGCTGAAACGTACAACCGGCCAGCACCCGGGCGGCATTATGGTTGTGCCGCGTAATATGGATATTCACTATATTACGCCGATGAACCATCCGGCTGACGAACGCGACAGCACGACCGTTACCACTCACTTCGATTATCATTCCATTAACGACAGGCTGGTTAAACTCGATATACTCGGCCATGATGACCCGACGGTTATCAAGCTGCTGGAAGAATTTACGCATATCAAGCCGACTAAAATTCCTATCGGCGACGAAGCTACAATGTCTATTTTCCGCAATACGGAAGCGCTAGGCGTAACGCCGGAACAGATTAACAGTTCTGTTGGCACCTACGGTATACCGGAGTTTGGCACGCGTTTTGTACGCCAGATGGTAGAGGATGTACAGCCGAAAAACTTCGGGCAGATAGTCAGGGTTTCCGGTTATTCGCATGGTACTGACGTATGGCTGAACAACGCGCAGGACTTGATTAAAGAAGGCAAACCGCCTGAAGATACAATTGCTACGCGCGATGATGTTATGACAAACCTTATTGCCATGGGCGTAGAACCGAGCCTTGCGTTTAAAACGATGGAATATGTGCGTAAGGGCAAGGCTGCAAAAAATGGTTTGGAGCCTAAAATGCTGGACGCAATGAAGGCTGCAAAGGTTCCGGAATGGTTTATAAATTCCTGCCAGACCGTTAAGTATTTGTTCCCTAAAGCACATGCCATAGCCTACGTTTTAATGGCTTACCGCATTGCTTACTGCAAGGTGCATTATCCAAAAGCTTTTTATGCTGCTTATTTCAGCGTGCGTGCGCCGGAATTTGATGCGGCCTATATCGCCAAGGGCAAAGAATATATGAAGAAATTTATTAAAGATGTATATGCACAGGGCGGCAAGGCAAACAACAGGGATAAAGATACCGTAACCTATTTGGAGCTTGCTGTGGAAATGATGGAACGCGGGTTGGAATTTGAACCGATAGATTTGTATAAATCGCATCCGACACGCTTTTTGCCGACGGAAAAAGGTGTGCGCATACCGCTGGCAGCACTCAGCGGCATTGGCACAAGCGCAGCGCTCAGCATTGACGAAGCGCGCAGCAGCGGCGTACCCTTTATTTCGCAGGAAGATTTGCGTGTACGTTCCAAAGTATCAAAATCGGTAATAGAAAAACTGGCTGAATACGGCACATTAAAAGACCTGCCGGAAAACGACCAGATAGATTTGTTTTAAAAATATTGTGAGCGCCTGAAAATATAAAACAGGCGCTCTTTTGCATATTATTGAGTTTAAATTGAGTTTATTTTTTATAATATTTTCACAATCTGATATTACTGTAAATTGTAAAATAGAGATAAGAGGTGATAACTATGCTGAAAAAAGCCGTTATATTTACAGCGCTGTTATGCTTTGGCATCGGTAATTTGTGTTTTGCCGACAGCAGCCGCATGCTTGATAAAAATACGGAACTTCATCCGCAGGGCTGGAGTGTAGGTGAAACAATTAAGTTTAAAAAGAAAACCACTGTGCGTTTAAATGACATTGGCGAAGTAATCAGCGGAACGCTTGCTGATGATACTTACCTTCGCCCGCAGGGGTGGCAGCGCATAATTAACGATAATTATTTTGTTTCCGCTTATACCGGCGGAGCGTGGTTTCCGCGGCATCACCGGTACTGGCCGGGCAGCGTTTACAATATTGCTTTGCCAAGCTACGGGCATTTGCGTTATAAGGATGACACCGCCGTTACTTTTAGTAAACAGGGCACGGTTTTAAGCGGAACAATAGCTTCGCGGGCAACTGTGAGCCTTGGAGAAGGGCAGTATGGGTTTGTAACTTTTGCGGATAGTTCGATTTTGGAATTTTACGATAATGGCGCAGTGAAAATGGGGACACTGAATGAGGATACCCAGCTCAGGCCGGCTTTTTGGCAGCAAAATATGGCGGATAACAGCAACGCCGGTTTTGTGGAGTTTAAAAAAGATACCTGCGTTTATTTTGATGAAAACGGATTAGTAACTGCCGGAACAATAAAAGAAGCCGCACCATGGAAAACGGGCGGCACAGTTACAACGCTTACAGAAAAATCTGAATATAAATTTACGGAAAACGGCGCTGAAAAAAACGCCTGAAACTAATCCTTCAGAGTAAACTTCCATGCGCAGTGGCAGGTATTGTCGGTAATATCGGGGTAACAGCTTAAACATTCGCAGGTAAAGCGGCTGTCGATAGTTTTGGCAAAACCGCTGTATTCAATAATGCCAACAGCTTTGCAGGGGTGCAGCGGCATGTTTTTACTGCTGCGTGCGTGCTGTACGCGGCATTCCGTAGTGCGGTATATTAAAGTATGGCCTTCGGTGATAATTTCGTCCCGGTTAATATTGGCATAAAGCCGCAATTTTAAGGCCTGCTTAAGTCCTTCTATGCCGGGGTGTTCCGGCAGGTTTAAAAAAGTTTTTATGCGTTTAGCTTCAATTACGGTAAAATTTTCCCAAATGGCACAGTCATGTTCCATGGCTTCATCCATGCCGTATTTGCGCTCTATAGATTGAAACCATACGCCGTCCATGGCAAGCCAGTTTTTGCAGTAGCCTTCAATAAGTTCTATTAATTGTTCTTTGCTGTAATTTTTTAAAGTTTCGTTAATCATAAATTCACCCCGCTTTTACGTTTATTATAGCGGTAAAAGCATTCAATCCCACCTGTTTAAAATATCTTTAATAATTTCTTTTTCGCTTTTGCGGCGTTTCTTTTCAAAATTGCGGTAATTATTGTCGCGGTGGTCGGTGGAGTAATCAGCGTAATCGAAATCGTCATAGTCACGCTCGTAACTGCGGTTGTAATCGCCGTGCCCGTCATCAAACATTAACGGATTTATGCTTACGCTGTATTGGTAAAAATTATAACTTAACATGGCTGCCTCCTCAAAACTGTTCTGCTTTTAGTATAGCGTTATTTTAGTGGTTTGTAAAATTTATTAACTGTTAGCTGGTAATATAAGCAGTGCAAAATATAATGCCTGAAGCTCTTGTTATCAGCAAAAGCAGCCCGCTTCTTATCTTAAACGCTGCTGATTTATATACTATTAACGAAAAATTTCATATTATACAAATATTGCGCATGTTTAATTTAAAATCCGGCTTAAAATGCCGGATTTTTTGTGTGTCAGGCTTGCAATATTTTAATTTATAGGATATGATAAAAAGTATGCTGTTTTTTGTATAGAATTTTACATATTTTTACTGCTTAGCTGTATTCACAGGCAGAAATAAAAATATATTTTGTCTGATTTTTAGTGACTGATGAGTCGGAAACTATGGCGGTACTTGGCCGGGCATGGTATAATAAGCTTATAATTCTTTTAAGGAGTATGACGATGCCGCATTTAATGACAAAAGAAGAAATTCATGAATTTGGTTTGCAGATTTTGAGCCGTTATCTTGAGGCCAATGCTTACGAAATAGAAATGATGCATCCTAACATGCAGATGTTTCCTCACATTATAGCCAAAAAGAACGGCCAGCTTGTATTCATCATTGCGGCAACGGATGTTTATCCTAATAAAGGCTCTTTTGCCGACAGTGAAAAGGCAGCGCTTTTGGAAAATGCCGCTAAGTTTGACGCGCAGGCTGCATGTGCATATCTTGGCATAGCCAATGCCGCCGGAGCTAAAGCGAAAGATAAGGAACTGTGCGGCAAGGCATATAAAAATGCAGATTTTTTAACCGATTTTGGCGGTTTGGAATTTATATATTTTAAAGACTGAGGTGACGGCATGGATTTGTTGAAAGTTGATACCGAAAAATGTGTTAAGTGCGGGCTTTGCGTACAGGCCTGCCCGTCCTGCATTTTATCTATGGGGGAAGATGGGCCGAAATGTGATTTTGACCGCGGCTGCATGAGCTGCGGGCACTGCGTTGCCATTTGCCCTATGGGCGCGCTTGATAACAAATATGCGCCGCTGGCAGAGCAGAAGCCTTTGCCGATGCCGGTTCTGGACAGTGAAACCGCATATAATTTTTTGCGTATGCGCCGCAGCGTGCGCCTGTTTAAACCGGAACCTCCTTCTGAGGAAGAAATTGTAAAGCTGCTTGATGTGTGCCGTTATGCACCTACTGCCGGTAATTCGCAGGGTATGTATTATATCGTTATCCGCGATAAGGAAACAATTAAAAAGATTGCTGATGCAACGGCAGAATGGATGCAGCAGGAGATTGACGCAGGCAGCAGTGACAAACGTTATTTTACAACCGTTTTGCGTGCGTATAATGACCGTGGACAGGATATTATTGCCCGCAATGCGCCGATGCTTATTTTTGCAACGGCAAAACGCCTTAACAGAACCGGCGTAAGCAATGCTGAGCAGGCATGGGCTTATGCAGAACTTTTTGCGCCTACAATCGGGCTTGGCACAACCATTGCCGGGTTTATCCAGACCTGCGGCATAGCAGGTTACCAGCCGCTTTTGGATTTGGTAGGCGTGCCGCCCAAGTTTAAAATTTGCGGCACTTTAATGGTAGGGCACCCTAAATATAAATTCCAGCGCACGGTAGAACGCCAGCATTTAAAAGTAGAATTTAAGTAAATAAAATTTTTTAACGGTACAGTTACAAGCTGTACCGTTTTTTGTTACTTATGCAACAGTTTTGGTACTAAAAATAAATAATTTTCCAAATTTACTGTCAATTAAAGGAAATATAAAATTTTTGCAGAAAATATATCTCAATAATGTTTGTAAACAAGGGGGAATAAGTATGAAAGAGTATACCGGAGACAGAATCCGCAATGTGGCCATTGTGGGCCATGGTGGGGCAGGAACTACATCAGTTACGGAAGGCCTGCTGTACCGTTCGGGTGCAATTACCAGAATGGGCAAGGTTGAAGATGGCGCTACCACCACTGACTATGAACCGGAAGAAATTAAACGCGGCGTATCCGTAAACGCTACTTTGGCACCGGTTGAATGGCGTGATACTAAAATCAATTTTATTGATACTCCGGGCTTTGCAGATTTTGTGGCCGAAGTTAAAGGCGCATTCCGTGCGGTTGACAGTGCGCTTATTGTTGTATGTGCAACCAGCGGCGTGCAGGTTGGCACCGAACAGTGCTGGAAACTTGCTGAAGAAGCACATTTGCCCCGCATAGTTTTCGTAAATAAAATGGACCGTGAAAATGCTGATTTTGACAGCATTCTTGATAATCTGCGCGCTAAAATAGGCAAACGCGTATTGCCTCTGCAGCTGCCTTTGGGTAAAGAATCCGGCTTCTGCGGCGTTATTGATATTTATAAAATGAAGGCTTATAAAGCTAACGGCAACGATTCCATCGAAATGGATATTCCGGAAGAATATATGGAAGCAGCCAAAGAAGCACATGAAAAAATGGTTGAAGCTGCGGTTGAAGCTGATGACGACTGCATGATGCGTTATCTGGAAGGCGAAACTATCAGCGACAAGGAAATTATGGACTGCCTGATTAAAGGTATTCGCCAGGCCATTATTTTCCCGGTACTCTGCGGCAGCGCTTATAAAGATATCGGCCTTGGCCGTGTAATGAATGCTATTATTGACTATACTTACCCGGCAATTTTGAATGACTTTACCGTTGTTAACCCGGAAACCGGCGAAGAAGAAATACGCGATGCCAACGCGCCGATGGCAGCTTTGGTATTTAAAACAACTTCCGACCCGTTTGTTGGCCGCCTGAGCTTCTTCAGGGTATTCTCCGGCGTTATCAAGAGCGACAGCATGGTTTACAACGCCAGCCGCGAAAAAGAAGAACGTTTCGGCACGGTATTTACCATGCGCGGCAAAACGCAGATTCCGATGAAACAGGTTGTTGCCGGCGATATCGGTGTTACCACCAAATTGCAGTTTACCGCTACCGGCGATACTCTGAGCGATAAAAATTCCCCGGTACTCTTTAAACCTATTGCATTCCCCCTGCCGATGTATACACGCGCTATTTACGCGAAGAAAAAAGGCGAGGAAGAAAAGATTGCTTCGGCTCTGAACCGCCTGATGGATGAAGACCCGACTATTATCGTTACCAGAAACACTGCTACCAAAGAAACTTTAATCAGCGGTATGGGCGACCAGCATATTGAAATTATTATGGAACGCATGAAACGTAAATTCGGTGTGGAAGCCGATTTGCGTGCGCCGATTGTTGAATACCGCGAAACCATCCGCGGTACTGCTACTAATGTTGAAGGCAAACATAAGAAACAATCCGGCGGCCATGGGCAGTACGGCCATGTTATTATTACCATGGAACCGCTGCCGCCCGGAAGCGGATTTGAGTTTGTTGATAAAATCTTCGGTGGCGCCGTACCGCGTCAGTACATTCCGGCTGTTGAAAAAGGCATGCGTGAATCCATGGAACGCGGCGTACTGGCCGGATATCCGGTAGTTGATATCAGAATTACCCTGACGGATGGTTCTTATCATACCGTAGACTCCTCGGAAATGGCATTTAAAACTGCCTCCAACATAGCGTTTAAAAAAGCTATGGAAGCAGCAAAACCTGTTTTGATGGAGCCTGTTTACAACCTTGATGTATACTGCGCTGAAAGCATGATGGGCGACGTTATAGGCGACCTTAACAGCAAACGCGGACGCATTTTGGGCATGCAGAGCCTTGATGACGGTATGGGCTGCATTAAAGCACAGGTGCCTTATGCGGAAATTACCGAATATGCTGTTGACCTGCGTGCGCTGACACAAGGCCTTGGCACTTTTGAAATGAAATTTGACCATTACGAAGATGTGCCGCAGAAAATGGCAGAAAAAATTATTGCCGAACGCAAAGAACAGCAGTAAATTAAATACTTGCCAGGTTTAAACCTGCAAAACGCCGCCGGTTTTAACGGCGGCGTTTTTAATAAATTTATTTTGTCGGCCTTAAAATAAAGGAATTATATACAATGCTTTATTTAAAAAGTTTTACTTTTCCAACTGACGGCGAAGAATTTGACGTTATCATAAATGTAAAGGAAAAATGTTACAGTTCGTTTTATCCGTTTAAAATTTTATCGCAGCGGGGAATAGAAAAGATTGATTTTGAGCCGGTAACTATTTTTTACGGCAGTAATGGCAGCGGCAAAACAACGGCGTTAAACGTTATTGCCGAAAAATTAAAGCTGGAGCGCAGTGCCATATATAACAAAAGCAGCTTCTTTAACGATTATGTTGATTTATGCGGTTATACATTAAAAGGCACGGTAATTCCGGCAAACAGCCGTATTATTACAAGCGATGACGTTTTTGATTTTATGCTTAATCTGCGTATGCTGAATGAAGGCATTGACTCAGGCAGGGAAAAACTTTTGAGGAATACCGGAAAATCAAGTCTGCCGATAACGGCAAATTCCGCCTGCGCAGCCTTGACGATTTTGAAGAACTGAAAAGGCTTACATCAGTCCGTCGCAATACGCAGTCGATGTATGTAAAGAAAAATGTTGGCGTTAATGTACGGGAACAATCTAACGGCGAAAGCGCTTTTATGTACTTTGCACAGAAAATTGAAGAAAACGCGCTGTACCTGCTTGATGAGCCGGAAAACAGCCTCTCGCCGCTAAAACAGATGGAGCTGGTAAGATTTTTGGAAGATTCGGCGCGTTTTTACGGCTGCCAGTTCATTGTTGAAACTCATTCGCCGTTTGTGCTGTCAGTAAAAAATGCACGGATTTATGATTTTGATTCTTGCCCTGCGGCGGTAAAACGCTGGACAGAACTGGAAAACGTGCGGGTTTATTATAACTTTTTTAAACAGCACCGGGCAGATTTTGAAAAATAATGCTGACAATTATGCGCTTTTAACTATGCAGTAAATGTTAAGTATGTTATAATTTATACAAATAACGTACAATAATTGGAGGGTTTATTTTATGCAGACGATTGACCAGGTTGCAGTAAACACCTTAAGATTTTTATCTATTGATGAAGTTGAAAAGGCCAAATCCGGGCATCCGGGCTTTCCTTTGGGCACGGCGCCGCTGATGTACACGGTTTGGGACCGTTTTATGAACTATAACCCCAAAGACCCCAACTGGTTCAACAGGGACAGATTTATTTTATCTCCGGGACATGGCAGTGCATTGTATTATGCAATGCTGCATCTGGCAGGATATGATGTGTCTATTGAACAGCTTAAAAATTTCCGCCAGTGGGGCAGTATTACTCCGGGCCATCCGGAGTACGGCGTTACTCCCGGTGTAGATGCTTCTACCGGGCCGTTGGGCCATGGCTTTGCCATGGGCGTTGGTTTTGCCATTGCCGAAACCATGCTGGCTGCCAAATACAACAAACCGGGCTTTGAAGTGGTTAACCATTATACCTACGGCTTAACCAGCGACGGCGACCAGATGGAAGGCGTTGCAAGCGAAGCGGCATCTCTGGCCGGTACTTTGGGCCTTGGCAAACTTATTTATCTTTATGATGACAACCATATTACCATTGAA
>OJNZ01002020.1_pt1 | contig 9827 bp, 10 predicted proteins | sample 1598001 | NCBI WGS metagenome assembly OJNZ01 (sample SAMN01915225, study PRJEB22387) | human gut metagenome | isolation source: stool | host: Homo sapiens | place: USA | reverse complement strand
AGCTCATCTGGCGCTGCCCGAACTGCGGCAACACGGATCAGGACAAGATGAACGTGGCCCGCCGCACCTGCGGCTACATCGGCACCCAGTTCTGGAATCAGGGCCGCACGCAGGAGATCAAGGAGCGCGTGCTGCATCTGTAACGTGCAAAAACGAAAACCGGCGGGCGTGTCCATGCGGCGCGCCCGCTGCCTGCGAGGAAACTGCTATGTATTATGGAGAGATCAAAACCTGCGACATCGCCAACGGCGTCGGCGTGCGCGTGACGCTGTTCGTTTCCGGCTGCACGAACCACTGCTACAACTGCTTTCAGCCGCAGACGTGGGACTTTCACTACGGCAAGCCGTTTGACGCGGCGGCCGAGCAGGTGATTTTTGCCGAGCTGGAAAAGCCCTTTATCCGCGGCCTGACGCTGCTCGGCGGCGACCCGTTCGAGCCGGAAAACCAGCGCGCGCTCGTGCCGTTTCTGCGCCGGGTGCGCGAGCGCTATCCGGATAAGGACATCTGGGCGTATTCGGGCTTCACGCTCGACAAGGAGCTCACGGTTGACGGCACGCACCCGCGCTGCGAGGTCACGGACGAGCTGCTTTCGCTCATCGACATCCTCGTCGACGGGCGCTACGTGGACGCGCAGCGCAACATCAGCCTGCGTTTCCGCGGCTCGGAAAACCAGCGCATCATCGACATGAACCGCACCCGCGCGGCGGGGCACATCGTACTCTGGGAGGGCATGAACGGATGGAAGTGAAGATCCAAAAGCTGCGCCCCGGCGCCGTCACCCCGCGGCGCGGCAGCGCGGACGCGGCGGGCTATGATCTCTATGCCTGCCCGGCGGACGGGCAGTGTGTCACGATCGCGCCGCACGTGACGGCCATGATCGGCACGGGCCTCGCCCTCGCCATCCCGGCGGGGTATTTCGGCGGCGTGTTCGCGCGCAGCGGGCTGGCCTCTAAGCAGGGGCTGCGCCCGGCCAACTGCGTCGGCGTGATCGACGCCGATTACCGCGGCGAGTGCACCGTCGCGCTGCACAACGACACGGACGAAGTGCGCACCGTCGCCCCCGGCGACCGCATCGCCCAACTCGTGATCCTGCCGTTTCTGGCGGCGGAGTTTGCAGAGGCGGATGCGCTCGACGAGACCGACCGCGGCGCGGGCGGCTTCGGCAGCACCGGCCGGTAAAGCAACAAAAAACGCAGCCCCCTTCGAGCGTCTCGAAGGGGGCTGCGTTTTGCTTTATTCAGCGGCAAACTTGCTTTATTCAGCGGCAAACTTGCTTTATTCAGCGGCAGTCTGCGAATACGGGCGAGAATTCGTCGAGCTTCTCGCACGTGTAGCGCCGGGTATTGTCCTCGCACACGGGCAGCATTTGCTGCGTGAATGCGGCGCAGCGCGTCCATTCGTCGGTGACGGCCTGACTGTGCGCGGTGTTCAGGTCATAGTGCTGCGCGAGATAGTCGGCGAGGTAGGGCGTGAATTTCTCCGCGCCGAAAATGTTCAGATGCTCGGCGTTGGCGAAATCATTGAGCGGGTCGAGGCCGATGGCGTCCATCTGCGTGTCGAAGTTCGCAAAATCATACCCGTACTCGTGCACGACCGCCTCCAGCTCGGCAAACACGGCGTCATAGTTTTCAATGACGCAATGACGGTGCGGGAAGCGGGCAAAGAGCACGTTTTTGATTCCCCGTGCCTTGGCTGTCTCGCAGATGGTGCGCAGGCTCTGCTCGTTGAAATCGTCGAGCGATTGCTGGCGCACGGGGATCTCATCCGTCTCCGTGAGGAACATGGAGATGGACAGAAACGGCTTGGTGTACGAATAGCCCGCGTCGCGCGCCTGCTGCTGCAGTGACAGCGAATTGCGGATGAGGTCCGGCTTTCTCCAGTTGTCGTGGTACTTGAGCAGCGGCACATAGTATGACAGCCGGTCGCCCTGCACGCACTCGTCAATGGCCTGCACCTTGTTGCGTGAGAGCGGCAGCGTGTCGAGCCATTCGCGCGTTGCGGCCGTGCCGAGCTCATCCCGCTCTGCCTCCGTGTAGAGAAAGCCGTTGACCTCGACCACGTAGACAGACGGATTTTGCCGCTTGGCGCTCTCGCGCAGCATGGATGCATAGAGCGTGCCCTGCGCGGCCGACACGGCCAGCGGGTAACTTGTAAACCCGGCGTGCTGCCATGCCAAAGGTGCGCAATAGTCGGTAAACGTCTCACTCGCGCCGAGGATCATGACGTCGAGCGAGTTTTTCGGCTCTAGATAGAAGCTGCGGATGTACTGCTGCTCGGTGATGCTGTTGATGGTCAGCAGCCGCGTGAGCGCGCCGTAGACCAGCGCCACGATGAGCAGAAACGCGATTACGCGCAGGACGGTATTTCTTTTTGCGTGTTGTTTTGGATTCATTGATGTTCTCCACATGCTGTGTTAGCGCCACGCGGAAAATTGCGGCGATGGTCTGCTGCGAGCCCGCTTCGCGGGCTTGGGATAGCGGGCGCTGTTTCCCGGCTTAAAACTGCATATACACGAATTCGGATGCCTGCACGCCGGGGCCGTAAACGCCCATGAGCACGACGGCGAAGATGCCGGCAAGCAGCACGGCCCAGCGCAGGGCGAGACACTTCTCGTCGAGGATCTCGCGGATGGTGCGCTGCGAGCGCTCCTGAATGACGGAGGCGGTGAAAATCACGACCGTGCCGAACAGCAGCACGCACCAATCATACCGCGTCAGAGGCAGCGCCTCGAGCACGGCGCCCGGCCGCAGCTGCGACAGGTGCAGGTCGGTCACGGATTTTAACATCATGCCCATCGCGGCGCGAAAACCGTCGGCGATGTCAAAGTAATAGCCGATGAGCACGACCACGAACGTGCGCAGCATGGAAAACACCTGATACCACGCGCTCTTGCGCTCAATGTGCAGCGCGGCGACGACCTTGTCCGACACCGGCTGCAGCAGCGTTGACACGAGGATGACCATGCCGTTCCAGAAACCGAAGGCGACGTATTTCCAGCTTGCCCCGTGCCAGATGCCGATGATGAGAAACGTGATCAGCGAGGCCACGGCCGTCGGCAGTACCTTGCCGATGTGGCTGCCGAGGTGCTGCCTGGCGTGGCGTCCCCAGTTGAGAAACGCCTTCGAGATCGACAGCGGGTAGAACAGGTAGTTGCGCAGCCAGTCGCCGAGCGAGATGTGCCAGCGGTGCCAGTACTCGGTGAGCGTGCGCGAGAAGTACGGCCGGCGGAAGTTTTCGCCCATGGTGATGCCGAACATCTGCGCCACGCCGCGCGAAATGTCGATGCCGCCGGAGAAGTCGGCATAGAGCTGCAGCGCGTACACGAGTGCGGCCAGTAGCACATACGTGCCGGCGTAGTCGGTGTACGCCCCGGCGACGGTGTGGATCATGTCCACGGCGCGGTCGGCGATGACAAGCTTTTTAAAAAAACCCCAGAGGATCAGCTGTGCGCCGAAGCGGATGTTGTCAAAGTGATACTTGTGCTCGTCATAGAGCTGGTGCGCCAGCTGATCGTACACGCCGATCGGGCCCTGAATGATCTGCGGGAAGAAGGACACGAACAGCGCAAGCTTGCCGACGTTGCGCTCGGCGGGCACTTTTTCGCGGTAGACGTCGAGCACGTAGCCCATGGACTGGAACGTGTAAAACGAGATGCCCAGCGGCAGCAGCAGCCCGATGTGGCCGAGCGAGACCGTCAGCCCCACGGACGCAAAGAGCGTCTCCATGGACTCGGCAAAGAAGTTATAGTATTTGAGCACGGCGAGGATGCCGAAGTTCAGCAGCAGGATGGCGATCATGAGCGCCTTGCGGCGGGACTTGCAGCGCTTTTTGTACGCCTTACGCTCCTCGCGCTCCCAGTCCTGCTTGTGCGCGGCGACGGTCTGCTCCATGTGCGCGGTCATGGCGTCCATGCCGCGTGCGCCGAAGTAGGTCGTGAGCGTTGTGATGACGATAAAGCCCATGTAGCGCAGGCACACGAACGCGTAAAACGCGTAGCTGCCGATCAGCAGCACCACCCACTGGAACCGCTTCGGCACGAGGTAGTACAGCACCAGCAGCGCGAGTACCAGCAGGTAAAACGACAGCGATGTCAGCGTCATGCTTCGTCCTCCGGCGTCCGGCAGGTGTTGAGCGCGTCGGTCGCAAACCGGTCGCGCACGAGCGTGAAGTTCCCGCCGCGGCAGAGCGCGACGCGCGGCATGTCGCGCGACAGAAACACGGCCACGCCCTCCGTCACGGAGTACGCGCCGCAGCGGCCGAGGGCGATCACGTCGCCCACGCGCAGCGGCGGCAGCTGCGCCTCGCGCACGAGCACGTCCGCCGTCGTGCACAGGCTGCCGCAGAGCATCCACGGCTCGGCGGCGTCCGCGCTCTCGCGCAGGAGCGTCAGCGGCGGGGCCTGCATGCCCATGAGCTGGCCGTCATACTTGACCTGGTGCATGCCGCCGTCGCATATGGCGTAGTTCACGCCGAGGTTGCACTTGGCGTCGGCCACGCCGGTGAGAAACGTGCCGCAGGGCGCGGCGAAAAAGCGGCCCATCTCGATCGTGAGCGGGTACTTTTCCCCAAAGGCGCGGATGTGCGCCGCCGCCGCGTCGAGCAGCGCGCAGTCGCGCGCCTCGGCGTCGTCGCGGAAGCACTCGGCATTCAGCCCCGGGCCGTATTCCACGTGCTGCGCCGTGAAGCCGTAGCGTTCGTGCAGCATCGTGAGGTATTCGTCCAGATGCGCAAGCTCCTTGGCGATCACGGCGTCCTTGCGCTTTTGCGTGCCGGAAAAGTAGTGGATGCCGACGATCGTCACGTTCGGAAATTCCGCGCGCCGGGCGACGAGATCGGCCAGCGCGTCGGGATCCATGCCGAACTGGCTGCCGGCGGTCAGGCGCGGCAGCACGCGCACGTGCTTGCCCTGCGCGGCCGCGGCCGCGCAGATAAGGTCAAAGTGCAGCGTGCTCTCGGCCGTGAGCAGGTCTGCGCCCAGCGCGACGGCGCGCGCAACATCGTCCGCGCCCTTGTTCACGCCGGAGTACAGGATGCGCTCCGGCGGGATGCCGAGCCTTTCGCAGATCGTCAGTTCGCCGGGGGAGCACACCTCCACCCAGCGGAACACGTCCGGCAGGCCGCGCAGCACGAAGGGGTTGGCCTTCATGGAGTAGCACAGATTTACGTCCGAGCCAAACGCGGCGCGCACTCTTTGAGCGCGCGCCGTGAAGGCCTCCAGATCAAACAGATACAGCGGCGTGCCGTATTTCGCGGCTGCCGTCCGGAGTGCAGTCTTGTCCATCAGTCCTCGTCCTGCAGGCGCTGCACCATGGCTAGCAGACTTTTCGCGGAGTTGAAGTTCTCCGGCACGAGGTCCTTGGCGCCGATCTCAATGTCGAATGCGTCGTTGAGCGCCGCGACGAGCGACACGATGTCGAACGACTCGAGAATGTGGTCGTCGATGAGGGCGGTCTCGGTCTCAAAATCCACGTCCGGGCGCAGATCGGTCAGAATGTCCATCAGTTCCTGTTCCATGATAAATATACCTCCTGAAGTGAGTAAAGTAAGCAAAATCAGTGCTTGGCCGCAGCGGTGATGCGCTCGGCCAGCGCGCGCATGTTCGTCTTGCCGTTGTCGAGCCGGGGCATGGCCGCGAGCTGCTCGATCTTGCGCGGCACCATGAAGCCCGGCAGGTCGGCGCGCAGGGCGACGGCGATGTCGCGCTTGGTCACGCCCTCGCCGGTGTAAAACAGCCAGATCTGCTCGTGCGTTTGGTCGTAGAGCGCGCAGGCGTCCTCCACGCCGGCCACCTTCGCCGCGGCGAGGTCGATCTCCCCGAGCTCCACGCGGTGGCCGAGGTGCTTGACCTGCCGGTCCTTGCGGCCGTGGAACATGAGGTTGCCGTCGGGCGCGAAGTGCCCGAGGTCGCCGGTCTTATAGATGCGCTCATCGTATGCGTGGTTGAGCGGGTTTTGCAGGAAGCTCTCGGCCGTTTTCTCGCGGCTGTTGTAGTAGCCCAGTGCGAGGATGGGGCCCTTGACGCAGATCTCGCCGATCTCGCCGTCGGGCACGGCCTCGTTGCGCTCCGAGAGCAGAAACACCTCATAGTGCGGGTACGGCCTGCCGATCGGCAGCACGTCGGTGTCCTCGACCAGACCGGGCACGACGTAATACGTGCACGAGGCGGTTGCCTCCGTCGGGCCGTACTGGTTGACGAACCGGGCCTCCGGCAGCGCGAGCTGCCACTGGCGCAGGCAGCTGCACGGCATCACCGAGCCGGAGAAGCACACCTTGCGCAGGTGTTGCGGCGCGCTGCACTCGAACGCGCCGAGCGCGGCCGGCACGGTCAGCGCCGAGACGCTCCAGCCCACGGCCGTGACGCCCTTGTCGTTCATGTATTCGAACAGACGCTCCGGCGACATGAAAAGTTCCTTCGGGATGATGGCCGTCGTCGCGCCGAAGCGCAGCGGCAGATAAATGTCGCGCACGGCGGCGATGTAGTCCAGCGGCGACTGGTTGCCCAGCACGTCGGCACGCGCGATGCCCATCACGCCGGCGTAGTCCTCGATGTAGCACATGAGCGAGTGCTGCGCCGTGATGACGCCCTTGGGCGTGCCGGTCGAGCCGGAGGTGAAGATGATGTACAGCGGGTCGAGCTCTCGGGCGCGCGCGCGGCAGTCCGCGAGCAGCGCCGCGTCCTCGCTGCCCGCGAGCAGCTCCTCCGCGATCAGGATCGTGCCGGAAAAGTCCAGCGTCTTCGCCTTGTCGTAAAACGCGCGCTGCACGATCATCAGATCGGTGTCCAGCGTGTTTAAAATAGAGTTGAGCCGGTGCACGGGCATCGTCCCGTCCATCGGGGCGTAGCAGCACCCGGCATACACCGCGCCGAGAAACACGGCCGGCGTGTGCGCGTTGCGCCCGCTCATGACGGCGATGGGCCGCTTTTGCCCGGCGCGGAACTTCGCCGCCGCCGTGCCGATGATGCGCGCCTCGCGCCGCACGTCGGCAAAGGTCACCGCGCTGTCCTCATCGAGAAAAGCGGGTTTGTCCGGACAGGCTGCGGCGGTGACTTCCAGCCAGTCGAGCACGTTGGTTTCCATGCTTGCCAGCTCCTTTCCGATAAATGTCCATAATCGCCTTATCCTATCATGTTTTTCGCGCAAAAACAAGACGGAACGTGTCATATTTAAGAAAAAGGTAAGAATGTGGCGCGCCGTTTTTCCGTGCGCTGACACCCGGCTCTGCCCGGGCGGTTTGCCCTTGACGCATCCGTGCCGGAAAAGTACAATGGAAACCATCATCAATCGGCGCTTCGCAGCACGACGCAATGGGCGCGCCCGCGGCATATTCGCAGCCGGATTTGTCTGCTATTGCCAAAAACGCGCCTGAAAAATTGTGGATATTTTTCCTTGCGCATTTATGGCGCGTATGGTATACTTTAGGAAACCGCGCAAAAAATTCCGTATGTGGTTCCGACGTATTTTGCATCTGTCGTGTGCTATGATCGTTCCTGTTTCCGGTTTCCGGACACGGGCCGGTGTCTCCGCGGAAAGGAGGGGGAGTGCAGCGGGGCGGAAAGGAAGGTCACAGATGTCAAAGAGAGTTCAAAAGGTGTGGAACGCTGTCACCACCGTGCTGGTGATCCTGGTTGTCATTCTGGCGCTGCTTCTGGTGGGCGTGCGGCTGGTCGGTCTGCGGCCGATGTGCGTCCTGTCCGGCAGCATGGAGCCGACGTATCACACCGGCTCGCTGATCTATGTCAAGCCCTGTGCGCCCGAGGACGTGCAGGTCGGTGACGCGATCACCTTTGTGCTCAATGAGGACTTGGATGTCGTCACACACCGCGTGATCTCCATCGATGCGGAAAACGAGCATTTCTACACGCAGGGAGACGCGAACGACGCGCCCGACGGCGCACCTGTCTATTTCAAGAACCTCATCGGCCGCCCGGTGTTCACCATCCCGTATCTGGGCTATGTTTCGCACTGGGTGTCGAACCCGCCCGGCATGTATCTGGCCATCGCGCTCGCGCTCGTGCTCATCATTCTCACGTTCCTGCCGGACATGCTCCGCAAAGCGTCGGAGGCGGACGCGCGCGACGCTGCCCGCCGCGCACAGGCGGACAAGCCAGGCGATGCCCCGGATGCCAAAAATTCCGGCGAAAATATGAGAAAATAATGGTTTTGTGAAATATTTTCGCCCGTTCGTGCATTAACTTAGTGATTTCTGGCAGCACCCGGCACGGTGCTGTTGGACATAGGAAGCTTTGAACAAAATTTAGGGGAGGAAAACGTTACATGAAGAAGAAAACTCTGACCGTCGCCATCGCGCTTGTGCTCGTTGTGGCGCTGGCGGTTGGCGCGACGTATGCGTATCTGACGGCGAAGACCGAGGCGGTTACCAATACCTTTACGGTTGGCAAGACAATTGATGATCCGGAAACCAACTTCATCCTGAAGGAACACAAAGTTGCCTATGATGCCAATACGGCTACTTATAAGTATGTCGACGCCGAAGGCAATGTCACTACTGACAGTTCCAAGTATGTTGAAGTTGCTGGCAATAAGTACAATGAAGTCACACCGGGCATGACCGTTGCGAAAGATCCGTTCGTTCAGATTAAGAAGGCTGTTGAGACTCCGTCTTATCTGTTCGTGGAAGTCTACGGCAATGCTGCTGGCCTGAATTACGAGCTGAACGGCGATTGGGAGGAAGTTACTGGCCTTCAGAAGCAGCTTCAGAATGGCGGTACGCTTTATGTTTATAAGACTCCGATGACTTCTGGCAATTCCATTGGTACCTATCCGATTCTGGATGGAAACCAGCTTACCGTTGATTTGACCATTCCGCTTGCTCAGAATTCCAGCCTGCAATTCAATGCTTATCTGTGCCAGACTACCGGCTTCAGCAGCGCAGCTGCTGCGTTTGATGCCTGCTTTGGCAAGTGATTGCCCCCTCGCTTTTCCCATGTAATATACGCGCAGAAGGCTGTGCGGGAAAATAGAAAAGGAGAAGACTACATATGAAGAAGAAAACCATTCTTGTGGCTGCCATCGCAGTCATGCTCGTCGCGGCGCTTGTCGTCGGCGGCACCCTCGCGTACTTCACCGATACGAAGTCCGCGGACAACACCTTCACCGTCGGCAATGTGAAGATCGACCTGCTTGAGTCCAGCCTGCACCGCGAGAATGCCGGTTACGTCGGCACTCCGGGTGAGGAGCTCAATCCCCAAAATGCTGAGCTGTGGTCCGAAGTTCTTAAGCAGGGGTCCAACAACACCAGCCCGTATAAAGCCGGCGATACGTTCTACACCGATGACCAGATCGAAGCTAACGCTGCCACGTATACGTGTGACGGTGTCGAGCTTGCTCCGGGACAGTCTTACCACAAGATGCCCTATGTCAAGAACACTGGTGCCAACGATGCTTATATCCGCATCCGCGTGATGTTCCCCGCAGAGCTGGATACGGCTGTTCTTAACAGCAGTATGCTTACGACAAGTGCAATTAGCCGTGGCGAGTTCACGATGGTGAAAACAGAAAACGTTGAGAAAGACGGAAAGCTGTACAATGTTTATACCTTCACTCGCACTGAGGCTCTGAAGCCCAACGAAATGACCTATTGGAACGTTTGGGGCACTGTTCATATGGATTCCGATGTTACCAATGAAGAGATTGCGAACTTGCTTCCGAACGGCGCGTTCAACGTCCTCGTTGAGGCTGACGCCATTCAGGCGGACGGCTTTGCGAATGCAACCGCTGCCTTCGCTGCATTTGACAAGTAATTCCTCAACATTTTGACCCCAAAGGGGCGGCGAAATCGCCGCCCCCATCGGGGACTCTGGCTCG
>OJNZ01002019.1_pt1 | contig 9829 bp, 13 predicted proteins | sample 1598001 | NCBI WGS metagenome assembly OJNZ01 (sample SAMN01915225, study PRJEB22387) | human gut metagenome | isolation source: stool | host: Homo sapiens | place: USA | reverse complement strand
CGGCGCAGGCCCCCGCTGCCGGCCTCTACACGGCCGCGGCGACCGCTGCCAAGGCTGCTGCTCCGGCTGCGGCCCCGGCCGCTCCGGTGACGCCGGCTCCGGCCGCTGCCCCGGCTGCGGACGCTGCCGCGCCCGCGGAGGAAGATCCGTTCGACAGCATCTTCAAGATCTTCAATTCCAAGTAATTCGACATTTTTTGACCAAAACCGCCTTCGCTCCTGTGAAGGCGGTTTTTGCATTCCAACGGAGGAGGCAGCCGCTTGAAAAACTGGCGCATTACCCGCGTTCTGATGTCCATGGCGGACACGTTTCTCGCCCGGCGCGTGACGCGCTCGGCGGCCGAGCTCGCCTACTGCATGGTCATGGCGCTGTTCCCGGCCATCATCTGCATATACGATCTGCTCGCGCTCATCCTGCGCGATCCGGCCGCCGTGCTGCGCATCGTCGAGACGCTCGTGCTCCCGCGCGAGACGCAGGCGCTCGTATCGGACTTTTTGACTTACGTGTCCGGCAACACGAGCGAGGTCATGTTCTTTGCCGCGCTGCTGGTCATGATCACGAGCGCGTCGGCCGCTTTCCGCGCAATGGCCGCCATCGTCGGCGAGATCCACGGCGGCAAACGCTTCGGCATCGTGCGCAGCACGATCGTGAGCGTGGCCTTTTCCGTGGCGTTTCTGCTGGTGCTGTACCTGTGCATCCTGCTCATGCTGACCGGCAAGCACTTTCTGCTCTGGCTCGATGCGCTGCTGCCGCATGTGAGCATCGTCTGGTCATGGATGTGGCTGCGGTTTTTGATCCTGTTTGCCATTCTGCTGATGATGATCCTGATCCTCTACCGGCTCACCACGCCGCGCCGGCCGCAGCACCGGGTGCTGCCGGGGGCAGTGTTTTCCGCTGTGGTGATCGTGTGCATGAGCATCCTGCTGTCGTGGCTGATCGGCAACAGCACAAAGTATTCCCTCGTGTACGGATCGCTCGCTTCGGCCGTGATCCTGCTGTTCTGGTTTCAGGCGTTCGGACTGCTGCTGATCCTTGGCGTGCTGCTCAACCATGCGCTTGAGGTGACTGCGGAACAAGAACCGTAGATGTGCCTGCTTCCTTAGAAAAGTTTGGAATCTTCCTTTACAAACCGACAATTTTCACGTATGATAATTGGTTAAGAAGAGTTTGTGAGCCGAAGACGGCTTTTGCGCCGAAAAATTGATCGAATTCAGATTTTTTGCAATAAAATTCGTTTTCAGGCATTATTCTCATGTGGGGTAATTCTATGCAAAATGATGATATGCACAGCGCCGGTTCGTGCATGGCCAGCGGCCAGCCGCCGGATGATGCGCTCATACTGCGCATCGCGCAGGGGGATACTGCGGCACTGGAAGTGCTGTATCGCCAGACGTCCTCCTCCATTTACGGCTTCGCGCTGTCCATCCTTCGGGATCCTGTGGCGGCGGAGGACGTGATGCAGGACACGTTTGTGAGCGTGATGCAGTCGGCACCGGGCTATCAGCCGTCGGGCAAACCGATGGCGTGGCTGCTGACGATCGCGCGCAATCTGGCGTTGATGCGCCTGCGCAAGGCAGAAAGTAAGAACCTGTCCTTTGATGAGCTATTTCATGTGGAGGATACGCATGACGCTTATCAGACGACGGAAAACCATATGGTGCTTGAAAAAGTGCTGCATACGCTCACGGACGGCGAGCGGCAGATCGTGATGCTGCACGCGCTGTCCGGACTCAAGCACAGAGAAATTGCCGACCTGCTGGGTATCCCGCAGGCAACCGCTATTTCACGCTATAACCGCGCGCTGGCAAAGCTGCGCAATTCGATGGGAGGTGACGATCTTGACCGATAAGGAATTGCTGGAACGGCTGCGGGCTGAGGTCGCCGCCGTAACGCCGGATTGCTGGAGCGGCATCCTTGCGCGCGTCCAGTCTCCGGCGCAGCAGCCGGAGGAAGCGCCGGTCGTCCCGATGCCGGAGCGCAAGCGCCGCAGTGCCTGGCGGGGCTGGGTCGCCGCAGCGGCAGTGTTTTTCCTGGTCATCCTCGGTGGCGGGCTGTATGCTACGCAGGTGCCCGGCGGCGTCGCCACGCTTGATGCCAACCCCAGCATCGAGCTGACGGTCAATAAGCTCGGCCGCGTCCTGTCTGCCCGTGCGTGCAATCCGGATGCCCAGTTTGTGCTCGACGGTCTGGAGCTGCGCAACCAGTCCCTGCAGACGGCGGCGGACGCGATCGTCGCCAATATGCAGGCGAACGGCTATGTCTCGGCGGATGCGAATTCGATCCTTGTGACGGTCGAGGCCGGCAAGGGCGATGCGCGCTTGTGCGGCCGTCTGGCGGACGCTGTGGAAAGCGCCCAGATGGACTGCGGCATGGAGTCGGCGGTCCTTGCGCAGGTGCTCGAGGACGATCCTGCGCTGGAGGCGTATGCCTCTGCCGTGGGCGTCAGCGCCGGCAAGGCAATGCTGATCCGGCAGATCAGCGCCCAGGTGCAGGATCTGACCGGCAGCGAGCTGGTCGGCCTGCCGATCAATGATCTGAACATTCTGGCGGCGTCCAACCAGGTGGAGCTTTCCGGCATCGAATCCATCGGCGCTGCCAGCACCGGCGTATATGTTCCGTATGACAAGGCGCTGCAGGCGGCGCTTACGTGCTGCGGCCTGACTACGGATGACGTGACCAGGGCGAGTATGCGCTTTACGCTCATTGACGGCGAGATGGTCATGGAGTTCGTGCTCTCGGACGGCGAGCGGCACTATGTGTGCAGCGTCGATGCCGAAACGACTGAGGTCTGCCGCCTGACGGGCGATGAGCCGAAGCGGCCGGAAGAGGCGGAGATCGTTCCGGTCTCGCCGGTGGTGCGGCCGAATTCGCCCGTGACGCCGGCACCGACTCCGACGCCCACCCCGATGCCGGCGCCGGCACCGGCACCGACACCGACACCGACGCCTGCCCCGACGCCTGCTCCGACGCCTGCCCCGACGCCGCCCGTCGGCCCGGTCACGCAGGAGCAGGCGCTGAAGATCGCCATTGCGGCGGCCGGTATCTCGGAGAGCGACCTGGCCGCGTGGGATGTTCAGCTCGACGAGAGTGGTGTGCAGCCGGTCTACCGCGTGACGCTTACGACGGTGTACTACTTCCACCCCCGCTACGTCGTGGCTGTCGATCAGCAGACCGGAACGGTGCTCTCGGTGGAACGGTCCGCATAATTCAAGCAACGAAAAGGACGCCCGGTCGGGCGTCCTTTTTTGCTGCGCGCAGATATGGCGCATCCCTCTGCCGGTGGGGCAGAGGGATGCACGACTTCAGTTCATGAATTTTTCGATCGCCTGATTCAGCTCGTCGATGGCCTGCTGGTCGCCGGTCTCCACAGCGTCGGCCAGACAGTGGTCGATGTGATCCTTCAGGATGATCTTTGCTGTGTTGTTGAGCGCCGAGCGCACGGCTGCGAGCTGGATGAGCACCTCGGCACAGTCGCGTCCGTCCTCTACCATGCGCTTGACCGACTCCAGATGGCCGATCGCGCGGGCCAGCCGGTTGATGACCGCCTTGGTCTGCGTGTGGGTGTGCGGGTGCGCGTGGGTGTGCCCCTCGCCGCCGTGGCAGTGGGTGATGACGTTGCCGTTCTCGTCCACGTGCGTGTGCACCATTGTGTTGGGATCCTGTTCCGCCATGGTATCATCTCCTGTCATTTCGCCGCAATTTTACCGTGTTTTGCGTCGCTTGTCAATGTACACCTCAGTAACCGTCGGCCTGCAGCGCGGCGCGCAGCTTCTCGATGGCCTTTTTCTCGATGCGTGAGACGTATGACCGGCTGATGCCGCAGCGCTGCGCGGTCTCGCGCTGCGTCAGCGCCTCACCGCCGCCGATGGCATAGCGCAGGCGGATGATCTCCGCTTCACGCGCATCGAGCACTTCGCCGATGCAGCGCCGCAGCGCCCGGCTGACCTCGTCTGCCTGGAGGTGTTCGTCCATGTCGTCGTCCTCGGACAGGATGTCGATCAGCGACAGGTTGTTGCCGTCGCCGTCCGTGTCGAGCACGTCCGAGAGCAGCATTTCCGACGCATTCTTGCGCGTGCTGCGAAAATACATCAGAATCTCGTTTTCGGCGCACTTGCTGGCGTACGTCGCCAGACGCACGCCCTTGTCGGGCCGGTAGGTGTTGATGCCCTTGATGAGCCCAATCGTGCCGATCGAGATCAGGTCGTCCGTGTCGTCATAGTGCGTGTAGTATTTTTTGATGATGTGCGCCACCAGCCGCAGGTTGCGCTCAATGAGCACGTTGCGCGCCTCCAGATCGCCCTGCAGCCAGGCGTCGAGATATTTGCGCTCCTCGGCCTCGCTCAGCGGACGCGGGAACGAGCCGCCGGGCGTCAGGCGCAGCATCAGAAATGCACTGCTCATCATCAGCATCAGGGTACTGTACAGCATTTTCAGCCCTCCGTTTCTGCCTGTGGCCATTCTATTCGGCGGCTGCAAGTACACTTGCCTGCCACACAATTTTCCGGATGTGCGCAAATGTTACACAACAAAGCGTTGATTACTGAATAAAAAATGACGGTGCGACGAAGAAAATCATACGTTATACTTGACAAAATGCCCAAAAAGCGTTAATCTTTGAACAGAAGGCCATTCCGGATTGAAAAATGGCCGGTGTGCTCAAAATTGAAAGGAGAACATATCATGGATTACAAAACTCTGAGTGTGAAGACGTTTATCGAGGACATGAACGGCAAAGAGATCATGATGAAGACGGTTCCGTCCCTGACCAAGTATCCTCTGAAGCTCTTCTACAAGAAGACCGTCGGCGACATCGTCAATCTCGTTCGCAGCAAGAAGCTCGTTCCGGAAGATGCCATCCAGGCTTTCATCAAGGACGTCGAGGCGCTCTAAGTTATCTCATATGCAACAGATCCCCTGCCAGCCGGCAGGGGATCGTTTTTTGCCTGCCTGGTTTACATAACTCTTATTTTTGCGCTGAAACGCAAAAAACCGGATTGACAATCCGTTCAACTTGTGGTACAAAGTAAGAAAAGTAATACGATTCTTACAGGAGGCGGATCGCATGGAATCCATGCAGGACAAATTCATGACCACGGTGCGCATCGGTCCGAAGGGACAGATCGTGATCCCGAAGGAGGTGCGCGCGATGTTTGGGCTCGCGCCGGGGGACTCGCTCATCCTGCTGGCAGACCGCGAGCGCGGCATCGCGCTGCAGAGCAGCAGCTACTACGATTCGTTCGTGCGCGCGGTGTTCGATCAGGGTGCGCAGGCGGCCGCGCCGGATGTGCCCGAGGCCGAGACGAAGGTGTTCGCCTCCGCGCTGGAGCGGGAGCTGAAGAAGGGGGACGGCAAGTGAACATTCTGGAAGTGGAGGGCCTGTGCAAGACCTATCCGGCGTTTGCGCTGCGCGATGTGTCGTTCGCAGTCGAGCCGGGGACGATCATGGGCTTCATTGGCCGCAACGGCGCCGGCAAGAGCACGACCATCAAGTCCATGCTCAACCTCGTGCACCCGGACAGCGGCCGCGTGACCATGTTCGGGCAGGATTTTTACGCCAACGAGCCGGCCTGCAAGCAGCAGCTCGGCGTGGTGCTCGGCGGTGTGGATTTTTACCCGAATAAGAAGCTGCGCAGCATCACGAACGTGACGCGGACGTTTTACGACCGCTGGGACGAGGACAAATACCGGCACTATCTGCAGCTGTTCGCGCTCGACGAGACGAAGAAGGTCTCGCAGCTCTCGTCCGGCATGCGCGTGAAGTATATGCTCGCGCTTGCGCTCTCGCACGATGCGCGCCTGCTCATCCTTGACGAGCCGACGAGCGGACTCGACCCCGTGTCGCGCGATGAGCTCATGGAGCTGTTTCGCGGCGTGGTCAAAAGCGGCGAGCGCAGCATCCTGTTTTCGACGCATATCACGTCCGATCTCGAAAAGTGCGCCTCGCACATCACGATGATCAAGGACGGGCAGATCCTGTGCAGCGACACGCGCGACGGGTTTCTCGCGTGCTATCGCGCGCAGTTCGGCGACGGGCAGATGTCGCTCGAGGACATTCTTGTGCGCGTGGAAAGGAGAAGCTATGACAGCGAAGATTTTCTCTAAGGACCTGCGCCTTGCAGCGCACCCGATGATGTACGTGTTCGCGCTCTTCGGCGTCATGCTCGTCATCCCGAACTATCCGTACACGGTCGTATTTTTCTACGGCCTGCTCGGCATTTTCTTTACGTTTCTCAACGGCCGCGAGAACAAGGACGTCTATTACTGCGCCGTGCTGCCGGTCACGAAGCGTGACCAGGTGCGCGCCCGCGCCTGGCTCGTCGTGGCGGTGGAGCTGGCGGAGCTCGTGATCGCGGTCCCGTTTGCGTTCCTCTCCGCGCGCATCAATCCCAACGGCACGAACCTCGCCGGCATCGACGCAAACGTCGCGCTCTTCGGCTGCGTGCTGCTGATCTACGGCGTGTTCAACGTTGTGTTCCTGCCCGTGTTTTATAAGACAGCCATCCGCGCCGGGCGAGCGTTTCTGCTCGCGGTCATCCCGATGACGGTGCTCATGGTGCTCGTCGAGGCGCTGTCCCATTTTCCGGCCGTCGGGCCGTATCTCGATGCGACCGACGCGGCCGGTCAGGTGCGGCAGCTGCTGGTACTGGCCGTGGGGCTGGCGGCGTTTGCGCTGCTGTCGTGGCTGGCATACCGGAAGGCGGCCAAAAATTACGAGCGGGTCGATCTGTGACGGGGGACTTGCCGGAACGCGAAAAATATGCTATCCTGAAAAGCAACTCGTGTGAGCTGCTTTTCATTTTTTCGTCCGGGAGGGATCTGCATGAAGAACAAACGTCTCTGGCTGTCGGTGACGCTGACGGTGCTGGTCGTCGTGTGCGCCATGCTCATTCTCTCGCGTGTCAACGAGGCGCGCAGCAACGCCGCGCCCGCCGCGCCGACGGATCTTATTCTCCCGCCGGACATCCAGACGACGGCGCAGCCCGATACGAAGAAGTATGACGACCTGCCGGATGTGGATATTTCCTCCTGGGAGTATCTCATTGCGAGTCAGGCGCATAATATCAGCGACTATGTTCCGGATGTGAGCAAGATCAGCGGCTCACAGTCCACGTTCGATTCCCGCGCCGTCGACGCGCTCAATGCGCTGCTCAAAGCGGCCAGGGACGCCGGCTGGAGTCCGTATATCTACTGCGCCTACCGTCCGTACCTGACGCAGGAGCAGCAGTATGAGGATCAGGTCAGCGAGAATATGCGCAAGGGCGACACGCGCGACGAGGCTGAGACGGCCGCAGCGCGCGTGGCCGCGCCCCCCGGCACGAGCGACCACCAGACCGGCCTCGGCGCGGACATCGTTGACCAGTACTATTCCTCGCTGAGCGTGGACACGGTCAACGCGCGCTTTCTGACCTGGCTCGCCGACAACTGCGCGGACTACGGTTTCGTCATCCGCTACCCGTCGGACAAGGTCAGCATCACCGGCCGCAACGAGCCGTGGCACGTGCGCTATGTCGGCGACGCGGCGGCGCGGTTCATGACCGAGCACAACCTCTGCCTGGAGGAATTCGTGGCGTTGTACCAGTAAGTGTCCGGCGGCGCAAAAAAAGGCTTGCATTGTCCGGCGCGGGATGGTATGATATTGCCGTACGAAGGAAGCAGGATTTGACAGAGTGGGCACTCGCCCACTCTTTTTCTTGATGTCTTTCGAAGTGTCAGAAAATGGAATGGTGATCTATGAGTAAATTGACAGATGCCGTCCTGGCGCTGGCCGGGCCTGTGGCCGCGCAGCAGGGATGCGAGATCTGGGACGTGGAGTACGTCAAGGAAGCGGGCAGCCGCTACCTGCGCGTGTATATCGACAAGCCGGACGGCGTGTCGATCCAGGACTGCGAGGATTTCAGCCGTGCGCTCGATCCGATCCTCGACGAGGCCGACCCCATTCCCGACAGCTATATTTTCGAGGTGTCGTCCGCGGGAGCGGAGCGGCAGCTCAAGCGCCCGGGCGATTTCGAGCGCTTTCTCGGCGCACAGGTCGAGGTGCGGCTCTACCAGCCGGTCGACGGCAGCAAGGTGCACATTGGCACGCTCGAGCAGTATGACAACGGCGACGTGACCGTCTCCGACGGCAAGACCCGCCGTGTCTTTCAAAAATCCGCCATCGCACAGGTGCGCCTGCACCTGACCATATAAGGAAAGGGAATTCGACCATGAACGCAGAATTTTTTGACGCAGTTGCAGATATCGAAAAAGAAAAAGGTATTCCGCGCGAATATATGTATGAGAAGATCCGTCAGGCCATGCTGACGGCGTTCCGCAAGGACACGCCCGACTGCGAGGACAACGTGGAGGTCATTCTCGACGAGGCGAAAAAGAAGATCGAGATGGTCGTCAAGAAGACGGTCGTCGCGCGCGTCATCGACCCGTATGTCGAGATCAGCGAGGAGGCGGCGCACCGCATCAGCAAGCGCGCCAAGATCGGCGACGTGGTCAGCGTCCCGGTCGAGACCAAGCAGTTCGGCCGCATCGCGGCGCAGGCTGCCAAGCAGGTCATCATTCAGGGCATCCGCGAGGCGGAGCGCGGCATGATCTACGAGGAGTTCAACTCCAAGGAGCACGAGATCCTCACCGGCGTCGTCAATAAGATCGACCCGCGCACCGGCTGCGCGTTTTTGAAGATCAGCTCCAACTCGGACTATACTGAGGCCATGCTCGCCCCGGCGGAGTGCATCCGCGGCGAGGTGCTGCATGAGGGCGACCGCATCAAGGTCTACGTGGTCGAGGTGCGCAACAGCACGCGCGGCCCGCAGGTGCTCATCAGCCGGACGCATCCGGGCCTGGTCAAGCGCCTGTTCGAGCTCGAAGTGCCGGAGATCTTTGACGGCACGGTCGAGATCAAGTCCATCGCCCGTGAGGCCGGCAGCCGCACGAAGATGGCCGTCTGGGCGGAAGATCCGGTCATCGACCCGATCGGCGCGTGCGTCGGCCCGAAGGGCGGCCGTGTCGCAAGCGTCGTCAACGAACTCGGCGGCGAGAAGATCGACATCGTCAAGTACAGCGAGGTGCCGGAGGAATTCATCGCGGCCGCACTGGCGCCGTCCGAGGTGCTGGAAGTGACCCTGCTCGACGAGGGCAAGAGCTGCCGCGTCATCGTGCCGGATAACCAGCTCTCGCTCGCCATTGGCAAGGAAGGGCAGAACGCCCGCCTGGCCGCGAAGCTCACCGGCTATAAGATCGACATCAAGCCGGAGAGCGAGGCATAAACCGAAAGGAGGCAGTCACCCATGCCCAAGTCCATTCCCCAGCGGCAGTGTGTCGGCTGCCGTGAAAAGAAGCCCAAACCGGAGCTGATCCGGGTGGTGCGCGCGCCCGACGGGGCCATCTCGCTCGATGCGCGCGGCAAGGCGGCGGGCCGCGGCGCGTATCTGTGCCCGAAGGCCGTGTGCCTGAAAAAGGCGCAGAAGAACACCACGAGCAGCAGCGACAGCAGGAAAACTTTGCGCACGTGCGCTGCCTCCTTTCTGCCCTGCGGAGGCGTTTTGCGCCTTGACGCAGGGGGGAAATCAGTATAAAATAAGTCTATTCAATATGTATTGGGACAGGTAGTTTGTTATGCGCAAAAATGCTTGGGTGATCTGCTGCTGTACAGCTGTGCTGTCGGCATTCGGGATCTTTTTTCGCTGGCTGCAGGATCAGGCCTGCTTTGAGGCCGAGACCGGCCTTGCCGTACACGGAAGCATCTGGCCGTACGTCGTCGCGCTGATGATTGCCGTTGCCGCGGCGGTGCTGGCCGTCGTGTGCTTCCGGATAAAGAATCAGCCGCACACCAGCTTTC
>OJNZ01002013.1_pt1 | contig 9859 bp, 20 predicted proteins | sample 1598001 | NCBI WGS metagenome assembly OJNZ01 (sample SAMN01915225, study PRJEB22387) | human gut metagenome | isolation source: stool | host: Homo sapiens | place: USA | reverse complement strand
TGAATTGCTGTGACTGGAGTTCAGACGTGTGCTCTTCCGATCTTGCAACAAATTAAAATAAAAGATATGAGAAAGAACAAAAAGAATAAACCAGCACCCTCAAAAGAAAAAGCCAGTTTCCTTGGTTCAGCCGGGAGGAATATGACTTACAGGGATTTAAAAAGAAAAGCCATAGTATTGGGTATGCCTTTCCCTGATGCATGTGCTGCTGGAGTTTTCGATTTAATTGGTTATATCGAAAGGTCAACTAATAAACCAGACAAATCATTGATTGACCAATATGATGATTGGATGGATAAACAATTAGAGAATATAGGTTATTCAAAAGATGACCCTCTAAGGAATTCAAAATTAAGGCTTGGGTTTCTTGGAGAAGAAGGAGAAGATGGGCAAAGGAAATCCAAAAGGGTTCCAGGAATAAAAAAGCCAAGGGAAAAGAAACCACCAAGAGAAAGGGATGAATTCAATCTCATCAAGGGAACTAAGAAATCCTATGTATGGTCATTGGTTGCAAAGGGTTATGATTTAGAAAGAGTAACTAGAAGGATGAAAAAGAAGTTCCCAGATGCAAATGATAAATCGATAACACTTTGGTTTAGAACTGCAAGGAGGACTATGAACAATGGTAAAGCTAAAGGAAAGTAGTAGGGAACCAATCCGAAAAGATAGATATTATATATGGACATGGAGACCAGATACAACCAACAAACATATTACCGAAAAAAGTTTATATCGGAAACACCTAACAGGTATCCCTTATTTCACAAGGTACCAGATAAAAAAGACTTTGGTTTATATGTACGGAGTAGATGTTCTTCAATATATTCATATCATATCAGGCAGGAAATTACTTAGGCAAGGGATAAGAATACTTCAAGATATGAATGGTCTAAGACATAAATCTGGTTCTACTAAATTCTGGTATAAAGGGAGATTAGTAAAAGCCAGGAAGTTTATTATCCCGGATGAATATAAAATTGATAAACACAGAAGACGAAGGTTCATGGTTCAAATGCACCGGGTCTTTAAATCAAAAGGAAAGAAGGTATTCAATGAAAGGTACTCACAAAAATTGTATGGACAACGGGAAGGCATATCTTCCAAGTATATCCGGAAGAAGAGAATACAAATCCATTCTGCTATCTTACAGGATTTACAACAGGCTGAGTCAAGAGGAAAAGAATAAATATAATATTTTTTCTTTGCAATATCCTCCATTGGTATGTTCCTTGGCCTTGTACCTAAGAAAGAAATTAGATATTCCGATACAGAAAGTACTATTTATCAAAGCACAAAGGGATATGCTTGATATCTTTTATGATGAATCTTTAAATCATTTGGGATGGCAACCAAAAGAAAGGTTCTTAGTAAAAGCTTTAAGATTTCAGGGATTCACTCCTGTAAGCAAATATAGGATGAGAAGTAAATATGCCTACATTATGACAAACAGGATGCTAGAAAATGAATATTGGGTATTTCCCATGAGATTAGCTGATAACTATAAATCAATGCAAAATCCAAAATACAAATTCTATACCGAAGTATTTGGTAAGGTTGGTATTCCTGGAATAATTAAAATTAAATACAGCAATGGAAACTAAAAACCCAGTACCGGAAGTAAAGGTACATAAGCAATTAAATCCGTTCATGGATAAATCCTTTAAGGTTAATACCTATAATGACCAGGATGAAGTTATCGATACAGAAGATGTAAAGATAGAATCTCAAGAAGAACTAAAGACCGTAATTGATGAGGTAAAACAATATAATATTGCATTTGCTTATCTTACGGGAAGCGAAAGAAAATACAAGAAACTTATAACAGAGTGATATAACTATTGATTATTAACATTTAAACATTTACGAAAATGGCTAAGAAAAAAGAAACCAAAAAGGTAGAGTTAAAGGAAGTATCTCGCAAAGAGATTAATGGTGCAATCATCATTACTTACGAGGATGGCTCAGTAAAAATTATCCCAGCTCCTATTATGTTGTCTGCCGAAGAAGCAAAAGACTTCTTTGCTTCAGAAGAGGAAGATGATGATGACGAAGACGAGGAAGAAGAAGAGGACGACGATGAAGATTCCGATGAGGATGACGACGATGAGGACTCTGATGATGAAGATGAAGATGACGAGGATGATGAAGATGAAGATGACGAGGATGATGAAGACTCGGACGACGACGAAGATGAAGACGAAGAGGAAGAAGAATTAACCGGTGAAGCTCTTGCCGAAATGGACTTCGAAGAACTGGAAGATGTTTGCGATGACAAAGACCTCGAAACAGACCCGGACGATTACGAAGAAGACGATATCGAAAAACTTCGCAAAGCAATTGCCAAAGAATTGGGTCTCAAACTCCCGGCAAAGAAAGAAGCCAAAGGTAAAGGCAAAAAAGGAAAGAAGTAATTCATTCTCCGGCTATGAAGGTTGGGCTAAAGCAATAGCCCACCTTTATCATAAGAAATAACTATTGTTCTATTAAATAAAACTAAAACTTAAAAGATTATGGCAACTAAGAAAAAAGAAGACACCAAGAAAAAAGGTGGCAAAGAAAAAGATGCTGAAAAAGAAGCAAAACGTAAAGCACGTATGGAAGCTCTGAAAAACCGACCGGCAGAACAACGACCGAACAGTAAACAGATTGATGTTATCAAAATCAATGACAAATCCGAGGTTCAGAACTACGGCTACGCAGTAAAGAACAAGGAAGGCTATCAGGGAGTGGTAGTAACATCAGTTCTGGTTATTGATGGTAAACCTGCTTCTACATCCGTAACATTCGTACCGGGCAATCTAACCGTAAAATCCAAAAAAGGACACGGTATTATCTGTAACCCGAAAGCTAAAAAGGCTAAGGGCGAAGAAGAGGAAGCCGGAGACGAAGATTAAACTCATGTTGTTTGCATAGTTTAAATTGTATTTCAAAAATTGTATTTTAGAAGCCTATTGCCTGAGAAGGTAGTAGGCTTCATTTATTTTATGGGTTATGGAAGACAAAAGAGAAATCAGAAAGAATATAACTATTCTTGCATTAGATAATCTTATTCAGAATTATACTAATGCACTAGAAGATAAAGATATGGACCCTCCCTTATCGAATGAAGAAAGGGAATTCTCTGAATTAATTATTAAAGAAGCCAAAGAAATGCTAACCGAAATGGCAATCGAAAATAAACCAATACCAAGACCCTCATGGAAGAAATGAATTTAAGAACCATTATACAGGGTATTCAAGCCGTATTAAAAGATATGGAATATACTCGGTATATGATTAAGGTTACTCCTCCTCATAAGAGAGGTAAATATCAAACCCATGTTATTCACCTTCAATATCTTAAACGTAGGCTTAAGGATTTTAAGGGTAGGCTAGATAAAAAACTAAAAGGTACTATCAGTACTGTAAAGTTTAAATATGTTAATTATTCAGATGGACGAGAAATGGTTGCAGAACAAACTTTTGTCAATCTTACTGAGCAAGAGATAAAGGATGCCTTAGAACTTGGAGCCATTCTTGAAAATGCAAGTATAGAAATCCTAGAAATTAAGGAAATCCCTACTTCGATTAGGATATTATAACTATGGATAATTACTAAGGAAATTTCAATCCACTTAAAAATTTTAGAAACATGAAGAAAGACAAGAAGAAAGACAAACCGGCTAATAAGACTCCGGAACTTTCAAAGGCTAAAAAGGCATTGGATGCTTATCTCAAAGAGAACAACTTGGACCCTCAAAAGGATTGGTCAAAAGACAAGAAACATGGTAAAAAGGTTACTGAACTCTTGAATAAGCTCAACAAGGAAAGAGACAAAGTCGCTGCCCAGTATCCTGAAAAGGATTTAAAGAACGAAGCCAAATTGGTAAAAATGAAAAAAGCCAAGGAAGATGAAAAGGCTTCAAAGAAAAAAGAGAAAAAAGAAAAGAAGGAATCTGCTGGCCGAGTTACCAAATACGATTATCCTCTCATTGATGGTCGGGAAATGACTTCTGATGAAAAGAAAAAATACCGTATGGAACAGAGAAGACTGGCTGCCGGTAAAGCTCCGAAGGAAGAAAAACCCAAGAAGGAAAAGAAAGAAAAGGCAGAAGCCACCGAAAAGGCTGCTCCTGCAAAGAAGGACAAAAAGGCCAAAGATAAAAAGAAAAAGAAGGCCAAAAAAGAAGAAGATTAATCTCATATCTTATTAAGTATTCGTTAATGATGTAAAGGCCTGGCAAATCACTTTTGTTCAGGCCTTTCTTTTTAATACTAAGACTTTATGGAAGAAAAAACATATAAACCCAAACTGCGTATCACTACACTTGAAGATAATGGTTCCTATATTCAAGATAGATTGGTAGATGCGTATACAGAAATGAATTCAGGGCCAAAAGTACAACATAAGGGACCAATAAGAATAGAGGTAACTCTTACAAATAAACAAGATGTTGAGAACTTTAAGAATTACTTAGATAAGCTTGTAGGTAACTTACCAATCAAAGAACCTTCAGTGGGAAGAGGAAGACCCTCTACTGGTAGTAAACAACTTACTGAATCACCTCGGGAAGATATTCTGGCAGATGTAGAGAAAATGGTTGAAGAAGGTAAGAGCCAACAAGAGATTATTAAGTATCTAAGGGAATTAGGGTTTGTCTTTATTCTTACAGAGGACTTTCTTTTTCATTTCCCAGGATTCGAATTCAACAGTAAGGATGTGGGAGAAGCCACTGACAACAAGCAATATCCTAACTCATACTCCTGGATGGCAAGATGTATCAAACGAGCCAAAGACCCCAAGGCAGATAAATTCGACCCAATGGTCATCTTCGGCTTTAGTATCCTTGGTGGACCATCGAAGAAAATTGTTCCGTATCTTTATAAAGAAAGGAAGAAACCATTAAGGGCTCAAGTTGGTAAGAATGTCATCTCTTTCTCTCAGGCAGAATTCACTAAACTTCCTAAATATATGAGAGAAGACGAACGTATTAAGTTTTCTACAGAACAAAGGCAATTACTTCTCAACCCAGAAAAGAAGCCTTCCAAATTCTTTATGAGATGGGTAGATGATGCAGTATTCCCAGATTCTATCAAGGAAAAGATAGAGGAAATCAAGAGCCGCTAACACTTACCTCTGTATTTATAAAAAGAATATATTATATAAAATAATTTTAGTATATTTGCATAAAGAAAAATTTAACTATGGACAAAGAAACAAAAGACATTGTAAAGCTCATAGCTGGTATTCAAATCGAATCTCTCAACTCAATCAAGGAGGATGTCAAAAAGGGCAATAACATTGCCCAAGACCTAATCAAAAAATTCCTTCAGATTGAAGATGACGAGATTATACGGGCATTAGATGAACATCTTGAATTATACGTAGAGATTGAGAATACTCCTCAGTTGATTAATATATTAAGTGAATACCAAATGCTGGTATGCTCTCACATATTATTCAGAATGGAAGATGAATGGGTACATACTAATTCTCAGGGAGTACTTGGTACTTGGGCAATATTCCAGAGGGCAAATCTCAAATTCCACCCAGAACTAACCCTTTTAAAATTTTAATATAGACATGGAAAAGAACGAATACTTAGAATCAGTAGAAATGAACACAGGAGTCGAAATGATTCCTTGCGAATCCTCTAATATTGAGGGCTTTGGTTATGACTCAAAGAAAAAACAACTTTGGGTTGCTTTTAAAGGTAATCGAGTTTATCGCTATGATGATGTACCTTATGAAATCTGCAACGGTTTACATCAAGCAGAATCAAAAGGTAAATACCTTGCAAAGAACATTAAAAATAAATTCGAAACTACAGGTTATGAACTCAGAAACTAAATTCATATTGGGCCTGGTAACCCTGGGGGCAGTGATTTACTTTATTGGTGAGAATAAAACCCATCCAGTAGAAGTGAGCACTGCTCCTTCTCGTTTTGAAAGTCCAATAACCAAGTTAATCTCTCTTCAAGATAGCATGGGTATTAAACCAAAAGAAGAGAAGAAGCAATGGTATAAATATAGGGTAGAAATAGAAACGATTCCAGAAAATCAAATCTATAAGATTGAGAAATCTGGATACCAGCAATATGAAGTTTCTAGATTGGGTGAAACTTATTCCTATGTAACCTACGAATTTACCTCAGACAAGGTAATGACTACTCAAGAAGCCTATGACTTCGTAAAGAAATATCCTGAAAGATGTACAAGGGTACCCAATACATCACAAGATAACATTTACGATAAATATAACGAGGATTACGAAGATTACATAAATGACCCGGAGGACGAAATTAACTATCCTCCAGAAATCTTCGACTTCTTAGCCGATTAACCCGAGCAAATAGAAAATAATTCAAATAAAATTTTTCTATTTAAAATAAAGTTCTTATATTGGTATCAAAAAAAAGAAATTAATCATTTTACTAACATTTTAAATATAGACGTTATGAAAAAGAATGAAACAAAGGTTACTAACCTGATTGCAACTAAGGTTGCCGAACAACTTGAAGGAATTAAAAATTCTAAGACTGCTAAGGCTTCTGCTCCTAAGGCCAAAAAGACTAAAAAGGAATTGGTACAAGATGCTCAAGAAGCTGCCCCTAATTTTGCCAATGCCAAATTGGTAGAACTCTCTCCTAAAACCAAAACTTCCAAAAAGGAACAGGTTGTCAAGGAAGTTAAGGAACAACAAAAACCCTCCATCATCGAACAGGTAATTTCTAATCGGGAAGTTAAATACGTATACCCTGCCGATGTAGTTGATACACTTGCTCGGAAGAAATGGAGACAACAAACTCGAAACGAACTCCATCGATTGGAACTTGCAATGGCTCGTATCAAGGACCAGAACTCCCAGGAATTCAAGGCTGCTGCTAAAGCATACGAGGACTTTAGAAAGAAAGTCCTCAAACCAGAACAAGTTGCATAAACCTTTATTAACCAGGTGCCCAGGTAATTACCTGGGCATCTCAATTCATACAAAATGGATTACACTATCTTCTCTGATAAAGAGATGCTTAAGCAGGACAAAGAATTGGTAGAATTACATAAACGATGTTGTAAGTCCTATCTAATCCAACATTCACTTAAGCACTCCAAGATTAAGAAGTTCTTTATCGTTTACGATTGGTATATAAATACTGATAACGTAAGGAATTTCTTTTTCAGGCCTATAAACCTTTTCATTCAGGCATTGCTTTTAGGGCAACTTGATGAAATATCCGATTACATTAATCCTAACAAAAATGGAAAACGAAAAAAGAAACGAACCAGAAAAGTATAACGTACTTTACTGCAAAGGCAAATATCAGTATAAATCTAAATATCCCCAAATAAAAACTAAACATAAGGTTATCTATGCAGGGCCAGTAGAACCAATGGCACCCATCTGGGATAATGTATCAGATATATTAAGGAAATCTGATAGAATTTGTACTGAATCTCGAAGAAAATTAAAGAAGTTAGAGGAATGTTCACAGAATAACCTTTACTTCAAGAAAAATGGTATTACCCATATAATCGTATACAAATGTTTAGAGAAATAGTTAAAGACCTATATATAGGCAAATCTAAGTTAACCCTAGAATGTAACCAAAAGGAAATACCCCAAACTACTCTGGTTCAAGACATATTACAGAATACTGGATTTACGGGTAATATGCCCGACTACGGTACCTATGGTAATTTCAAGGATGGGAAATTTGAGATTACTCCAATGATGCCTAAGCATTGCTTATTTATTACTGGAGTACCCAAAGGGGCAATCCTTGATAATTTCAGAGTTAGAAGAACATATTGGTCCTCTTATTATGAGGATGATATAAGAGGGTACTTATTTCAGATTACAGATGAAAGTATACCTCGTTTAATAATCACAAATTAAATCTATATGGAAGCAATCGATTACGTAAAATTATTTAAGCTCGACCAAGAGAATTATGATTTTAAAAGGGAAGATTTTATATCCGAATTAGGTAAAGAATTTCTAGATTATTGCCAAACCACTACAATTGGGATAGATAAAAAGACTGGCAATATATACTACTACCGATTTAGGGAAATAGTTAAGAATTTCGAAACTAAATTCTGGGCAATCTCAGAACTTAAAATAGGAGAACCATTAACTCAGAAATTATGGAATGCCTTTTTCGCTACTCAGGTAGTTCCCCTAAGGCAAAGGTTATTCCCAAAGGTTCAGAAATTAATCGAAGAGCAAAAGGGGATAACCAATAACCGTAGTAAACAAGACAAAAAACCTACGAACCATAAAAAGGCAAACTATGGCAAGGGAAATCACAGACCTGCATGGGAATAAATTTAAGGTAGGAGATTATAAACTTTGCCTTAATATTCCCATCACTGGGAAAGGTAATTTAGTATTCACCAGGGACCTAATCTCTGGTGAACCTTTTAATTTATCAGTAAGTAAGAAAAAATATAAGGGATATTTCTATAACCTATCTTTGAATCTGTATGTAAGGTTCGATTTAGAGTATATGGGTTATGATGAAAGTTCCGATATCAGAAAATCTCATTTGTATGTCAGAAAAGGAAAATAAAATGGTAAGATTCCCAAGACCTATGGGGACTACTGCAATGGCATTAGAATATCAGAAGAACCCAAATGATGAACTTCTGATAAAGATACACAACTACATTATTAATCAATGGCTGATGGGTAATGGTGTATTATGTGGTATCACCTATGATATCAATACATTCTCATACCGTATGGGTATAGATATTAACTACATACGGGTATTTATGAGAGATAGGCTATTAAGCTCTAGAATATGGGATAAAGAAAAAGCAGAAGATTTACTTCAAGCGTTAATGGGAGAACAACTAGCATGGGCATTAGAAGACCGTATGGAAATAGCCCATCAGGTTAATATCCTAAGAGAATCTCAGGGAGGGAAATACGTACCGTTTATATCTGCCGAGCTGGGAAAGGCCCTTAAATTAAAGCTTGAATCCTCTACATCTCTGCAATCAATAGTACGTAATCTTACTGGAGGAAGTACTACAAATATCTTTGCCCAATTTAATCAACAGAACAACGTAACACAGCAAAATGCAATCACCATTGAAGAGGCACGTCAAATCGTATTGGAATCACAAAGGGTATTGGATAAACCAGAAGAGGCTAAACTATTGGAGGATAGGTATGACATTAAGTCTCTACCTGAAGTAGTTGCTACTAAACAAGAAGGAGTAGATACAAGTAAAGAGGGTCTTAACCTTAATAAAGCAGAGTTAATGCAAATTACTGATGATTATAAGGGAGCTATGTCTTCATTCTCTAAAGAACATCATGAACTACGTAGAGAAATCGAAATGCGTATAGACCCAGACGAAGAAGACCCAGAGTTATACCCCTATGAAGACTTTGAGGAAGAAGAGAAAGAGGACGGCTCATTTGCATCTCAATTCCTCCGAAATAGTAAGCTTCCATAGTTATATCCGGATATTGCATATTTAAAAAGAAAGAATTATATTTGCATATCAATTTTTTAAAATAGACAAAAATATGGAACTACCAAAGACATCTTACAAAGAGACTCAGGTTAACAAGGTTAATCAGGGTACATACTTTAAATTAAAACCAACTGATACTGCTCCAGTATGGGTAAGAGACCATTATGATAAATCATCTAAGACTTATGCTTGCCATAAGTATGATGACTCAAATCACGAAAAATTTCTCAAGGGAAAAAGGAAAATATACATTGACTTTACATTTTAATCACATGAACTTATTTAGACGAAAGAGATGCTGTAGTGAACTCATTGCTATTAAAAATGGCAACTTAGTATTCAAATTGAGTAATACTCATATCAATGCTGCTTATAATACTTTACAGGCAA
>OJNZ01002001.1_pt1 | contig 9908 bp, 8 predicted proteins | sample 1598001 | NCBI WGS metagenome assembly OJNZ01 (sample SAMN01915225, study PRJEB22387) | human gut metagenome | isolation source: stool | host: Homo sapiens | place: USA | reverse complement strand
ACTCGCCATCGTGCGTATGGCCATCGACGCTGCACGTACCACTGACGGCGGCTTGAGCAGGCTCGTAGCCGCCGAGTCCAGATAGATCATACCGTCACCTCCTGGTAAGTGCCATCTTCCAGCAGGCGATACACCTTACCCCGCCGGATCGCTGCGCGGTCCAGGAGCGCCAGCGCACGAACCAGACGGGATTCATAAAGTTTGACGCAATACGTGCATCCGGTCTTTGAAACGCTTTGCGGCGCTTTGAGCACAGTGGCGGTAATGCCCGCGCGCTCGAGCACTTGCGATGACCGCTGTGCATAGGTCAGTGACCTGCACATGATCAGACAGTAGCGCTGCATTATGAGTTCCCTCCCACATCGTTATGCCTTATTCTATGCGGGAGCGGCGCAGGCGTTTACGAAATCCGTTCGATCAGGACGACCGCGTGCGCGGCGATGCCCTCGCGCGTGCCGGTGAAGCCGAGGCCCTCCTCGGTCGTCGCCTTGACGCTGACGCGGTCCACGTCCACGTCCATGCACTGCGCCAGATTGCGGCGCATCTGCGCGATGTGCGGCGCGAGCTTCGGCGCCTGAGCGAGCACGGTGCAGTCCAGATTGCCGACCGTGTATCCGGCTGCGTGCAGGCGCGCCGTTACCTCGCGCAGCAGCGCCAGACTGTCCGCGCCGGCATAAGCCGGGTCATTGTCCGGGAAAAGGTGGCCGATATCCCCCATGGCCGCCGCGCCGAGCAGCGCATCCATGACGGCATGCGTCAGCACGTCCGCGTCCGAGTGGCCGAGCAGGCCGGTCTCGTGCGGGATGTCCCCACCGCCGAGGATGAGCTTGCGGCCCGTGACGAGCCGGTGTACATCATAACCGTGACCAATGCGCATCATGCCCCGCCGCGCCTCCTGAGAATAGACTCCGCGAGCTCGATATCGATCGGCGTCGTGATCTTGAGGTTTTCGTCCGAACCCTGCGTCACGACCGGCTTGACACGCAGCTGCTCCACGGCCGAGCAGTCATCGGTGATGGCCAGGTGCTTGCGCATGGCGTTCGTGAGCGCGGCCTTGATCAGATCCGCCTGGAATACCTGCGGCGTCTGAATGGCGGTGAGCGACGCGCGCTCGGGCGTGCCGGTGATAACGCCGCCGGCCGTGCGCTTGACCGTGTCGCGCACCGGGATGCCGGGCGCGGCCGCGCGGCTCTTTTTCGCCGCCTGAATGGTCTCCGTGATGATATCATCCGTCACAAGCGGGCGCGCCGCGTCGTGGATGCCGATGAGCGTGGCCCTATTGCTCGCCGCCAGCACGCCGGCAAGCGAGGACTCGGCGCGCGTCATGCCGCCGACGACGACCTTGGTCATCTTCGTCAGGCCGTACCGGTCGCGCAGCGCCGCGATCTCCTCGAGGCGGGACGTGCGCGTGACGACGATGAGCTCATCCACGGCGGCGCAGTTTTGCATCGCCTGCAGCGAGCGCACGAGCACCGGCACGCCGCCGACCTCCATCATCAGCTTATCGCGGCCCATCCGCTTGGAAGAACCGGCCGCCAGAACGACCATCGTGCAAAACGGTTTGCCGATGAGCTTCGCTTTGATCTTTCCGTAAAGTGCCATGGGATCGCTCCTTTCTCGAATATCGTGCAATGATCCAAAATTCTATAGCTTCATTATAATCAGAAATGCGGACCGGCGCAAGGTGCGGGCAGCAAAAAAACATCCCTGCACGGTTCGTGCAGGGATGTTTCAGGACGGAAATTACTCGTCGATCTCGTCGTCGTCGATCTCGGGGATGTTGCCGGTGGCCTCGCCGGTGGCGGACACTTCGTAGACCAGAGCGTCAGCTTCCGGAGCATGCGGCTTCTTCGCCGAGCGCTCGCGCACCGGGGCCGGCTCGGGAGCGGTCAGCGCGCGGATGGACAGGGAGATCTTGTGCTTCTCCTCGTCGATCGCGGTGATCTTCGCATCGACAATGTCGCCGACGGTCAGGACCTCATCGGGCTTGCCGATGCGGCGGTTGGCGATCTGGGAGATGTGGATCAGGCCGTCCACACCGGGCAGCACCTCGGCGAACGCGCCGAAAGGCATGAGCTTGACGATGGTGACCTTCGCCACATCGCCGACCTGGAAGGTGGACATGAACTTGTTCCAGGGGTTGCCGTTAGGATCTTTGTAGCCGAGGGAGATCTTGTGGTTCTCCGGATCGAAGCTGATGACGTAAACATCGACCTCGTCGCCGACGGACAGCACGTCGGACGGCTGCTTGATGCGGCTCCAGCTCAGCTCGGAGACGTGCACCATACCGTCAATGCCGCCGATATCGACGAACGCACCGTAGGACGTCAGGGACTTGACAACACCGTGATAGTGCTTGCCGACCTCGATCTCGCTCCAGATCTTCTCGGCGCGCTCGCGGCGCTCCTTCTGGGCGACGGCACGGATGGAACCGACGACGCGCTTGCGGCCGCGGTTGACCTCGGTGATCTTCAGGCGCACGGTCTGGCCGACGAGCTCGGACATGGCAGCGTCCTTCGGCAGGCCGGACTGGGAAGCGGGCACGAACACGCGGATGCCCTTGACGGACACAACGATGCCGCCCTTGTTGTCCTCGGTGACTTTGCCCTCGACGATCTCGCCGCTCTCCTGTGCCTCTTCGATGGCGGCCCAGTTCTTCACGGCGTCGAGACGCTTCTTGGAGAGCATCGCAGTGCCTTCCACGTCGTTGACGCGCACAACGCTCGCCTCAATGGTGTCGCCGACGTGCAGAACGTCTTCGACCTTGATGCCGTCGTCGGTGAACTCGCTGGTCGGGATGAAGCCGGAATACTTGGTGCCGATATCGACACTGATCTCGGTGCCAGAAATGGCCACGACCGTACCGGTTACCTTTTCTCCATTATATATAGGCTTGAGAGATGCCTCCAGCATTTCATCAAAATTTTCAGTCTCCGTGGGATTTTCTTGAGTCAGGATCTCGTCACTCATCTTTTGTTTTACCTCCTTAATGATCCATGCAGGCACGGAGGCCCCGGCTGTCAGGCCGACCGTATCCGCATGTACGAACGCGCTTGTATCAAGCTGCGCTGCGTTTTCAATAAATTGCACGTTTGCACACGCGCTGCGGCAGATCTCGTAGAGATGGCGGCTGTTGGCGCTGTGGCTGCCGCCGACGACGACCATTGCGTCGCAGGCGCTGGCCATCTGCGCAGCCTCTGTCTGACGTGTAAACGTAGCATCACATATTGTATCAAACAATTTGGCGTTTGTACACTCTTTTTTTATAATTTTCTGACATTCCAGCAGTTTCTCTTGCGTTTGGGTCGTCTGGATGACGACAGTCAGCGGTTTTGCACAGTCAATGGTGCCGTCGGCAATACGCGCGGCGAGCTCCGCAGCGTCATTGACCACGACCGGAGAAACGCACCAGCCGCAGATCGCCCGCACCTCGGGGTGGCCGGCTGCACCGATGATGACCGGCTGCCGCCCCTCGGCGGAAGCCTCAGCTACGATCTCATGGATGCGCTTGACCTTCGGGCAGGTCGCGTCATACACCGTCGCGCCCATGCGCTGCACGGCCTCAAACTCCGCGCGGCTGACACCGTGGGAGCGGATGATGACGGACGCGCCCTGCGGGATCTGCTCCGGGCCGTCCACGACCGTGAGGCCCTCGGACCGCAGGTGCTGCACCACATCGTCATTATGGATAAGCTCGCCGAGGCTGTAGCAGTTTTGCTCGGCAGCAAGCATTTCCTCGGCCATCTTCACCGACCGGCTGACACCGAAGCAGAAGCCGGCCGACTTGGCAACCATGAGTTTCTTCACGCCTTTCCCTCCACTCCGAAGCGTGTGCGGATAGCCGCGCACACGGCGTCGATGCTCTCATCGAGCGTCAGGTCGCTCGTGTCGATGTGCACGGCGTCCGGCGCTGCCTTGAGCGGCGCGACGGCGCGGTGCGTATCGTCATAATCGCGCTGCTCGAGCTCGCGCAGCACGTCGGCATAAGGCTCCTCAATGCCCTTCTCCTGCAGCTGGCGGTAGCGGCGCTGCGCGCGGCACTCCGCCGAGGCGGACAGGAAGATTTTCAGCCCGGCGTCCGGCAGGACGACCGTGCCGATATCGCGCCCGTCCATGACGGCACTGTGCGTGCGCGCGAGATCGCGCTGCATATCCAGCAAAAACGCGCGCACGACTGGCAGCGCCGACACACGCGAGGCAAGCAGCGACACCTCCGGCAGGCGGATCGTGTCCGAGACGTCCTCGCCGTTGAGCAGCATCCGCTGCTCGCCTGCGGCGTCATAGGCAAGCTCGATCTTCAGCTCCGGCAGCAGCACCTGCACGGCGGCGGTGTCCGAACAGTCCGCGCCGGCCCGCTCACAGGCGAGGCCGACCGTGCGGTAGATCGCGCCGGTGTCCACATAGATGAGGCCGAAGCGGCGCGCGGCCGCGCGGGCGATCGTGCTCTTTCCGGCGCCGGACGGGCCGTCGATGGCAACGGTAATGTGTGTATCCAAAACGTTCATTTCCTTTCGTGCGTTATGTGCAGACCGCATTTCCAGCCACATAGCCGGTGCTCCATGCGATCTGCAGGTTGAAGCCGCCGGTATAGGCGTCCAGATCGAGCACCTCGCCGGCAAAATACAGCCCGGGCACGAGCTTGGAGCCCATGGTGCGCGGGTTGACCTCCTTGAGCGACACGCCGCCGGATGTAATAATGGCCTCATCGATGGGCCGCGTGCCGGTGACCGACACCGGAAAATGCTTGAACAGCTCCACGAGCCGATGCCGCTGCTCGCGCGTGATAACGTTGACCTTCGTATCCTCCGGGATGCCGGACAGGCGCACGAGCACCGGGATCATGGCATGGCCTGCGAGGTCATAGAGCGCATTCTTAAAGTCGCGGTTGGCGTATTTCTGAAAATCGCGCAGGATGCGCGCGTCGAGCTTCTTTTCGTCCAGCGCCGGCTTCAGATCGATGGACAGGCGGTATTTGTGCCGCGAAAAGTCGCGCATGTGCGAGCTCGCCGACAGCACCAGCGGGCCCGACACGCCAAAGTGCGTGAAGAGCATCTCGCCCAGGTCGGAGTAAACGGCCTTGTTCTGCTCATCGTAGACCGTGAGCGTCACGTTGCGCAGGGAGAAGCCCTGCATCTCGGCGCACCAGGGATCCTCGGATTCCAGCGGCACGAGCGAGGCGCGCGTGGGCGTGACCGTATGGCCCAGCCGCTGCGCAAACCGGTAGCCGTCGCCGGTCGAACCGGTGAGCGGATAGGACAGGCCGCCCGTGCAGATGACGGCGGCATCGCAGTCGATCGTGCCCTCCGTGGTCACAACGGCGGAGACGGCGCCGTCCTGCGTCAGGATATCCGTTGCCGCAGCGTGCACGACCCGCCCGCCCGCGTGCGCATAGGCGCGCTCAAGGGCGTTGGCAACGTCGTGCGACCGGTCGGAGACCGGGAACACGCGGTTGCCGCGCTCGGTCTTGAGCGGCACGCCAAGCGATTCAAACAGCGCCATCGTGTCCTGCGGGCCGAGGCGGTTGAGCGCGCTGTAGAGAAAGCGCCCGTCGCCCGGAATGTTGGCAAGGATGGTTTTCACATCGCAGTGGTTCGTTACGTTGCAGCGGCCTTTGCCGGTGATGCGCAGCTTCTTGCCGAGCATTTTGTTCGGCTCGAGCAGCACAACATGAAGCCCGCGCTGCGCCGCCGTGAGCGCGCACATGGAACCGGCCGCACCGCCGCCAATCACGACTACATCAGCTTTCAACAGTCCCATACACCTCGTATTCTTTCCAGACGGTCTCCAGCTCGCGGAACGTCTCAAACGTGCGCTCCCGATCACGCGCGCTGACGGCCATGATGAGCGCATTGATCAGGCTCATGGGTGCGACGAGCGAGTCAAGGAAGGACACCATCTCGCTCTTGGCATACAGGCACACGTCGGAGATCTCGTTGAGCGGCGAGACCTTGCTGTCCGTCATGCCGAGGCAGCGCGCGCCGTGATCGCGCGCAAACTTCATGGCGCTGATCGTGCGCTTGGAATAGCGCGGGTAGCTGATGCCGATGATGAGGTCGCCCTCGCCGATGCGCAGCATCTGTTCGTACACCTCGCGCGCGGCGATCTCCTTGACGACCGTGACATTATCCAGCAGCAGCTTGAGATAGATGCCGAGAAAATCCGCCAGCGTCGTGGACGTGCGCATGCCGATGATGTAGATATGCTTTGCCGAGAGGATCATATCGACTGCCTGGTCAAAGTTGTCCTGATCGACCTCGTCGAGCGTGGCCTGCAGATTGTTGATATCCGCGCGCAGCACCGCCTTGAGCACGTCGTGCCCGTCCATGGTGCTCTCGGCCGCCTCGATGCGTTCGACCGAGGTCAGGCGGTTGCGCACGATCTCCTGCAGCGCTTTTTTCATGCCAGGGTAGCCGCGATAGCCGAGATCGGCCGCGAAACGCACGACGGTCGACTCGCTCACGCCGGTCACTTCTCCGAGGCGCGCAGCCGTCATAAAGGCCGCCTTGTCATAGTTTTTCAGAATAAACTGCGCGATGGTGCGCTGGCCCTTGGAAAAGGAGGGAAATTTATGCTCCAAAGCAGACAATATATCCATTTTCATATGTTCACCCTGTAAATACGCATTTTTACCGCCAAGCTGCGGCACATTTTTTTATTTTAAGCAAATTTGCACCACTTTGCAAGTTGTTTTTGCAATTTCCAGGAGAAAAACTTGCATAAAAATTTTTGTCTCAAAGGTGAGATTTCAGGTACGTGATCTCCTGCTCCGTCAGCGGCCGCCACTGACGCGGCGCGAGCGTGCCGAGCCGCAGCTGCCCCTCTGCCACGCGCACGAGCCGCCGGACACGCAGCCCCGCGAGCGCACACAGGCGGCGCACCTGCCGGTTGCGCCCTTCATGGATTGTGACGGACAGCCGGCCTGGCGCGAGCACCGTCACTTCCGCCGGGCGGACACGATAGCCCTCCAGCTCCGTGACGGCATGCATGGTCTCTGCCGCGGCTGCGAGGTCGCCGCCCTCTACGTCCACCTCATACGTTTTGGGGATCTCGTGTGACGGGTGCATGAGACAGTTTGCGATCTCCCCGTCATTCGTCAGAATGAGCAGGCCCTCGGAATCGAGATCCAGCCGCCCGACCGGATACAGCCGCTCCCCTGCCGAAGCCACAAGATCCGCCACCGTTTTGCGCCCACGCTCGTCGTGCATCGTCGTGACATAGCCGCGCGGTTTATTCAGCATTATGTACCGTTTCGGGGCGCGTGGCGGCAGCGGCCGGCCGTCGATGCAGATGACGTCAGTCTCCGGGTCTGCCTGCGCGCCAAGCTGTGCGGTTCGGCCGTTGACGGTCACGCGGCCGGCGGAGATCATCGCCTCCGCCGTGCGGCGGGAGGCGACGCCCGCCTCGGAAATGCACTTTTGCAGCCGCTGCTGCATGGTCATCACCTCAGGATACAGGATAGTAGTAGGAAGAAAAGTAACGGCAGGCGTGCGTCCACAGCCGGCCGAGCCGCGCGAGCGGCGTGATCTTCACGTCCGGGTCGAGCGCCGCGGGTTCTGCATAGCAGAGCGCCACGGAGACGCTTTGCCCATCCGGCCCGGTCGCCGTCAGTATGCCCGCCTGCGCGCCCTGCTCCACCGGCGCAAACGTGAAGCGCGGCAGCTCCGCCTTCAGCGACACCGGGTCATCCGGGTGCACGAGCAGATAGGCAGGCCGCTCCGGCGCCGCTGCGCAGAGCTCCACCGTGGCGGAGAGCACCGGCACGGCGTATACCGGCGTGTCGCCGGCAACGCAGCGGTACTCGTAGTTTTCAAACGCCCAGTCGAGCAGGTGCGTGTGGTCGTTCCAGTCGTCCGGATCCGAGAGCGTCACGCACACGAACTGCGTCGTGCCGCGCTGCGCGCAGGACACGAGCGTCCGGCCCGCGGTCTTGGTGTACCCGGTCTTGACGCCGACCGCACCGTCATAGCTGCGCAGCAGGCGGTTGTGGTTCACGAGCGTCTGCCCGTCCACGGTCGTGCTCTTTGTGGACACGATCGCGCGGAATGTCTCATTTTCCAGAGCCGCACAGGCGAGCTTCGCCATGTCGCGCGCCGTGGAATAGTGCCCCTCGGCGTCAAGGCCGTTGGGGTTTTGAAACGCGCTGCTGGTCATGCCGAGCGCGCGCGCCTTGTCGTTCATCATGCCCGCAAACGCCGCCACAGAGCCCGCCGTGTGACACGCGAGCGCGATGGCGGCATCGTTGCCGGACACGAGCATCAGGCCGTAGAGCAGCTCCTCAACCGTGTACGTCTCGCCGGCGCGCAGATACATCGACGAGCCCTCGACCGCCGTGTATTCCGGCAGGATCTCGACCGGTTCGTCGAGCGCGCAGTGTTCGAGCACAACGAGCGCGGTCATGATCTTCGTCGTGCTGGCAATGCCGAGCCGCTCGTCCGCGTTCTTTTCATAGAGCACGGCGCCGGTCTCGGGATGCACGACAATGGCGGCCCTGGCCGCATTGTCCGTCCCGGCGGCATATGCGCGCGGCGTGAAAAGCAAAGAAATGGCCAGCACGCAGGCAAAGCCAAAGAACGTCCGTTTCAAAACAAGCACCACCCTTTCCAAGTTTCGGGCGGTGCTTATTATGGGCACTTTCGGTGCGGTTTATGCTTTGTCGGCCTTGCGCTGGTCGATAAACTGGTCGATGCGGTCGATCACCTGCGGGGTCATGTCGATCAGGCGGTCAAACGTGTTCGATGCCGGCGGCATGACGTTGAGCATGCGCACATTGCCGTCCTTGACGATCAGAAAGCCCATCGGCTCGACCTTGACGCCTGCGCCGCTGCCGCAGCCGACACCGTTTTTGTTCTCCTTCATCGGAAACTCCGACCCGCCGCTGGCAAAGGCGAAGCTGACGCGGGACAGCGGAATGAGCGTGATGTCGTCCGGCGTCGTAATCGGTTCGCCGACGACAGTGTTCGTGTCCACCATTTCCTTGATCTTGCTCATGGTCGCAGTCATGACTGCACTGATTTCATTATCCATTGCTGACCTTCCTTTCCTGCGTGGCCGGCGCGGTCTTTGCGCGTGCGGCCCGGGCCTGTTTCGCGTGCATTTTCTGTTTCAGGAATCCTGCGCCGAACGCCAGCGCGATGATGACGATCTGTCCGATACGGATCGTGCAGACGATGCGCGCGTCGATGCGCGGCCGCTCGGCCTGAAAATCCACACCGGTCTGAATGTCCCGCTCGTCGATACGCAGCGCCCGCTCCGCCAGCGGCGTGAGCGCGCCGAGCGCGGCGTTGACATAGCCGAACGCCAGCGCCGTGTCGTACGGATCCGACGCGCCGGAGACAAACACCAGCCGCAGCAGCTGCACACGCAGCCGCTGCCGGAAGCGATCCAGCGCCTGCAGGCCGAGCTTTGCAAGGGCGAGGATCGTCCGGATATCCGGCGGGGCGGATCGCTTTTTCGGCTTTTCCTTCTTCGGTTTTGGGGGCTTTTTCTTCTTTGGCTTCTGGTCCGGCGGTTTCGGCAGGAGCCGGAGCCGGAACGGGCCGATGCGCGCCGCGAGCGAAAACACATCGTCCGCGTAAGCTGCATCCACGCCGACCGGCAGCAGATTCAGCACCGTCAGCACCAGCGCGACCGCCAGTATGATCCACAGGGCCGTCAATCGGCATCACTCCCCTGTCGGTTTTTCCTCCGTGTCCGTCAGCTCCATCTGCTCGCCGCGGCCGCGCAGCTCCGAGATAGCCTGTTCGAGCTTTTCCGCGCCCTCGTCGGACGACAGATCCGGCAGCACGGGCAGCTCATCGAGCGCCTGCATACCCATGGTGCGCAGAAACAGCGCGCTCGTGCGGTACAGCGACGGGCGGCCGGGTGCATCGAGCTTGCCGCAGGACTCAATGAGCCCGCGCTCCAGCAGC
>OJNZ01001981.1_pt1 | contig 10031 bp, 2 predicted proteins | sample 1598001 | NCBI WGS metagenome assembly OJNZ01 (sample SAMN01915225, study PRJEB22387) | human gut metagenome | isolation source: stool | host: Homo sapiens | place: USA | reverse complement strand
GGACAGAACTTTTCTGCTGTTCCTGCATGGTTTTTCTGGCCTGCCTGGTAAACAGATCGGTCAGACCGGGATTGACCCCATCCACAACCAGATAGGCGCAGTGGCGGGAAGCGCCGCTGTCCTCCGGCATGGGAATGGTTTTTGCCCAGGCTTTATTGTCCTGAGAGATACGCCCGTCATGGTTCTTGTGCTGGATGGTGTTTGCAAGAATGAACTGTACCCGTTCCGTCCCGAACTTTTCCAGCACATCTTTGACCGCAGCCTCCGTATCCAGCCGATTCTCTGCATAGTGGGCGCTGATGGTCTGCTCAATGGCTTCTTTGCAGGCGCTGTTCGCCTGATATGAGAGGTTGTACTGTGCCATTTCCCCATGCTCGGACGCATAGGCAGCAGAATGTGGATAGACCGGTGTTGTTCGCAGTTCCTCTTTGGCTCTGCACACATCGTCGGCACGGCTTTCAATGCTGTCCCGGATCACATCCATATAGCCGGTCTCCAGCTTTTCAAAATAGCGGTACACATCCGCCAGCGGAGAGGGAGATTCCAAAAGTGCCTGAGCCTGGGTGTCGATCAACTCCAGTTCCTCCATTGCCATCACGATGTCCTCGCGGATGGTGTACTCATAGGCATGGTTTAAGACTTCTTCCGGGGGCTGGCTTTTCAGCCAGTCCCGGAACTTGTCCTGTTCGGCAGCCATCTTTTCATAAAGAGCTGTATTCAGATCGTTAGTATTCATGTTATCGCACCTCCTCATGCTGTTTTGGTTTCTTGTCTGTACTGCGGGGTTGCACCGGGCGTTTTAGGTTATCCAGCACCGAAGGCCGTGTACTTTTGGCAACAACAGACTCGGTGTGTGCCTGCCCCTTTCCGTCGATGTTGAGCAGGGTATCCAGCTCCACCAGACGGGCGTTTTTGCTTCTCAGTTCTTCTTCATAAAGGAATGGCTTTCCGACTTCCTCCTTTGCGGCAGCCTGCTGCTGATAGAGGTTATCCAGCTGGGCCTTTGCCGCCTCCAGACGCTGGGGCATCTGGGCGAGGGCATTGTCGATACGGGTAAGATTTCCGCGAGGGTCTGTACCAAGGGTTGCCCGGTGGGTCATCTGTCCTTTCAGCAGGAGCGTATATTCCTGTTTCCAAGCGGAAAATTCCACGGACATGGCATAGCCCCGGTAGCTGCCGATCTGCACCGGATCGGAGGTTTTGACCTCCTTGCAGGCATCCAAAAGGGCTGCACCGGCGTTCTCCTTATCGGTCAGCAGATCTCCACGGATCTCCATACCGGCAAAGCCGTCCTCCGGGTGCGGGTGAGCTGCCAAAACCTCCAGATCAGATTCAAAGCCCTTGATAAAGCCCTTGTGCTTTTCAATCTCCTCCGGGAAGTATTTGAGCAGCTGGTCCTCCAGACGATATTGCTTGCTCTGGTGGTCGGCTTTCATCAGCTTCAGGCGGGATACCTCCACATCCAAATCCATACGCTCCTTGATGCGGGGATCTCCGGCGCACAGAGCCTTGATCTCGGCAAAACTGAGGGCGGTTTCATCCACATCATCGCAGGAGCGCACCGGCGATTTAGAAGTCATGATCTGGGAAATGAATTTCTGCTTATTCTCCACCGTCTGCCAGAGGTATGCGTCAAAGGTTCCTTCGGTCACATAGCGGTACACATGGACAAGAGGATTCTGGTTGCCCTGGCGCTCGATACGGCCCTTGCGCTGGGCAAGGTCTCCCGGTCTCCACGGACAGTCCAGGTCATGAAGTGCCACCAGACGGTCCTGCACATTGGTGCCTGCGCCCATCTTAGCGGTGCTGCCCAAAAGGACACGCACCTGACCGGTACGGACTTTAGAGAACAACTCCTTTTTCCGCACTTCGGTGTTGGCTTCATGGATAAAAGCGATCTGGTCGGCAGGCATTCCCTGAGCAATGAGTTTCTGACGAATATCGTCATATACCGTAAAGACCGGTTCCTGCTCCGGCAGAGGCACAGAGCCTTCCAATGCGTGAAGCAGTGGATTATCCAGCGTTTTCGCCGCCTTGCTTGCAGGAGCTTTTGCCTGTGGTGTAGAAATGTCGCAGAACACCAGCTGGGTCAGCTTGTCAGCTTTGCCATCCCGCCAGATCTGCATGATGTTGTCCACGCACTGATTGACCTTTGTGCCAGGTTCATCCGGCAGCATCTGGTTGACGATTCTCTGGTCCAGGCCCAGCTTACGGCCATCCGAGGTAATCTTGAGCATATTGTCCTGGGACGGGTCAACGGTTCCGCTGTGTACCAGCGATGCGCGCTCCGAAAGGGCCTTGACCATTTCCTGCTGATGTTCGGTAGGCTGCGCCACGATGTTGTGGTATTCCACTTCCGGGGTAGGCAGATTCAGCTGGTCGGCAGTCTTAATGTCGGCCACTTCTTTGAACAGGTTCATCAGCTCCGGCAGATTAAAGAACTTGCTGAATCTCGTTCTTGCCCGGTAGCCGGTGCCTTCCGGTGCCAGCTCCAATGCTGTGACGGTCTCCCCAAATCGGGAAGCCCAGCAGTCGAAGTGGGTCATGTTCAGTTCTTGCAGGCGTTCATACTGAAGGTAACGCTGCATGGTGTAAAGCTCGGTCATGGAGTTGCTGACCGGTGTGCCGGTGGCAAAAATCACGCCACGGTTTCCGGTGATCTCATCCATATAGCGGCACTTGGCAAACATATCGGAGGATTTCTGCGCGTCCGATGTGGATAAGCCTGCCACATTCCGCATTTTTGTGTATAGAAACAGGTTTTTATAGTTGTGGGCCTCGTCCACAAACAAACGGTCCACACCCAGCTGCTCGAAGGTTACCACATCGTCTTTTCGCCCCTCGGCTTGCAGCTTTTCCAGTCTGGCTTCCAGAGACTTTCTGGTACGCTCCAGCTGCTTGACGGTAAAACGCTCGCCGCCGCTGGCCTGTACCTCTGCAATCCCCTCAGTGATCTCGTCGATCTGTTCATAGAGAAGCCGTTCCTGACGCTCCCGGCTGATGGGGATACGCTCAAACTGGCTGTGTCCCATGATGATGGCGTCGTAGTCACCGGTCGCAATACGGGCGCAGAACTTCTTGCGGTTATGGGTCTCAAAGTCCTTTTTGGTGGTGACTAAGATGTTGGCGGAAGGATAGAGGCGCAGAAACTCCGACGCCCACTGCTCGGTCAGGTGGTTTGGAACCACAAAAAGAGATTTCTGGCACAAGCCCAGGCGTTTGGCTTCCATAGCAGCGGCCACCATCTCAAAAGTTTTGCCTGCGCCCACCTCATGTGCCAACAGGGTATTACCGCCATACAGCACATGGGCGATGGCGCTTTTCTGGTGTTCCCGCAGGGTAATGGCCGGGTTCATGCCGCCAAAAGTGATATGGCTGCCATCATACTCGCGGGGACGGGTAGAGTTCATTTCTTCGTTGTACTGGCGCACCAAAGTCTGGCGGCGCTCCGGGTCTCTCCAGATCCAGTCCCTAAAGGCTTCCCGGATCGCCTGCTGTTTTTGGGCAGCCAGAGTGGTCTCCTTGGCGTTCAGCACGCGGCGCTCTTTTCCGTCTGCGTCCTCTATGGTGTCATAGATACGGACATCCCGCAGGTTTAAGCTGTCCTCTAAAATCTTGTAGGCATTGGCACGACTGGTCCCATAGGTGGTATAAGCTGCCACATCGTTGTAGGATACAGAAGATTTCCCCTTGATCTGCCATTCAGCGGTAAAGGACGAATAGTTGACCTCGATACTGCGCTGGAGATAAAACGGGGTGTTGAAGGTCTCATACATAAACTGCTGGATGTACTCTTTGTCGATCCAGGTAGCGCCCAGACGCACCTCGATCTCCGACGCATCCAGGTCTTTGGGCTGGGCGGCGGTAAGAGCTTCCACATTGACTGCATAAACCGGGTCCTGCTGTGCCGCCCGCTGCGCCTGACGCAGTTTGCGGCGTACATTGCCGGAAAGGTATTCATCAGCAGTCACATAATGGGGTGTGCCGTCTTTCTCCAACTGTCCCGGTACACGGAAGATCACGCCTTGCAGTTCTCCGGCCAGTTCTTCTTTTGTTTTTCCGGTAAGCTGGCTCATATAGCTCATATCCACGCAGGCTTTTTCCGAGATGGACACCGCCAGTGCTTCACTTGCCGTATCCACCACAGCCACCGCCTGATGGGGCTTGATGGTCCGTTTGGTGAACATATCCGCCTTGCGCTCCAGCTTTCCGTCCTCGTCGATGACTTCCAGCGCACAGAGCAGGTAATAGGAAGAATCGTCTGCATAGGCCAGACGGTTTGCACGGTCATTGATGAGACCGTATTTGGCAGAAAAGCTGTCATAGAGGCTGTTCAGTTCCGCCTGCTTCTCCCGAATGGTGCTGTCCGGAACCGCTGCATCCATCTGAAGGTCGATCAGTTCCTGCACACAATCACGCAGTCCCACAAGACCTTTCACGCGGGCTTCTGCGGTGGCGTTGAGGTCAGGGCGCACCATACGGCTGTTTTCCCGGTAGTACACCTGCCCGTCTACAATGGCATAGGAATAGTTCTTCACATTGGGGTCGGCAGGAATGGAGGTGTCAATAGCTTCGCCTTCGCCCAGCTCCGGCAGCTCTGCCTCCTGATAAGTGCCATGAATGTACTTCACTGCATCATGCAGCTGGTCGGAAAGCTCCAGTCCCTCGATGGGGTTCACGGTGTAATCCATACCATGAGCGGTGCTTACCGGCTCCTGTCTGCCCAGCACCATTTCCGGGTGGTCGATAAAATACCGGTTGATGGCAAACCCGTCCTCCGTCTGTCCGGTCTGAGTCCATTCCGGCACGATGTCCAGCGGGCGGTCCCGCTTTTGGAGGAAGATGATGTCCGATACCACCTCGGCACCGGCATTCTTTTTGAACGCGTCATTAGGCAGACGGATAGCTCCCAGCAGCTCGGCACGCTGGGCAAGATAGCGGCGCACGGTGGAATCCTTGGCGTCCATGGTATAGCGGGAGGTTACAAAAGCCACCACACCGCCGGGACGCACCTGGTCCAGTGCTTTGGCGAAAAAGTAGTTGTGAATACTGAAATTCAGCTTGTTGTAGGCTTTGTCATTGACCTGATACTGACCAAAAGGTACATTGCCGATGGCAAGGTCAAAGAAGTCACGCCTGTCGGTGGTCTCAAAGCCGCCTACTGTGATGTCCGCCTTGGGATAGAGCTGCTTTGCGATGCGCCCGGAAACAGGGTCCAGCTCCACGCCGTACAGACGGCTGTTTCGCATTTTCTCCGGCAGCATACCAAAGAAATTGCCCACACCCATAGACGGCTCCAGAATATTTCCGGTCTCAAATCCCATACGGTCCACCGCTTCATAGATGGCCTGAATGACCGTAGGGCTGGTGTAATGGGCGTTGAGGGTAGAGCTTCTGGCGGCGGCATATTCCTCCGGGATCAGCAGTTCTTTTAGCTGGGCATACTCTAAAGCCCATGCCAGTTTTTCCGGGTCAAAGGCATCTGAAAGACCGCCCCAGCCCACATAACGGGAAAGAATCTCCTGTTGTTCGGGGCTTGCCTGCTGTCCGGCAGCTTCCAGCTCTTTCAGCAAACGAATCGCATTGACATTTGCCTGGAACTTGGCTTTCGGACCGCCTTCGCCCAAATGCTCATCGGTAATGCGGAAGTTTTTTGCATTGCGGCGCAGGTTAGCCTTGTATTCCTCATAGGAGGCTTCCTCGGCAGCTTTGGCATTGGGGAAGGTCTGCCACTGGCCATTGACCTGAATGGAAACCGGGTGTTCGTCCAGCACTTCCTCAAAGGTTTTCTCCGGCTCTGTCACAGGGGCTGGCGGCTCCGGCTCCTCGATATGCAGCCGTTCCACCACCACATCATAAGGCAGATTGTTCTTATCGCCCGGATAGACGGCCACGGTCTCGGAATGAAAGGCTGGGGGTTCGGCAGACGGTTGGGGCTGTTCCTGTCCAAAGCCATCCAGCTGACGGGCATACATCCCGCGCAGCAAAGGCGCAACCTCATCCCAGCGGAAATACAGCATAGCCAGACGCTTTTCCTCTGCATCCATGACTTCCAGTTCTATGCCCTGTGCCGTGGTACGGTAATCGGCAATATCGCCGGTCTCCAGATTCAGTGTCTCGATCTCACCGGAATAGGCTCTGCTCAGCCAGTAGGCGATCTCGCTGTTGCTCCTGCCGGATTGCAGCAGCGTGGAAATCTGCTTTTTATCCGCTTCATCCATCAGTCCATGAGCCAATACATCCCGCAAGTCCTGATCTGCCTTGTCCGGGTCAATAGGAAGAAACTCGGTATAGTAAGCATTGCGGCGGTCTGCCCGAAGCAGCTGCTCGAACTGTTCTTTGCGCTCTGCCCGGTAGATGGGATATACCATCCCGGTGGGCAGAAGCTGTACGGTGTCCTCCCGCAGCTCGGTGATCTGATAGGCGTCATCCTCGATATACACGGTATCGCCCACGGCATAGACCGGGGCGGCTGGGTCATAGGAGGTTCTTTGCGGAGTTGGGCGGCGAACTGCATCATATTCCTCATCGGAAATGGAAACTTCGGAAGTCTGCTCTGTCTCGGCAGCTGCGATCTGCTCTGCATCCGACATCACCCGCTGGATAAACGGGTCATTGTCCAGTTTTTCCGGGTCTGCCACCTGGCCGTTGACGATCCCTCTTTCCTCCAGGGCTTCCCGAATGGCGATGGGGTCGATGTTGTCAAAATGGTCCTGTTCTTCTTCGGTATAGAATCGGTCCTCCTGAATGAGCTGGGCAATCCGGCGCTGTACCTTCGGCCAGGGCAGCTGCGTTTCCTCCGGGCTGCCGGCACGGACAACGAACAGGCTGTTGCTGTTACTGCCGCCGTATTCCTGAGCCAGCCATGCAGCGGTATCTTTCTCTCTTGCATGGTCTTTCATATAGCGGACGACAGCGTGTTTACTCTCGATATTGCCGTTCCATGCACAAAGGGCAGTATCAATATCTTCCTGAGAAAGAGGGCGCAGAAGCTCATGGAGCTTTGGATAGGTTTCGTCGATCACTTCCCGGTGCAGGCGCTGGCGGAACTCCGGCACATCCGAATAAAGGCGGATCAGCTCCATATCCTTAGAACCAAGGACCGCACGGCGCACAGCAGCATTGCCCTCGATGACAGCATTTTCACGGTCAGAATGACCGCAGGCATTGCGGTATGCGGCATCCTCGGAAATGGCGGCAGTCACCACAGGCTTATACTGCTCAAACTGCTCCCGAAGGGTAGGCTTTGGCGTTTCTTCCTCCACCTCCGGCTGCTGTGCTTGAATGGCATCTTCTTCGGCCAGTTCCTTTTCATCCTGGATCTTGTCATACTGCGCCTGTTCCTGTTCGGTAAGATAGCGGCCTTTCTGAACAAGAGAGGTAATGCGCTTGGCAACCTTTTCCCAGTTCAAGTGAACATCCGGGCAGTCCTGCTTTTTATAGTGCAGTCCTTTCCCATCGTGATCTTCGCCGCTGTGTGTTGCGCCGGACAGGGCATGAGAGCGTCCGCCAATGCCATACTCGTCTTTGAGGAATCTCACTTTCTCCTTATCCGTATGGTTTGCCATGAAGAACGCATAGATACGGCCTTTTCCTCCGGCGAAACTGCTGCCGCCGGTCATAGCGGCGTCGATCTCATCCTCGGTAATGAAGTGCTGAACGGTTGGCACTTGGGAAAGGTCTGAAGAAAAGGTCCTGCGGGGCAGGTCAAGGTCCTTCAGGTTCTCCCAGATCTCCCTCGGTCTATGATAGTGAAAACGCAACAGGTCACGGTCCTGCTGATAGGCAGTCCAGAAGGCAGCGTATTCTTCCTTGAGGGTCTGGCGGAAAGCCGGTTCACTCAGCTGCTCCATCAGGCGGCGGGTCTCCTCCGGGAAACCATTGCCTTTGATCTCTGACAGGCAGGACAAATATCCGGCTTTTCTGGCGTCCTCACTGAGATCGTGATACAGATGCCAGAGCTTTTCCGAGAGGAGGGAGCGTTCATAGCCTGCCGCTTCTGCAAGCTCCACATTGGAGGCAAACTGGCCGCTCTCCAAAAGCTCCCCGATACGCTCTGCGGCGCTCTCCCAGGAAATGACCTGGGCAGACCTGTCATAACGGACAGACTTCCCATGGGAAAGATGGATACCATCCTCGGCATACCATGCGCTCACACTGCCAAGGCCATTGCCGCCGTGGTACAGCGTTTTCAGTATCTCGGCAATCTCAGCGGTGGTTTTCTGCTTTTCAAAGGCTGCAACCACACGCTCCCTCTGACGGTCTGTATTGCCTCCCAAACGCAGCACATGGTCGATGTCATTTTGGGCAAAAGAAAAAGCAGAGGATGTATGCGCTACATTCTCTGCTTCATCTATGGATTGGATCTGTTCCGCTTCGGAGAGGAACAGGTTTAGGGTCAGCTGTTGATAAGCTCCGCCATCAGGATTTCCTCGGCCTGAGCTTTGCAGGTGTTCATCAGCCCCACCCACTTCATGGGATCGCTGGCTTTCAGTTCCTCGGTGGCTCCCGCTTCCTTCGCCAGCTGGGGCATCATCTGCTCCAGTCTGCTCTGGGCGGTCTCGTCGATCTCCAGAAGGTGCGGGTACAGCTTCTCGCTCAGCAACATCTGGTTGTAGAGGATGGGACGGTGTTCCTTCAGGTAGGTTTTCCTCATCCTGCCGTACTTGCCCAGGGGTTTCTCCGGCTGCTGGCTCAGCTTCAGGTCGGGAATCAGATAGTCTCCGTTCTGGATATAGGTCATGGGATTGTTCATCTTGTTTGCTCCTTTCTTGGTTGGCTTCGCGCTCTGCATTTCGGACGGTAACGCCGATCTGCCGCAGCACCTGCTGGTTGATCTGGCTGACCGCTGTTCCCAGCGCCCCGATGGTGGACGGGGTGTTGAAATCAAAGATCGCCATGAAATCTTCGTGGTCGAAGTAGCGTTCCGGCTCCAGTCCACAGCGGGACATCAAAGCGTAAGTGATGCTGACGGTGGCGGCTGCCTTGAACTGCACTCCGATGTTATACTCATCATATTCCTCCAAAAAGGAACCGTCAACGATATAGAAGAAGTCCTGCTGATGCTCCGTCCAGTATTCCTCAGCCAGTTTTCCGGCTACCTCAGTGAGCTGTCCGGCAAGGTCATCACCGGAAACATCATAGATGCGCTCCAGCATGGCCTGCACCGAATCCAGATGGCGCTCCTCCAGCTGCCACAGCCAGGGAGTGCGGGAATGTTCACGGGTTCCGGTGTCGGAAATGTCAAAGACATAGCGCAGGCGTGGTCTGTCCCCGGAATCGTCCACCAGAGCGATCCCCTTGGAACCGCGTCTTACATACCGGCCCATCTTTTCATTCCACAAATCGTACTCTGCACAGGCGGTGGCGTCCGGTCGCTGGGCGTAGATCATCAGCTGCTCATGGAACGGGTACTTGTAAAGGCGGGAAGCAGTGGTGAGAAACCCTGCCCATTCCTGCCAGCTCCCCGTGAGCTGTGTTGCCACCTTGTCCGCCATCTGTGCATATAGTTCAGCTTTGGTTGGCATGGTGTTCTGTCCTCCTTTCAGTTTTGGGGTAAAGAGGTGGGGTGGCAAATTGCCACCCCATCCCTGCGGTTATGGTGTTTACTGGTCAAAATCCGGGTACAGCTCCAGCTGGGCAAAGTCCTCATCGGTCATCGCACAGAGCTTCGTAAGGGCGCTGTCGGTCAGCTCCCTCAGTTCCGTTTCCTCCGGCGAAAGCTCGCCGCGCATCTCACGCAGGCTGTCGATCAATCCGGTGCGGCTGCCGGTATTGTAAATGCACATCAGGTTCATTTCCTCAAAAGTAAAGTTTCCCATATCAAATCTCCCTTTCCGCACTCTTTTTGGGTGCTGTCTTTTTGTGTTCTGCCTTGGGCTGGCTTTTCAGCTGCTCCATGACGGACTTTTTCTTTTCCCGTTCCTCCCGATGGGCGGCGGCAGCCAGATCCATCAGGGAAATGGGCTGACCGCTTCGGGCCTGCTGTTCCAGCTCTGCCACCGTAGGCTCTTTTGCGCCATTGTTGATGA
>OJNZ01001979.1_pt1 | contig 10043 bp, 7 predicted proteins | sample 1598001 | NCBI WGS metagenome assembly OJNZ01 (sample SAMN01915225, study PRJEB22387) | human gut metagenome | isolation source: stool | host: Homo sapiens | place: USA | reverse complement strand
CGTTTTTTCGGCGCGCAGCCGCGAACGCATGCTGGAAATTATGAAGGACAGCCATGTAGGCTCTAACGCCGTGCTGGCTGTAATAGTGCTTATTTTACTGAAAGTATCGGCGTACCTTGCCATTTACCCACAGCTCTTGACGCCGGCGCTGATTGCCATGAGCGTTGCAACGCGCACTTTTATGGTAATTTTTATCGTTAACTTTCCCTATGCGCGCAAAACCGGCATCGGGCATATGTTTACCATGTACGCTAAAAAAAGCTACACGGTCATCGCACTGGCGCTTGGCATTGGCATAACGGCACTGTGCGGCGTGCATTACCTGCTGGTGATGGCAGTTACTTTTGTGCTGGTGTTTGGCATTGCCAAATTTTTGCAAAGCCAGCTGGGCGGGCTGACGGGCGACACCTACGGAGCGCTGACGGAATGCGGCAACGTGCTGTACCTGCTTACGCTGATAATTGGCGGACGCTTTTTGGTGCTTGGTTTTTATACTTACCACAGCATATTTAGTTTGTTTTAAGGATGGTGCAAAATGGAAATAGATGTTTTGGCTGGCACGGTGCAGCCTGTTGATAAAACGATAGTAGCAAAAGCGCAGGAGCGTTTTGATAATTTAATTAAACCGGTCGGTTCACTGGCAAAGCTTGAAGAAATGGCTACGCGCTATGCGGCAATTTACGGCAGTGCAGATAAAAATGATGTAAATTATCCTTGGAAAACAGTGCTTTTCTGGACTGACGACGCTGGTACAGCGGCAGAATATATGCAGGGCAGCAGACCTGCCTGCGTGCTTGCGGAAAATTCCGGCGTTAAAAGCCAGAGTTTTTTGGTAACGGCTGAAAGCATTGAAGAAGCACTGCTTGAAGGTGCGCTTCTGGCAAAAGAAGCAATAGGAACAAACAGCGGCCAGCAGGTGCTGGCACTTGGCTGCGTTGATAGCAGCGTGCCGGAATATAATGCAGAAAATTTTAAAGCTGACGGCTATGATTTTTTAAATCAGCTTGGCAGCAGAACCATTGCTGCTATAGCAGGCGCAGTTTTGCAGGCTGCGGCTTTAAAAGTGCCGGTAATGCTTGACGGCGCAGTAACGTGTCTTGCAGCACTTGCGGCAGTAAAATATAATGCCGCTGCGGCAGATTACGTTTTTGCCGGGCATGTATCCGCAGAAGCGGGCATGGAAGAACTGCTGCAAAAATTGGGGCTTTCCGCGCCGCTGAGGCTTGATATTAAAATATGCCGCGGCGAAGGTGCAATACTTGCGCTCAGCCTTTTGGACGCAGGCATTAAGGCTTATAAGGAAATGGAAACTTTTGCCGAAGCAGGCGTACACGTTGAGGTAAAAGAATTTTCGCACGCAGAAGAAATTAAGGCAGGCAAACAGGGGGCAAAATAATGGGCAGGCTATATTTAATCAGGCATGGGGAAACCGATTCCAACAAAAGTTTCCGCTTTCAGGGGCAAACCGATATTGAACTGAACGAAAAAGGACTGGCGCAGGCTGAACTTTTGGCAGAGCATTTTAAAAATATTCGCCTTGATGCCGTATACAGCAGCAGTTTAACGCGCGCACGGCAGACGGCGGCACCGCTGGCGGCTGTACACGGGCTTGAAGTGCAGCCGGTTGAAGATATTAAGGAAATTGCTTTTGGCAAGTGGGAAGGGCTTACCTATAACCAGATTAATGATGCCGGCCTTGGGCAGATTGATGAATTCTTTAAAAATCCGGCGCTGTGCCATGTGCCGGGCGGCGAGAATTTTACGGATGTTGCCGCACGTGTAGAGCCGTTTTTTAAACGCTGCCTTGCGGAAATGGACGAAAAAGATATTGCCGTTGTTTCGCACGGCGGCATTATCCGCGTGCTGCTGTGCCTGTTTTTGGGCGTGGACTTAAACAAAATATGGAATTTCAGCGTTGGCAACTGCAGTACAACCACACTGGCAAAATGGCGCGGCTACAATACTGTACTTGAATGTACAAATGAAACATATTATTTGCGTTAAATTTTATTAGAATAATGTAAAAAACAGCCATGATATATTGACATTTGTATTTCAAAAAGATATACTTTAAATAGTATATCTCAGCCGGTTCATATAGGGTTCATATCTTCTTTTTAATGCTGCTTGCATTTTTATCGAAGCCGTGGCAAATCTATGAAGTCCTCATGGGGTATGATTAATGTAAGGAGCTGATAAGCAATGAAAGAAGACAAAACTTTAGTATGCAAGGAATGTGGCAAAGAATTTGTTTTTTCCGCTTCCGAACAGGAATTTTATGAATCCAAAGGCTTTACCAACGAACCGGGCCGCTGCCCTGCATGCCGTCAGGCACGCAAACAGCGTCTTGACATTGTAAGCGAGCGTCCGGAACGCCAGATGTATCCGGCGGTTTGCGCTGAATGCGGCAAAGAAACCGAAGTTCCGTTCAAACCTTCCGAAGACCGTCCGGTTTACTGCCGTGACTGCTACAACGCACATCACAGAAAATAATAAACAAATACAGCCTGCCGTAAAAATGCGGCAGGTTTTTTGTTTATTTCAGCGAATTTTATAAATAATGTGACAGAAACTTTGAGAAAGTTTCACTCAATATGGTATAATAATTTAATAAGAAGAAATTGGGGGTCATTTTATTTTAGAACTTAAAGAAATTTCGGTTGCCGATAAGGCATTGTTTGAAAGCTACATGTCGCGACCTTATTACCGCGGCTCTGAATGTGCTTTCGGCAATTTGTTTATGTGGCAGACCTGCTATGATATTTTTTGGACTGAAGCGCACGGCTTTTTAGTGCTGAAAGTAAAAAGAAATGATGTTGACTTCTTTTTACAGCCGTTTGGCGGCAAAGACGAAGATTTGCCTTTATTAATGAAAGAAATTAAAGAATACCATAACGGCAAACCGTTTGAAATACACGGCATTTATGATGACGGCAGGGAAAGGCTGTTAAAGGCGTTTCCTGATTTGGAAATTACCGATGACCGTGATAACTGGGACTATGTGTATTTGCAGCAGAACCTGGCCACGCTTGCCGGGCGCAAATACCACGGTAAAAAGAACCACTGCAATGCTTTTGTAAAAGAGCATCCCGATTATGTTTACGAAGAAATGAACAGAAGCAATATAGAAGAATGTCTTGCTTTTGGCGATATGTGGTGCGAACGCCGCATGTCTGACGACCCTTCGCTGGTATGCGAAAAATGTGCTATCCACGAAGCGCTTGATAATTTTGAAGCCTTAAAGCTGCGCGGCGGCGTTATCCGTATTGACGGCAAGGTTGAAGCCTTCAGCTTTGGCGAAAAAATTAATGACGATACAGCCGTTTTGCATGTAGAAAAGGCTAATCCGGAAATACGCGGGCTTTATGCCGTTATTAACCGTGATTTTGCCAAAAACGCGTGGGGCGACGTTACCTATCTTAACCGCGAGGAAGATATGGGGCATGAAGGCCTGCGCACGGCAAAAGAATCGTATAAACCGGAATTTATGGTAAAAAAATATTCCACTATTTTTAAATAACAGAGGTTTGTATGGATTTCAGGCTTTTAAACTCTGATTTTTTGCCGCAAGCGGCAGAATTATGGGATTACTGCTTTGAAAAAAAGGGCGACCCGTTTTACGAATGGTATTTTAGTGAGTACTGTTTAAAGCAAAACAGCGTTATAGGCGGGTTTGACGGCGATAAATTAGCGTGCATGCTGCATTTGAACCCGTATGCAATTACGCTGCGCGGGCAAACACTGCGCCTGCCGTATATTGTAGGCGTGGCAACTGCGCCGGAATACCGCGGGCAGCACCTTACGCGCCCGCTGCTGGAAACGGCGTTTACCGTTCTGCGTGCGCAGGGAGCGGCTTTTGCGCTTTTAATGCCCATTAACCCGGCAATTTATAAGCCCTATGGGTTTGATTACTGCTATTACCGCCATTATTACCAAATGCCGCTGGCAGAACTTAAAAAACTGCCGCCGGTGCATAATATAAAAATAACCCGCTGCGCAGATATTACAGAAGGGTTGGATGAGCTTGCCGCTGTTTACGAAGCCTGCGGGCAGGAGTTAAACGGCATGGCAGTACGCAGCAGGGCAAAATGGCAGGAGCTTTTAAACGGCTACAAAGCCGAAAAAGTAATGCTTGCCATAGCTTTTGAAGATGCCACTCCTGCCGGTTATATGCTGTATTCGCTTGAGGCAGGCACTTTTAAAGTGCAGGAGCTGCTTACGCTCAGCCATGAGGCACAAACGGCGCTTCTGCGTTATGCAGCCGGGCATTTAAGCGATGCCGCTAATTTTGAGTGGCTGGCAGAACCCGGCAACCTGGCGTATCTTGATTTTGCCGGAAGCACATACAGCGGCAGTTTAAAACCGTTTATGATGGCGCGCTGCATTAATATCCGCAAAGCGCTGGAGCTTTTGCCGGTGCCGCAGAATGTGAGCGGCGAAGCGGTGCTTTTAATTACCGACAAATTTTTGCCGCTGAATAACGGGCTTTTAAAAATAACTGCCCAAAACGGCGCGTTAACTCAGGCCAGCACCATTGAAAACGAAGAAATTACAATGGACAGCGCAGCCTTTACGCAGCTGTATTTCGGCACTTTCAGCTTTGAAGAGCTGGTGCGTGCCGGAAAAATTAAAGTTCATAATCCGCGCAAAAGCGGTTTTTTGCAGGCGTTGTTTACCAACTGCCGTAATTATATTAACGAGTACTATTGAAAATTGAGCAGGGAGGCTGATTTAATGGACGAAATCAGACGCATTTTTGTAGAAAAGAAAGAAGCTTTTGCCGTTGAAGCAAGAGGCCTTTTGGCTGATTTGCAAACCAACCTCGGTATGAAAGGCTTAACCGGCATCCGCGTTATTAACCGCTATGATGTTATGGGCGTAACGGATGAGGAATTTGCCGCAGCCAAAGGGCTGGTGCTTTCCGAACCGCCGGTTGATACCGTTGAAGAAGAACTGGAAGTACCTGCAGGCTGCCGTGCTTTTGCGGTAGAATTTTTGCCGGGCCAGTATAATCAGAGGGAAGACTTTGCTGCTCAGTGCATTCAGCTTATTACGCAGAAAGAACGCCCGCTGGTATCTTCTGCCAAAGTTTATATTTTGTCCGGCACAATCAGTGATGATGAGTTTGCTAAAATTAAGGCTTACTGCATTAACCCGATTGAAGCACGCGAAGCTGCCTGGGAAAAACCGCAGACTTTGCTGCAGGCCTGCGAAGAACCGCAGAAAATTAAAAGCGTGGAAGGCTTTTTAACCTTTACCAAAGAAGAAATGGAGGCTTACCGCACTGCCAACGGCTTTGCCATGAGCCTTGACGATTTGCTGTGGTGCCAGAAATATTTTAATGAAGAACACCGTGAACCGACCATTACCGAGATTAAAGTGCTCGATACTTACTGGTCTGACCACTGCCGCCATACCACTTTTATGACGCAGATTGAAGATGTGGAAATTGAGCCGGGACTTTACACTCAGCCGGTACAGGCTGCCCTTGACAAATATATGGAAGCGCGCGATGAAGTGTACGGCGCCGATACCAAACGCCCTGTTACCCTGATGGACATTGCCGTTATCGGCATGAAAAAACTGCGTGCCGAAGGCAAGCTGGACGATTTGGACGAATCGGAAGAAATTAACGCCTGCACCATTGTTGTGCCTATTGAAGTTGACGGCAAAACCGAAGAATGGCTGCTGCTGTTTAAAAACGAAACCCATAACCACCCGACGGAAATTGAACCGTTCGGCGGTGCTGCAACCTGCCTCGGCGGCGCTATCCGCGACCCGCTTTCCGGCCGTGCCTATGTATATCAGGCAATGCGCGTAACCGGCGCTGCCGACCCGCGCGTACCGGTGGAAGATACTCTGCCCGGCAAACTGCCGCAGCGCAAAATTACTATCGGCGCGGCAGCAGGCTACAGCTCTTACGGCAACCAGATTGGCCTGGCAACCGGCCATGTACAGGAATACTATCACGATAAATTCGTGGCAAAACGCATGGAAGTAGGCGCTGTTGTAGGCGCTGTTCCGCGTAACCTTGTAAAACGAGAAGTGCCTGAACCGGGCGACCTTTTAGTGCTGCTCGGCGGCAGAACCGGCCGTGACGGCTGCGGCGGCGCAACGGGTTCTTCCAAGGAACATACCGTTGATTCGCTGGCAAGCTGCGGTGCGGAAGTACAGAAAGGCAACCCGCCGACAGAACGCAAAATTCAGCGTTTGTTCCGCAACCCGGAAGTTACGCCGATGATTAAACGCTGCAACGACTACGGTGCAGGCGGCGTATCCGTTGCCAACGGCGAACTTGCCGACGGCCTTGTAATTGACCTTGACAAAGTGCCGAAAAAATACGAAGGACTTGACGGTACGGAACTTGCCATTTCCGAATCTCAGGAACGCATGGCGCTTGTTATTGCTCCCGAAAATATTAAGAAATTTATTGCCTTTGCCGATGAGGAAAACCTTGAAGCAACCGTTATCGGACAGGTTAGCGATAACAGAAGGCTTGTAATGTACTGGCGCGGCGATAAAATTGTTGACCTTTCCCGCGACTTTTTGAATACCAACGGCGTTGCCCAGCATGCAGACATTAAAGTTTGCAATGTTGAAGGCGAATGTGTATTTGACAAACTGCCGGCAGAAGTTGCTGCGGCAGACGGTTTGAAAAACGCATGGCTTGCTAACCTCGGACGCCTTAATGTTTGCAGCCAGAAAGGGCTTTCCGAACGCTTTGACAGCACTATCGGCCGTGGCACCGTGCTGATGCCGTTTGGCGGCAAACGCCAGCTTACTCCGTCCGAAGGCATGGTTGGCAGACTGCCCGTGCTGCACGGCAAAACCACGGCGGCATCCGTTATGGCGTGCGGCTACAACCCGGAGGTTGCCTGCTGGAGCCCGTTCCACGGCGCACTGTATGCAGTTGTGGAATCTGTAACCCGTGCCGTTGCACTTGGTGCGGATCCGGCAAAACTGCGCCTTACCTGCCAGGAATACTTCCCCAAACTGCATAATACTGAGCTTTGGGGCCAGCCCTTTGCAGCACTTTTGGGCGCATTTACCGCGCTGGACGCTTTGGAACTGCCTGCTATCGGCGGCAAAGACAGCATGAGCGGCACCTTTATGGATAAAACCGTTCCTCCGACGCTTGTTTCCTTCGCAGTTGACGTTATCGACGGCGACAAAGCCGTATCGGCAGAATTTAAAAATGCCGGCAGCAAGGTTGTATTCCTTTCCTGCCCGCGCGAAACTACGGAAGTACCGGATTTTGGCGCGCTGAAAGCAAATCTTGCCGCAGTGCATAAAGCCATTCTGGCGGGCAAAATTACTGCTGCGGCAGCCGTTAAAGAAGGCGGCATTGCTGCGCTTGTAACAACAATGTGCCTTGGCAACAGCCTTGGTTTTGAATTTATTAAACCCTATAACGATACTGACGGACTGTTTACTTTGCAGCCCGGAGGCATGGTGCTTGAACTTGCAGAAGGCACAGAACCCGAGGACCTGTTTGAAGGGCTCGACTACATGCTGCTTGGCCATACTTCTGAAAAACAGGTTATCGCCATTAATGACGACGTTATCCCCATGGGCGAAGCAGAAAAGGCTTACAGCACTCCGCTGGAAGGCATTTTCCCGTCCAAAACCGATGAAAAAGACGATAAAGATATCGACATGCCGCTTTATAAGGCAGAACTGCCTTTAACTGCACCGGTAACAATTGCCAGACCGCGCGTATTCATTCCGGTATTCCCGGGCATTAACTGCGAATATGACAGTGCCCGCGCGTTTGAAGACGCCGGTGCTGTGGCCGAAACCTTTATTGTGCGCAACCTTACACCGCAGGCAGTAGAAGAATCCGTTGCCAAAATGGTTGAAATGATTGACAATGCCCAGATTGTAATGCTTCCGGGCGGTTTCAGCGCCGGTGACGAACCGGACGGTAGCGGCAAGTTCATTGCTACCATGCTGCGCAACCCGCGCATTAAAGAAGCTATCGAACGCCTGCTTAACGACCGCGACGGTTTGATGCTTGGCATCTGCAACGGCTTCCAGGCACTTGTTAAACTCGGCCTTGTGCCTTATGGCGAAATCCGCGAAATGTCTGCCGACAGCCCGACTCTTACCTTCAATAATATCGGCCGCCACGTTTCGCAGATTGTTAACACCCGCGTTGTTTCCAATAAATCTCCGTGGTTCAGCGCCGTTGAACCGGGCGAAATCCATTCCGTTGCCGTATCTCACGGCGAAGGACGCTTCTATGCTCCGGAAGAAACAATTAAAGCACTGTTTGCCAACGGGCAGGTTGCAACGCAGTATGTTGATGAAAACGGCAAACCCACCACGGCAATGCCTTACAACCCCAATGGTTCGTTGTATGCTATTGAAGGCATTACCAGCCCCGACGGCAGAATTTTGGGTAAAATGGGCCATACTGAACGTTTTGTGCCGGGCCTGTTTAAAAATATCAGCGGCAATAAAGACCAGAAAATCTTTATCAGCGGCGTAAATTATTTTAAATAATTAAGTAACTAAAAATACCGCTCCGGAGCAAAACCGGGGCGGTATTGTGTTTTTGATATTTAGCTGTTAAAATAGTTAAGCACGGAGTATTGATGTATCGGTTTTCCACTCTTGCTGAGTGGTGGTGATGCTAATGACAGTGTACGAAGCATTATCTTTAATGGTTGCTTTCGGAACTCTCGTAGCAGTCATTGTTTCGGGACGCAAATAGCGTAATGAAAAAAACCGTATAACAGCGGTTACACGGCTTCCTTCAAACTATAAATTTGACCAGGGAGAACTGATGTACCACCATCATTACTCCGTGCTTTTATTATACAATTTTTAATTTTACTTTGCAAGCGAAGGAATATTATGGATAAGTTACAAAATTTACAGCCCTGGCAGCAGGTGCAGGGCGTTTACGTGCATATACCGTTTTGCAGGCAAAAATGCCTGTACTGCGATTTTAATTCGTACGCCGGTTTTGGGGCGGAGGCAATGGCAAAATATACTACGGCTGTATGCCAAGAAATTGCCGGGCGCAGAAAAGATGTGCCTGTAAACGACAATGCTTCAATTTATTTTGGCGGCGGTACGCCAAGCCTTTTGCCGGTTGAATATATTAAAGTAATTACGGACGCTTTAAAAAAGTACGGCTGGTGGCAAAATCCGTGCGAGGCGTCTATCGAGGCAAATCCCGGCACTGTTGATTTGCCGAAACTGAAAGCGCTGCGGCAGTTGGGGTTTGACCGCATCAGCTTTGGCGTGCAGAGCTTAAACGATGCAGAATTAAAAGCAATAGGGCGCGTGCATAATGCAGCCGAAGCATTGGAAGCAATAGAGCTTGCTAAACAGGCAGGCTTTAAGCGCATTAATGCCGATGTTATTTACGGCCTGCCGGGGCAGACTATGGCAAGTTTAAAAGAAACGCTTACGCGGCTTTGCTGTACCGGCATTGAGCATTTATCCGTTTATGGGCTGATTGTTGAAGACGGCACGCCGCTGCAAAAAATGACAGAAGCAGGAAAGATAATTTTACCGGATGAGGACGAAGCTGACGATATGTACGAATTTGTACAGGAGTTTTTAAAAACTCAGGGTTTTGAACGCTATGAAATATCAAACTATGCGCGCGGCAAAGCGTACAGCCGCCATAACCTTGTGTACTGGCATTATTACCCGTATGCAGCGTTTGGCGCGGGTGCCTGCGGTTTTAGCGGCAGCGCGCGTTTTACTGCCGCAGCTAAAGTACAAAACTACATACAGCTTATACAAAGCGGCGGGCAGCTTTATGATAAAGAAGAACTGCCTGTGCCAGTGCAGTTTGAAGAATTTATGTTTATGAACCTGCGCAAAAAAAGCGGCGTAAGTTTAACCGAAGCAAAGCAGCGTTTCGGCATTGATGTTATGGAAAAATACGGAGCTGAAATGAAACCGTATATTGAGCATAATTTGCTTGGCTTTGATAAAGAGCTGCAGAAAATCTGCCTTACCGAAGCAGGTATGGAAGTTGGCAACCGTATTTTTGAAATTTTTGTGACGGATTAAATTTTATT
>OJNZ01001971.1_pt1 | contig 10093 bp, 12 predicted proteins | sample 1598001 | NCBI WGS metagenome assembly OJNZ01 (sample SAMN01915225, study PRJEB22387) | human gut metagenome | isolation source: stool | host: Homo sapiens | place: USA | reverse complement strand
GCGGTTTTTTGCGCTCATATATCGCTCATATATATTATTGTTGGGCTGGTTCGTGAGAGCTATCTGGAGTTTGTTGCTGCGCAGTACGATTGCGATCAATGCAGATGGATGGCGGAGCGTAAGCGCAATGGGCGGCTGCCCGCGGACTACGAATGGTGGGGGCGCTAGCGCATGACGATGGAATTGAAGCAAGCAAAAGCGCTGCTGACGGAACTGGCCGACGGCGTCGACCCACTGACGGGGGAGTGCCTGCCGGCCGACAGCGTCTGCAACCGGCCGGAGATCATCCGTGCGCTGCACTGCGTGCTGCGGTATGTGTCGGACCGGCCGAAGCGGTCTGCACCACTGCCCAATGCGGGCAAGCCGTGGACGGAGGCGGATGAAGCCGCCCTGATGCAGATGTTTGACGTAGGCTGTTCCATGGAGGAGATGCAGGCGCGGTTTCAGCGCACAAATGGCGCAATCGTTCGGCGTTTGGAGCGCCTCGGCAGACTTCGCCCCGGCGAAACAATGAAATAAGAAATCCCCGGCGTGCGGTGAATACCGACGCCGGGGATTTCTTACTATACATTTATTTGAAAACCGTGTCAGGTTTTGGCCGCGGACGGCGGAGATAGAACCGCTGCAGTTCTTTGATCGTGTAGTTGGTGCCAAATTGGCGATTGATGAGATTGCGCGCCATACCCCAGTTCCAGCCGTGCTCGCCAACGAGCCGGTACAGGACGTCGAGTATTTCGGGCTGCATATCGGGTCATCCTTTCTGATTCTGAAAGTTTCCCGGCCGCATGATCCGCGGCGGTACAGCGCCGGCAGGAAATGTCCCGAAGTCCGGCACTGCCGCTAGGAGAAAAGATAGCATATTTCAGGCGAAAATGCAAGGAAATAACAAAAAATCTTGTATAGATGAGATAAAGATTTGCAAAAATCCCCGGCCGACGATTTTTCCGTCGGCCGGGGATGCGATTTTGTGCCGCCGCGGTCATTTGCCGAGGGACTTGACCCAGTCGGTGACTTCCTGCTGCGTGACGGCGGAGGGGAAGCGCTGGCCTTCCTGCCAGTCGCCGGTGCCGGCGAGCGCCGCGAGCTGCGTGCTGCTCTCGCCGATGCCGCTGCTGGCGGAGGTGCAGAAGGGAATGACCGTCTTGCCGGTGAAGTCATTGGCCTTGACGAACGTGTCCACAGGCCACGCGGCGATGCCCCACCAGATCGGGTAGCCGATGTAGACGGTGTCATAGTCGGCCCAGTTATCTGCGGTCGTGGTCTTGAGCGCCACGTCGCGCAGGGTCTCGTCGTCATGCTCGCGCGAGACGCGGCTGTCGGCGTTGTTGTAGTCCAGGTCGGCGCTCGTGTACGGCTCGGCCGGTTCGAGCTCCAGCAGATCGCCGCCCGTCGCGGCGGCGATGGCCTCGGCCGCGGTCTTCGTGCTGCCGGTCGCGGAGAAATAGACGACGAGCGTCTTGCCGCCGGCAGCGGCGGGGGCCGTGGTGGCCTCGGGCGCTGCGGTCCTGCTGCCGCAGGCGGCGAGGCTCAGCAGCATGATCGCGCCGGTCAGCACGGGGATGAGCTTTTTCATGGCGATGCCTCCTCAGTCGTGGATGGCCGCGATCCAGCGGTCAATGGTCTTGTCCGGCGTGCGCAGGGTCGTGTCGTCGAAGTGCACGTCGAGGCCCGGTTTCACGTCCGCGCCCGGGCACAGCGCCGCCACGTCCTTGAGCGTGCGGCCGAGCCAGCCGCCGTTCGTGGCGAAGGGATAGACGGTCTTGCCGCTGAGGTCGTGCGCGGTCAGGAACGCGCGCGTGGCCGGGGCGCAGGTGTACCACCAGACGGGCGTGCCGAGCACGATCGTGTCGTAGCGGTCAAGGTCGATGTCCATCGCCTTGAGCTCCGGCAGGAAGCCGCGCTTGACCTCCCGCTCGCCCTGCGCGACCACATCGTCATATGAGCCGGTGTAGGGTACGACGGTGTCGATGCGGGCGATGTCGCCGCCGATGGCGCTGTGGATGCGCTCGGCGATGCGCTGCGTGTTGCCGCGGTAAGAATAATAAAGAATGAGAGATTTCATATTGCTTGCCTCCATTTGCTGTTCATGATAGCATCTTACTCCATGAAGCTGACTTTAGGTCAAGGGGCGAAATGTAAATTTTTCTTGAATAAGGCGAAAGAGCGTAAAAAGCCCCGCACCGGTATGGTGCAGGGCTGTGTGATTTTTATCCCAGCTGGTCGAGCTCTGCCTGCCACACGGCGGCGCAGGCGTCGCTGGGCATGCGCCAGTCGCCGCGGGGGCTGAGTGTGACCGATCCGATCTTCGGCCCGTCGGGCAGGCAGCTGCGCTTGAACTGCTGCGCGAAGAAGCGGCGGTAGAAATTTTTCAGCCAGTGCAGCAGCACATCGTCCGGGTACCGGTCGCCGAGCGCATGGCGCGCCAGCCGGTAGATCTTCGCCGGGCCGAAGCCGAAGCGCAGCACGTAGTAGAGGTAAAAATCGTGCAACTCATACGGGCCGACGAGCGACTCCGTCTGCTGGGCGATCTCGCCGTTTTCGTTCGCCGGCAGCAGCTCGGGACTGACCGGCGTGTCGAGAATGTCGAGCAGCACGGCGCGCAGGGCCTCGTTTTCCGCCGCGTCGGCGGCATAGCGTACGATGTGGCGCACGAGCGTTTTCGGCACGTCGGCGTTCACGCCGTACATGCTCATGTGGTCGCCGTTGTAGGTCGCCCAGCCGAGGGCCAGCTCGCTCAGATCGCCCGTGCCGACGACGAGCCCGCCCGTGCGGTTGGCGAGGTCCATGAGCTCGAGCGTGCGCACGCGCGCCTGACAGTTTTCATACGTCACGTCGAGCGCGGCTTCGTCCTGCCCGATGTCGGCAAAGTGGCTGTGGACGGTGCGCGCGATCGGGATCTCCTGAAATGTCACGCCCAGCTCCTCGCAGAGGATCTCGGCGTTCGAGCGCGTGCGGTGCGTCGTGCCGAAGCACGGCATCGTCACGGCCAGCACGTCCTGTGCCGGGCGGCCGAGCCGCTGCATCGCGCGCACGGCCACGAGCAGCGCAAGGCTGCTGTCCAGCCCGCCGGAGATGCCGATGACGGCGGTCTTGGCGTGCGCGTGGGCAATGCGCTTGGCCAGCCCGTCGGCCTGCATGGCGAGGATGAGCTCGCAGCGCTCGGCGCGGGCGGCATCGTCGGCCGGGACAAACGGCGTCGGCGAGACGGGCCGCGTGAGCGGCACCTCCCGGAGCGGCAGATGGAATATGACCGTCTCATATCCTGCGCTCTCGGGCTGGAACGTCGTGCTGCGGCAGCGCTCGCTGACCATGCGGCCGAGGTCGAGCTCCGTGCAGGCATAGCCGGTACCGAAGGGCCTGGACTCCGCCAGCAGCGCGCCGTTTTCGCAGATGAGGTCGTGCGCGGCAAAGACCATGTCGGTCGTGGATTCTCCGTGGCCGGCGTCGGCGTAGAGATACGTGCACAGCAGCCGCGCCGACTGCTGGCACACGAGCGCGCGGCGGTAGTCGGCCTTGCCGATCGTCTCGTCGCTGGCCGAGAGGTTTGCGATCACGGTCGCGCCCGCGAGCGCGTGGTGCGTGCTCGGCGGCAGCGGAGCCCACAGATCCTCGCACACCTCGGCCGCGAGGCAAAACTCCGGCATCTCCGCGCAGCGAAACAGCAGCTGCGTGCCGAACGGCACTTCCTGCCCGGCAAAGCGCAGCGTGCGCACGCCGGCGGGGGCGGGGTTGAACTGCCGCTTTTCGTAAAACTCGCCGTAGTTCGGCAGGTGCGTTTTCGGCACCAGACCCAGCAGCTTCCCGTGGCAGACGACGGCGGCGCAGTTATAGAGCTTGCCGTCCACCGCGACAGGCAGGCCCACGAGCGCGACAAGGTCGAGCCCCGCGCTCGCCTCCAGCACGGCGGCGAGCCCTTTGGCCGCGGCGCGCTGGAGCGGCTGCTGGAAAAACAGGTCGCCGCACGTGTAGCCGGTCAGCCCCAGTTCGGGGAATACAGCTAGCTGCGCGCCGTCCAACGCCGCGCGCTGCATGGCGTCGATGGTCTGCTGTGTGTTGAACGCGCAATCGGCCACGCGCAGCGCGGGCGAGACCGTGCAGGCTTTGAGAAAACCGTGGATCATGATATTATCACCCTTTCAAAAGACAGACGGCGCAGCAATCCTTGCCTGCGCCGCAGATCGGAATCGAGGCGGACCTTGCCCCCTCGAGCTCCCCCGCTGCTCAGGAATCTGCACAGCGGAAAAACGCCTTTTCTGCAATCGTAATCGGCAAAACCCGGAGCGCAAAGCGCTCCGGGTTTTGCGGATGCTATATCATACCACGGTTGTAGGGGGAAGAACAAGTGGCGGTATGCAGAAAATGTGTGCCGGGAAGCCAAAAATCACGGGTTTTGTGCACAGTCGGCGTCGAGTGCGGCGTATTCCGCGTCCGTGACGGGCTCGCACCATTCGTTGCTCGTCTCCTCGCCGGGGCACTCGACGGCGATGTGGCTGAACCAGCAGTCCTTCTGCGCGCCGTGCCAGTGCTTGACCCCGGCCGGGATAGTCACCACGTCGCCGGGGTGCAGGGCCTGTGCGCTCTTGCCAGCCTCCTGATACCAGCCCAGACCGTCCGTGCACAGCAGCAGCTGGCCGCCGCCGGACTTCGCATGGTGGATGTGCCAGTTGTTGCGGCAGGCGGGGGAGAAGGTGACGTTTGCGAGGGAAACGGTCTTCGTCGGGTCGGTCAGCGGGTTAAGGAAGCTCTCGCCGGTGAAGTACTGCGCGTAGGCCGTGTTCGGCTCGCCGAGGCCGAAGAGACCGCCGTTTGCGTCCGCGCTGCCGTCGGCGTAGACCTCCTTCGCCTGCCGGAAGGCGGCCCAGGCGTTCGGCCAGCCGGCGTAGAAGGCGAGGTGCGTGAGGAGCTCGGCCATTTCGGCCTTCGTCACGCCGTTTTGCTTCGCGGTCGTGAGGTGGTAGGTGAGGGAGCTGTCCGTGATGCCCTTGCTGATGAGCGCCGTGATCGTGACGATCGAGCGCAGCTTGAGCGGCAGCTGTCCCTCGCGCGACCAGACCTCGCCGAAGAGCACGTCGTCATTGAGCTCGGCAAATTTGGGTGCAAAATCATGCAGGGCGTCTCTGCCCGCAGTCTGTTTGACCATGATGATACCTCCTTATTTCAGATACTGACGGTAAAATGCTTCGATGCGGTCGAACGGGATGATGTCCATTCGGTCGTAGAGATCGGTGTGCACAGCGCCGGGGATGAGCAGCAGCTCCTTGTTGCCGCCCTGCAGCCGGGCAAAGGCGTCGCGGCTGAAGTAGCACGAGTGCGCCTTGTCGCCGTGGATGACGAGCACGGCGCTGCGGATCTCATCGGCGTAGGCGAGTAGCTTCGCGTTGAGCAGCGACAGCGGGGACGTGACGTTCCAGCCGTCGGTGGAGTTGAGCGAGCGCGGGTGGTAGCCGCGCGGGGTCTTGTAGTAGTCGTGGTAGTCCTTGACGAAAAACGGCGCGTCGTCCGGCACGGGGTCGACCACGCCGCCCGCGCGCTGATACGTGCCGGCCTTGTAGTCGGCGGTGCGCTGCGCATTGAGTGCCTGACGCAGGGCATAGCGGGCGTCCGGATTGTCGTCGGCGTCAAAGTAGCCGTTGGCGGTCACACGGGTCATGTCGTACATCGTGGACGTGACGGTGGCCTTGATGCGCGTGTCGATGGCGGCGGCGTTGAGCGCCATGCCGCCCCAGCCGCAGATGCCGAGGATGCCGATGCGCTCCGGGTCGACATCATCGCGCACGGACAGGAAGTCGACCGCGGCGGAAAAGTCCTCGGTGTTGATGTCGGGCGAGGCGACATAGCGCGGCGTGCCGCCGCTCTCGCCGGTGTACGACGGGTCAAAGGCGACGGTCAGAAATCCGCGCGCGGCGAGCTCCTGCGCGTACAGGCCGGAGCTCTGCTCCTTCACCGCGCCGAACGGGCCGCTCACGGCCACGGCGGCGCGCTTTCCGGCGGCGTTTTTCGGCTTGTAGAGATCGGCCGCGAGCTCGATGCCGAAGCGGTTGTGAAACGTGACCTTGCAGTGGTCAACGGCGGCGTTTTGCGGGAACGTCTTGTCCCATTCCTGGGTGAGGGTCAGGGTGCTGTTCATGGTTACATACCTCCTGTATCGGTTTTATGCGATGGCCGCGCCCATGGCGCGGGCGGCCTCAAGTGCGGGGTGGCCGGCGATCGCGCCCGGCTCAGTCACGCCGCCGGCGAACACCGTCCCGGCGAGACGGCACTTTTCGTAGCACGCGATCCAGCCTTCGAGCCCGTGGATGGCGCGCTCGTCCGTATCCGGCTCGTCCTCGGTCGCCGAGGCGAGCAGGTAAATGTCGCGAAACGCGTAGTCCGACGGGAAGAGGGAGTTGGCGCGGTCGAGCATGGTTTTGAGCTGGCCGCTCATCTCATAATAGTAAATGGGGGTGGCGAACACGATCACGTCCGCGTGCTGCATCTTCTCCGTAATGGCGACGGCATCGTCGCCGATCACGCACCGGCCTAGCGTCTGGCAGGCGAGACAGCCGCGGCAGAACGCAATGTTTTTGCCGCGCAGGGAAACCAGCTCCACCGTGTGTCCGGCGGCGCGCGCCCCGCCGGCAAAGGCGTTCGCCAGCGCCTCGGAGTTGCTGCCAGCGCGCAGGCTCGCGCTGAGGATAAGAACATGTCTGGCCATATCGGTCTTCTCCTTCCGAGCGGCTTGACACGGCCGCTGTGATCTGATATCCTAAGCATACAACCTGAAGCTGACTTCAGGTCAAGCACTTTTTTGCGAATTTTTTTCGAGGTGATCCCATGTATACGATCGGACAGGTGTCGGAGCGGTTTGATCTGCCGGTCTCCACGCTGCGGTATTATGATAAGGAGGGGCTGTTCCCGGCGCTCACGCGCACGTCGGGCATCCGCCGCTTCGGCGAGCAGGAGCTCGAGGCGCTGCGCGTGATCGAGTGTCTCAAGCGCTCGGGGCTGGAAATTAAGGAGATCAAGCAGTTTATGGAATGGTGTGCGCAGGGGAGCGAGACGTACCCGCAGCGGCACGCGCTCTTTGTGCAGCAGGCCGAGCGGGTGGAGGCGGAGATCGTGCGCCTGCAAAAATCGCTTGACATGATCCGCTTCAAATGCTGGTACTATGAGCAGGCCATGCGCGACGGCAGCGAGGACCGCGTGCACGCCATGCTGCCGGACCAGCTGCCGCCGGACATCCAGCCAATTTATGACCACGCGCACGAAACGTAATCATACCATTTTGATTCAGAAAGGATGGCGACCCATGAAACAGCGAACGATCCTCTCGACCCTTCTGTTCTGCGCGCTGCTGCTGGCGGGCTGCGGCACGGCGGCGCAGACTCCGGACGCGACGCCCACCCCCGCGCAGGAGGCGGCGGCCACGCCGACGCCGACGCCAGACCCGCTGAGCACCCTGCCGTATACGGACGGCCAGCTCTATGCCGCGGCCTACCTCGGCTATCAGGCGCCGACGGATCTGGATTTCTTCCAGCAGACGTATTTCGGCGGCCGGGAGCTGCCGGTGCACCACATCTCGGACGGGGACTTTTATCTCATCATCCCGCGCGACCCGAACGCGACCGTGCGCCTGTACAAAAACGATATGGTCACCGACTCCAAAACGCTCTTTTATGAGCAGACGAACGGCGATGCCTTCGTCATCGGCTGCAACGTCAGCGACATTTTCCCGGACGTGACGGTCTCGATCACGTCGGGCGGCGAGACGGTGGACTTTTCGCCGTTTATCTCGCTCAAGGACGGCAGTATGGAGGTCGGTGCGCGCGGGCTGAACATCACGCGCATCTCGACCTCGCCATGACGAATTGAGAAAACGACCCCGGGTGCAGATCGCACCCGTGGCCGCTGGTTTATCTGAGGGTATGCGAGCGTCAGCTCTGTGCTCGCGCACACGGTCGCGCCCACGCGCTGCATGTCGGCGAGGTTGCCTGCCTGCACGGCGTCGGTGACGGACGATGTGCAGTCCGAGAGCACGACGGCGTCATAGTCGAGCGAGATGGCGTCATAGCACGTTGTGCGGATGCAGTTGGGCGTGGTCGTGCCCGCGAGCAGGACGGTCTGCACGCCGAGCCGGCGCAAGATGAGGTCGAGCCCTGTGTGGAAAAACGCTGAGAACCGGGGCTTTACGAGCACATAGTCCTGCGGCAGGACGGTGAATGCGTCCGGAAACGCATCTGACAGGTGCGCGGCGCAGTCCTCCGAGAGCGACTTGCCGCCTGAAGCCCACGCGGCCGCGCGCGGCTTTTCCACGTCCGTGCCGTCGGCCCGGTAGTGGCGCACGGCGTAGATGACGGGAACGCCCGCTTCGTGGCAGCGGCCGATGAGCGCCGCGCACGCGGGAACGGTCGCCTCTGCGGACGGGATGCACAGCGGGGACGCGCTGTCGAGAAAGCCCCGCTGCATGTCGATCATGATGAGTGCCTGTTTGGGCATGGCGCTTGCCTCCTGACAAAGTAGATGCCTCTATGATAGCGCTGCGTGCCGGATTTGGCAAGCGCGGCTTGCCATCCGCGCCCCGACGTGGTATCCTACCGGGTAGCCCCAAAAGGGAGGGGCACTCTTTACAAGCGGGAGCGATCAACATGAGCAGACAACTCGAACCCTATCAGCTGATCGAACGCAGCATCCAGAAAAAATTCCACAAGGTGCTCTGGACGCCGTTCATCACCGCCATCAAGCAGTACGAACTCATCGCCCCCGGCGACCGGATCGCGGTGTGCATCTCCGGCGGCAAGGACTCCATGCTCATGGCCAAGCTCCTGCAGCTGCTGCAGCGGCATAGCGACGTGCCGTTCGAGGTCATTGATCTCGTCATGGATCCGGGCTACAACGCCGTCAACCGGCAGAAGATTGAGAGCAACGCGGCGCTGCTGCACATCCCGGTCACGATCTTTGAGACGAATATTTTCGATGTCACGAGCGGCATCGAGCAGTCACCGTGCTACCTCTGCGCGCGTATGCGCCGCGGCTATCTCTACAGCAAGGCGCGCGAGCTCGGCTGCAACAAGATTGCCCTTGGCCACCACTTCAGCGACGTGGTCGAGACGACCGTCATGGGCATGTTCTACGGCTCGCAGCTGCAGGCCATGCCGCCGAAGCTGCGCAGCCGCAATTTCTCGGGCATGGAGCTCATCCGCCCCATGTACTGCATCCACGAGGACGACATCATCGCCTGGCAGCGCTATAACGGGCTGGAGTTCATCCAGTGCGCCTGCCGCTTTACCGAGCACGCGGCTGCGCACGGCAACGACGGCAGCAGCTCCAAGCGGCAGGAGGTCAAGCTGCTGCTGCGCGAGCTGCGGCGCACGAATCCCGACATTGAAAAGAGCATTTTCCACAGCATTCACTCCGTCTGCCTTGACACCATGGTCGGCTACAAATCCGGCGGCGTGGAGCACACGTTTGCCGACTGCTACCGCGAGCGCGGCGAGATGACACAGGAGGACGAGGCATGAACATAGAACGGATGCAGCCGGCGGACTTCGACGCGGTCTACCGTCTGCTGACACAGAGCTTTCCGGCAACGGAGCGGCGCGGCGCGGCCGGACAGCGCGCGCTGTTTTCCGACAGCGCGTACCGTGTTGATATCCTGCGCGCGCCGGACGGAGGCGTGCAGGCGCTCATCGCGTCGTGGGATTTTGACGACTTTGTCTTTCTCGAGCACTTTGCCGTCGCCCCCGCCTGCCGCAACGGCGGCATCGGCGGGCAGATGCTCGATGCGATGCTGGCGCGCTGCGGCAAGCGTGCCTGTCTGGAGGCCGAGCTGCCGGAGACGGAGCTGGCCGCGCGGCGCATCGGGTTTTACGAGCGGCACGGCTTTACGGTCAACGCGGATTACCCTTACTTCCAGCCGGCGCTCACGCCGGGCGGCAGCCCGATCCCGCTGCACCTGCTCACGACCGGCGGCGCACGCACAAGCGCCGAGCTGCGCGCGATGGAGCAGCGCTTTGAGGTCGCGCGGATGCTCACGCAGGGCAAGGTCTACAGCGAGATTCTGGAGCGCACCGGCGCCTCCAGTGCGACGATCTCGCGCGTGGCCCGCTCGCTGACC
>OJNZ01001970.1_pt1 | contig 10102 bp, 7 predicted proteins | sample 1598001 | NCBI WGS metagenome assembly OJNZ01 (sample SAMN01915225, study PRJEB22387) | human gut metagenome | isolation source: stool | host: Homo sapiens | place: USA | reverse complement strand
AGCATTAACAGTAATCACCTTTGCAATCGGGATAGAAACATCCAGATATACATAAGCATCATTTTTTCCAACATTTTCGATCTGCGGGTCTTTTTTGATTACCTGGGTCGGAACGATATTGTTGGTTTTTCCATCATTATCCGGTGTGTAGTTCGGCTCATGGCCAACGATGTCTACTTTACCTACAGAAAATTTGTTGGTTACAGAATCATGATCTGTCAGATATGCCATGGATGATCCAACGGCCAGTGCTCCGCACAGTGCTGCAGCTGTAAAAAATGCTGCTACTTTTTTCTTTGTCATAATCGTAATTCTCCTTTTTTTCTTTTTGTTTTTTTTACCTGTTCCCGTTCCTTTGGTTCAGGTCTTTTCTCCGGAAAACAGAAAACCAGAAGCATGAACAGCGCCAGAAAACCTACGGTTAAAAACATGTGGTTTTTAGCCCACATGAATCCGTAGCCCAAATATGGAATGCAGAACAGATATGTTCCGCGAATGTTTTCTGCCGGAATGGTTCCGGAATCCGGATCTGTGTTTGCATCCCCTTTTGTCTTATATCCTTCTTCTGTTTTTGACAGAATCCGGTGTGTCACCAGATCCCCGTGCCTCTCAAACGTAGCAATATTTCCTGGACGTACATCCCTCTTCGATGAATCCACAACTGCCACTGATCCTGTGGGAATCACAGGTTCCATAGAACCTGACAGAATCACATAACCCCTTAAATCACGGCACTGATAACAGGTAATACCAAGCACCATACAAACCAGAATCCATAGGAATGCGTGTATTACTTTTGTTTTCATTTTTCCTCTCTCTCCTTTTTTACTTTTTGTTGCCACTTTTTCCGTGCAACGGCGTCACCCCCTAAAAATGGGCATAAAAAATACACCAGCCCATGAAAACCATGTTCTGATGCATGAAAGCCCATTTTTCTTTTTTCCGTGTCAATCATTGACACGAGCAATTGAAAGATTTTTTTGTCCTACCTGCTGTCCCTTCTGTTTTCCTTCTTTTGCAAGTATAACATAGCATACCTTTCTGCGACGTGCAATATGACATTTTTTTGAAAAACATGACATTTTTTCAAAAGATATGACATTTTTTCAAAAAAGATGACATTTTTATAACTGCCTTTTTTTCTAAAAAAGGGATGCACAAAGTTCTGCGCATCCCCCGTACTGCTTGACTTTTTTCGTCCGGCAGCTTATAATCAAATCAGAAGCAATCAAGGATATACCAGTGTCGGTGGTTGCCTTTCTGAAATAATCTAAATTATTACAAAGAGCAACAAGAGACATAGGCTATCCCCTATTTGCGGTAGGGAATAGCTTTCTTTCTACTTGCGGTGGAAGTTTATGTAAGATAACGCCGCAAAAACAACAAGTAAAAGTGTCAACACTTCCATTGTATTCATTGGCATTACCCCCTTTCCGTTTCCAGAAAGGACAACCACCTGACTATCCCTATCACGTTCTGATCTGATTAGATTCAGTATAGCATATCATCGACTATTTTACTACCTCTTCGACATACAAATCCCCTCTCGCAATTCGTCTACGAGAGGGGATTCTTTTTTATCGGATAAAGTAGTTTGTGATCAAATTATAATCGTTCTCTGTCATGCCAAGTACATCACTCATACCGCAATCATCATTTTCCCAATTATTTTCAAACGTATATGCTTGGTCCTCAAATGAAAAGATTGCTGAAAAATTCACGATCTTTCTTCCGTTATACTCCTGCGGTTGTCCATACATTACAGCGATTGCTCCATATGCATTATAATCATCCATCTGGTTTGCTTTATGGCCTGGAGAGGACATCCAAAGGTTGAAGATCTGGCGGGCAAGATCATCGGAATCTGTATATGACAGACCACCGCCGCAGCCGTTCTGTCTGCCACCATGCAGGGCCAGATTATCAGAAGTTCCGTATCCTGGCTGTGTGATTGATCTCATGATATGGTATCCGGCAGCGGCAACGCTTCTCGGATAACAATGCTTATCATCCCAGATCATGGCTGCGTGTCCTTCTTTGACACGTTCTTCATTTACCAGATCGAAAATCTTTCTGGAAACTTCCTGATCGTAAACGGTCATTCCAAGAGCCTCTTCGTTGGTATATGGGATATTAATTTTTACTTCAACATATCTACTTACAGATCCTTGATTCGGTTCTACACCTTCTGCAGATGCATAAATTGTAACTTTTTGCATACCATTTTTTTTACGAACCGTTACAAGTCCATTTTCATCTACACTTGCTACTTCCGGATCATCCGAAGTCCATTTTACCGCTTTGTTGGTTGCATTTTCCGGATATACGGTTGCGGCCAGCTGCAGTGTCTGTCCAACTTCAGTTAATTCCAGATTACTGTTCGGTGTAATTGTTACGCTTGTTGCATAAACGGTTTCTGCTGGTGTCTCTGTCGGCTTCGGTGTCTCTGTCGGCTTTGGCGTTTCCGTTGGCTTTGGTGTCTCTGTTGGTTTCGCTTCCGGTTTTGTTGTAAGCGCACCGTCTTTTCCGTAGTAATTTCCGTTTACCGTCTGATCCGTTACCATCTTACAGTCTGATCGGAAATAATATGTCTTTCCGGAAATTTTCATCTGCATATCCTTGCAGGCTCCGCCCCAGCTCCGGATATAGTATTTTGCTCCGTTTTCTTCTTTCCAGCATCCGGAAAGCATAACTCCGTTTCCGTCCACAAAATACAGGTTATCTTTGTATGTAAAGCTTGTGTTCACTGCCATGGTGCTGTCTGCCTGGAACCAGTACCATTTTCCTCCGGTTTTCAGCCACTCATTCTGATAGGCTGCACCGTTATCATGCAGATAATATTTTTTTCCGTTCCAGGTCTGCCAGCAGTTTTTATAAGCTCCGCCCCAGCTGCAGAAGAAATAGGTTTTTCCCCCGTCCGTGAAAGATTCATTTGCTTTCATGGTTCCGTCTGCGTTCAGATAGTAACGGTTATTGTCCCAGGTCTGCCAGCCCGTTGCAATTTTTCCATCTTTTGCCAGTTTCCACTGTCCATCCATCACGATCCACTGCATGTTGGTTACATTAGCATTACCATCAAAAGTGTAGGAGCGTCCGTTGATTTTGGCAGATCTGTTCTTATATGCGCCGCCCCAGCTGCACAGATAGCGGATTTTCCCTGTATCATCCAGTCTCCACTCATTGGAGCGCATACTTCCATCACTATTCATGTAGTATTTATTTCCATCCCAGGTCTGCCAGCCCGTTGCAATTTTTCCGTCTTTCACCAGATACCATTTTCCACCTTTTACAACCCACTGGGAACCCTGTACCTTACTGTCTGCACCGAATGTATAACTTCTGCCGTTGATTCTTGCCTTGCAGTTCAGGTAAGCTCCACCCCAGCTGCGGAAGTAGTAAACCGATCCATCCGTATCAATCATCCACTCATTTGCTTTCATGGTTCCGTCTGCATTCAGATAATATTTTTTTCCGTCCCAGGTCTGCCAGCCGGTCTGTTTTACACCGTCTTTGTAAAAATACCAGATTCCGGACTCCTGTGTCCATCCGGTTTTTCCAGCTGCCTGTACTGTCTGGGCAGAAACTACTGGGAACATATTTGTTGCGGCCGGTGTGCCTACTGCCAGGCTCAGGCCAAGAAGTACCATTGCGATTCTTTTTCTCATATTTTTTTCCTCCGTCCGTGTCAAACATTGACACCGATTTTTCTGTTTGAATTCCGTGTCAATGTTTGACACGGGATTCCTTGTTTTATTATTTCACTTTTTATTCTGGAATTTCTTCCAGAAGTTCCCCGGTATAATCTTCCCGTTTTCCAAGTTTTACGGCATCGTCCAGTTCGGACTGTTCCATGCATACACTTCCGATCGGGTGGATTCCTGGATCACAAAGAACCAGATACAGGTTTCCCTGGTAATCTTCCGCTACATCACCATCCTGCCGGTAGCCAATAAACTCATGCTCAATCGGTATTTCTTCCGGATGCTCCAGATAGAATGGATCAAGCTCTCCCCAGTCCAGTGTGGAAAAATTGAAGTCCGGAAAACGTTCTGCTATTACTTTTTCTGCATTTTTTCGAAGCTCTTTCATGTCCATATGGTTTCTCCCCCTTTTTTATTTCTTTGGATCATATTATCATATTACCTTTCCAATTCCGTAATTACAAGAGTCTTTTGCTATTTTTCATATTGCATTTTTATTACATTCTAATCACCCCTCTGTTTTATCTGCATTTGTTGTTATTGTAATATGGCTTCCGCTGCTGAATGCGGCTTCCATAGATGCCTTTAATGCGTTCAGGATTTCATCTGCACTTTTTGTTCCCCCGTAGAAGCCCGTATTGGCCGTTTCCTGCGATTTTTCTGCATCGTACCGTAAAATGATCGTAAGTCCTGTTCCAGCCGTTGCAGCGTCCGAAAACGAGCTTGAAAGGGTTGTCCTGGATGTACAGAAAACGGTAAGTGTTCCACTCAGGAACTTACAGCCGGAAAACAAGTTCCCGCTATCCGTACAGGAAGATGGGATTTCACCGGTTATGGATTCCAGTGCGGTACATCCGAAAAAACTGCTGTTCATTTTCTGTGCAGACGATGGGATATGTACTTCTTTCAGGTTGACGCAGCCATTGCAGATATTCGAAAGTTCTTTCGCACTGTCCGGAATCTGGACAGATGCCAGAGCCATACAGCCGTAATACATGGAATCCATGTTCTCCAGCTGCATACAGGCTGTTGTATCGGCTCCCTCGATCAGTGCCGTATCACCGTAAAATGCTTTTTTTGCCTGTTTTATATTTCCTGGAAGTTCCATGGCCTTTTCCAGTGCGATACACCCTTCTGCGCAGGATGTAATATCTTCCAGCCGGACCGCACCAGACATATCCGGCATACTGGTCATCGCCGTAGCATTCTTGAATGTTTCCACCATGCTTCTCACTGTATCCGGGATGCGGCACAATGTTTCCAGGTATTCGTCATTTCCTGTAAACCAGTAGTCCATGCTTTCCACTTCTGCCTCCGGATCAATCCAGGTCAGCCGTTTAACAGAATCTTTCTTCCATGGCGCAGAATCTGATTTGAAATTCCGGACGCTTCCTTTTCCGGATATTTCTAGATCCCCGTTGGAATACAGGATAGCCTCCACATCATCTGGATTTTCTCTGCCGATTTTATACCTAACACTTTCATCACGGTCAATAAGCACTGTTATCTCTGCCTTGATATCCGGATATGCCTTGGAGGAAACCTCTACGGTAACACTGTGGCCATGTGCCGGCACTTTAGCCGGTGACACGCTGTATGTATCTGCATCCAGAAGCTGTTTCTTTTTCCCGGATATTCCGTATACGCGGAAATTTTTTTCTGAAAGCCTACTTCCGGCAGCATAGCTTTTCTCTGCAGCTTCCACCTTGATCGTTTCCGGTTTTTCCGGTGCAGCTTCTTTTCGAAATTTTGGCAGTACCAAAAATACGACTCCAACAAGAATCAGCAAAATAACAGCAATCAACGCTATGATCCACAAGCTGCTTTTCTTTTTCTGCCTTTTTTTCTCTGGCTGTTTTTTTGATACGGCCATTTTTACTCTTTTTCCTTTTCCCATATTTCTCTTCCTTTCGTTTTACTTTTGCCTGTTATCCGGTGCCAAATCACAATTAGCCAGATTGGTATAATAATTCTGGATGGTCATTGGCGCATTATACAGTGCCGTCAAAAGATACGCCTTAATATTCCCGATTTTCTTTTCCGTATTGTGCAGGCACTTCAGGATATAACAGATGTGATCTTTATCCAGCTTCAGGAACATGCTTTTTACAATCGGAACAGGACGTTCCTTTCCTCCAATCCGGATTGTTCCTGTATCCGGCAGCATTAGGGTTTCTACAATCAGATCGACCAGTTCATCCACTTCCTGCTTGTTATAGATCGGCGGGTAGTTCTCGTAATCAATATTTTTCCGAATCAGTTCCCGGTAGGCAGATATCCGATCCATCATATCCATCCCATCTCTTTTTGTTCCCCGCTTTATATTATGATGTTAGGGTCAAAACCATAAATAACTTTGTCCTCTATTTCTATAGCACCTTGAAAAATTCATATTTTGTAGTGTAATACCGGATTTCTTCGGATATACGCTGGTATTCCCTTCCTTGATTTTATACAAGTACCGGATTTTGAGCGTAATGTCCTAAACCCTTCACATAGTTGAAGAGTTTTCTGAAATTCAATGCTGCTATCTTGGAACCGAAAAAGAACTTGCCCCGCCGTTTCCCACGAGGTATCTTTTCCAAGTGGTAATTCTTGCGTATATTCGATGGAACAGTTTCCACTCCATTACGCAGCCTTGCATAATTTTTGAATTCTTTGCTATTCATGTTCCGTTGGATTTTCGCACGTTCATGCGCTGCTTTGGATGTTACTATTTTTGCAACCTTCTTAAAGATCTTCGGCTTGCATTGATCCTGCTACGGACAGTTGGCACACTGCTCATGCAGAGAGGAAACGGCACACTGATTGCTTGGTTTCATATAAGAACAGCTTTTCGGTGCATGGCCGGCTGGACATCGGAGGACTTTTGTTCCCTCTTCGTTGAATTCAAAATCAGCAAGGATATCCGGAGCCGGTTTCCCCGTCAGACTTGTGGTAATCAGTTCTACGTTTTTATGAGCTGCAAGTTGTGTGTTTTCTGTTCCACTATATGCTCCATCCGTGACTATAACAGTCCGTTCTTCCTGGTTATCCATCTGCGCAAGGTGCTCCTGGATAAACTGACTGTCACTATGGTTGTTTTGCTCATACTGGTACTCTGTTACAACAGAACCATTGGCTCCAACGGATTCTTCAAGATTAGCAGCATATCCTCGATGCTCTTTTCCTGCTTTATTCCGGAATGTCGCTTCAGGGTCAGAAGGATTCTGCAGCATGGTTGATTTCATGCCGCCGTCTTCTTTCGTGCGGAGTCTTCGGTTTTCATTTTCAACAATGGTCTGTTCTGACAGGCATCTGACAAACAGATCATACTCTGTTGAATCATTGTAATCAGACTCACACAGGGCAAGAAGTTTATCCGCATCCGTTAAGAGCTGCTTCATGCGCTCATCTGCATCGGTACTGCGCTGATGATACATCACTCTGTTGAAATCGTTAGGATCGATATAATGTTTTAAATTGCCAGACAGAACGGAACCATTGATTTTATTCACATACATCGCCAGCTTTGCAATGCAGGTGTATATCAGTTCCATTCGGCTGAGCCTGCGGACGTTGGATTCGATCATCATGGAATCCATACGCCTGACTTTACCGCTGATTCCCACCAGTTTTGCAATGGAAGCACTTAAATCTTTCACACAATCATGATAAAGATCCTTGTTGTGAAGTGTTTCATAATCATAGCACCTCTTGGGGAAACGGCTTAAGGTCTTGTCACTCAAAGACTGTTCTTCAAAACTTGTTGTGTGCAGTGCGTACTGAATTCGAAAATCCAGCATAAGATTTTCGACCATCTCGTCATCGGAATAATCAAAAAGCTCTTTGATAATGAGCGCACTAACAATCACGTTGACCGGAGTATTCGGTCTGGATGCCTTATCGCTGTATAAGACAGAAAAACGCTTTTCATCAATGGCAGGAAATATTTCATCAGCAAAGACTTTTGCCCAGGATAATTCAATAGGTTTATCAAGACTTTTTTGTACATCATATAAAAAGGCGCCGTTCCCTCACCTTTCAGAGAGAGGGCACAGCGCTTTTCTTATTTTTCAAATTCTACACTTTACAGCAGTTCCGGTTTCAGCCGCACATCGAAGCTGATTTCGGTTTCTTTCAGCTGATATTTTTCCAGCAGCATCGGTCCGCAGCTTGCCGATCCGATCCCGGCCTGGCGGTAGTCGATGCAGAAAACAGTGCTTCCGCACGGCCGAAGCTCATAGTTGTGGGCTTTCGCGGTCAGCTCCTCCTGCGTGTAAATAGATGCCTGGAATGAGAAGGTTTTCTCGCCCACTGCCGTCAATACCGCACGATCACTGGCAAGACTTGCATAATCGCAGTCGTAGTGGCTGCCGTTCTCCTGCGGGCGGATATAGTCTTCCTGCTGTTCTGCCGGTGTGCTGTGGAAAACGCCGTGATAGCTTGCCTGGTGCTTATCCACGTAGCTCTCCACCGGACCGAGACCGCAGTAGGTCAGTTTTGCAAACGATTTCGGCAGGAACAGGCGCAGGCCAAAACGCGGCAGAACCGAGAATACCGGGTCTTTCTTTGCTTCTACATGGACATCGGTCGTTCCGTCGCTATAAATTGTCCATTTGATCACACCTGCAAGGATCCGCTGCAGAGCCGGCGACGAAATCGAATAGCTTGTCTCGATCTCCACGCAGCCGTTTTCTTCTTTTGCCGTTGTCTCATACGCCCGCGTCACGGTGCGGTCATACTGCGCACGCATCCAGGTATTCTTGATATTGCGGTCATTGTCTGTCGGCGCACGCCAGATGTTCAGCTCCATCGGGCGGTCGAGCAGATTCTGGTTGGCATAGCACATTTCCTCGAACAGGCCGGTGAACTTATTATAGGTATAGCTGAACTGTTCCGTCGATACCGTCAGATAATGATCGTCCTCTTTCCATCCAAACGAAGCCGTTCCCTCCGGGCGCTTCATCATCTCTTTTGCCTTCTGGTTCTGATTGTCTTTCGTTTTCACCGGAACTTCTTCAAATCCCAGTTCGAACTGCTCCGGCAGCACCTCAGTGGCCTGTTTCTGATACCAGGTAACCTTCAGCGCACATTTTCCCTGCTCCGACACGGAAATGGCAAGCGGAATCGTCTTCTCACAGCCTGCCGCAAGCTCCAGCAGTGCTTCATCTGTAATCTTGCCGCTCTCCGTCACTTCACCGTCCACAAGCACTTCATAGCCGAGCACAGCGTAATCTTTCAGATTCACAAAATTCATATAGTTTTTGATGGTCAGTGTACCCTTTTCGGCATCATATCCCGTCACGCGCACCGGACGATACACGTTTTTAAATTCCATCAGACCCGTATGCGGTGTGCGGTCCGGATAAACAAGTCCGTCCATGCAGAAGTTGCCGTCGTGCGGATACTCGTTGTGGTCGCCGCCGTACGCGTACATCTTCTTTCCCTCGATCGTTTTTCCCATATCAATCGCGTGGTCGCACCACTCCCAGATAAAGCCGCCGCACATCTTCTCCTCGCTGTGGATCAGTTCAAAGTAATCTTCAAGATCTCCCGGGCCGTTGCCCATCGCATGGCAGTATTCGCACATGATATACGGCTTATCCCCGTACTCCACCAGCTCTTTTTTGATCTCCTCGAGTGATGGATACATGCGGCTGTAGAGGTCGAGGTTGCTGTAATCGTATTTCTTCGGATCATCCACATACCGTGCCGACTCATAGTGCGTCAGACGCGTCGGATCAAATTCCTTCGTCCACTTTAAGGCCGCCTCGAAGGTACAGCCGTATGCGCACTCATTTCCCATCGACCAGATGACAACGCTCGGGCGGTTTTTATCGCGCTCTACGCAACGCTGTGTGCGGTCTACGGTTGCCTCGGTAAATACCGGATTGTTCGCAATTAGTTTATTCCAGTTCTTCGCATACTCTTCCCAGCTCGTGTAATTCGCATAAATTTCCTCTGTGCCGTGACTCTCATTGTCCGCCTCATCGATGACATAAAAACCGAGACGGTCATAAAGCTGATAACAGTACGGCGCATTCGGGTAATGGCTGGTCCGGATCGCATTGATGTTGTGCTCTTTCATTACCTTCAGATCTTTTTTGATCTGTGCAAGGCTGATTGCAAATCCCGTCACCGGATCGCTGTCGTGGCGGTTTGTTCCGTGGAATTTGATCTTCACGCCGTTCAGGTACAGCACACCGTCCTTCGCGTGGATCTCACGGATGCCGACATGATCATTGATCACCTCACCCGCCGTCTCCAGCACCAGCGTATACAGATACGGCTCCTCGGCATTCCACAGATGTGCATCTTTTACATGCATCTGAACCGTATCGCCGTCAAACGCTGCCTCTGCCACAAGATGATTTTCTGCATCAAACAGCTTTGCCGTTCCTTCCTGCGGTTCCCCGTCA
>OJNZ01001947.1_pt1 | contig 10182 bp, 9 predicted proteins | sample 1598001 | NCBI WGS metagenome assembly OJNZ01 (sample SAMN01915225, study PRJEB22387) | human gut metagenome | isolation source: stool | host: Homo sapiens | place: USA | reverse complement strand
CAATCCTGCGGCCGAATAAAACGCTTTTAAGCGTTTTATTAAAAACTCGTATAAGCCGGAACTAGCAGATTCCCCCAAAGAACCCGCCCGCACCGGATACGCGCACATTGCGTTCAGCACAGGCAGCAGGGAAGCGGTGGATGCACTGACCGCAAGGCTGAAAGCAGACGGCTACGAATTCACCAGCGGCCCCCGCATAACAGGAGACGGCTATTACGAAAGCTGCATCGCCGCGGTCGAGGGTAATCTGATCGAGCTTACGGTCTAAGCAAAAGGGGAGTTTCTATGAAAATACAATGCGTGTGGGAACACAATGGCGACGACAGCATCCTGTATTCTGCCAATTTTGTCGGCGCGTTTACAAGAGGGAAATCGAAGGGCGAAGCCATTCAGAAAATGCCTTCTGAAATTCGGTCCTACCTGATGTGGAAGGGGGATTCACCGCCCGATGCTCTGGAGCCGGAGATCGTTCAGGAAAAAGCGTCGGCGCTTACCGTCTCCGACGCGGACTCGGATGTGCTTTTTAACGGCGAGAAAGCGCAGCTGACTGCGGCGGAATACGAAGCGCTGAAATCCCTTGCCATGAAATCCGCGCGGGACTTTCTGGCGCTGTACAGGTCAATACCGGATAAAGACAAAAGCGCCCTGCCGCCCAGAGCCACCTTCTACGGCGAGATTCCCCGCACGGCGCGGGAAATATATAAACATACAAAGAATGTGAATACCTATTACTTTGGCGAGATCGGCGTTCAGGCGGACAATAACGGAACCATTGCGGAATGCAGAGAACGCGGGTTTGCCCTGCTGGAGCGGCAGCGGGATTTTCTGGAGAATCAGGTTTTTCTCGGAAGCTACGACGAGGAATGGTCGCTGCGAAAGGTGTTGCGCAGATTCATCTGGCACGACAGGATTCACGCCAAGGCAATGTACCGGATGGCGCTGAAAACCTTCGGAACCGGTGCTGTGCCGAACATATTCTCCTTTCCGGACAAATGAAACGGGCAATGCCCCTGAATTTACGGTCACGCCGGGCGTGCATATCGGCAACCTGACAAAGATCGGGAACATTCAGGATTGAAAAAAACGGGACATGACTGCCTTGCGGTGGGTCATGTCCCGGTTTGGTCTTCTTCCCTATGATCGTGAAATGTTCTGCGCCTGTTCCCCCAGCAGACGGGCCAGCAGAACGCACTCCTCCCGGCTCAAATCCGCAAGGTGCTGAAACACGATGCCGAAATCCCCGTCCACCGTCCGCACCGTATACTCCGTCACTGCACGCCGGGCGCAGTGATACCGCTTTTCCAGCGCCTTCGCTGCCGGCTCCTCCGGAACGGCGATCTGCGCGGTTTTTCCGCCCCCACCGCCGGACAGCCGCCCGATCCCCCGCAGACAGGCGAGAATCTCCATCTGCATATCGTGCAGATGCCGAAGCTGCTCCCGGCCTCTGCCGGAAAACTGTCCGGCCAGCTTCCGGTAAACCGCCGCCGCTTCCATCGTTTCCAGCTCCACCGGCCGGAGATTCCCCCGGGGAGGCTCCGACTGCCCCAGTACTCGCTGCCATACCTGCTGCTCCACATCCCGGTTCATAACACCGCCCCCCAAAAAAATCACATGGCTCTGTTCCCAGTATAGAGCCCCGAAAAGAAAAAGTGCCAAAAAGTTTTCCAAAAGGGCTTCCCTTTTTCGCTCATATGTGCTACAATACATAAAAAGCAAACTGTCAAGGCGACCCAGGGAGGAAATGATTATGCCCAGAACCAGCGACAAAGCACAGTTGATTATGGATTATGTCAACCAATTTATTCAGGAGAACGGCTATTCCCCCTCCGTCCGGGAAATCGGGGCGGCAGTGGGTCTGCGCTCCACCGCCTCCGTCAGCTACCATTTGCAGGCATTGCAGGAGAAGGGGCTGCTCCAGTCCCCCGGCGCGAAGGGACGCAAACGGGCGCTGGTCACCGGCGCGCGCCCGGGGCAGATTCCAATCGTGGGTGTCGTCACGGCAGGCGTGCCCATTCTGGCGGTGGAAAATCAGGAGGGCACCATGCCATGGAACGACCCGGGGTGCTTCGCCCTGCGGGTTCGGGGCGACAGCATGATCAACGCCGGTATCCTCAGCGGGGACAAGGTGGTCGTCCGCCCCCAGCAGTCCGCCGACGACGGGCAGATCGTGGTCGCCCGGATCGAGGACGAGGCCACGGTCAAGCGTCTGCGCCGCCGGAACGGCCAGATCTGGCTCATGCCGGAAAATGACAATTACAGCCCCATCGACGGTACCAACGCGGAGATCATCGGCATCGTCAAGGCCGTGGTGCGGGAGTATTGAGGAAAAAGTCCGCGCCACACGAAAAAAAGTTCTTGACAAACGTACACAAATGATGTATAAATGGCATAACATAAATTGAAACCAACGAAGCGGAAGTAAAGCTGCAAGGCGCATCCACAGAGAGTTCTGCATAGCTGAGAGCGGAGCGAAAAGCGGGGCAGCAAATGGGCCGCCGAGGGCAGAGGGAAATGGGTGACCAGAGTATCTTCTGACGCATTGCCAGCGTTAACGGGCAGACGGCGTGTTGGCGCCGTGCAGAGCGGTCGGATTTCCGGCAAACAAGGTGGTACCGCAGAAATTGTTTTTTCTGTCCTTGTTCCCTTAGGGGAACAAGGATTTTTTATTTTACACGGAAAGGAGAAATGCCTCATGTATGCTCCCGGCAGACGATGGCGACCCCAGCAGGAAACCGCAAACCCATCCAACAATCATTTCAATTTCAAAAAGGAGTATTTTATTATGAAAAAGGTTATTTCTCTGGTTCTGTCCGTTATGATGATGCTCACCATGTTCGCCGGATGCAAGGCTTCCGGCACTGCCGAAACCGCCGCCCCCACTTCCTCGACGGCCGCCGAAACCTCTGCCGATACCACCCCCGCAGTACAGGAATTCAACGTCGCCATTGTCCAGCAGCTGGATCACGCTTCTCTGGATGAGATCCGCACCGCCATCGTCGCCCAGCTTCAGGCGCTGGCGCAGGAAAAGGGCATCAAGGTCAACATTCAGGAGTTCAACGGCCAGAATGACGCCACCGTCCTGAACCAGATCGGCGCGCAGGTGGTAGGCGACGGCGTTGACCTCATCATCCCCATCGCAACTCTCGCCGCCCAGTGCATGGTCACCGCCGCCGACGGCACCGACATCCCCATTGTGTACGCCGCTATTTCCGACCCCGAAGCCGCCGGCCTCACCGGACTGGACAACGTCACCGGCACCTCCGACGCGCTGAATACCGCCTTCATTCTGGACATGATGCTGGCCGCCAATCCCGACATCAAGACCGTCGGCCTGCTGTACTCCAACTCCGAAGCCAACTCCACCACCCCCATCGCGGAAGCCAAGGCTTACCTTCAGGAAAAGCAGATCGACTTCGTGGAAAAGACCGGCAACACCAGCGGCGAGATCGTAGAAGCCGCCGCTTCCATGGTCGGCCGTGTGGACGCGGTCTTCACCCCCACCGATAACGTGGTCATGGCCGCCGAAGTCACCGTCGCCGAGACCCTGAACGAGGCGGGCATTCCCCACTACACCGGCGCGGATTCCTTCGTGGCCGCCGGAGCCTTCGCCACCTGCGGCGTCAACTACACCGAGCTCGGCACCTACACCGCCGACATGGCTATGGACATCCTGCTGGGCGGCGCGGTTCCCGAGTTCCACGTGATGGACGGCGGCATCATCACCGTCAACACCGAAACCGGCGCCACTCTGGGCATTGACTACAGCGTCTTCTCCTCCATGGCAAATACCGTGGTAGAGGTCAAGACCGGCGAATAAACTGGCAAAGAAAAACCACACACAATCGGGAGGGGCAGCGCCCCTCCCAACCATGCTGTTAGAAGGAGGGGTCAACCATGATCTCAACCGCCGTTATCATGAGTGCGCTGGAGCTGGGCTGTATTTACGCCCTGGTCGCCCTTGCGCTGTTTCTCAGCTTCCGGATACTGAATATCGCCGATATGACCACCGACGGCGCGTTCACTCTGGGCTGTGCCGTGTCCGCTACCATCGCCGTGGCGGGACACCCTCTGCTGGCGCTTCCCGCCGCCATGGCCGCGGGCGCCTGCGCCGGATTCATCACGGCCTTTTTGCAGACGAAGCTGAAAATCCCCTCTATTCTCGCCGGTATCATCACCAATACCGGGCTGTATACCGTGAATCTGGCGGTGATGGGCTTTTCCTCCAACGTCAGTATGGTAAAGGCCGACACCATGTTCTCTCTGGTGAAGCCCTATCTTGGAAGCTTCTACAAACTGATCCCCGCGGCGGTGCTGACCGTCGCCGTCGGGATATTGCTGACGCTGTTCCTGAAAACCCGGCTGGGGCTTTCCATCCGCGCTACCGGGGATAACCCGGACATGGTGCGGGCATCCTCTATTAACACGGCCTTTACCGTCACCGTGGGACTGTGCCTGTCCAACGCCATGACCGCCCTCAGCGGCGCGGTGCTGGCGCAGTACCAGAAGACCGCCGACATCAACCTCGGCACCGGCATGGTCATCATCGGCCTTGCTTCCCTGATCATCGGCGAGACCCTGATGCCCAGAGGCAAGACCTGGATGAAGGCGCTGGGGGCGATCCTCGGCTCCATTCTCTACCGCTTCATCATCGCCATTGCCCTGCGGCTCGACCTGCCCAGCGAATGCCTGAAGCTGATCTCCGCGGTCATTGTGGCACTGGCCATCGGCCTGCCGGCCATTAAGTCCGCAGTCCGTCCCGCAACAAAAGGAGGGAAAGCCTGATGTTACAGATCAGTCATATTTCCAAAACCTTCAACCCCGGCACCGTCAACGAGAAAAAAGCCCTGAACGGCGTTGACCTGCACTTAAATAGCGGCGATTTTGTCACCATTCTCGGCTCCAACGGCGCGGGCAAATCCACCCTGTTCGGCGCGATCGCCGGTTCGTTCGTGGTGGACGAGGGAACCATCCGTCTGGACGGGCAGAATATCACCAGTCTTCCGGATTATAAGCGCAGCAAATTCATCGGCCGGCTCTTTCAGGACCCCCTGAAAGGCACCGCGCCCAGCATGACCATCGAGGAAAATCTGGCGCTGGCCTATCTGCGGGCGTCGGAAAAACGGTCGCCCTTCTCCGTGGTCACGGCGAAGGACCGCGCCGGATTCCGGGAAAAGCTGGCGCAGCTGGAGCTGGGGCTGGAAGACCGGATGGATCATCCCGTGGGTCTGCTGTCCGGCGGCCAGCGTCAGGCGCTGACGCTGCTGATGGCAACGCTGGTAACGCCCAAGCTGCTGCTTCTGGACGAACACACTGCCGCCCTCGATCCTGCCACGGCGGAAAAGGTGCTTGCCCTGACGAAAAAGATTGTGGCGGAGAACCACATCACCTGCCTGATGATCACCCACAACATCCCCTCGGCGCTGTCTCTGGGCAACCGCACCATTATGATGAACAACGGCCGGATCGTGCTGGAGCTGGCAGGCACGGAGCGGGAGAACATGACCACGGAGCAGCTATTGAAGGTATTCCACGAGCAGGGTGTCAGCAATGACCGCATTCTGTTCAGCGCGGAATCATGAACACGAACGGCGTGACCGCAAAGGTCACGCCGTTTCGTTACGGCAACACCGCAAAATTAAAGAACTGTTTACAGCCCCGCCCCTTTTCTTTGGAGTAAAATGTGGTAAAATAGAAAAAACAGGAGGGAAGACCATGGGCTGCTGTGTGATTTTCTGCGCCGCGGAGTTTGACGCGCCGGCGCGGCCGCTGGAAAAAGACGACTACATCCTCGCCGCCGACGGCGGCTTGAAACATACCCGAAAACTGGGAATTGAGCCAAACGAGATCATCGGGGACTTTGATTCTCTGGGCTTTACCCCGCCGGGAGCCGAGGTGTTCCCGGTGGAAAAGGACGATACCGACGCCATGCTCGCCGTTCGCCGGGGGCTGGAGCTGGGGTATCGGGAATTTCTGCTTTACGGAAGTCTGGACGGCCCCCGGCTTGACCACACCGTGGCCAATTTCCAGACGCTGCAATTTCTCGCCGACCGGGGCGCCGTGGGCTATCTCGTAGGCAACCGGTCGATCGTCACCGTGGTAAAGAACGGCAGCATTGCCTTCCCGGCGGGACTGCGCGGAAACCTGTCCGTCTTCTGCATGGGCGCGGATGCCCGGGGCGTGACAGAGCGGGGGCTGTATTACGCTCTGGAAGACGGCGTACTTACCAGCGGTTTTCCTCTGGGCGTCAGCAACCATTTTACCGGCGAACCGGCGCACATTTCGGTGAAGGACGGCAGCTTGCTTGTCATCTGGGACAAGGCCGCCGGATTCCCCGAACCGGCCAAATAAGCAGGAGGCACGCTCCATGGAAGAAAGAGATTTAATACCAGAAATTGACCCTACGCTGGGGCTGACTGACGAACAGGTTCAGTCGCGCACCCCTGCGGGGAAGCCGGTCTATTCCGGCAAAAGCGAAAAAGAGATCGTTCTGACCCACTGCTTCACCTTTTTTAACCTGATTTTTGTGATTCTGGCCGTGATGCTCGTCGTCGGCGGCTCCAGCATCCTGAACATGGGCTTTCTGGTGGTGGCGGTGATCAACACCGTCATCGGCATTATTCAGGAGATCCGCGCCAAGCGGGCGGTGGAACGGCTGACGCTGGTGGCGGAACGTCCCGTCGCCGTCATCCGCAGCGGTGCGCGGCAGGAGATTTCTCCGGAAGCCATCGTCAAGGACGATATCGCCGAATTTGCCTCCGGCGACACCCTCCCCGCCGACGGCATCTTACGCAGCGGGGAAATGTGGGTGGACGAGTCGCTGCTCACCGGCGAGGCCGACGCGGTGACGAAAACCCCCGGAGATGAAGTCAAGTCCGGCTCGGCCATTCTCTCCGGCCGTGGGCGGGTGCAGTTTACCGCCGTGGGCGGGGATTCCTTCGCCGCCCAGCTTTCCCGGGAAGCCCAGAAAAACCCCGGCGCAAAAAAGTCGGAAATGATGCGTTCTCTGGACAGGCTGATCCTTTTCGTGGGCATCGCGCTGGTGCCGGTGGGCATTATCCTGTTCTATCAGGAGTTCTGCGTCCTGAAACTGGGACTGGAAAGCAGCGTGGAGGGCACCGTCGCGGCGCTGGTGGGGATGATCCCCGAGGGGCTGTATCTGCTGACCTCCATCGCCATGGCGGCGTCGGCGGTGAAGCTGAGCCGGAAAAAGGTGCTGGTGCAGGACATGAACTGCATCGAGACGCTGGCGCGGGTGGATGTGCTGTGCGTGGACAAAACCGGCACCATCACCGAGCCGGATATGGAAGTGGAGAATGTCGTTCCCCTGTCCGACGGGAATCCTGAATATCTGGAAGCCGTCCTCACCGCCATGTACGGCGCGTCAGAGCCGGACAACGCCACGGGCAAGGCCATTCACGAGTTGTTCAGCGGCGAAACCGACTGGGTCTGCGAAAAGCGCATTCCCTTCTCCCCGGAGACCAAGTGGAGCGGGGCGGTGTTCGCGGGGCAGGGCGCGTTTCTGGTGGGCGCGCCGGAATTCATTCTGGCGCAGCGGTACGAGGAATACCGGGACACCGTGGACGGCTGGGCGGAGCAGGGTTGCCGCGTGCTGCTGGCCGCCCGATATGACGGCGACCCCGTCCCCGGCGGGCTGGACCCGGCGCTGGTAGCGCCCCTTGCACTGATCCTGCTCAGCGGCCGCATCCGGGAGCAGGCGGCTGAGACCTTCGGCTATTTTGACCGTCAGGGCGTGACTGTGAAGGTCATATCCGGCGACAATCCCCACACCGCCAGCCTGATCGCCGCCCGGGCGGGCATTCCCGGTGCAGACCGGTATATTGACACCTCCGCGCTGGAAACCGACGAGGATTTTTCCCATGCGGTGTCGGAAAATACGGTTTTCGGCCGGGTAACGCCGGAGAAAAAGCGCCGTCTGGTGGCAGCGCTGCAAAAGCAGGGGCACACCGTGGCCATGACCGGCGACGGCGTCAACGATCTGCTTGCCATGAAGCAGGCGGACTGCTCCGTGGCCTTCAGCTCCGGCGCACAGGCGGCCAGCCAATTGGGCAGTCTCGTGCTGCTGAACAACGACTTTGCCGCCATGCCCGGCATCGTCGCGGAGGGGCGGCGGGTCATCAACAACATTCAGAGAGCGGCTACGCTGTTCCTTGTGAAGAATATTTTCTCCCTGTTCCTGTCGGTGATCTCCCTGTTTACGGACTGGCCGTACCCCTTGCAGCCCATGCACCTGACCGTGATCTCCGCGCTGACCATCGGCATTCCCTCGTTCTTCCTCGCCATGGAGCCGAACTACGACCGGGTGACCGGGCATTTTCTCCGGGGCGTTCTGCGCCGGGCGTTCCCCGGCGGGCTGACCAATGTATTCGCCGTGCTGGTGTGTCAGGCGTTTATGGTGGTTTTTGACCTCCCGGCGGAGTCCATCGCCATGGTGTGCGCGGGTATCCTCGCGGTTGTGGGCATGATGGTGCTGTTTCAGGTGTGTAAGCCCTTCGGCGCGTTCCGGAGGATCGTGTGGGGCGGGATGCTGGTGTGTCTGGTCGTGGTGTTCACCTGCCTTGGGGAGCTGTTCGAGCTGCGTTCCGGCACGGTGCAGACGAACCTTCTGATGCTGACGCTGCTGCTCATGACGCCTACGGTATTTTTCGCCATGCAGCGCCTGTTCGACTGGGGCGAAAAGATTTTCCGCCGCGTCTTCCGCAGGGAAACGGCGTGAGGGGACTTGACCCATCTCTGCGCTATCCGTTTCGTGGTTTCAGCAGGCTGGCAAATCGGAATTTGTGGAGGAATGCACAATGAAAGAAAAAACTTATCAGACTCGTTGCGGAACGATTCACTATTGGGCAAGCGTGTCAAACCCGGATGCAATTACTCTTGTTTTTCTGCCGGGATTGACTGCGGACCATCGATTGGTTGATAAGCAGATTCAGTATTTCGAGAGAAGGTATAATGTTATCGTCTGGGATGCGCCGGCACATGGCTCCTCATGGCCGTTTCGATTTGATTTTGATCTGTTCGATAAGGCAAAATGGCTGAACGATATCTTAAGCCGTGAAGGAATCGCAAAGCCTGTTATTATCGGGCAGTCTATGGGCGGATATGTGGGACAGGCTTATGCGCAGCTTTACCCAAACAAAATGACAGGCTTTGTCGCCATTGATTCTGCACCGCTGCAACGAAGCTATGTGACGGCAGTTGAAATTTGGCTTTTGAAACGGATGGAACCGGTATATGCTCACTATCCGTGGAAATGGCTCCTGAAATCGGGGTCGGAAGGCGTTGCTACGTCTGATTACGGTAGAAATCTCATGCGTGAAATGATGCTGACCTATGACGGCAATCAGAAACGCTATGCACAGATTGCCGGACATGGTTTTCGTATTCTGGCAGCGGCTATGGAGAAGGACCTGCCGTATGAGATCAAGTGTCCGGCGTTGCTGATATGCGGCACACAAGATCACGCTGGTTCGTGTATACGATACAACAAAGCATGGCATCGCAATACGAATATTCCTTTGACGTGGATCGAAGGAGCAGGACACAATTCCAATACAGACAAACCCGAACAGGTGAATCGTTTGATAGAGAAATTTGTTGCTGATATTTTATAACAGGCAATTTCCATTATTCGACCAACAAAATCAAACCATCCCTTCAGCGGACGACCCCAAAACGGTTGTCCGCTTTTTTATACGCTGAAATCTGAAAAAAGACAAAATGCCAAGCAAAACTGAAAAATATCTCATCCTTGCCCGTTAGTTTTGGTAGCACAACATGCTTTTTTCTTTTTTTGGAAAATATTTCAAACCCGTGCACTTCCGAGGGCGGCTCATTCGTATCCAGAATGAAGCGACAAAACCGGGTGCACACCCCGGCAGTGATACACACAATAAGAAGAGGAGACCATACTATGAAAAAGACGGTTTCTGTTTGCATGACGGCTGTGATGGCCCTTTCCCTGCTGGCAGGCGGTGCGGTACAGGCATACGCACTTTCGGCAGAGACGGCGGAGCCGGTTTTTGCTGTGGCTGAGGAAAATTGCATTTCCGGCAGCTGGAAGCGTGCTTCCGACCCGGCACTGACCGAGAAAGTCCGCAAAGTGTTCGATAAGGCCTTTGATGGTCTGGCGGGCGTTTCCTATACGCCTGTAGCCCTGCTGGCAAG
>OJNZ01001945.1_pt1 | contig 10187 bp, 8 predicted proteins | sample 1598001 | NCBI WGS metagenome assembly OJNZ01 (sample SAMN01915225, study PRJEB22387) | human gut metagenome | isolation source: stool | host: Homo sapiens | place: USA | reverse complement strand
CCACACACTTATATAAAAATAAGTATATATATATTATTATATAATAAGGTACGCGAGGGGGCTATGCAAAAAACGGCTGTTAACTGTTAACCCTGTTAACCCCCTCGGCTTCTCTGTCCCCTCTTTTAGGAAATTTAAACAAGAATGCTTGGTGGTTTCATCGAAAAACCTTACTTTTGTAACCTGACTGCAAACAAACGTAAAAACAATAATAACAACATAAAATGAAGAATCTCACATTCCATATCGTAGGACTCACCCATAATGACGTGAAAGACCATGAGGTAGAGTATGCTAAAGAAGCAGAGGGGAGAACCATCTGCCTCGTGCCCGATGACGCCAACACCTTCGACATGCTGGCGGTGAAAGCTTATGACAAACAGCAGCTCATAGGCTATGTTTCAGCCCTGGAAGGCGAGGACGTACGCGCCCTCATCATCGCCCGTAAGGAGCGGAACCTGCGCACCCGCTGCATAGGCTGCAACAGCAAGAACGAGGGCGATAAGGCTGGATTGCAGCTCATGGTGAGGGCGCTCTCTGATGTTTCTGATGAGGAGATGGAGCAGGCGCGCCGCGAAATATATGATGATAAGATTTATGATGACTGGCAATACTCCGGTCCTGTGCTGCCCATCGAACAGCTCACCCGCTTCAGCGACTGCACCATGATGCTCGAAGGCGTCATCAACAGCATCATCCGCCTCAGGAATACGCGCTCTGAAGGCGCTTCGGATAAGAGCTCTTCTGCATCCGATAACTCCTCTTCTGAGTCAGAGAACCGTTCTCTTGATGCAGAAACAGAGGCGATGCTGCGCGAGGAGCTTACCGATTGCCTTTCTGAGGCAAGAGAGCGGCTCAGTAGTTTCCTCGAAATCCAGCGCAGCGATTATTCCCGCGAAATGACGCAGGCCAGAAGCCGCATTCTTCATAAGCTGGAGCAGATAAACGATGAGGAACTGCAGCGCCTCCGCTTGCCGCTCATCTTAAGGGCGTAACCTTCCGCTACACGGATAATCAGGTGCACGAGGCGGCGATGATGAATCTGCTCATTGCAGCCATGTCGTCAGGCAAATCGCTCGTCAACGGCCCCATCGACTGCATCATCGAAGACCTGGTTCAGATGGATAAGGTGAACCGCCAGAAGGAGCAGGACTGGAAGGACGAGGTGAACACCATGGGCGACAACAAGAAGAAGCCTGTGCGCCCGGAAGACATCTGCATCCGCATCGTTTCGCCCGACCTTACCCGCGCTGCCTACATCCAGCGTCTCGACGATGTGCAGAAGGCTGGCAATGCTTATCTCTACTGCAAGATGGACGAGGTAGACATGCTCAGGAAGTTTAACGACCCTAGCCAGCTGATTCGCCTCTGCTGGGACAATTCAGAGGACGGCCAGGAGCGAGTAGGAACCAAGAGCGTTACAGCCCGCGTAAAGACCCGTTTCAACTGGAATGCTTCAAGCACCATTGCCGTTACGCAGAAGTTCTTCTCGGTTCGTGAGGTGGCTGATGGAGCCGTGAGCCGCCTGTCGCTCGCCACCATCATCCGTCCCGATTTCGCTCCGCGTCCGGAGGTGGGCAGTTATGATGCGCAGTTCAAGTCGCAGCTTTCTCCTTACATCCAGCAGCTGAACGCAGCCAGCGGTTTCAAGGAGTGCCGTAAGGCTCGCCAGCTTATCGAGCGCCTGGAGAATGAGATTATGGAGATGGCTCAGCTGGCTTACAACAAGCCTTACGCCGAGTTTGCCAAGCGTGGTCTGGCGAATGGTTTCCGCCGCGCGATGGTGCTTTATCTGGCGAATGGCGAGAAGTGGGAGAAGGCGATAGAGGATTTCATCGTATGGAGCGTGAAGTATGATCTGTGGTGCAAGATGCGTTTCTTCGGCAATCAGATGCAGGAGGCGATAGATGCAGACAGCCGCTCTGTGTGTCATACTCCCGGTGTGAGCAATCTTCTTCTCTACGTTCATGACACCTTTGACAAGACTGAGATTCAGAACATCTGTCAGGTTCATGGCACCAAGACGAAGCTTGCCATCCTGCTGTGCAACTGGAAGAAGCGTGGCTTCATCATGAAGAACGAGGACGGCACCTTCACCAAGACCGCCCGTTTCATAGCCAAGTACGGGCACTACGGAACGCCAGGAGTGGCTGCGTAGAATAGATTAGGCACGGATTATGCGGATTACACGGATGTTCTATGAGATTATGAATGTGTTTTAATTGATGTGAGAGACTTAAATCCGTGTAATCCGAGTAATCCGTGCCTGATTTGTAATGAGAATGTAAATGTTCTTGACCTTAATCAAGAAAAAAGGGCTTTTTGAAACTTTTCTCCTAAAATGTTTGTGTGCGCACACAAAAAGTTGTACCTTTGCACCAGAAAAAGAAAAAAGGATAAAAGATTGATTCAGTAAGGATAACTTACGAAATCGATTCGAGACAAGTTTGAGACCGGTTCGGAACCTGGTTCTGAGATTCGGTTGAAGACTTCTGGAAAATCTCGAAGAGATTGATTAAGAGGTTAAAAGAAAGGAAAAAGATTATGGTAATGTTCGGGATAATGACAGTAGCAGTAGTAGCATTCGCAGTAGTTGCTTGCGCAGGTATGAACCTCGGAATGAACTGCGGTAAATAAGCTACGAAGCTAAGAGAGCATAGAAATCCTCCTCCGGGAGGTAAGAAATAAAGAGAGTTAAGATTTTGTTAGGTAAAACTACAAGATTGTATATTTAAGATAACAAATTTAAGAAAGGAAAAGATTATGTTAGTATTAGGAATGATTTTCGCAGTAGTTGTTGCATGTGTAGCTGAAGTTGGTGCTATTAGCAACAAGTTGGCTTAATCGGAGATTAGCCATGCGAAGGGCTCCAAAAGAGCCGAGATTAAAAATGGCTGGCAGCAATGCACAGCTGAGTAAAAAACAGTAGGGAGCCAAAAGGGCTTCCGAAATCAGAGAGGAGAGTAAAAACTCCTTTTCATTTGAAATTCATACTGTCCCCTGAGAGTTTTCGTGATAAATTCTGATTGGGGATTTCATATATAGATTGTTAAGAATTCGTTTTAGGTTTTATAGATTTTCATTTTAGGTTTTTAGGTTTAAGTTTTTAGGTTAATTGTTAGTTGTTTTTAAGAAAAAAGCAGTTTTTAATTCATTAAATTACGAAGGCAACAACGAGGGAAGTCGCATGACGCCCCAAGTTGTTGCCTTCTTTATTTTCTTATTACTTGAGCTATTTGTCTGAAAATCAACATTATCTGAAAATCAGCGTGGTGAGCCTGTCTTTATCAAACAATTCTTGAGCCACGGCCTGTATCTGTTCGGCAGTAATCTCATCCACCTGCTCGTAGAGTCGGTCTACATTCTTCTCCCAGCCATAGTGAAGGAAGCTCTTGCCGAAGTCGAGGGCAAAGTTCTCGCGGTTGTCGCAAGCCACGCCTACCTGTCCCTTAATCTGCTTCTTGGCGGCCTTGAGCTGCGCCTCGCTCAGCGGTTTCTGCATGAACTTATCCAGTTCCTTGCGAACCAGTCTGAGGCAGCGCTTCACGTCGTGCTCATCGCAGCCGAAATAAATGCTCCAAATGCCCGTATCGCCATAAGCCACCATCGTGCTCTCTACGGTGTAAACCAGTCCGTTGTGCTCGCGCAGGGCGAGATTCAGCTTGGCGTTCATTCCCGGTCCGCCCAGCATATTGTTGAGCAGATAGAGCGGCATTCTGCGGCTGTCGTTCACATCGTAGGCGCGGGTTCCAATCATCACATGAGCCTGATGCGTATTCTTCTGCATCACAATCGTCTGCCCGGCAATCTCTTTCCCCACAGATGGATAATTTTCAGGTCCCACAGATTTCACAGATGACACAGATTTTTCTGTAGTAATAGAATTCTCATCCCCTGAAATCTGTGTAATCTGTGAAATCTGTGGGAGCTTTTCCTCAGCAAGCTTGCCCACTGAATTCGCTGCATTTTCAGCAACCTTGCCCGAATCATCATCTGCGAGCGCCTTCCTGATAAGCTTCACCAGCTTCTTGAAGTCAATGTCTCCGTAAGCGAAGAATATCGCATTATCCGGCCGGTAAAGTTTTCTTGTAAAGCGCAGCGCATCTTCTGTCTTGAACGAGCGAACCTGCTCAGCTGTGCCCAGAATATTGTGGCCCAGCGGCGAACCCTTGAAGATGATATTTTCGAATTCATCATAAATCAGTTCGGCAGGAGAATCGTTGTAACTCTCTATCTCATCGCAGATTACATCTACCTCCTTGTCGATTTCCGCTTGCGGATAAACCGAATGGAAAACGATGTCGGTGAGCAGATCTACGGCTCTTGCGATGTGCTCCTTGAGGATGGCGGAGTAATAAACCGTGCCCTCCTTGTTGGTGTAGGCATTCAGGTCGCCTCCCACGCTCTCCAGACAGTTGAGAATGTGCCACGCCTTGCGGCGCTCTGTGCCCTTGAAAGTAACGTGCTCGCAGAAGTGGGCAAGTCCTTCTTCGCCCGGCTCCTCGTTTCGGGTGCCGGCGTTAATCTGGTAACCGCAATACACCACCTTGCTGTCTGAAGGCAGGTGGATGATGCGGAGGCCATTATCGAGTGTATAAGTATTGTATTTCATTTCAAGGTGCAAAGTTACACTGAAAATGTAATTTATCCCAAAAAAAAGTCATTTATTTTGCATTATCGCCAAAAAGACTTATCTTTGCCACCAAAAATAAAATATAGACAACAAAAACAATGCGCAAAGTAATAGGAATAGGAGAAACCGTGCTTGACATCATCTTCAAGGGCGGCAAGCCGATAGAGGCAGTACCGGGTGGCTCATCATTCAATGCAGTCATCTCGTTGGGCCGTGCGGGCGTAAATGCTTCGTTTATCAGCGAGGCGGGCAACGACCGCATAGGAGAGTATGTGATTCAGTTTTTGAGAGATAATGGGGTGAATGCTGACAATGTGAGCATCTTCCCGGAATCCAAGTCGCCGCTCTCGCTGGCTTTCCTCGACGAGAACAACAATGCTGACTACATCTTCTACAAGGATCATCCTCACGACCAGCTGGAGTTTGCCACACCGGAAATCAATCCTGGCGACATCGTGCTCTTCGGTTCGTTCTTCGCTCTGAATCCTGTGGTCCGTCCTCAGGTTGCCGGCTTCCTGGAGTATGCGAAGGAGCACGGCGCCATTCTTTATTACGACATCAACTTCCGTGCTTCTCATCAGAACGAAATCATGAAGATTACGCCTAATCTGATAGAGAACCTGGAGATGGCTGATTTCGTACGCGGAAGCCACGAGGACTTTGGAATCCTCTACAAGAAACCGGAGGCGGATAAGGTTTATAATGCCGAAATCAGTTTCTACTGCAAGAAGTTTATCTGCACCCAGGGCGCTGAGCCTGTAGAGGTTCGTGCCGAGAACGGCTTTGCCAAGAGTTATCCTTCGGAGAAGATGAAACCGGTGAGCACTATCGGAGCCGGCGATAATTTCAATGCCGGTTTCGTTTTCGGACTGATCAAGGATGGAATCACCCGCGAGGACATCGACCGCGGCTTATCTGAGGCGCAATGGGACAGTCTCCTTGTTTCGGCTCAAGAATTCTCCACCGAATGCTGCAAGGACATCTACAATTATGTTTCCAAGAAATTCGGAGAAGAAAAGAAGAAGGAATTATAAAATATAAAAGATATGACAGAAATTACAAACAAAATTTATTACGTAGGCGTTAACGACCGCAACAAGCATCGTTTTGAGGGCCTCTGGCCTTTGCCTAACGGAGTGAGCTACAACTCTTATATCATTGACGATGAGAAGGTAGCGCTGGTAGATACTGTAGAGGTAGATTTCTTCACCCAGTTCCTCGAGAACATTCACGAGGCGATTGGCGACCGCGAAATCGATTACCTTATCATCAACCACATGGAACCTGACCACAGCGGGTCTATCGCCCTCATCAAGAAATATTACCCTAACATCAAGATTGTGGGCAACAAGAAGACGCTGGGAATGCTGGAAGGCTTCTACGGCGTAACAGATGACGTGGTAGAGGTGAAGAATGGCGAAACCCTCTCTCTGGGCAACCACGAGCTGAGCTTCGTTCTCATCCCTATGGTTCACTGGCCAGAGACCATGGTAACCCTCGATGTGAAGAACAAGGTGCTCTTCTCAGGTGATGCGTTCGGTTGCTTCGGTGCGCTGAACGGCGGAATCATCGATACGGAAATCAACTGCGAGACTTTCTGGCTGGAGATGGTTCGTTACTACTCAAACATTGTGGGTAAGTATGGAATCCCTGTTCAGAATGCCTTGAAGAAGTTGGCTGGCGTGGAGCTGGATTACATCTGCTCAACCCATGGTCCGGTTTGGCACGAGCATATTGAGAAGGTAATCGGCATGTATGATAAGATGTCGAAGTACGAGACGGAGCCGGGCCTCGTTATCTGCTACGGCACCATGTACGGCAATACCGAGCGCATGGCTGAAATCATCGCCCGTGCGGCAAGCAAGGCAGGCGTGAAGAACATCGTAATGTACAACATCTCGAAGACTCACCACAGCTACATCCTGCGCGACATCTTCCGCTACAAGGGCCTTATCGTGGGTGCTCCAACCTACAATGCCGGTCTTTATCACGAGATGGAGGTTCTCCTCTCCGAGCTTGCCAATAAGGACGTCAAGAACCACCTCCTCGGTTGGTACGGTTCTCATTGCTGGGCAAGCAAGGCAGTAGCAAAGATTCAGGAGTGGAACGAAACCAAGCTCCACTACGAGGCTGTAGGCGAGCCTGTAGATATGAAGCAGGCGATTACTCCAGAGGTAAAGGCGCAGTGCGAGGCTCTGGGTAAGGCTATGGCAGAGAAGCTGCTGGCAGAATAAAGTTTAAGGGCGGAAGAACAACTGGGGTTAACAGAGTTAACAGTTAACAGTTGTTTTTCCGCTCTTTCTTTTGTTTTTTAAGGAACTAATCGAAAACTATTCATTCTAAATGAAAGGTTTTAGGTAAAAGTGTTCATTCAGAATGAAAGATTTTTGTTTTTCTCTTGCTACTTTCAGATATTTTTCTTATTTTTGCCCACGAATCATAAAATAGTAGAGCAATGAAAGAACTGTTGAAACAAATAATATTTGAGCAGCAGGACAACTGCAGGCATCTTATGCAGGATGCCATCCCTCGACACATAGAAGAGGAATGGCTTACCACCTCGGAAATCCTTATCATAACTGGTGTAAGACGATGTGGAAAGTCGGTGTTGCTGCAGCAACTGCGTGATAAGTTGGAGGAGAAAGATTTCTTCTTCAATTTTGACGATGAGCGTCTCGTAAACTTTAAGCTTGAAGATTTTGCAACCTTGCAGGAATGCTTCTTTGAGCTTTTCGGTGAGCAACACACCTATTACTTTGATGAGATTCAAAACATTGCGGGTTGGGAAACCTTTGTGAGGCGCCTTTACAATGAAGGCAATAAGGTGGTGGTGACAGGCTCCAATGCCCGGATGCTGAGCAAGGAGATGGGCACTCATCTCACAGGGCGTTATATCTCTGTGGAGGTTTATCCTTTCTCTTTTGCCGAATACCTGCAGCTGGAGCATATTGAGCCTTCGCAGAAAGATTTCTATCTGATGGCGAGCCGTTCCAAACTGCTGGGTCATTTCCGTGATTTCCTGGAGAGGGGTGGTTTCCCGAAATATCTTCAGACGGGTTCCGTCAGTTACCTATCCTCACTTTACGAGAGCATTATCTTCCGGGATGTGATGGCTCGCAATGCTCTTACGAACGACAAGGAAATAAAAGAGCTTGCGTTTTATCTTGCCAGCAATGCCACCAAGCGTGTTACCTATAATTCGCTTGGAAAGATTGTGGGCATCCGACATCCCGAAACCATCAAGAACTATCTGGAATATATTCAGCAAACCTACATGATATTCCAGCTGCTGAAGTATGCTCCATCGGTAAAGACCCAGATGTTGAGTCCGAAGAAGGTGTATTTTATAGATAATGCCATCATCAGCAGGATGGGGTTCAATGTCACGGATAACAATGGTGTAAAGCTGGAGAATGCCGTTTTCATCGAACTGTTGCGAAGGGGTTGCGACTTGTTCTATCATGCCGACAAGAAAGAGTGTGACTTTGTGGTGAGAGAAGGTGTAAGGATTACCCAGGCTTACCAGGTTACGGTGAAGATGGATGATGAGAAGACTCGCAAGCGTGAAATAGAGGGCCTGCAAGAGGCGATGGAAATCTATGATTTGTCTGAGGGTTACATCATTACGCTGAATGAGAAAGAGGAGCTTACCATGGATGGTAAGACGGTGCATATAATTCCTGCCTGGGAATGGATGCTGAAGTAAAGGCTGGATTAAGAAGACCATCTTGCCAAATGAAAGGGCGGAAGAACAACTGAGGTTAACAGAGTTAACAGTTAACAGTTGTTTTTCCGCTCTTTCTTTGTTTTCGAGCATCTATTTCCTTTCTTGTGTGCCCCCACATCTATCTTTTTGCTTTTCTTTCTAAAAAAGTTCCAGGAAAAGGAGTGGCATTTCAAATATTTTATATACCTTTGCACTCAGATACCCATTCTGCTCACGCCGAGTTGATGCTTTCTTTCTCAAAAAGAGAGATTGTTGAGACGAGGACTTGGGAGGGTAGTGGTATCATGACATAATATAGAGCGTTTACTTGGCGCTTTGTTCTTGACGGACTGAAACTTCGCAAACTTCATGAATAGTCACGAACAATGCAACGGTAGATGCCCTCGGGATGTGTTTAGCCACATCCCTTTACTGATATGGCTTATTGCGTCAAGTGATAAGTCTTATATCTGTATAGGGGAAAGTGTACACATATCGGCGTGGGCTTCGACGTTGCTCGTTCAACTATTCAGGGCAATGCGAAGGCCTCAGTTCGTGGGACGGGTGACGAGGAGAACCCACGCTTTCCGTTTATTTTAATCGCTACCCTTGGGTGATGAGGTGGTTAGGGAAGGAAATTTTCTATGGATTACTTAAAAGCAGAAAAACTCCGTAAAGAATGGGGTGATAAGCCTTGTTCGCATCCAAACTTCGAGGTAGAAACCCATTTGGATTCTGAGTATGTGGCTGTCAAGACTGGGGATTATGTTTGTACTTGCTGTGGACAGGATTTTACCAAAGAAGAAAGGGATAAGATTATTGCGGCTCGTAATAATCAAAAATAGTTTTTTGTTATGGAAATGTTCAATTCTACATTGAAATCTGAGGATGTTAAGTTCTTTTATAGAGTGTTGTATCAGTATGAGAAAGAGGGAACAGGTAGGCATACGGGATACTCCTATAAAGATGTGCCCCTGGAAATAAGAAAAAAGGTTTTACTAGTGCATGATACGCGCAAAAGCAAAATCGAATTGAATTTCCCGGTAAAGCCTAATACCATATTGTATAAGGGTATAGGTGTGTCTAGCCCTCTTCTCAAGCATATAAGGCATAGCTTTGCTCATGCTTGTATTGAACGAGATGGGGAGTATTATATAATAAACTCTCAAATGAATTCTAAATGCCAGATTTGTGGCAAGGTGAAAAGAACAGACTTGATGGATTTGGTTAATGGAATATTATCTACAAAAAAAGAAAACAATTAAAAATAGAGAAATGAGAAATTTTACTTTTAAAGGACTGTTTTTGGCAGTAGTGTTTATTGTATTAGGCAGCTTGTCAATTCAAGCTGCTGATGGTTTGATTACAAAACAAATCACCATTAAGTTGGATGAAGCTGGTACTTTGCCTAATAAGATAGGCAGTACTAAGAAATTTCAGATAACTAATCTGAAAATTATTGGTGAGATAAATGGTAGGGATTTGCAAATGATTCGTGAAATGGCAGGGAAAGATGTGCGGGGTAATGATACAGATGGAATGCTATCTGTATTAGATTTGTCAGACGCAAAGATCGTAGAAGGCGGAGGTTATAATATTAATGGTTTTTATTATCCTACTTCTAATGATAAGATTGGCGATAACGCCTTCTGTGACTGTAGTGGTTTAACAAGTTTAACCCTCCCTTCTGGTGTTACCGAGATAGGTAATGCCGCCTTCGAAGGTTGTAGTGGTTTAGCAAGTTTAACCCTCCCCTCAGGTGTTACCAAGATTGGCTATTCCGCCTTCCTTCGCTGTAGTGGTTTAACAAGTTTAACCCTCCCTTCTGGTGTTACCGAGATAGGTAAT
>OJNZ01001944.1_pt1 | contig 10188 bp, 9 predicted proteins | sample 1598001 | NCBI WGS metagenome assembly OJNZ01 (sample SAMN01915225, study PRJEB22387) | human gut metagenome | isolation source: stool | host: Homo sapiens | place: USA | reverse complement strand
TATGCAAACCCATACCTGGTTATCCAAACTATGAAGTCTCCAACTGGGGAAGAATCTTTATAGTGAAGAATGGAACCAGGATAGAGAAGTTACCAAGACCTTGCTCTGGTAGAGAACAATATCTTAGCATTCAGCTTTGGAATAAGGGTCAAAAGAAAAAGATATGTGTCCACAATCTGGTGGCTAAAGTATTCTTGGGAGAAATTCCAGAAGGATATGTAGTTGACCACATTAACAACAATCCTTCAGACAACTATGTAACCAATCTCCAGATAGTTACAGTAGCTGAGAACGGTCAAAAAGCTGCGAAACATTCTTATGGAATGAAGCTTGGGTCTAAACTGAAAGGGGGATTCAACTACGACTTAAGAGTGGTGGCTTACATAAGATACCGTTATCAGGAACTTGGTTATTACTATGGAGTGTTGGAGAAGATATCTCAGGAGATTGATAATAAGTTTGGGGTTAAACTGAATAAGTCTTATATTCAACGTATTGTATCTGGTAAACGTGGTACAAGTATCTATCTTTCTAAGCTGAAAGTAGTTAGAAAGTATTACGATACCATTTATGATATTTGCGTTGAAAACGATGAATCTTACCTCATCAACGAAGACTACGTGTCTCATAACACGCCTTACGGCGTCGGGAACTTTTTTCACGGTACTTGGGTAGATGCTATATCTGGGGGTAATCCGTTTAACCCTATACGATTATATTGGCAGATGCACCCTGATAGGGATGAGAAATGGTATGAAGAGATGTCTGCTGCTTTGGGTCCCAAGAGAACAGCTCAGGAGATAGACGGTGACTTCCTATCATCTGGGAATACAGTATTCGACTTAGCTGATATTAAAGCTATAGAGGAATGCTTATTCGACTACCCTGTTATCAATATCCGTCTCAAAGGTCAGTATAAAGAGTTCAACGAACCAGACCAGAACAAAGAATACTTTATTGGTGGTGACTGTGCTACTGGTAGAGGTACTGACTACTCTGCTTTCACCTGTATGGATAAAGAAGGAGAAGAGGCTGCAGTATATAAGGGGAGAATACCCCTGAACAAGTATGCCCGACTCCTTGGTGATGTTGGAGAGAAGTTCAATTTTGCTAAGTTAGCTCCCGAGACCAATGATGTTGGTATGACGGTAACTACCATACTTCAAGATGAGGGATATCCTAATCTATACTTCTATACTAAGCTCTTACGTAAGAAGAGGAAGAATAGACCAGAAGAAGATAAGTTCCCGGGATGGTTGACCACAACCAAGAACCGTTCTGTAATAATAGAGAACTTAGAGAAGGATATCAGGGAAGAGAACGTAATTATAAAAGACCCGTTCTTTGTACAAGAAGCATACACCTTTATTTATGACGGTGCTGGAAGACCTATTGCTCGTGGTAAGCATAGAATGAATAACTCCTCTATGGACCTGGATTTGGAAGGTGAAACATATTCTGATGATGCGATATTCGGTAAAGCTATCACTAATCATATTAGATCTCACAGTCCATCTGGTACTATAGTAATTCCTCAGTAAGCATAAACAATCCAATATAACATGAAACTTAATCCTATCAGTTGGTTCACTAGGTCTAAGCCTGTGGAATCTCAGAACAAAGATGATGGAAAGGGTTCAATAAGTCCGGGCAGAGTTTCTCAACCAGATGATGGTGTGGGAAACTCTGAACTCATTACCACTCTTAATGGTATGACGAACTTAGTTACCCCAACGTTCAGAACAGAACTAATACCTATCATTCGGGACCTTTATAAGATAAACCCGGACGTCAGCATTGCATTGCAGGACATGTTCAAGCTGTCGAATACAGGTCATACTATAGACTTCCCAAACAATACTCCAGATGAGTCTACCAAGATGAGGAAGCATTTGAGGGATGTGTCAAGAAAGTGGTCTAAGTATACTGCTGGTATTGATGGGTTAGTAAACAAATTCATAGTTCAGCTTCTTGTTGGTGGTGCTATATCAGTAGAAGGAGTACCAAACAAGAAATTAACAGGGCTGGAAACAATACTATTCATAAAACCAGAAACTATAAGGTTTAAGAGAGAGAACAACGGAGTATATCACCCATATCAAAGGAATCCCCGTTTGGTAGATGGTCTCAAAGATTCGTTCATACGATTGAATACAGAGACCTATTGTTATGTGGGTATGTATAATGATACTGATGAACCATACGGAGTGCCTCCATTCATGTCGGCTTTGGATTCTATTGCTGGTCAACATACCATGAGGAAGAATTTCAAACATATCATGGAGGTAATGGGAATGGTTGGTTTCTTAGAAGCCAAGATGGCTAAACCTCCCCGTACTGCTGGAGAAAGTGAAAAAGCTTATGCAGCACGTTTGGAAAGTACTCTTCGGAAGATGAAGACCAACATAGTTGGAGGTATGTCTGATGGAGTAGTGGTGGGTTACATTGATGATCATGAATTCGAATTAAGGTCTACTTCAGCTTCTATGCAGAATATAAACCTCCCATGGAATATGAATCAGCAATCCGTAGCAAATGGTCTAGGGGTAAATGGTTCTATCATCGGAGTATCTGCATCTCAGAGCGGTACCGAGGGAGGAGCTGGTATACAGTTGTCTAAGATGATATCCCAGTTAAAGAATATCCAAACATTGGTAATCTTTGTACTGGAGTTCTTTTATTCTCTAGAACTGCGCCTGGCGGGGTTTAACAATAAAGGAATCACTATCAAGTTTGGAACTTCAACTGTTTCAGACGATATTAAGTTACAACAGGCTCGTGAATATCGGGCTCGTGTAAATGTAACCTTATACAATCAGGGTATTATAAGTCAGGACCAGTTTGCACGGGATATGGGTTATGAAACGCCTGACCAACCTGGACCAAGAACTCCTGTAGAATCTGATGATCCAGATGGGACGGGTGATTCAGATACAGGTCAGAAAAAGAAGAAACGAGAAGACGATAAAGATAAGTCAGACCGTAGAACTCGAGATAAAGTAAATCCCAATCCTAAAAGGAAAGATCAAGACAGTAAACCGAGATAAATTATGACAAAGACTCAACAGAATACCGATGTAATGGTATTAAGTGCAGCTCATAGCTTGATGGTATCTGATGTACCAGAAGTAGTTATAGATGCTCACTCTCTCTCTGAAAACTTCTACAAGGGCACTGGCAACTTCAGTGAAGACCCTAAGAAGTCACTGGAAAGATTTGGTATGTGGGGTGGCACTTTGAATGTCAACCAGTTCATGCCAGAAGTAACTCCAGAAATGTTAAAGCCAAAGGACAGTGACTTTATCGAGCCCATGTTCCGAATGCTTTCTGCCGCAATAGTGGCAAGGAAGTATAATCCTACTGAGTTTCCAGAAGCAGTACTCAAGGAATCAATGACTTTACTGGTAGGTCAATCAGTTAATCTTGACCATGAGACTGATGTAGCTAATGCTATCGGGGCAGTTAAGTCAGTAGAATGGCAAGAGGCTTACAAGGATGAAAAGACAGGGATAATTATTCCTGCTGGTATCAACGGTATTCTAAAGATAGACGGTCTTTCTAATCCCCGTATAGCTCGGGGTATTCAAATGGACCCACCATCTATACACTCTAATTCGGTAACGGTAGAGTTTGCATGGGAACCCTCTCATGCTTTTGAGGACATCTGGGAATTCTATTCCAAACTTGGTACATATACTGAGAATGGAGAACTTATTCGTAGGGTTGTTACTAAGATCATATCTTACAAAGAGACATCTCTAGTATGGCATGGGGCAGACCCATTTGCTCAGCTAATCAAAAGCGGTAAGTTAAACAGCCCTGCTTATGCAGGAAGTCAGTATTATTCTTTTTCTGAAGAAAAAGCTGCTGAAGCAAATGACCCAGCAAAGAGGGTATCTATGTTCGACTTCAAGGTTCTTTCTGAAAAAGATATAAAGTACAATACTACCCAATCTAATAATGAAAAGGGTGCCGGAAAGGGTAACCACAATAATCAAACAAATAAAACAAACATGGACAAAGAATTGCAGCAAGTGCTGGCGAGCCTCTTTGGTGAAAATCTTTTGACCCTTTCTGAAGGTCAGGAAGTTTCGACAGAGCTGGCTCTCACCCAGATCAAAAACCTGGTACAGCAGAATCAAAGCCTCACAGAGGCAGTGGCTTCAAAGGACACTGAGATTCAGACTCTCAAGGAAGAGAAGGCAAATCTCGAAAAAGACCTGGAGTCTTACAAAGAAGCAAAGAAAAACTGGGACGGTCATATCAAATTCTTCCGTGAGGAGACGGTGGCTGCCTACAAGAAAGTTTCCGGCGAGGAAAACGTAGACCAGAATATCCTGGCACTCCTGGAGAACGAAGGAACTACCATGGAAACCCTTACTGCTCTGCGTAAGACTTATGACGCACAGCTGGAGGATAAATTCCCGATGCACTGCAACCATTGCGGTTCTCAGGACGTGGGCCGGGCATCGTCTATCAATCCTGAGGAAGGAGACGAAACGAAGAATTCAGAGAAATCTACTCAGGCAGTTGCCCAGGCTTTGGCAGACCGGAAACTCAGAGGAGAAAAGAAATAACAAAGAAAGTAACTCAAATTTCAAATTAAATTATGGCAGACTTACACAAAGTGGGTTCACGAACCCCGCAGGCTGTGATTTACAAAAGTGAATCGCATAAGCTTCATCAGGCATTCCCGGTAAAGAGCGGTGATACTATCGTTCAGGGCCAGCCAGTAAAACTGAATAACGACGGTACCATTTCTCCTTATACCGGAGCAGAAGGAGAAATATACATCGGTATCGCTATCGGTTACAGTAAGTACCCAGCATATCCACCCTCGGCAGCGGGAGTAGAGGTAACAGTTATGGTACAGGGCTATACTGTTATTCACGGTATAGCAAAAGAGTCCATAGCTACTACGGGTTATGTACAGACCGACGGTACGTTGGATGACAGCGGTATATATCCCAACTACAAGTCGTCGGCGGCTAATGCCGAGACTCCCTTCCTGGCTATAAACACGGCAGAGGCAGGTGAACTGGTACGAATCCTTGCAAAATAACAAGAAAAACACACTTATAACATGGTAGAAAAAACTTTCACTCGGGACCAGTACTTAAAGGAGCTTCCCGAAATCGTAAAGAACATGGATGGCTTCCGACAGGGAAGCAACAAGAGTCTCCCGGTAGACATTCATCTGGGTGATATGCTCCAGGAGAAATATGGCATTACCCAGGAGGACTACTTCAAGGCCGTTGGGTTCAATCCTAAAGTGGACACGATGGAGAACATATACTCCATGCCGAATCCAGAACTTCGCTGGCTCGTTCCGGAGATTGTACGTGAGGCAATCTACCTTGGAATGCGAGAAGCACCCTTCTATCCTAACATCATCGCATCCGACCAGCCCATCAACGGGCTTACCGCCATCATGCCCCTCGTCAACATGTCCGACGCCAACCCTGCACGGGTGAACGAGGCCGAGACCATTCCTCTGGGTACCGTATCATTCGGCCAGAAGTCGGTCAACCTCTTCAAGATAGGCAAGGGTTTCAAGGTTACTGACGAGGTACGAAGCTACGTATCGATGGACGTAATGGCAATCTTCCTTCGTGACTTCGGCGTTCAGCTGGGTTATGCAATGGATGCTCTGGCCATGGATGTCCTCGTAAAGGGCAACAAGCTGGACGGTTCTGAATCGGCTCCGGTTATCGGCGTAGGCGACCCTTCAAAGGGAATCCAGTATCGTGACCTCCTCCGGGTATGGATTCGAGCATCACGCCTCGGTCGTCAGTTCCGTACCATCATCGGTGGTGAAGAGCAGGCACTCGACCTTCTCGACCTCCCCGAGTTCAAACTGCGTTCGTCGGGTACTACAGATGCCCGTCTGAACCTGAAGACTCCGGTTCCCAACTCGGCAGACTTCTACATCCATGGTGGTACTCCGGCAGACGAGGTAATGCTCGTAGACCCGGCAGCAGCCATGATAAAGCTGACTGCAAAACAGCTGATGCTGGAGTCGGAACGTATCGTTTCGAATCAGACCGAGGCTATCTATGCTTCGCTGACGACGGGCTTCTCGAAGATGTACCAGGATGCTTCCATCCTCATCGATGCGACGAAGGAATTCTCTACCAACGGATTCCCCGACTACATGGATGTCGACAAGTACCTGACCGGTATCATCGAGTAACACCCAACAACTCAAACCTGGGGGCGGCTTAATACCGCCCCCTTAACTAATTTAACTATGGCAAGTAAACGATATGTAAAACTGAGTCCTAAGGCAAGTATCTTCTATGACCAGGCCTCAAAGATTAAGGTTCTCCGCAAAGATGTTGTGGAATTAACCGACAAGCAGTTTAATCTGCGAGTTATCAAAGCAGCCCTGGCAAACGGATATCTAATCGAGGCAAAGGCCGAGGAATTCAAGGCACCAGGCCAGAAAGAAAGCTCACCTGCTCCCAAGAAAGAAGTAGATCTGGAAGCAGTTCGGAAGAAGTTCGATGAACTCATGGAAGCTGAGGAAGCTCCCGAGAAAATCAAAGAACAGTTCAATACAGAAGAACTGAAGGCTTTAGCTATCTCTTTGGAGATTGAGCCGGAGGATGGTGACACCAAGCTTGACTTGGTAAATGCTATCCTCGATGAGCTGAAGGACAAAGACGACGAGTAAACTATGAAAGAGGTAGATTTTTTATCTACCGTAGTTGGACTCAATGCAAGGTTTAGGGGATTCGCTGATGAACTACCCCACGACTTTACAGTAACATGGGTATTTGGTGATGGGAAGACAGAATCACACGTCGGTGTGGTAACTGCTTCCCATGTTTATGAGGCTTCTGGTGACTATGTGGTCAAGATGACCATAACTAACAATGTCGGAGGAGTTGCATTATCCAAGACTCAGGTTATCGTGGTTAGTGAAGAGGTAAATACCCAGTTGCCTGGCAGTATCTACGAGCTGATAGACACTTATATACCCGAGGATATCTTTGGTAAACTTACGCTTAAAGAGAAGCAACAGTTTATCGAGAAATGGCAGCTGTATATTCAGCCGCTAGTAAATCATGAGATACCCATAGAGGAATTTAATAATGAGTTGTATTATGAAGCTCTAGAAAACCAGCTAATTATGGAATTGGCAGCCTATGATTATATGGTAGTGCAGATTTCATTGATGGTTGGTGCCACTGCAGAATCAGTTAAAGAGAGTAACTCATCATCTACCTCTGAATCCGAGTCTTCAGAGTCAAGCCGTGGTTCAGGTGAGGTTAAGCGAATACAAACAGGTCCAACTGAGGTAGAATTCTTCAACGATACTGACTCTGAATCTAAAACCTCATCAAATGTCATAAAAGCAATGCAACCAGGTGGAGTTATTGATATACTTAAACAAAATCTGTGTATGCTTGCTGAAAGACTTTCCATCTATCTACCTATTTGCCGAACAGTGAAGAAGGTAGTAGTTCCAAAAGTAGTCAACCCCCGGAGGCCAGGACCATTAGATGGCCCAGACCCAGGCTTCCCTGTAAAGAAATAGGGTATGGCACGGAGGAAAAGAATTACAAAAGGAGTATGGGACAGATACAAGGCCATTGTAAATGACTTTGTTGAAGTGGATGCAGGTAAACAACCTCTAATATGGTTAAAGAGATTTGATCAAATTCTGTCCTATGGTGAAGATACTGGTAATAACTACGAACCGTATTTTCTGGACGGATTAATTCAGTATAACTACATAAGAACCTGGCCTTCATTAAAAGAGACTGTTTCAGGTGAACTGGACGGTATCAACATTGTGTTATATGTAACTAAGAGGTCACTTGAAGAGAATGGTCATTTAACCAAAGAGGGTTATTGGAACTTTGATTGGGCACAGGATAAGTTCGTAATCAATGGTAAGGTCTATTCTCCCACAGGTGATACTCAAGTAGCTCAAGCACATGATGAAGCTTTGCTCTTTTTTGTAGTACTGAAGAGAGAAACTCCAGAAGAAACTAAAAAGATACTCTCCTACATGGAGAACATCGATAGGTACGTAGAGTTAACTAAGTACATCCTTGAGTTAAGCGAAATGAATAACTATGAGGATGAAACTACCGTAAAGACTAATACGACATTCAAAGTTAAACCCAAATAAAAAAAAAAAATGGCCGAAGTAAAAAAGAACGGTATAGTAGTCAGCCCGTCATCAGGTTCGGGTGATACCACTTTACAGGTAAAAGCTGAAATTGCCAATCGTGGCAATCGTGTAGCCCAAAGTGCTACATTTGAGGTAGAGGGTACAGGAGTAGCTGAGAAGAAACAGTTTGTTGCTAACCACCTTCCTGCAACTGAGTTTATCCAGTTCGATAATACCCGTCCTGCAGTAGATAAAGAAGGCGGTACGGTAACTTTAACTGGTAAGTCCAATACTTCAAAAATAACCTTTAGCAAAGGTACTGGTGATATTATTGCTGCCGATATAGCTGCAATACAGTTCCAAGCTAATGGTTCAAGTGCCACTTCAGGTACTGCAATTAGTGGTGACCCCGGTGCAAAGGCAAAGTATACCTTTAGTCTGACCCTGAACGCATCTGCCAATGATACCATCGAAGCTCGTACGCAACAGATTATTGCTATAGCAAACGGTGGTCAGAAGGCAACGGCTACTCTTAACCAGACTGCAGGCGATCCGTTCATCGAAGTTACACCGACCACAATCGATGTTCCTCAGGATGGTTCGGCAGTACAGGTTACGGTGGACACCAACACTACCTTTACGGTTACTCCCAAGGCATAGGACCAAGGGATTTTGGTATAGAGGGGTGGGATATCCCCTCTATATCGCTAAATTTAATAACTAACGTATGGCAAAAGTTACTATACCTTGGGATGACGGCTCTGGTGATAATTTTTATATAGATTATACCGGAATAGGAGGAAGTTCTGAATCCCTAATAACTTCTGATACTAATCTAACAGGAGTAGAGAGAAGAAAGACATTAGTATTCAGGACTACAACAACGAGAGTAGCAACTGCTCAACAGGCTGAAGCCTATCTTACAGTAGTTCAGATGACTGATAGTCTAATTGTAGCTACATTCTCTAATATCGTATCTCTTTATGACGATGTTAAAGCTGGGTATAGGCAACAGAATGCAAAATAAAAGTAAAACAGTAAAACATTAAGATATCATGGCAGAATTTCATGAGATAGGTAGTTCTCAGTTTACTGATGTAACTCCAACAGGTGAAGAGAAAATTCAGATATCGGCTAGTCAAAGGACTACACTGCAGAATATAGCCAACTTGGCTCCTGCAAAGGGGGTTAGACAAGTTGTCGTCACTAATTTTCAAACTAACACATGGAAACTCAGTGACGGAGGAAGTGTTAGTTTCCCAATGGATATTAAGGACGGCGAAATTGTCACATTTACAAGTGCAAAAGATGCAGTTATGGGTCCCGGTGTTGAGTTGTTTGGTTATGCCATTAAACACCATATTCTGATGGCTTCGTATGTTGGCATGACAACGAACAGTAAAGTTAACGGTACACCGACGATATATACATATAAATCAGCTGGGGCGTATCCTACCGCATGGCAACAGTTACCTGATGAAAGTGTTAAAACAGTTGAAATCATCGATTTCGCAGCACCCGGTATAAATGTAACAAAGGACGGAGAAAGTTTCTTTATTTACGCCCACAATCCGTCTCACCATCCTTATAATAACGATGATTCAACATCGTTTGTAGGGATAGCCGTCGCCAGCCCTATCTTTATATCGGGCGACCAACGGCTACTGTACTACATGGTTCTGGACACCCAAAAGGCGAGATTTTACACCGGATATGCAAACATGGAAGACGATTCGGTCATATGGTCTGACGGCACACAGACTCGCTTGGGCGGCGCAATAAAAGTTACCGCTTTCACCAAAGGCGCATTAAGTAGTCTGGTGTACGACTACAAATCCGGTGATTTCATACCGTTTTACACTGGTAACGTTACGGCCTCTGAGGCGAACCAATTTCCGGAGTCTGGAATTTTCAATGGTTTCATCTCAATGGGTAGAAATGAAGGAGATTATTTCCAAATCTTTGCTTTCAAGACAGGATCGACTAAGGCGTATTTGGGAGCCTGCATCGGGAGCACCACCCAGTGGACGGCCCTTGAGGGTGGAGGAGCACAAACGGTAAAA
>OJNZ01001934.1_pt1 | contig 10232 bp, 8 predicted proteins | sample 1598001 | NCBI WGS metagenome assembly OJNZ01 (sample SAMN01915225, study PRJEB22387) | human gut metagenome | isolation source: stool | host: Homo sapiens | place: USA | reverse complement strand
ATTTAAATAATAGAAATCTTTAAATCCCATTTATAGAAAATATATTTTATCTCTCAAACAATTGTTCCAAGCCCTGTCGTATGTTCAAAGATGTTATTCTTATATTTTTATTCGCATATTCCGACGATTTTGAGTAATTTCGCAACGATTTATCCATCTGTGTAAAAATATTGTTATAAAACTATGTTTGAAAACCTTAGTGAAAGACTCGAACGGTCTTTTAAAATACTGAAAGGTGAAGGTAAAATCACCGAAATCAACGTCGCCGAAACGCTGAAAGACGTGCGACGCGCACTACTCGATGCCGACGTCAACTACAAAGTAGCCAAACAATTTACCGACACGGTAAAAACCAAAGCATTGGGGCAAGACGTACTCACCGCCGTGAAGCCGGGACAATTGATGGTGAAGATCGTACATGACGAACTGGCGACCTTGATGGGTGGAGAAACCGCCGAAGTAAACCTGTCGCAAAATCCGTCGATTATCCTCATGTCAGGATTGCAGGGTTCGGGTAAAACCACTTTCTCCGGCAAGTTGGCAAAAATGCTAAAATCGAAAAAAGGGAAACGCCCCTTGCTGGTCGCTTGCGACGTATATCGCCCTGCCGCTATCGAGCAATTAAAGGTCTTAGGTGAACAAATCGATGTACCGGTTTATACCGAGGAAGATAGCAAAGACCCTGTGAGCATTTCTGCCAATGCCGTAAAATATGCCAAAGAAAACCATTTCGATTTGGTTATCATCGACACGGCAGGACGTTTGGCTATCGACGAGCAAATGATGAACGAAATCGAGGCTATCAAGAAAAAAATCAATCCGACCGAGACCTTGTTCGTCGTTGACTCCATGACCGGACAAGACGCGGTCAACACAGCCAAAGAATTTAACGATCGTCTCGATTTCGACGGAGTAGTTCTCACCAAATTGGACGGCGACACCCGTGGCGGTGCGGCACTCTCTATCCGCACCGTAGTCGACAAGCCCATTAAATTTGTAGGAACCGGCGAAAAACTCGAAGCCATAGACTATTTCCACCCGGCTCGTATGGCCGACCGTATCTTGGGTATGGGCGATATCGTCTCTTTGGTAGAACGAGCCCAAGAACAATACGACGAGGAAGAAGCCAAACGATTACAAAAGAAAATTGCCAAAAACCAATTCGACTTTAACGACTTCCTCAGCCAGATACACCAAATCAAAAAAATGGGTAATCTCAAAGATTTGGCTTCTATGATTCCCGGTGTGGGAAAAGCGATCAAGGACATGGACATCGATGACAATGCTTTCAAAAGTATCGAAGCGATTATTTACTCGATGACCCCCAAAGAACGCAGCAACCCCGAACTGCTCAACGGTAGCCGCCGACAACGTATTGCCGCAGGTAGCGGAACTTCGATACAAGAGGTGAACCGACTTATCAAGCAATTCGACCAAACCCGCAAAATGATGCGAATGGTTACCCAAAACAAAGGAGCCATGATGAAAGGATTCAAAAGAAGATAATTTTAATCACTCAACATGAAACTACCGGATATACTCCCGATTCTAATCGATTGCCGATAGGCAAAAAAGGGAGTGTGTCCGGTAGTTTTTTTACAAAACCTCAATATTATGCAACTAATCGATGGAAAAGCGGTGGCCGACCGTATAAAACAAGAAATCGCCCAAGAGGTAGAATATATTTGCAGTGCCGGAGGCAAACGGCCTCATTTAGCAGCTGTTCTGGTGGGACACGACGGTGGGAGTGAAACATACGTGGCGCACAAAGTAAAAGCCTGCGAACAATGCGGGTTCAAATCGACTCTCGTTCGCTATGAAAGCGATGTTACCGAAGAAGAGCTCTTGAACAAAGTAAACGAACTGAACAATGACCCCGATATCGACGGATTTATCGTCCAACTACCCTTGCCCAAACACATCTCGGAACAAAAGGTGATCGAAGCTATCGACTACCGGAAAGATGTCGACGGATTTCACCCGGTCAATGTAGGGCGCATGTCCATCGGGTTGCCCTGTTTCGTATCGGCTACACCCGCCGGAATCATGGAGTTGCTTGCCCGCTACGAAATAGAGACCAAAGGAAAACATTGTGTGGTACTGGGACGAAGCAACATTGTGGGCAAACCGGTAGCTACACTCATGATGCAAAAGGCTTATCCGGGCAATGCCACGGTAACCGTATGTCATAGTGCAACCCCCAACATCAAAGAGATATGCCGTACGGCCGACATTATTATCGCCGCACTCGGTTCTCCCGAATTCGTCACTGCCGATATGGTAAAAGAGGGTGTCGTAATCATCGATGTGGGTACGACCCGAGTTCCCGATGCTACAAAAAAATCGGGATTCAAGCTCACCGGAGACGTAAAATTCGACGAAGTAGCTCCCAAGTGCTCTTTTATCACCCCCGTTCCCGGTGGAGTAGGCCCTATGACTATCGTGTCGCTCATGCGTAACACCCTGTTGGCCGGGAAAAAAGCAATCTATCCCTAAACTCGTATGATAGGGCTTATATCTTTTTTAGCACCGCTCATTTTAGGACAAGCTCCGGTAGTGCCCGCTACCGAAATTTCTCTTCTTTTTGCAGGCGATGCTATGCAACATAAAGCCCAAATACAATCTGCAAAACAAGGCGAGGCATACGATTATTCACCTTGTTTTGCAGACATTACTCACGAAATAGCTGCGGCGGATTATGCAGTCGTCAATTTAGAATCACCCATCGGCGGACAACCTTACACCGGTTATCCCTGTTTTTCTGCGCCGGACGAATTTCCAATCGCATTACAAAACGCAGGATTCGACCTTTTCCTTACCGCCAACAATCACTGTCTCGACCGTTATACCCGAGGGGCTATACGCACATTGCATATACTCGACTCTATCGGAGCAGACCATATAGGGACCTACGATTCAAAAGACTCATTCGAAAGATTCTATCCGTTCATAACCTCTATAAAAGGAATACGAATAGCCTTTCTGAATTACACGTACGGAACGAATGGATTTACGCCACACTCTCCATTAATTGTCAATTACATAGACGAAGAAAAAATAAAAAAAGACATTTTTCGTGCTAAAACGTTGAGTGCCGACCTTATCGTTGCCTGCCTACATTGGGGCGATGAATACCAACTGTTGCCGAACAAACGACAAGAAGATTTGGCAGACTTTTTGGCGAAAGAAGGAGTACAACTGATTATAGGAGCCCACCCACACGTGATACAACCTATGGAATTACGATACGACGAACAAGGGAACCCTTGTGCCCTCATCGTCTATTCACTGGGGAATTTCATCTCCAATATGAAAACCCGCGATACGGTGGGCGGAGCAATGGTAAAGGTTGTTATCCGACGGGGTATCACGGGAAAAATACTGTTACAATCGGCACAACACACACTCGTTTATACCCGACGACCAACTATACAAAAAGAAAACTTCCGAGTAGTACCTGCGATACAAGAATTGAAAGAGCATCCCCATCGGCCTCATCTGAAAGGATTCGTGGAAAAAGCCCATGAGATATTTTCAAAATACAACAAAGGAGTGACGGAGTACCACATAGAGCCCGTGAACCCAACCTTCAAATAAATAAGAACGTGAAATTTACATCAGACCTATTTTAATTTCAAGTTCTTTATATATCCATTTACATAATTTCCTATAACCTCATGGCGAGTATCGTAAATATACCCGTTTGCATAGTATCCGATGATATTCTTTTCCAAATCGAGGATATGCCCATTCGAATAGTATCCGACAACTACATTATTCTTATCCATGATATAGCCATTGCGATAAGTCTGCAAGGAGGTGGTCACACAAGAGCACAGCCCAGCAACAGCAACAACCAGTCCGGAAAAAACATATTTCAGTTTCACAAATCCTTATATTTTGTAAATCTAAGAATTGAAGTCATTCTGTTCAAAATACCGATTGAATATAATTCAACAACGCCAATTTATTACAAATTGGTTTCTGTAAACTCCTTCCTCCCTTAAATCCATATTCAGCAAGTTTATCTTCACTCAATTTATCGCCCTCATATTCAGCAATTAATTGCAACTTATACGTTTTATCATTCGGCGCCGAAATTACCCAATAAGCAGAATCTCCACGGTCACAATCGGCTTCAACAACCTCTGTTTTAAAACGAACACAACGCTCATCCGACATAAAAAGATAAACAATATCTCCTACCGAGAAACGGTTTCTGTTCATCGTCCAACTAATAAATCTTTGCTCTTTTAATGCATCGGCATGGCGACATTTTTTCTTATTCGCAAAAGCCAGTCTTGTTTTGATTTTCATACTTAATACGATTCACTATTTTTGTTGATATAAGCGATAATCCCGTCCTTATCATCTGGGGAGAACCACTTCATATCGAGATCCTTTTTATACCATGTGACTTGTTTCTTGGAATAGACCCGGGTATTTCTCTTGATTTTCTCGACAGCCTCTTCTAAGGTCATCTTCCCATCGAAATAAGCGAACAACTCTTTATAGCCCACTGTATTTAAAGAATTAAGATGACGATAAGGGTATACCCTTCGAACTTCATCGACCAAGCCATCGGCAATCATTTGCTCCACTCTCTGACTTATCCGCTCGAATAGCTCTTCCCGTGGACGAATCAATCCTATTTTTATAATTCGGAAAGGGCGGAATTTCACCCGACGAGTACGCAGATCACTATATCGGCCACCGGTCTGTCGGCAAATCTCTATCGCATGAATCACCCGCTTGTGATTATTCAAATCAACCTCTGCATAATATACTGGATCGAGCACTTTAAGCTCTTCGCAAAGGGCGGCTAAACCCACTTTCTCGTAATGCGCCGCAACTTCACGACGTATCTCGTCGGTAATGGTAGGTATCTCGTCGATACCTTTACAAACCGCATCGATATACAACATAGAGCCTCCTGTCAATAGGACATAGTCATTTGTCTTGAAAAGTTTATCGAGCAGCTTCAAGACATCTTCTTCATAACACGAAGCACTATAATAGTCGGACAACGCCAACTGCCCTACGAAATAATGTTCGACCCTCGACAGTTGCTCGATTGTAGGAGCCGCCGTTCCAATAGGTATATCGCCATAGAACTGCCGACTATCGGCCGACACAATAGGACAAGCATACCGCTCTGCCAATTGAAGGCTAAGCTCGGTCTTTCCCACCCCGGTAGGCCCTGTAAGAACAATGAGTGTGCCCGACATGAACTTTTCGCTATGAAATAAAAGGAACAGATATGAAAAATAATTTCCATATCTGTCCAAACCCGACAAAGATTATCACTTCTCGGCTACCATTCTGGCAATTTGCACAATCACCTCGGTAGCTTTTTCCATAGACTGTATGGGCACGAATTCATAACGCCCGTGGAAGTTCAACCCACCGGCGAAAATATTGGGACAAGGCAATCCTTTGAACGACAATTGCGCTCCATCGGTTCCGCCACGTACAGGCTTCACCATCGGAACAACATCTACGGCCCTCATAGCCTCGGATACCAAATCGACGATATGCATCACAGGTTCGACCTTCTCACGCATATTATAGTATTGGTCGTTTATTTCGATACTGGCACAACCCGGAAACTCGTTATTTATTTTACGAGTTAAATGTTCGAGTTCTTTCTTGCGACGTTCAAAACGATCTCGATCATGGTCACGAATAATATAAGTCAATACCGTCTTCTCCACACTGCCCTCGAACGAAATCAAATGATAAAAACCTTCATAACCTTCGGTATGTTCGGGAGTTTCCCAACGCGGCAACATAATAGCATATTGATTGGCTATGCGAATCGAATTTATCATTTTATGTTTGGCATATCCCGGGTGGACGTTACGGCCTTTGAAAGTCACTCGAGCCACAGCCGCATTAAAGTTTTCATACTCCAATTCGCCTATTTCACCACCATCCATCGTATAGGCCCAATCTGCTCCAAAAGCTTTAACATCAAACTTGTGCGCTCCTTTGCCTATCTCCTCGTCAGGATTGAATGCAATGCGTATCTTGCCATGTTTAATCTCCGGGTGTTTCAAAAGATACTCCATCGCTGTCACAATTTCGGCAATACCTGCTTTATCGTCGGCCCCCAACAGAGTCTTCCCATTCGTAACAATAAGGTCTTGACCTATATAATGATGTAGTTCGGGAAACTCCGAAGGTTTCAATACGATATCCTCCTCCGCACACAATACAATATCCTTACCATCGTAATTTTCAACAATCCGCGGACTCACATGCCGTCCCGACATATCGGGACTAGTATCCAAATGGGCTATAAATCCTACCACAGGGACATCTTTATCTATATTTGAAGGCAATGAGGCCATAAGATACCCGTTATCATCGAGCGTCACCTCGGTAAGGCCTATACGCTCCAACTCCTCGGCCAGTTTTTGGGCAAACAGCATCTGTCCCGGTGTACTGGGAGTCAAGTTTGTAAGCTCGTCCGATTGAGTATCGAAGCTCACATAATGAAGGAAACGATCTACTAAATTCATCGTATATATTTTTATTGGTTTTTCTTGATCTAAACCTAAGTCGATGGATTATCCAACCGACGAACAAAGGTAAAAAAATTTTTTCTTACATTTGCACGACCACATTCAAAAGTGGAGGATATGGCTAAAAAGAGAAAAAAGAAAAAATCGAACAGTAAAAAAATAAATAATTGGGGGGCTTTATTTCTGCTGTTACTCGTTACATACAGTATATGGTGGCTAATAAAACAAGCTCAACAACCCCAAAATCCTCAACAATCGTTTACAAACTCTCTTTGTCATGTAAAAGATGCTGAAATGGCCTATACTCCCGAAGGTACACCGGAACAAATATTATACCGCACAGGATACACGGTCTCGTATAACTCCCATTGGAAACAACCCAACTGGGTAAGTTACGAATTACTACGAGACGAACTGCAAGGTAGTGCTACACGCAACAACCGATTTACCCCCGACTACGATGTAGTGGGTACAATGATAGACACCCGTGATTACACGCATAGCGGATACGACCGGGGACATATGGCTCCGGCTGCCGATATGAAATGGGACGAAACAGCAATGGAAGAATCGTTCCTGCTCTCAAACATCTGTCCGCAAATTCCCGAATTAAACCGAGGTCGCTGGAAAGAGCTAGAAGAACAAATACGTGAATGGGTACAACGAGACAGTGCACTACTCATTACTTGCGGACCCATCGTTTCTACTCCGAGAAAGACAATCGGACGACACGAGATAGTCGTCCCTACCCGCTTTTTCAAAGTAGTCGCTGTTCCGTATTCCGGCACGCCCAGAGGAATCGCATTTATATTCGACAATGAAGCGGAACAACCGTCTCTAAAAGAGTTGGCAATCACCATCGACAGTGTGGAACGAGTGACCGGAATAGATTTTTTCCACAACTTACCCGACAGTATTGAACATAAAATAGAAAGCGACTTATCCCTTGAAATATGGAACTTAAACTAAACAAGCCAATACCCGAAGATACGATTTGCGCCATCTCTACCGCTCCCGGTATGGGAGGTATTGCCGTAATTCGCATAAGCGGAACAAACGCTATCATTATAACCGATCATATATTTCACACCGCAAACAAGAAAAAACTATCCGAAGCAAAGCCCAATACAGTACACTACGGAACAATCGCCGATGAGAACGGAACTCCCATTGACGATGTAGTCGTTACGCTTTTCATCGCTCCCCACTCGTTTACAGGAGAAGATACAGTCGAGATATCCTGCCATGGGTCGATTTACATTCAACAACAAATCATCAGCCTTCTATTGCGAGCAGGCTGCCGACTAGCCCAACCGGGAGAATTTACCCGTAGGGCTTTTACCAATGGGAAACTTGACCTATCACAAGCCGAAGCCGTAGCCGACCTTATCGCTTCCACCTCGGCGGCCTCGCATCGTTTAGCTATGCAACAAATGCGTGGAGGATTCAGCCGAGAACTTATCCTGCTACGGGAAAAACTACTCACATTCGCCTCGCTCGTTGAACTCGAACTTGATTTCAGCGAAGAAGAAGTAGAATTTGCCGATCGGGAGAAACTAACTGACCTCGCCAGTGAAATAGAACGAGTCATTAAGCGCCTTTCCGATTCGTTCACACTCGGCAATGCCATCAAAAACGGTGTACCTACTGCCATTATAGGAGAAACCAACGCCGGGAAATCGACACTGCTCAACCGCCTTGTCAAAGAAGATAAAGCCATCGTCTCGGACATACACGGTACAACCCGCGATGTCATTGAAGATACTGTCGTATTACAAGGAATTACTTTCCGCTTTATCGACACTGCCGGCATACGGGAAACACACGATGCCATCGAGAATATGGGAATCGAACGCACCTTCCAAAAACTAGATCAAGCCCACATCGTTATCTGGCTCATTGATGCCACTGGATCGACACAAGACATTGAAAAAATCGCTGGAAGAGTTCTCCCCCACTGCACCGATAAACGCCTCATCGTTGCCTTTAACAAAGTAGATAAGATTGAATCCGCAACCCAACAACAACTCACAGACCTATACAAACTCCTCACTCGTGAAAAGCCCAACACTTCATTCATCTTTCTTTCAGCTTCACACGACCAAAATATCGACGTACTCGAAAAACAACTCACAGATACCATACAGTCAACACAAACTGGCGAAAATGACATTATCGTCACCAACGTACGTCATTACGAAGCCCTGCTAAATGCCCACGACGCAATCCTACGTACCCTTAACGGCCTACAATCCGGCCTCTCCGGAGACTTTCTCGCCCAAGACATTAGAGAATGCATGCACTACCTCGGAGAAATCACCGGTCAAATCTCTACTGACGAAATACTTGGGACCATATTCTCTAAATTTTGCATCGGAAAATGATATATCGCAATTAACCGCAACGAATTAGAACCAACCATAATGAAGTCGCTGAAATTCAGCGGCTTTTTTATTTATCCAAAATCCAGTTCATAGCGATTGGATAGTGTTGTTCACCATATTTTTCTACCGTATTTCTACCGCGAAACAAATTGGGGTTTGTCCCCGATGTCACAGTGACGCATTTGGCGACATGGGTGAACAATGGTTTACGTAGAGAGACAAAAAGGGAAATTAAATCTTTATGGTTTCACTAAAAATATGGAGAAAACAACATGGAAGTAAAAAGAATTTGTCAATGGTGTGGTAAACCTTTTATAGCTCAGAAAACCACCACCAATTATTGTAGTCCTCAATGTTCTAAACGAGGCTACAAACATCGAATGAAAGAGCGAAGAATGGAGCTCATTCAGAGTCAAGAATTGTTGGAGGTAAAGAAGATGCTGGAAAATCAAGAGTACTTTACCTTTTCACAAGCAGCTAAATTGATGGGAGTTTCTCGTCAGTACATCTACAAATTAGTCAAAGAGGATAAGTTGAGAGCAAGTCGGATTAGTTCACGAATGTCTTTTATTCGAAGAGCTGATATAGAACTTTTGCTTAAATCTAAACCTTATGAACGTGTGATGTCAAAAATCGAATTTGATATTGCTGAATATTACACTGCTGAAGAAATTGCCCAAAAATACAAGGTCAACACCAAATGGGTATGGACTTATACAAGGGAGCATAATGTGCCAAAAGTAAAAATCCGTCAGTTCAACTATTACAGCAAAAAGCATATTGATGCTGCTTTTGCCAAATACAAGACAGATAATGATCTGACCGAATGGTACACTCCCGAAGAGATAGAACAAAAGTATGGTATGAGTCGGGTTGCCATCCGCTCCCATGTCTATCGCAACAACATCCCATCCAAGAAAGAACACGGTCAGATATTCTACTCGAAGCTACATTTTGACCTATCCAAGCAGACTGCTGAAGATAATGCTTCGGAGTACTACACCGTGCAGGAAGCCATGAAGAAATACAATCTCACACGGGATTCTGTCTATGGCATTCTGCAGTTCCACGAAATCAAACGTGAGAAGAAAGGTCGTTTCGTGAGATTCCTGAAAGTGGAATTTGATCATGTAATGGGTGTCAGAAAATAAGCCTAAGTCTGAATTTAGGCAGACCAGAAAATGATTCTAAAAATGAGCATTGTCTGTGTCAAGCCATTACGGACATTTGCAGCAAATCAAGTATAAACCAATAATAATTGCAACTATGTTAGAATGTAAAACAGTAACATTGAGAACACGTCCTTTGAAAAACGGGATGC
>OJNZ01001921.1_pt1 | contig 10297 bp, 11 predicted proteins | sample 1598001 | NCBI WGS metagenome assembly OJNZ01 (sample SAMN01915225, study PRJEB22387) | human gut metagenome | isolation source: stool | host: Homo sapiens | place: USA | reverse complement strand
CCCTCGCTGTTGGTCATATTCCCGGTTTTCAGATAGACCCTAATAAAAAAAGAGGGCAAAGCCCTCTTTTTTTATTGAATTGCAGCTTAGACCTTCTCCTTGACCTTGGCAGCCTTGCCGGCGCGGTCGCGCAGGTAGTACAGCTTTGCCCGACGGACCTTGCCCTTGCGGACGGTCTCGATCATGGCAACGTTGGGAGAATGCATGGGGAAAACCTTCTCGCAGCCCACGCCGTAGGAGATACGGCGAACGGTGACGGTCTCACCGATGCCGCCGTGCTTACGGGCGATAACGGTGCCTTCGAACACCTGAATACGCTCACGAGCGCCTTCCTTGATGCGCACATGCACACGAACGGTGTCGCCGACCTTAACTTCGGGCAGCTCCTCCTTCATGTACTGGCTGTTCAGAGCCTTAACCAAATCCATTTTGTTGTCCTCCTTAAATATTAGGCGTTCATGCCGCGCACAGGCCGGCAGAGGACTCACCTTGATTTCAGACCGATTTATTTTAGCATACGTCCGCCTGAAAATCAAGCCTTATTTTACAAAAAATTCAGAAAATAAGGAGGAAAACAAACGCTATTGATAGCTGTAGCTTCTGTCCGCCCCGGCGCCCAGGCGGGTCAGGCTTACCGTTTTCGCCGAACGGTTGACGGTCACAAAGTCGATGACGTGTTCCGCCGCCGTTCCGGCGGTTCTGACCACCTCGCTGTCGGCGGACAGACTGTGCGCGTCCGACGCGATCGTAACGACCGGATAAGGCGTTTCGTCCGTGACGATGCTGTCGCCGTGGCTGTGGCCGCAGAAGAATCCGACAATCTTCCCGTTGTGCTTCCCCGTAAAATTGCAGGAAACGGAAACATAGTCCCACGCCCCCGCCGTTCCGCTGGTGCCGGTGTAGCTGGTCTTATTCAAGAATGCCGCCAGAATCCCGCGCAGTACCGTCATATCCCGGATCTGGGCTGAATAGGCCGCGACAGGCGGCACATGGGCGAACAGCGCGACGCACCATCCGTCCTCCGCAAATGAAAGCGCCGTATCCGCCAGCCAGTTCAGCTGCGTGTTGCCGTAACCGAAGCTCGCCGTCCGCAGATGGGCACTGTCCGTCCAGCAGGAATTGAGAACGATCAGCCGCATTTTCGCCGCCGGATCATCCACATAAAAGTAAGACCCGTCCCCGCCGAAATGCCGCCGCTCGTCCTCCGCCTGACTGCGGAAAATCGCCCCGAACATGGCCCCGGCGCTCATCTGCGCCGTGCCGTAGGAGCCGTCGTGGTCGCCCTGCGCCTGTAAAAGCTTGCGTGCGCCGATGGGACGCAGATTTTTTGCCCCGGCAGCAATGCTTTCCCGTGCGGCAGTCTCGGTGTCCGCGTCCGTGCGGCACACATCGCCGCAGCAGACCGCAAAGGGAACGCCGCAGGCGTCCATCACCGCCGCCGTCAGATTGCCGGTATTCCCCGAATTGGGCGTGGTGCTGTCAGGAACGGCATGAACATCCGAAAACAGAGCAAACGTCACGCAGTCCATACCGCCCGCGTCCTGCTTTGCCGTTACTTTGGCGGCAGCCGCATCCACGGCCTCCTGCCAGTAGGACGGCACCGTGTAGCCCGTCACTGCCCGATCGACGTACCGCCTTGTGGCGGCGTCGTCGTCCGCCTGCGGGTCCCGCACGCCCCGAAGGCGGGTAGTGCGGAAATCTATGATGACACCCGGCTCGGAGGTCAGCCTACCGGTGATGTTGATGAGCCGGATGTTCCCCACATTGGAATTGAATTTGCCCTTCAGGGATTCCAGCCATTCCGCCTCGGTGCCGGTAAATCCGTTGTTCTGGGCGATCTCATAAGCGGACGCGCCGTCAAATTCCCCGCTTTCCTTTGCCTGCGCCAGCGCGGTATCCACGGCCTCGTCCAGCGGCGGGATTGTCACCGCCTCGACCTGAGAGACAATGCCATGCCCGTTCACCCCGGATACCTTCAAAAACTGCCCGATCTCGGCGTTTTTGGGAGCGTTGAGCAGCCCGTCATAGCAGAAATAATCCTCCGATTCCAGCCCGCCGGGAATCGCCCCGTGAACCTGAAACAGGATGTGAAACGTGCTGACTCTGGCGTCCCCCTGCGTCAGCACCACGGAGAGTATCCCGTTTCCCGGACAGGACAGCACCTGCGGCGCAAGCTCCACCGTCAGCACGTTCCCGGACGCCGACCACGCAGGGCTGCCGTCCGGCAGAGAATCGTACTCCCCGCCGGTGCCGTCGGGCTTCCGGAATCGAACCGCCGCGTGGACGTCCTCGGGAATTTCCCAGCTTTCCCCGCCGCAGAGGAGGGACAGCTCCAGCTGCCGGGCGTACTGGTCGCCCTCCACCATGTCCACCCGGGGCATGACCGCCTGTCCGGACAGGTCTATTTCCAATTTGTGTTTGACATACATCATGTCAACCCCCTTTCGCCCGAAGGGGGAAAACCGAAGTTCGTTGCACAAAAGAAAGCAACGCAGAGGAAAAATCCGTCTGCGCTGCTCAAAATACCATATCAATCAGCCGTTTTAACAGTCTGAACGGCGTTTTTTCTGTTCATGGGATTCCACTTTCCGCTGATGTAATACCCGGCAAACAGGAGGAACAGCAGCAGGTTATGGGCGATCATGCACGCCCACGCGGACACCAGCCCCATCCCCAGCAGCTGGGTGCAGATAAACGTGCCCACAATGCGCACGCCCCACATGCCCGCGATGCTGCAAACAAAGGGCATCATAGTGTTCCCCATGCCCTGCATCATGCCCTCGACAATGATGGACACGCCGTAAAACGGCTCGGACACCGCCACCATCCGCAGAACCGTGACCCCGAGTGCGATCACCTGAGCGTCTCTGGAAAACAAACGCATCATGTTGGGCGCGAACAGGAACAGCAGCGACCCGGAGACGATCATCAGACTGACCTCGATAAACAGAATCATCCGCCCCAGCTCCTTGACCCGCCGGTTGTCCCCCGCCCCCAGAGCGTTGCCCGCCAGCGTCGCCGCCGCAGTCTGCATCCCGTATCCGGGAATGTAAAACGCGGATTCCACCGTGTTGGCGATCGTGTGGGCAGCGGTAGCAATCTCGCCCAGAGAATTGATCATCGACGCAAAGGCCACATATCCCAGAGAAGTACCGAAGCGCTGCAAGGCATTGGGCAGCGCCACCCGCAGGCAGGGCTTCAGCACATCCCAGTCCGGCCGCAGTTTCTGCCCCTTGGGAGACAGCAGCGGGTGCCGCCAGAGCACCACGGTGATGCACACGCCGCCGATCACAAAGGAAATGGCGCTTGCCACAGCCGCGCCGATGACGCCCCATCCCGCGCCGAAGACGGTCATGCCCCACACCTGCCGCGTGGGATAGATGAGCAGAAAGTTAAGGACAACATTGACCCCGTTCACCAGAAAACCGACCCGCATGGGCGTTTTGGCATCCCCTGCCGAACGAAGCAGCGTACCGAAAATCGTAATGGCCGCCCGGGCCAGCATGGGGGTGTACAGAATGAAAAAGTATTGGGCAGCCAAGTCCTGAATGGCCGGGTCAACCTGCATCCACACCGGCACCTTGCTGCTCAGCGCCAGCATCAGCGCAGTAAAAAACGTGCCGCAGACCAGAACCGCCAGCACCGCCTGAGACGAGGCTTTCCCCGCCCGTTTCGTATCCCCCGCCCCGCAGGCCTGAGACACGAAGGACAGAAAGCCCACGCCAATGGCGGCAACGGTGCTGCCGATCAGCCAGTTGACCGTGCTGGTAGCGCCCACCGCCGCAGTCGCCTGCGTACCGATCGCGCCGACCATAGCGGTGTCGATATACTGCACCGCCGTCTGCATCAGTTCTTCCAGCATAGTCGGCCACGCCAGCGTCAGAATGGTCGACACCATCCCCCACGGAAGAAAAGAACGCTTCGACTTTTCCATGATATCCTCACATCTTTTTTTCTGTATTATCCAACAAATATCCCCAAATGTCAACTCTGCACGACATTTCCCGCACGAAGCAAAAGCATAAAAATAGGAAGTCCGAAGACCTCCTATTACTCGTTATCGTGGCTCATCGCTTTCAGCATCTGGATAGCCGCAGCCTTCTGACTCGGCGTCAGGCAGACCCAGCAGTCAAACAGCTCTTTCATATCCGGGGTCAGCTCCACCATATCGGTGTCCGCGAAAAACTGGGACATGGTGATGCCGAATCCCTTGCAGATCGTCTCAAGGGTTGCAATGGAGGGAACAGTATTTCTTCTGAAAATATTTCCGATGGTGGACTGTGCCAGACCGCATTCCTTTGAAAGCTTATACTCCGTCCAACCACGTTCCCGCAATAACTGCTGAAGCCGCGCGTGCGTATCCATAGCATCACAACCTTTCTCACATCTATTTTACTTCTTAATTGAGACATAAAATACATACGAGTTGAAACGAAAGTAGGTATGTGTTACGATGTATTCAGGAACCAGTATTGGAGGAGTTAAAATGACAGAAAACGAAAAACGTATGCGCCGGGTTTGCTTTACCGGTCACCGTCCAGAAAAACTGACACGTTCCGAAAACACCATAAAAAGAGAGTTGGAAAAGCAAATCCGGCAAGCGATGGCCGATGGACTGAATGTATTTATTTCTGGCATGGCAAGGGGTGTTGACATTTGGGCTGCTCAAATCGTGCTGAAACTTCGTAATGAAGGTGCTGATGTCAAGCTGATATGCGCTTGCCCTTATAAGGGGTTTGAAAACGGATGGAGCCGAGAGTGGCAGCGGCAGTACAAAGAAATATTGGAATCAGCAGACCTCATTAAATACGTCTGTATAGACTATAGTCGGGCATGTTTTCAAATCAGAAATGAATGGATGGTCAACCACGCTATCAGAGTTATTGCGGTATTCAATGGTGAAAAAGGTGGGACTAAAAATACAATGGATTATGCGGCAAAAATCGGTGTGCCTGTTGTCTGCATTAAGGGATAGCATCACATACCTAATACAAACAGGCTCTGGGGCAATCCTAAAGCGGTTACCCCAGAGCCTGTCTTCATCAAAAAAGAAACCGGACACCAATCGCGGTACGCATCATACCGAAATTGCTGTCCGGTTTTGGTGGGCGAGGCGGGACTTGAACCCGCACGTCCGCAGTGAACACTAGAACCTGAATCTAGCGAGTCTACCAATTCCACCACTCGCCCATATCTGCCTGCCGTTTTCCCTCAGCGCTCGGATATCGTATCACAGCAGGCGAAATTTGTCAACAATTATTTGTCAATCCTTGTAATAGAGCATACAGTGGCAATAGCCCTTGAAATTCGGGTCTGCGATCTGCTCCCGGAATTCCTTACAGATGCACTTATTGTCCTCCGTCCGCTCCAGCCGACAGGGGCAGTAGCCTCCCGTGCGCTTCAGACCTTCCCGAATGGTTTTTACCAGTTCCTTGTCGTCATTGAGCCGAACCGCCATCATCCGACACTTCCTTTCAGGGAACATTATAAATCGGCAAAAACCGCTTGTCAACAGAATTCAAACACCCTTTGCAGATAGCTGCACGGAACAAATTTCCCGGAACGCGCCATGGCCAGAATCGTTTCCCTGTCCGCGTACATCTTGTCCACAGTCTCGCCCTCCTGCAAGCACCAAGTCAAAAAAATACAGCCCACTGCACACGCAATGAGCTGTATTGTGGCGGAGTGAGAGGGATTTGAACCCTCGCGCGCTTTTTAGACGCCTACTCCCTTAGCAGGGGAGCCCCTTCGGCCTCTTGGGTATCACTCCGAATAAAAAGAAAACTATTCACTTGATTGCCAAAGTATTCTAGCATATGGCAGAATGTTTGTCAAGCACTAATCTCGCCCCTGCGTCAAAGCTCTTGACAATTTTCCCTCTGGATGATATATTTTATGAAGTCTGGAGAGATGTCCGAGCGGTTTAAGGAGCCAGTCTTGAAAACTGGTGATGGGGCAACCCACCGTGGGTTCGAATCCCACTCTCTCCGCCACTTACTCCACCGCAATTCTATCGGAATTGCGGTGGTTTTTCTGCGTCAGCGCAAACCTGTCGGTCAGGCGTTGACAAACGCCCTCCGAACGATTACAATAGACAAAAATTACATTATGAGGTGATTTCTCATGGATTCCAAGCTGCGCCCCGAAACACTGTGCATTCAGGCCGGTTATACGCCCAAAAACGGCGAGCCCCGCCAGATCCCCATCGTCCAGAGTACCACATTCAAGTACGACACCTCCGAGGATATGGGAAAGCTCTTTGATCTGGAAGCCGAGGGCTATTTCTACTCCCGTCTGGCAAATCCCACCTGCGACGCCGTCGCCGCCAAGATCTGCGCGCTGGAGGGCGGCACCGCCGCCATGCTCACCGGCTCCGGACAGGCGGCCAATTTCATGGCAGTGTTCAACATCGCCGGATGCGGCGACCACATCGTTGCCAGCTCCGCCATCTACGGCGGCAGCTTCAACCTGTTCTCCGTTACCATGAAGAAAATGGGGCTGGAAACCACCTTTATCGACCCGGACTGCACCGAGGAAGAACTGAACGCCGCCTTCCGTCCCAACACCAAAGCCGTGTTCGGCGAGACAATCGCCAACCCCGCCCTGACGGTGCTGGACATTGAGAAATTTGCCAAGGCCGCCCACGCCCACGGCGTTCCCCTCATTGTGGACAACACCTTCGCCACCCCCATCAACTGCCAGCCCTTCCGGTGGGGCGCGGACATCGTCACCCACTCCACCACCAAGTACATGGACGGTCACGCCTCCGCTCTGGGCGGCGCCATCGTGGACAGCGGCAAGTTCGACTGGACGGCCTACCCGGACAAGTTCCCCGGCCTGTGTACCCCTGACGACAGCTACCACGGCGTCACCTACACCCAGCGCTTCGGTCTCGGCGGCGCGTTCATCACCAAGTGTACCGCCCAGCTGATGCGGGACTTTGGCTGCGTCCAGTCCCCCCCAGAGCGCGTTCCTGCTGAATCTGGGGCTGGAAAGCCTGCCCTTCCGCATGAAGCAGCACTGCGCCAACGCCCAGGCCGTGGCGGAATATCTGCAAGGTCACGAAAAGGTCAAGTGGGTAAAGTACGCCGGGTTGAAGGGCGACAAATATTACGATCTTGCCCATAAGTACATGCCGAACGGCACCTGCGGCGTCATTTCCTTCGGCCTCTACGGCGGCCGGAAAGCGGCCGAGACCTTCATGAAGCACCTGAAGCTGGGTGCCATCGAAACCCACGTGGCCGATTCCCACACCTGCTGCCTGCACCCCGCTTCCTCCACCCACCGTCAGATGACCGACGCGGAGCTGGACGCCGCCGGTGTCGGTGCTGACCTCATCCGCCTGAGCTGCGGTCTGGAAAACGCGCAGGATCTTATCGAGGACATCGCGCAGGCATTGGAGAACGTGTAATCAGGAGGAAAGCGTATGCCCATTCAGATTCCCAACGACCTGCCGGCAGCGGGCATTCTGCAGCAGGAAAACATTTTCGTTATGCGAAAGACCCGGGCAGAGACCCAGCACATCCGCCCTCTGGAAATCGTGCTGTTGAATCTCATGCCAACGAAAATCGTCACGGAGACCCAGCTGAGCCGTCTGCTCGGCAATACGCCCCTGCAGGTGCATCTGGAGCTGATGATGGTCTCCTCCCACCGCTCCAAAAATACCCCGCAGGAGCATCTGCTGAATTTCTATAAAACCTTCGACGAGCTGAAAGACCGAAAATTCGACGGCATGGTGATCACCGGCGCGCCGGTGGAGCAAATGCCCTTTGAAGAGGTGGACTACTGGCCGGAGCTGTGCCAGATCATGGAGTGGAGCAAGACCAACGTCCATTCCACCTTCCACATCTGCTGGGGCGCACAGGCGGGGCTTTACTACCACTACGGCATTCAGAAAAAAGCCCTCCCGGAAAAGCTGTTCGGCGTGTACCCCCATCACGCGGACTACAAGCGCGCCATTCTGCTCCGGGGCTTCGACGATGAATTCTGGATTCCTCACTCCCGGCACACCACTGTGGAGCGTGCCGACATCGAAGCCGTTCCGGGCCTGAAAATTCTGGCTTCCTCTCCGGATGCCGGGGTCTACGCCGCCATGAACAAGGAAGGCCGTCAGATTTTCGTCACCGGCCACGCCGAGTACGATGCGGACACGCTGGAAAAGGAATACCTCCGGGACAAAGCGCAGGGTCTGCCCATCCACGTCCCAGCGAACTACTATCCCAACGACGACGATACCCAGCGCCCCGTCGTCCGCTGGCGGGGACACGCCCATCTGCTGTTCAGCAACTGGCTGAACTACTTCGTCTACCAGACGACGCCATACGACATCATGGCCGTGGGCGTGGAATCCACCCGCGAATAAAAGATTACAATGCAGCCGCCGTCCCACACTTGAAATGGGACGGCGGCTGCTGTATAATTCTAGAAAAATTCTGAATTGCGAGGTAAACGCCATGCTCACCACAATTCTGTTTGATCTTGACGGCACACTGCTTCCCATGGATCAGGAGGTGTTCGTCAAGGACTACCTGAACCGTCTGGCAGCGAAGATGATTCCCTACGGCTACGACCCTCAGATGTTGGTTAAGGCCGTCTGGCGCGGCACCGGCGCTATGGTCGCCAATGACGGCAGGAAGAGCAACGAGGCCGTCTTCTGGGAAGCCTTCGCCGACATGTTCGGTCAGGACGCATTGGAAGACGTCCCCCTCTACGACGAATTCTACGAAACGGAATTTCAGGAATGCCGCCACAGCTGCGGCTTTCAGCCCGCCGCGGCGGAAACCATTCGCACCCTCCACGCCATGGGGTACCGCACCGTGCTCGCCACCAATCCCCTTTTCCCGCCCACGGCCACCCAGAGCCGGGTCCGGTGGGCCGGTCTGACACCCGAGGACTTCGAGTTCATCACTACATATGATAATTCCTCCTTCTGCAAGCCAAATCCGGACTACTACCGGGAAATTCTGGGTAAACTGGAATTGAACGCCGGAGAATGTCTCATGGTGGGCAACGACGTAAACGAGGACATGATCGCCCAAACCCTTGGTATGCAGGTATTCCTCCTCACCGACTGCCTCATCAATAAAGAAAACAGGGACATTTCTCAGTATCCATACGGCAGCTTCCCGGAGCTGATGGACTATATCCGGGGCTTATGATATGACGGTTTTTCTATTTCTTTTGTGTGCCATCGCGGCAATTTTGCTGATGGGAGGGTACTATACCTACCGCATCGCATTCTACTCCCCGAAAAAGGGGCGGGACAAAATCTCCACCTTCGCCAGCCACAAATATGACCCCTACCGCAAGGAGATCAACCGCCTGTTCTGCCAGCTCAGCGGCCGTCCCTACGAGGAGGTTTCCATCGTATCTTTCGACGGGCTTACCCTGTTCGGGCGTTATTACCATGTCAAAGACGGTGCGCCGCTGGACATCGGCTTCCACGGTTACCGCAGCAGCGCCCTGACGGACTTCGCCGGGGGCAGTGAGCTTAGCTTTTCCATGGGGCACAATCTCCTGCTCATCGACGAACGCGCCCACGGCAGAAGCGAAGGCCGCACCATCACCTTTGGCATTCAGGAGCGGTGGGACGTGGAAAGCTGGGCACGCTTCGCCGTGGAGCGATTCGGTGCAGATGTGCAGATTATCCTCTACGGCGTTTCCATGGGTGCGGCGACGGTGCTGATGGCAGCCGGGCTGGACTTGCCCGAAAACGTGAAAGGAATCATCGCCGACTGCCCCTATTCCTCCCCCGGAGACATCATCCGCAAGGTCGCAAGGGATATGCACATGCCCGACCGCTTGGCATGGCCGTTTGTGAAGATCGGCGGGCGGGTCTACGGTGGCTTTGACGTTGACGAAATGGACGCCGCCCGGGCAGTGAAACAGGCAACGGTGCCCATTCTCATCATCCACGGGGAAAGCGACAGCTTTGTCCCCTGCGAAATGAGCGACATCGTGGCAGAAAATCCTGCGCTGATAACACGATACACCTTCCCCGGTGCCGATCACGGGTTCAGCTATCTGGTGGACACCCCCCGCTACAAAAAAATCGTGACTGAGTTCGCGGAAAAGGCACTTGCGCCGAAAGCATAACTGCCGCCACCGCCGGAATGGGCGGGGTGCATCAGATAGTGAAAGGCACAGCGGGATAATCCGCTGTGCCTGTTCTAATGCCAGCGCCCCTTGCCTCTCTCTAGGGGAGAGGTGGCCGAGCAAAGCGAGGACAGATAGGGTAAACTAGGCGTAATACCCTCTCAGTCACCTTCGGTGACAGCTCTCCCAGAGGGAGAGCCAA
>OJNZ01001908.1_pt1 | contig 10342 bp, 10 predicted proteins | sample 1598001 | NCBI WGS metagenome assembly OJNZ01 (sample SAMN01915225, study PRJEB22387) | human gut metagenome | isolation source: stool | host: Homo sapiens | place: USA | reverse complement strand
GGTAACAGTTCTCAAGGAAAAGGGTATATTTGCAGGAGTAAACCTTTTTTCAAAACAAGATACGATGGATATAACCGATATGTTTAAAATTCCGCTTTTTAAGAATTTTACGCTTAAGATGCGGGAAGAGTTTTTGGATAAACTTGAATATACAGTAGAGGAGCATCCAAAAGGAAAAACCATAATTCATCAAGGAACGACTTGTAACGCCCTTCATGTCTTATTGAAGGGAAAATTGAACGTGGATGTTTTGGACGTATCGGGTAACATCGTGCGCGTGGAGACGATACAGGCTCCACGCACGTTCGCTACGCCTCATATCTTTTCCGAGAAAAACCAGTTCCCCGCTACTTTTACCGTCGATGAGGATGTGGTATTGCTTAAGGGTTCCAAGGAGTCTGTATTTACCTTAATGCATTCTATGCCGTTATTCCTGCATAATTTCCTTTGTGTCAGTACAAGCTGTAATAAATGTACGATGACTCGTTTGAAGGTGCTTTCGTTTCGTGGCATCCGGAACCGCTTTATTTATTACTTATTCGAACATCAGCAAAAGGATTCGAATGTCGTGGAACTAGAACATACCCAAGAGCAGTTAGCGGAGTATTTTGGTGTTACCCGCCCGGCTTTATCGAAGGAAATCGGGAGATTGGTGGATGAGGGATTTATCAGCATTACAAGGAGAAAGGTGACGATTTTAAATAAGACGGCGTTAACATGTATGCTTTAATGCTTTTGGGAAAAAGGTAAAAAGCGTACATTTGTGCCCAAATAAATAACTCCGGTGTATGGGCAAAGTTTTAATTATCGACGACGAGAAGCAGATTTTAGGTTTACTTTCACGCATTATCGGTTTGGAGGGATACGAGGTCTTACAGGCTGCTACTTGTAAGGCGGGGCTGAGGCAGATGGAGCAACATTCGCCAGAGGTGGTATTGTGCGATGTGTTCTTGCCGGATGGTAATGGTGTGGATTTGGTGTCGGACTTAAAGAAACTTCGCCCTCTATCCGAGATCATCCTACTTACCGCGCATGGTAATATTCCGGATGGCGTACAGGCAATCAAGAATGGAGCCTTCGATTATATCACGAAAGGGGATGATAATAATAAGATCATTCCTCTGGTAGCCAAAGCGATGGAGAGAGCTTCTGCCGCTTATCAACAGCAAAAGAAGGAAGCTACGTCCGTCGGGAGGCAATATTCGTTTGATACGATTGTCGGTAAATCACCCGCTATCCAAGCGGCGATAGCGTTGGCTCAGAAAGTCTCGGCTACGGAGGTTCCGGTTCTGTTGACTGGTGAGACCGGTACGGGAAAAGAGGTCTTTGCTCAATCCATCCATCAACATAGTTCCCGGAAAGGGAAGTCTTTTGTCGCTATCAATTGTTCCTCTTTTAGTCGGGATTTATTGGAAAGCGAGATGTTCGGTCATAAAGCGGGGGCTTTTACCGGTGCTTTGAAAGAGACAAAAGGCTTGTTTGAGGAAGCTTCCGGAGGTACGATCTTCTTGGATGAGATCGGGGAAATGGCTTTCGACTTGCAAGCGAAATTGCTCCGTATCCTTGAGACCGGGGAGTTTATCAAGATCGGCGATACGAAACCTACGAAAGTGGATGTACGCATTATTGCCGCTACCAATCGTGACTTAGAGAAAGAGATCGAGCTAGGACATTTCCGGGAAGATCTATTTTATCGGCTTTCCGTTTTCCAGATCCATCTTCCTGCGCTTCGTGAACGGGTCGAGGATATCCCTCTCCATATAAAAGCCTTTGTTTCCGCTTTTTCCTCCAAGATGGGAAAGAATATCCGAACAATTTCGCCCGAATATATAGATGCCCTGAAAAAACGAGCTTGGAAAGGTAACGTACGTGAGTTGCGTAATGCAATTGAGCGTAGCCTAATTATTGCCGATGGAGATACCTTAACCTTGGATGCCCTCCCTTTGAATATGCAAACCTCCTCTGCGGCGAGTACGGAATCTTATAGCGGTTTTGACCTGAGTGGCGTAGAGAAAATGCATATCCAAAAAGTGCTCAAATACACAAAAGGCAATAAAACCGAAACTTCCCGCCTTCTAGGTATAGGCCTCACTACTCTTTATCGGAAGATTGAGGAGTATGGGCTTTAGTCTCATATTCTGCATTTATGTATACCCGAAAGCATTTTGAAGATATGCAAGGAGAAACGGACATTGCTAAATATTTTATCTTTGCTGAACGTAAACTTAATAATAATCGCTTAAAATACATCACCTATGAGTCTGAAGATTAAAACAAAACTAAGATACGGAATCGGGCTGCTGTTTGCCATGATCGTTTTGCTGGGAGGTCTATCGGTAAAGAACATCTCCGATATGTCTGCCGACACAAGGAACATATTGGCCGATAATTATAATTCTTTGCTCTATTCACGCCGGATGCTGGATGCGCTGGAACGAATTGATAGCGATCCTTCGGCTCAAGCAGATTTCGAGAAAAACCTAGGGCTACAGAAAAAGAATATCACGGAGGTCGATGAGAATGTGGCCACCTCACATCTAGTCGCTCAATACGAGCAATTGGCGAAAGAGCGTAATGAGGAGAATATCCGTCGTGTACGTCTCGCCTTAAATCAAGTCATGAGTTTGAATATGGCTTCTATCTACAGGAAAAGCCAAGTGGCGGAGTCTACGTCTCAAAAGGCTTTATTTTGGATTTGGGGGATTGGCCTCTCTTGTATGGTGGTCGCTTTCGCTTTTTTAATACGTTTCCCCCGTTCGATAAATACCCCTATCCGTATGTTGATGGACGGTATCATGGAGATCGCTAACCATAATTACGAGAAACGCTTGGATCTCGCTAAATATGATGAATTCGAGGGGGTCGCGAAATCCTTTAACCGGATGGCGGAACGGCTTACGGAATACCGGAAAAGTACGTTGGCGGATATTATCCAAGGAAAGAAATATATAGAGGCTATCGTGAATAGTATCACGGAGCCAATCATAGGCTTGGATCGGGATCGTAAGATTCTTTTCGCCAATAACGAGGCTTTGACGATCTTGAATCTCAAGCGGGAAAACGTGATCGGAAAGTCTGCCTCGGAATTATCCTTACGGAACGATTTGCTTCGCAGGTTAGTTCGGGAACTGATCCAGCCGAGCGAGAAAAAAGAGCCGCTTAAAATTTACGCAGATAATAAGGAAAGTTATTTTCAAGTGCAATATATACCGATCCGTGTGTTGGAGAATGGCGAGGCGGAGGTGTATGTGGGCGACGTGATCTTATTGAAGAACATCACGGAGTTTAAGGAGTTGGATTCCGCTAAGACCACTTTTATCTCGACGATCTCCCATGAATTGAAAACTCCGATATCGGCGATCATGATGAGCCTGAAATTGTTGGAGGATGCCCGTGTGGGAGCCATGAACGACGAGCAAAAAGCACTGGCGGAAAGTATCAAGGAAAGTAGTAATCGATTACTGGAAATAACCAGTGAGCTATTGAAAATGACGCAGGTGGAGGCTGGCAAGCTACAATTGAATCCGAAAATAACCAAACCGATCGAATTGATCGAGTATGCGATAAAGGCGAACCAAGTGCAAGCTGATCGCTTCAATTGCCATATAGAGGTGGAATACCCGGAGAAGATTTCCAAGCTTTTCGTGGATAGCGAGAAAATCGCATGGGTCTTGACGAATCTATTGTCGAACGCAATTCATTATACCCCGGAGAATGGCCGTATCATAATCGGTGCCCGCCAGCAAGATCATAGCGTGGAGATCTATGTGCAAGATTTCGGTAAGGGTATTGATCCCCGATATCATCAAAGTATATTCGATCGCTATTTCCGTGTGCCGGGAACGAAGGTACAAGGGAGTGGCCTAGGGTTGGCTATCAGTAAAGACTTCGTGGAAGCTCATGGAGGAACACTTTCTGTTGATAGCGCAGTTGGAAAAGGAAGTACTTTTGTTATAAAATTCAATGTATAAGAGGGTAAAAAAAGAGGGTGTTAATTACCCTCTTTTATAATATCGCTTCCTCTGGAAGTGGATGTATCCGATCTTGCCGAACCTTTGTAATGTACATCACTACCTCCGTTTGCCGAAGCCTTGATATAATCGGTTACGTGCGTATAAATATCGGAGCCACCACTGGCGGAACATTCCAACTGGTTTAAGATAAGATCATAAGCCTTGATATCCGAGCCACCTGAGGCGGAATATTCGCCGTTCTCCGCTTTTCCCGTAAGCTTGAGATCGCTACCTCCGCTGGCACGGCCTCGTATTATTCGGGTAGTAAGATCGTTGATGATGATATCGCTACCGCTGGTCGCCTCAATTATGCAATTAGATACGTTGACCGGTTTCTCCATTTTCACGTCGCTACCCCTTGTCGCTATAATTTCCAGATCATCTCCGGATAAAGCGCTTCTCAGGACAAAATCCATACAACCGGACATCTGGATTTTTTCCAGCTTCTTGGAAGTGCCCTCTATTTTAAATCGGGTAGGGCTTAATTGTGTACCATTCTCTGTGGAGATTGAAAGTTCTTCGTTTTTTACTTGAACGTTTATATAAGGATATAAGTTCTCGTCGATCGTGATTCGTAAGGACGCTGATTCTCCTTGCGTATATCCGAAAACGTACGACGGATTTCCCCCACGGCTGAATAGGCTGAACCAACTGTCGCTATACCCCATGGCGGTTGAGCCGACTTTTATCGCTGAATAGTCTCTGACGGAGATTTCTTTCGTGATAATATCCCCATTCCCTTTTACTTTCTTCGCCTCGATAGGCATCACGCAAAAAGCGATCAACGCAAATAAGGCCATCATTCTTGTTCTCATATGAAGTGTAATTAATTTATACTCTTTTCTTATAAGACGAATGGAGTTGAAAAAACGTTACATCTAAAATGAAAAAAAAAAAGCTATCATTGACTTTTTTTGTGATAGCTTCTTTTTCTTGCCCTAATAACAGGGAGGTCGATTAATTACTTTTAGGTTTTTCAACCATATGTTCTACTCTGTCTTTGACGTATTCGACTTGATTTTTACCCGTGTCTACCACGTCCTTTACTTTTTTCTTCGCCTTATCTGTAAGACCGTGGAGTTCGTTCTCCAGACATTCGAACTGTCCTTGATCTTCCATCCTGCGAAGTACGTAACCAACAACTACACCTACGGCTAAACCGAATAATACATTTTTCATAACTACTACTTTTTATGAGTTAAAACATTATTTTTTGTAGTTATGAAACAGCAAGTCAACCAATAAGGTTGGTGTTTATTTGTTATTTTTCAGTAAATCCCTAATCTCGGTAAGTAATTGGATATCCGCAGGGGGAGCGGCCGGAGCTTTCGGGGCCTCTTCCTTCTTCTTGCTTAAAGCATTAACACCTTTGACAAGTAAAAAGACGGCGAAAGCTATGATTATGAAATCCAGTGTCACTTGTATGAAATTTCCGTAGTTAATGGAGACCGCCGGAGAGATCACCTTGTCTCCCTCCATTACAGCATGCTTCAAGGTGATTTTTAAATCCGTGAAATTGACGCCACCTACAAGTAAACCTACCGCCGGCATGATCAGATCCGCTACGATAGAAGATACGATCTTTCCAAAGGCACCACCGATAATGATACCTACCGCCATGTCCACTACGTTACCTCGCATGGCGAACTGCTTAAACTCTTGTAATATTTTTTTCATAAAACAACGCTTTTTATATTATAACAACAAAATTAGCCATAAGTTGAATATTTTCAATGCTTATAGCGAAATTTGAAGAAATTATTTTTGATTTTCATGTTTTTGTTTGACCCATTTGAGCATTGATGTGTTATATCCTCTTTCTTTGGCCTTAGTCAATAAAAAGAGAATAGCCTCTTCTGGGAGTGTAGGCGTACGACTAAGTAGCCATAAATAGTCTGAGGTATTACTGCCTACGAGAGCGTATGAGTAATTATCCTCGTCAATTTCCATAATGTTGTACTCGGCGTAGAACCGCATAAAGAAACACACTTTTAATTTACTAGGACACGTAGGATCTGTTATTTTGGCTATACCTTTCGCTCGTTTGAAGGAACCGGAAAAATTACCCCAATATCCGCTGTTAACAACTTCTATATCTCCATTCGGGAGAAATGAGTATTCCACGGTAGCCCCTACGAGATTATGCTCAAAGCGATGATCAAAGCGTGCTATTTCAAACCATTTCCCCATATAGCGGTGTAAATCCAAAGTCTGGACGGTTTCTTTGTTTATAATGTGTTGAGTGCAAGATAAATTACACTGCATTATAAGACAGATGAGGCCTATTAGTTTAAATCGCATAGGTTTTTATTTTTATCTCATAATAAACATAGAGAGCCTCTAAAAAGTTTGAAAACGTTCATATTTTAGGATTTTTATTTTTTCGACAATCTGTGCTTTAACTTTTAATTTGAAATTTCTATCCTGTCTGAAGTGAGAAATTCGTAGTTGTGGCATTTCCGGACGATAGATTTAGATCCACGTTTTTATATGTTTTTTTGTATTGAAAATTTCATAGTTATGATTTGGAAAAGTCATAACTATGAAATAAAAAGTCATAACTATGAAATAAATGACTCTTTACAGTGAAAAAAATATATGAAGATGTTTTAATTGTAAATGCTTGTTTGAGAGTTAGTAATCGTCAAGATGTCTAACTTTGCGTGTTTGTTTTCAGTTGGAATTTAAAATAGAGAGATATGGATGAGAAAGATTTGGTGGAAGGGATGCGAGAGTATATAAGTCTGTTACAAAAGGAAGGACGGTATTCCTCGGCGAAAAGTTATCAGGATGCGATGAACTCTTTTATACGGTATAGCGGGACGGATCGTATCCCATATACATATATAAATAAGGATACTCTTCGCCGGTACGAGGCTTATTTGTTGGAGAAAGGCTGCATGCGTAATACGGTCTCCACGTATATCCGCCGTTTGCGTTGTATCTATAACAAGGCGGTGGAGAATGGCGAGGCGGCGTTTATCCCTTCATTATTCAAGGGGGTTTTTACGGGTGTGGAAAGCCAGCGCAAGAAATCCTTGCCTCTGGGTGATTTGAATCGCCTGATGACTGTCCCTGTAAAAGGAGAGAAGTTGAGGAAGACACAGCTGGCCCTTTGTTTGATGTTTCAATATGGGGGAATGTCGTTCGTTGATTTCGCCCATTTGAATAGAGGTAATATCAAGAACGGCATATTGGATTACAATCGCCAGAAGACCGGGACCTCTATGCGGTTGGAGGTCTTGGATACGGCGGAGGCTATGTATAAGGAGCTGGCAGGTGAGAGGGGTGGAGGCTCCGGCTATTTATTTCCCTTTTTAAGTGGGACGAAGAACGGCCATGAGGAATATCTCGAATACAATGCGGCCTTGTCCCGGTTTAACCGGAACTTGAAGACGTTGAAAGAGGTTGCCGGAATAGTCTCGGATGTGACTTCTTACACGATCCGTCATTCTTTTGCCATGGCATTGAAGGAACAAAATGTCCCCATAGAGATGATCAGCGAGTTATTAGGCCATAAATCCATCAAGACAACCCAGATTTATCTGAGAAGTTTCTCGTTGGAGAAAATGACGGTGGTAAACAAGTCTTGCTTTGAGAATGTATATAATTATATGCCAGAGGTGGGTTGAGGCTACTTGGGGAGTAGCGTTCATTTCACGGTGCAAATGTAGCAAAAAATAGCAAATAACAAGCAATCATTAGTTTTAGTTTGTGCTCCGGCCTTGATTCTCCTTAAATCTTCGTTCTTATTCCTAGTGTATAGACATGGCAATAGAGACGAAATGATCTCGTATTTCCTACATCATCACGTCCCTTCTAAAAAATCGAACATACATTCCTGTAGAGACGTGGCGTACCCCGTCTCATCCCCTCCAAATGGTAACTTAAAGATACTATCAGACAGTGGGAGACGGGGCACGCCCCGTCTCTACAACCGGGTGATAACCGTTCTCGCACCTTTTAGGCTACTCCCCAAGTAGCCTAAGATTTCAAGAGATGGTAATTTTCAGTAATGCCATATTTAAAAATATAAAGCGCTGTTTATCAAGATGATGTAAAAGATTCTTGGTAGGGCTCTGAATTGCCGTGGGGTCTGTTTTCGGGCCACGGGATAACCACTAGAAAAGATAATCATAGAGATGGATATATTGACAGGCAAGTGCTCGGATAGGTTCATGGCGCATGTTCTGAAGCGACGTGACCAGGAGGCCGTCCGCTGGTACGTGCTCACGCTCCCTACCGCCGGTGGCGGGCGTGACAGGATCAGCCCCTCGAAGGGGCTGGACGCTGAGCTTTCCCGCCGTGAGCGTCGTGGGGAGGCCTTGTTCGAGTATTTCTCCCCCTCGTATGTCGAGGCGAGGAAGGTGGGCGGCAAGATGGTCAACACGAAACGGCCCCTGCTGTACAACTACGTGTTCGTCCACGCCTCGGAGGACGAGATCTTCCGCCTGAAGCGTACGCTTCCCCTGTATAATTTCCTCCCCCGGGTTTCCTCCGGCGGGCGGTCTTATTTCCCGTACCTCTCGGATCGTGAGATGGATACCTTGCGTTGGGTCGCGGCTTCTTACTCCAACGAGCTTCCGGTGTACGTGCCAGATAGCGGCCGCTTGTTGAAAGGCGACCGTGTGCGTATCACCTCCGGCCCTTTTACCGACATGGAGGCGGAGGTGGTGGTGCAGCCGGGCGGTGGGCATAAGGACGTGATGGTGCGTATCCTCGACTGTCTGTGGGTCCCCTTGTTCGAGGTGAGAGCGGGGGAGTATGAGTTGATCGAGCTGAACACGGGGGGCAAGCACGTGTATACCCATTTGGACAACGACCGTCTGTCGGAGGGCTTGCACGATGCCTTGGGCCGTTACCATGCCTCCGGCGTGGTAGTGGATGAGGATGCCTGTCTGGCCCGTGAGGTCCTGCGTGGCTACGCCTCTCTCCGTGGTGAGACCGACGTGATCCGTTGCAAGCTTTACTCTTTGCTCCTTCCTGCCTATCTGCTTTTGGGCGAGTCGGATGAGTTCGATCGTTTGCGCTCCACGATGCGCAGCATGCTCCCGGTGATAAAAGCGGGGCAATCCCGTGCCTTGTTGCTGGTCACGCTGTACGGCTGTACGGACAGCAGCCTCTACCAGCGCATGGCGCACGAGCTGGTTGGCCCTTGGATGGAGGAGGCCTCGCCCAAGAGGAGCAAGTCCGTGTTGATACGTCGTTTACGGGATTACGACCGCTGGTTCGGGCACGGGAACGGCGATGAATAAAAGATATGAGAGAAGAGAGAGAGACATGCGGCGTCCCTTCGGGCATCCGGCTGATGAACCTGTTGCGTGAGCGTTTGACAGAGATCATGGATCGTGAGCGTGCGAACCTGAACTCAATACACCTGTATTGTACGGGATCTTACTGGGTGTCGTTCGAGCGTTCTGCCTATCAGTTGCGTCGTGTGTTTCCGGATAGCGAGACTACGCCGCTGCGCCTGTTCGCTTATCCGTTCCCGATCGTGATGGTGTCCGTTACGGATCGCTCACTCCGTTTGTACGCCCGTAAACATATCTTGCGGTGGGACGAGACGGATTACGTGGTACTAACTGCTCCCGAATCCTCTTCGACCGACTACCGAAGATGGCATGCCGGTGAGGTGGAGGGCTTGCCCCAGCTGACATGAACCAAAAATTTTATTCATGATGAACCTTTTTTCTAAACTCTCAACGTGGTATTTCTCAAGGAAAGCGTTGCCGTATTGGAGCATTATCCTGTTGGATTGCTTGGTGATCCTGTTTTCAGGCTTGCTGGTATATGCCTTGAATAACGGGATCTTCGCCACGATGGGCATCTTTTGGCACCTGTCGCTCACGTGGGGTGTTTGCCTAGTGCCTTATCTGGTGGGCTTTAGGCTGTTCCGTACGTATTCGGGCATCATTCGTTACTCTTCCTTCGTGGATTTGCAACGGGTGGGCTTCGCCGTGCTGTTCGGTGTGGTTTGCGTGGTGACCTTCCAAGAGTTTACGGATTTTTCGCCTTACTTGGTGTATATCCGTAAACGAGACCTTGTGCTATCCTCCCTGCTGGCGATGAGCTTGATGTGGGCGATGCGTGTGTTCGTGAAGTATTTCTACGTGACGACCTTTCGCCAGTCGAAGGCTGAGCGTGCCTTTATCTTCGGCGTGAAGCAGGGCGGTATCAGTTTGGCGAAGAGCATCCAGAACCAAGATCCCGCACAGTACGTGCTGGCAGGCTTCGTCTCGGAGGCCGGGAACATGCAGAATCGTATATTGATGGGAGTGCGTGTGTACCCTTTCGATGAGGAGCTGATCGATGCGATGCGCCGGGAGCGG
>OJNZ01001899.1_pt1 | contig 10401 bp, 9 predicted proteins | sample 1598001 | NCBI WGS metagenome assembly OJNZ01 (sample SAMN01915225, study PRJEB22387) | human gut metagenome | isolation source: stool | host: Homo sapiens | place: USA | reverse complement strand
CCCACAGCATCCAGCCGAGGTCGCGCGTGCCTTTGAGCTCATCGGGGCACGGCGGCAATTCCGTGCAGCGCCGGAACTGCGCGGGAAATTCCCGCGTGCCGAAATACGGCATGCTGTAACACTGCCCCTTTTCCAGCCGTCGCTTGATCATGCCCTGAAACTTGCCGGGATTGTCGCCGGGCGCAGCGGCGTCCGTCGTGTCGAAGTGCGCGTGGATGACATAGTGTACATCCCGCAGCACCATAGCCGCGCGCTGCTGAATGCTCTCCGACGCGGCGAGGTACAGTTCCCCCTGCCCTTTTTCCATCACAGTCTTCGCCCTGCGGGCGCTGATGACATCCTTGACCTCGTTGCGGCGGATGTTGGTGAAGCGGATGGGGGCGCACACATGGATGCGGTCGATTACCCAACGGAGCCCTGGGTGCCAGTAGATGCTTTCCAGCAGCGCGCGCGCCTTTGCCTCGCGTTCGGCCTTCGGTACGCCCTTGTTGCGCAGGCTCTCGCAGATGCCGTCGCCCAGTGTGCGGCGCGGATCGAAGGAGTCGGCCGGTGACTGAAAGACCATCTGGATCTTCGCGTAGACCGGGATCAGATCCCTCCCCCTGAGCCGGGTGATATCTTGCCCGTCGATGAAGATCTGCCCGCCGGTGGCGTCGATCTGACGGGTGATGAGTCTGGCGAGCGTGGACTTGCCGGAGCCGGATTCGCCCACGATGCCGAGAATCTCATCGGGCTGTACCTCAAAGCTCACATGCTCGACGGCGAAAAATGCATCCCTGCCGGCGCGGGAAAAGGCTTTGGAGAGGTCTGCGACCTTCAGGATCGGTTCCATTTATGCCTTCTCCCTCCTCAGTCTCGGGACTGCGCTCAGCAGCTTTACCGTGTAGTCATTCTGCGGGTTTTCCAGCACGTCCTTCGCCGCTGCGTATTCCATCACGCGGCCGTTGGAGAGCACGACGATGCTGTCGGCCATCGCGGAGACGACGCCGATGTCGTGCGTTACGATGATGATCGCGGTGCCGAAGGCCTCGCGGACATGCAGCATTTCCTCCACGACCTGCCGCTGTACGGCCATGTCGAGCGCGGAGGTGGGCTCGTCCGCCAGGAGAACGGCCGGATTCATCAGCATGGCGATCGCAATGCCCGCGCGCTGATTCATGCCGCCGGAGAGCTCGAAGGGATAGCTGTCCCAGATCCGCTCACCGTCCTGAAAGTGCAGCTTTTCAAAGAGCTCCAGCGCGGCGCGCTTTGCCTCGGCCACATCCACCTTGCGGTGCGCCGCCATGCTCTCGATGATCTGCTCGCCGATCGTGCGGGTCGGGCTCAGGGACGCGCCGCAGTCCTGAAAGATCATGCCGATCTTCTCGCCGCAGATCCTGCGCATCTCCTTGGGCGGCATGTCCGGAAGGCTTTTTCCTTCAAACCAGATGTCGCCTCTTGTGACCATGCCGCTGCTGCCCAGAAGCCCCATCGCGGCCTTGAGCAGCGTGGATTTTCCGGAGCCGGACTCACCCACCAGACCGAGGATCTCGCCGGGGTGGAGCTGAAAGCTCACGTCATGGACGACGGCCTCCCCGTTGAAGGAGACCTCTACATGCTGATAGTCCAATAATACTGCCATAAAAAACGACCTCATTTGGATGTTGTCTGAAAAACGGGCATCGGCTCAAAACGGAAACCTTCCGCGCTGAGCCCATGTCCGTCCGGGGAACGTAGGGGCGGATGCTTCCGCCCCTATCGGCTTGCCGAAGAACCTCGTAGCCTTTGCGCCCGCAGGCGCAAAGAAAGTCCAATCATTTTCTTCGGCGACATGTGCGTCGAAGAAAATACTTCTCGGCCTGCAAACGTGCGCGCCGTCCGCCTCCGGCGGACAGCGCGTGCGCTGCAGTCAGGCCGCAACCCCCTTTGTCAAAAAGTATTACTTTTTGACAGACACAAGACCGCCCCGGCCGTGTTTGGCCGGGGCGGTTACAGAGATTTTCGGTCGTGGGCTGCTTATGCGCGCTTCCACTTGACGCCCTGCGGGGTGTCCTCGAGCACGATGCCGGCTGCCTTGAGCTCGTCGCGGATGCGGTCAGCCTCGGCCCAGTTCTTGGCCTTGCGGGCGGCCTGACGCGCGGCGATCTTCTCCTCGATGGCCTTTGCCTCGGGGTCCTCGCTGCTGTCGGAGCCGAACGGGATGCCCAGCACGTCGCACAGCTCGAGGAAGCGGTCAAGGCACGCCTGCGCCAGCGCCTTGCTCGGGTCGGTGGCGGGGGAGACGGCGGTGTTGATCTCGCGCACCATCTCGAAGATGACGGAGATCGCGTCGGCGGTGTTGAAGTCGTCGTCCATGACGGCGTCGAACTTCTCGCGGTACTGGTCCAGCCCCTGTACGAAGGCGGCGTCCGCCTCGCTCATCGCACCGTCGCGGCCGTTGGCGATGAAGAACTCGAGGTTGCTCTTGGCGGTGCGCAGGCGCTCGAGCGCGGCCTTGGCCTGCATGAGGATCTCGCCGGAGTAGTTGAGCGGGCTGCGGTAGTGGCTCATGAGCATGAACATGCGGATGCAGTCATAACCGTAGACGGCGGCGGCCTCGCGCACGGTGAAGAAGTTGCCGAGCGACTTGCTCATCTTCTTGTTGTCGATGTTGATAAAGCCGTTGTGCAGCCAGTAGTTGACGAATTTGCAGCCGTTGGCGGCCTCGGACTGCGCGATCTCGTTCTCGTGGTGCGGGAAGGCGAGGTCGCTGCCGCCGCAGTGGATGTCGATCGTCTTGCCTAGGTAGCGGTTGGACATGGCCGAGCACTCGATGTGCCAGCCGGGGCGGCCCTTGCCCCACGGCGAGTCCCAGGACGGCTCGCCGGGCTTGGCGGCCTTCCAGAGCGCGAAGTCGAGCGGGTTCTCCTTGATGTCGTTGACATCGATGCGCGCGCCGGACTGCAGATCCTCGATCGGCTGGTGGCTGAGCTTGCCGTAGTCCTTGAATTTCAGCGTGCGGTAGTACACGTCGCCGTTGACCTCGTAGGCGTAGCCCTTGTCGATGAGCGTCGTGATGAGGTCGATGATCTGCTGGATGTTCTCAGTGGCCTTCGGGTGCACGGTCGCCTCGCGGACGCCGAGCGCATGCGCGTCGGTAAAGTACTCGGCGATGTATTTTTTGGCGACCTCTTCGCTGGAGATGCCCTCCTCGTTGGCACGCTTGATAATCTTGTCGTCCACGTCGGTGAAGTTCTGCACGAACGTCACCTCGTAGCCGCGGTACTCCAGATAGCGGCGCAGCACGTCGAACATGATGATCGGGCGCGCGTTGCCGACGTGGATGTAGTTATACACCGTCGGGCCGCAGGCGTACATACGCACTTTGCCCGGCTCGATCGGCACGAACTCTTCCTTCTGCATGGACATGGTGTTGTACAGTTTCATATTCAGGCTCCTTTGAGACGTATTTGCAATAAAAAAGCGCCCCCATGCCGTCCGGCATGAGAGGCGAAGTCCTTCGCGGTTCCACTCTCGTTTCTCGCTCGCCGCACCGTAACGCGGTGCCTTCGGGCGGGCATTTCCTCCCGCCGCGCTCCCGGACGCACGTTCCGCCCCGCCGGCCAGCACCCTCGCAGCGTCCGGGCGCCTCTCTGAGACCGGGTCTCGGGCGTACTCTTTCCATTCATCGCACTGCTTATCTTAGCATATGCCCCCGGCAATGTCAAGGTTGCGCGCCGCGCGCCGGTGTGGTATGCTGGAAAAAACAGCGGCCGGCGCATCCTGCGCGGCTGCATAGGAGGATCGCATATGAAAAAATATCTTTCGCTCCTGCTCGCGTGCGTGCTGGCGCTGGCACTGCTGTGCGCCTGCGGCAAAAAGGACGCGGCGGAGCAGACCCCCGCGCCGGAGACACCGCCGACGCAGACGGCCGCCACCGGCGGCGTGGACACGTCCTGCAAGCTCTATTTTCCGAACGACGCGGCTGACGACCTGAGTGCCGACACGGCGCAGATCCCGGACACGGAGCCGGCCGTCACGGTGGCGTATGCGCAGGCGATCGCCGCGCAGCTCATTGCGCATGACGCCCTGCCGAAGGACAGTGAGGTGCTCGCCATCTCGAAAGACGGCGACGCGCTCAGTCTCGACATGAATGAGGCCTTCCTTGCCGGCCTGCGCGCGAGCGGCTCGACGGGCGAGTTCCTGTATATGGGCAGCCTTGTCAACACCTTCCTCGATAACTTCAACTGCGAGACCGTGCGCGTCACGGTCGAGGGCAAAACGTTCTCCACGGCACACGCGGACTACGATAAGCCGCTGCAGGCGTTCACGTTCTGAGGGAAAAACCAAAAAGCCGGCGGGCATCAGCCCGCCGGCTTTTTGGCATTTTATGCGGCCTTGCGGAACACGTCGCGGTTTTTCACGAAGTATTCCACGCCGGAGTACACCGTCGTCACGACGATGACGACCCAGCACACGGTGTTGAGCCAGGAGATGTCCCACAGCAGCATCAGGCAGATGGCCACCATGGTCGAGGCGGTCTTGATCTTGCCGGACCAGGCAGCGGCGATGACGCGGCCGTTATCCACGGCGATCAGCCGCAGGCCGGTCACGGCAAACTCGCGCGCGACCACGAGCAGCAGCGCCCATGCGGGCATCCGGTGCTGCTCGACGAACAGCAGCATGGCCGCCACGACCAGCAGCTTATCGGCCAGCGGATCCATGAACTTGCCGAAATCCGACACCTGATTGTAGTGCCGCGCGATGTAGCCGTCGGCGAAGTCGCTCAGGCTCGCAAGCACGAACACGCCGAACGCCCAGTAGGTATGCCCGGGGAAGCGCAGGTACATCAGCACCAGAAATACGGGAATCAGGATCACGCGGAAGATGGTAATTTTGTTTGCAGTCGTCATGTCAGCACCTCATTCGTGGATTTGTTCGCCGGCAAGATCGCCGTCGTCGCAGCCGGTGATGTGCACCGTGACCATGTCGCCGGGCTGGGCTGCGCCGGTGAAGTAGACCGTACCGTCGATCTCCGGCGAGTCGGCATACGTCCGGCCGGAGCACATGCCGCTCCTGGCCCGGTGCTCACACAAAACGGTCATGTCCCGCCCGATGCAGGCAGCGTTGTAGTCGTCCATGATGCCGGCCTGCAGCTCGAGAATGAGATCGGCGCGGCGCTGGGCCTCGTCCGGCTCGCAGCGGTCGGTCATCACGGCGGCGGGCGTCCCCTCCTCGGGGGAGAACGGGAACACGCCCACGCGCTCGAGCCGCACCTCGCGCAGCCACGTGCACAGCTCCTCAAACTCGGCCTCGCCCTCGCCGGGCAGGCCCGTGATGAGGCTCGTGCGCAGCACAAGACCCGGAATGCGCGCACGCAGCTTCTGCAGCAGCGCGCGGATTTCGTCGCCGGTGCAGTGGCGGTTCATGCGGCGGAGAATGTCGTTGTCGATGTGCTGGATGGGGATGTCGAGATACTTGACGATCTTGTCCTCGTTTGCGATGAGGTCGATGAGCTCGTCGTCGATGATCTCGGGGTAGAGGTAGTGCAGGCGGATCCAGCGGATGCCGTCGATCTTCGCCAGTTCCCGCAGCAGCAGTGCGAGGCTCGGCTTTCCGTAGAGGTCCATGCCCCAGCGGGTGATGTCCTGCGCGATGACGATCAGCTCTTTCACGCCGAGGTCAGCGAGGCCTTTCGCCTCCTGCACGATGGCGTCGAGCGTGCGGCTGCGGTAGCGGCCGCGGATGGCGGGGATGGCGCAGAACGCGCACCAGTTGTCGCACCCTTCGGCGATGCGCAGGTATGCCCAGCCCGGCCCGGTCGTGACCACGCGGCCGATCTCCTCGATCGGGCCGCTCTTGTCGCCGAAGTACAGCGGACGTCCGTCGTGCATCACGTCCTCAACGGCCGCACAGATCTGGCCGAAGCTGCCGGTGCCGAGCATGCCGTCCACTTCCGGCAGGCTCTCGAGAATGTCCTTTTCGTACCGCTGCGACAGGCAGCCGGTCACGAGGATCTTTTTCAGTCTGCCGGCCTTTTTCACCTCGGCGAGCTGCAGGATCTGGTCGATAGCCTCGCTCTTGGCACTGTCGATAAAGCCGCAGGTGTTGACGATGGCGACGTCGCACCCGTCCACCTCGCCGACCACCTCGTGGCCGGCCTGATTGAGCAGATAGAGCATCTGCTCGCTGTTGACCTGATTTTTCGCACAGCCGAGCGAGATCAGGCAGATTCGATATGGCATGGGTCAATACTCCTCAAAATTATCCTGATAGCGCGCGATGGCCGCGCGGATCTCGTCGCGCCCGAAGCCGCGGCGGTAGAGATAGTCCGACGCGCGGCGCAGCTCGTCGCGGTCGGGTGTGTCGCTGCGCAGGCGGCGGCGCAGCAGCGTGTCGATCTGATCGTCCTGCTCCGGAAGCTCCTGCAGCGCGTCGTCCCACAGCTCGCGCGGGATGCCGCGGCGGTAGAGCTCGCTGCGGATGCGCCCGGCGCCGTAGCCCTTGGCGGCATAGTGCCGCACGCACATGGCGGCGTACTGCGCGTCGTCGAGCAGGTGCATCTGCTCGAGCCATGCGGCGGCGTCCTCGGCGTTGTCCGGGGTCTCGCCCTTTTCCTTGAGCCGGTCGGTCAGCTCCTTGACCGACATGGCGCGCGCGCCGATGATGCGCAGCGCCCGCTGCCGGCAGCGCGAGCGCTCGGAGGCCGCGCGCAGCGCGTCCAGCTCCGGGCTCGTCAGCTCTTTTCCGCTGCGCAGGTGAAAATCCGTCACGACGGCGAGCGTCGTGCGCACCTCCTCGCCGGTGTCAAACCGCGCCAGAAAGCGCTCCGGCGCGGTCTGTTTGAGCTCAATGAGCCGGGCCATCAGCCCTGAAAGTCATCGGCTGCCACCTCGACGGCGCGGCCGGAGGCAATGGCGGCCTTGCGCGCCTGCGGGCTCATGAGCTTGTGGGCGTTGGCGCGGATCTCGGCCTCGATCTTGTCCGAGACGTCGGGGTGCTCGCGCAGATATTCCTTCATGCTGTCGCGGCCCTGCACGCGCACATCGCCGTAGGTGTACCACGCGCCGGCCTTGTCGATCAGGTCGAGCTTGACGCCGAGGTCCACGATCTCGCCGATCTTGGAGATGCCTTCGCCGTAGATAATGTCGAACTCCGCCTCCTTGAACGGGGGCGCGACCTTGTTCTTGACGATCTTGGCGCGCGTGCGGTTGCCGATCATCTCGCCGCCGACCTTCAGCGTCTCGATGCGGCGCACGTCAATGCGCACGCTGGAGAAGTACTTCAGCGCGCGGCCGCCGGGCGTCGTCTCGGGGTTGCCGTACATGACGCCGATCTTCTCGCGCAGCTGGTTGATGAACACGACGATGCAGTTCGTGCGGCTGACCGTGCCGGCCAGCTTGCGCAGGGCCTGGCTCATCAGGCGCGCGATCACGCCGACGGACGATTCGCCCATCTCCCCCTCGAGCTCGCTGCGCGGCAGCAGCGCCGCCACGGAGTCGACGACCACGACGTCGAGCGCGCCGGAGCGCACGAGCTGCTCCGTGATCTCGAGCGCCTGCTCGCCGGTGTCCGGCTGGGAGATGAGCAGGCTGTCGATGTCCACGCCGAGGGCGCGGGCGTAAGCGGGCTCGAGCGCGTGCTCCACGTCGATGAACGCGACCTCGCCGCCGGTCTTCTGGGCGCTTGCGAGGATGTGCAGCGCGAGCGTCGTCTTACCGGACGACTCGGGCCCATAGATCTCGACGATGCGGCCGCGGGGCACGCCGCCGATGCCGAGCGCGAGGTCGAGCGACAGGGAGCCGGTGGAGATGGCCTCCACGTTCACGGGAATGTCGTCGCCGAGGCGCATGATGGCGCCCTTGCCGAAGTTCTTCTCGATCTGGGCGAGCGCGGTCTCGAGCGCTTTTTTCTTGTCCTCCGGCTTGACGGGGCCGGTGGACACGGGTGCGGATTTTTTCTTTTCAGCCATAGTGATTCACCTCTAAGTATCAGATGCGGCCGACGACGACGCGCCGGATGCCGGCGGTGTCCTCTAGGGCGGTCACATCGGTGTATTTTTCTTCTGTCATCAGCGCCATGACGGTGTCCGCCTGATCCTCGCCGACCTCGAACATGAGCCAGCCGCCGGGGCGGAGGATCTGTGTCCAGTGGCGCACGATCGCGCGGTAGAACATCAGCCCATCCTCGCCGCCGTCGAGCGCGCCGAGCGGCTCGTAGTCGCGCACGGAGCTGTCGAGTGTGAGGATGTCCATGCTCGCCACATACGGCGGGTTCGACACGATGAGGTCGAACGTGCCGATGCCCATGGGGGGCTTTTCGAGCGCGTCGGCCTTGAGGCAGATGGTGCGGTTCTGGTGGTTGCGGCGCAGGTTTTCCTTGCTCACGGTGAGGGCCTCGTCGCTGATGTCCACCATGACGACGCGCGCGGCCGGCAGCTCATGCGCCAGCGCGCAGCCGATGCAGCCGCTGCCGGAGCAGAGGTCGAGAATGCGGGCGTTCATCTTCCGGCCGACGAGCACGCGCAGCGCCGCGTCCACGAGTACCTCGGTGTCCATGCGCGGGATGAGCACGTCGGGCGTGACCACGATCGGCAGCCCATGAAACTCCCACTCGCCGATGAGATAGGCCAGCGGCTCGCCGGCGATGCGGCGCTGCAGCAGGGCCTCGATCTTCTGTTCATTTTCGTCGGAGGTGTACAGGCGCAGGTCGCGCACGAATTCCTCCTTCGTCTTGCCGACGGCATAGGCCACCAGCAGCCGCGCCTCGAGCGCGTAAGCCTCCACGCCGGCGTTTTTCAGCGCCGTGCGCGTGGCCAGATACAGGTCGTTATAGGTCTTTGGCATCTCTCTATCTTCCAGTCCTTTGCTGACGGATTACCAGGCGTCGCTGCCCTTCTGCTCTGGGATGACGAGCTCGAGCGCACGGATGGCGCACTCGATCATGCTGTCGTCCGGCTCGTTGGTGGTCAGGCGCTGCAGCCACTTGCCCGGCGCGGACAGAATGCGCGAGCAGAGGTTGTCGTGCCGGCCGACCCAGCGGTTGATTTCATAACTGATGGACACGACGACCGGCAGCAGCAGCAGCCGCAGGCCGATGCGCACCCACGGATTGTCCCACAGGCCGACGCGCAGGCTCACGAGCGAGAACACGAGAATGCTGATGATGACGACGACGAACAGAAAGCTCGTGCCGCAGCGGGGGTGGAAGCGCGACTGTGGCCGCACGTTCTCGACCGTCAGCGGCAGGCCCTTTTCGTAGCAGAAGATGGTCTTGTGCTCCGCGCCGTGGTAGGCGAACATGCGCTCGACGTCCTTCATGTGCGCCACGCCCCACAGATACAGCAGGAAAATGATGATGCGCAGCAGGCCCTCAAAGAGGTTGCGCACAACGGGGCTGTGGATAAAGCCCTTGGTCAGGCCGGCGAGCAGCGTCGGGATCAGGATGAACAGCACGATCGACAGCGCGATGCCGAGCACCACGGCCGTACCGATGATGATGTCCTTGGCCTTCTCCTCGCCGAAATGCTTTTCGATCCAGAGGTCGATCTTGCCGGGCTCCTCCTGCTCGTCCTCGGGCAGCAGGTCGGCCGAATAGGTCAGCGCCTTCATGCCCTTGACCATCGAGTCGAGAAACACGATGACGCCGCGGATGAACGGCCAGCCGAGGATCGGGTGCTTTTCGCGGACCCAGTGCAGCTCCTCGACCTTCTCGACCAGCCCCTCCTTGGAGCGGACGACGATAGCCTGCTTTTCCGGTCCGCGCATGAGGATGCCCTCAATGAGCGCCTGACCGCCGATGGAGGTGCGGAATTTGGGTTTTGTCTGGTTTTGCTCTGCCATGTAGGTTTCTCCTTGCAATGATGGTATCATACTTTTCGAAAAATTGCAACAGCTGTTCTAAAATTTATTTTTCCATAGGAAGCGTCATGGTCACGACCGCGCCGCCGCCCTCGGCGTTGGCGATGTCCAGTCGTCCGCCGTGGCGCTGGACGATCTCGTCGCACACGGCCAGGCCGATGCCGCTGCCCCGGGCCTTGGAGGACCCCTTATAGAACTTCTGCTTCACAAAGGGCAGCTCCGCCGGAGGAATGCCGGGGCCGTAGTCCCGGATGCGCACCACATAGCACTCCCCCTCCCGGGTCATGTCCACGTCGATGCGCTTGCCTGCCCCGCCGTGCTTGGCGGCGTTGTCCAGCACGTTGCAGAACACCTGCTTCAGCCGCTGAGGGTCGCCGGAGATAGGGTCGGTATACAGCTCCTGCCCGCTGTGGTAGTTCAGCTGGATGCCGTCCTGGCGGAACAGCTCGCGATAGGTATAGATGGCGTCCTCCAGCTCCGCCTGCAGGTCCATTTCCTCCACCTGGAGGGTAAAGCGGCCGTCCTGCATTTTGGAAAATTCCAGCAGCTCCTCCACCATGCCCGTCAGGCGGCGGGCCTCCTT
>OJNZ01001890.1_pt1 | contig 10433 bp, 6 predicted proteins | sample 1598001 | NCBI WGS metagenome assembly OJNZ01 (sample SAMN01915225, study PRJEB22387) | human gut metagenome | isolation source: stool | host: Homo sapiens | place: USA | reverse complement strand
CAACTCTTTTCATGGTTTTTAACAGTCTCAGAGCAAACGTCAGGCGCGGCAGATGCCGCGCCTCAGCGGAGCGAAAAAGTCTTTTCGCCCCGCTGAGGCAGTTTTTCGAACTTTGAAAAAGTTCGAAAAACTGGTTGATTGAACGCGAAGGGGGCTCTTTGCCCCCTTCACTCTTCCCCTGCTGCTCTATCATCCAGCTGCCATTCATAGTTTTTGACAGTCTCGAACCGGAGCATCCGCTCCGGTTCTTTTCATAAGACATAGAAAGGAAAGCTCCCATGATCAATTTCAACGAAGACTCCGTATGGAACCTCAAGCCGATCGACGTGTCGTCCGTCAAGACGCAGGTCTTCGGCCTGCTGATCGAGGGCGAGGAGATCGTCGCCGCGTTCCGCACCATCCGCGATCAGCTCGTCTTCACGAACAAGCGCATCATCTCCATCGACGTGCAGGGGCTAACGGGGCTCAAGAAGTCCTTTGCCATCATGCCCTATTCCAAGGTCCAGTTCTTTACCATCCAGACCCCCGGCTTTGCGGAGCTGATTCCGGATTCCGAGCTGTTTATCATGTTCTCCAATACCTTTACCGCAAAGTTTGAGTTCAAGGGCGGCGTGGATATCGGAAAAATCGGCCGCATGATTTCTGAGTACGTATTAGGCTAAGCTGCAACAGCACAAACAAAGGAGGTTTCTTATGTGTGGGATCGTAGGATTTACAGGCACGCAGAACGCCGCGCCGGTACTGCTTGACGGACTTTCAAAGCTGGAATACCGGGGCTATGATTCCGCCGGAATTGCTGTGGTGCAGGGGAACCAAATCGCCATCAGCAAGGTCACGGGACGCATTCAGAACCTCCGGGAAAAGACGGACGACGGGCGGTTGGTTCCCGGTACCACCGGAATCGGCCACACCCGCTGGGCGACGCACGGCGCGCCCAACGATATAAACGCCCATCCCCATGCCAGCAATGACGGAAAATTCGCCGTCGTTCACAACGGCATTATCGAAAACTACATGGAGCTTCGGGAAGAACTGCTCCGGAAGGGCTATCGTTTCGAGAGCGAGACGGACACCGAGGTCATCGTCCATCTGATTGAAATGTACTATGCCGGCGATTTCCGGAAAGCCGTCATGAAGGCTTCTTCCCGGCTGGTTGGCTCCTACGCTCTGGGAATTGTCTGCACGGACGCGCCGGATACGGTTCTCGCCGTCCGGGAGGCAAGCCCTTTGATTCTCGGCGTGGGCATCGGAGAGAATTTCTTTGCCTCCGACGTCACCGCGCTGGTGGCGCACACCCGGAACGTCATCTATCTGGAGGACGGCGAGCTTGCGGAGCTGACGCCCGACTCCATTCAGGTCTACGATTGCTCAGGCCACCCCATCACCAAGAAGGCCAGCCGCATCACATGGGACATCCAGGCGGCGGAAAAGGGCGGCTACGACCACTTCATGCTCAAGGAGATCATGGAGCAGCCCCGGGCGGTGGAAGCGACCATCACCCCCAGAATCCGGAATGGGGAAATTGTACTGGACGACCTGAACATCGATCTTTCCCAAATCCATAAAATCGTCATTACGGCCTGCGGCTCGGCCTATTATGCCGGGTGCGCGGGGAAATATACCATCGAGAAGCTGTGCCGTATCCCCGTGACTACGGAGCTGGCAAGTGAGCTTCGCTACGCAGACCCCCTGATTGACGGCCATACGCTGCTCATCGTCCTGTCCCAGTCCGGCGAGACGGCGGATACCATTGCCGCCATGAAGGAATGCCAGCGCCGGGGTGCGAAGGCGCTTGCCATTGTGAACGTGGTGGGCAGTACCATTGCGAAAATCGCCGACTACACCCTGTACACATGGGCAGGCCCGGAGATTGCCGTGGCCACCACCAAGGGCTACACCACCCAGCTGACGGTGCTGTATCTGTTTGCCCTGTACGCGGCCAAATCTCTGGGGACTGTCGAGGGGAAGGAGTACAAGCGGCTGCTCACGGCGCTGCGCTCCCTGCCCAAGCAGATGCAGACGGCGCTGGACATGAACCCTGCCATCCCTGCTCTGGCAAAGAAATACCACGGCAGCCCCTCCATGTTCTTCATCGGAAGAAACACCGACTACGCCGTTGCTCTGGAAGGGGCGTTGAAGATGAAGGAGATCTCCTACATCCACGCGGAATCCTACGCGGCGGGCGAGTTGAAACACGGCACCATCGCCCTGATTTACGAGGGGCAGCCGGTGATCGCCCTGTGCTGCAACGACGCGGTCATGGAGAAGACCATGAGCAACATCGTGGAGGTCAAGGCGCGGGGCGCGGAGGTGCTCGCGGTGGCCTTCAAGGGGAACGGGAAGATCGTTTCTCTGGCCGACGACATGATCTTTGTGCCGAAAATCGACCCGCTGCTGTGCGCGGTGGCCGAAATCGTTCCGTTACAGCTGCTGGCCTATTACGTGGCCAAGGAAAACGGCTGTGATATCGACAAACCGAAAAATCTGGCAAAATCCGTTACAGTAGAGTAAAGGAGAGATCACCAATGACGAAATACATCTTTGTGACCGGCGGCGTGGTTTCCGGTCTGGGCAAGGGCATCACCGCGGCGTCTCTTGGCCGTCTTCTCAAGGCGCGGGGACTGAAGGTCGCCGCCCAGAAGCTGGACCCCTACATCAACGTTGACCCCGGCACCATGAGCCCCTACCAGCACGGCGAGGTCTACGTCACCGAGGACGGCGCGGAGACCGATCTGGACTTGGGTCACTACGAGCGCTTCATCGACGAAGACCTGAACAAGTTCTCCAACCTGACCACCGGAAAGGTGTACTGGAACGTGCTGAACAAGGAACGCCGGGGCGAGTATCTGGGTTCCACGGTTCAGGTCATTCCCCACGTGACCAACGAGATCAAAGAGTTCGTCTACAGCGTCGGCCGTAAGACCGACGCGGATGTGGTCATCACCGAAATCGGCGGCACCATCGGCGATATCGAGTCCCAGCCCTTCCTGGAGGCGGTGCGCCAGATCGCGCTGGAGGTAGGGAATGAAAACAGCCTGTTCATCCACGTGACGCTGGTGCCGTTCCTCCGTGGCTCCGACGAGCATAAGTCCAAGCCCACCCAGCACTCTGTCAAGGAATTGCAGGGCATGGGCGTCAAGCCGGATATCATCGTTCTGCGCTGCGATGAGCCGCTGGAATCCTCCATTTTCCAGAAGATCAGTATGTTCTGCAACGTCAAGCCGGACTGCGTCATTGAGAATATCACCCTGCCCGTGCTGTACGAAGCCCCGCTGATGCTGGAAAAGTCCAATCTGTCCGGCATTGTCTGCCGGGAGCTGGGTCTGGAAACGCCCAAGCCTGAGCTGACGGAATGGATTCAGATGGTGGAGAAAATCAGAAACAGCAGCAAGCACGTCACCATCGGCCTCGTGGGCAAGTACGTCCAGCTTCACGACGCCTATCTCTCCGTGGCGGAAGCTCTGCGCCATGCGGGCTACGCGCTGGACGCCGTGGTGGATATTCAGTGGATCGATTCGGAGACACTGACGGAGGACACCGTGGGCGAAAAGCTGTCCCATCTGGACGGCATCATCGTTCCCGGCGGCTTTGGCGGCCGGGGCATTGAGGGCATGATCCTTGCGGCGAAGTACGCCCGGGAAAAGAAGGTGCCTTATTTCGGCATCTGCCTTGGTATGCAGATCGCCGTCATTGAGTATGCCCGGAATGTTGCCGGTCTGGCGGACGCCAATTCCGGTGAATTTGACCCGGTGAGTGAGCATAAGGTCATCGACTTCATGCCCGGACAGAGCGACGAGGTGGACAAGGGCGGCACGCTGCGCCTTGGCGCTTACCCCTGCGTCATCACCCCGGATACGACCATGGCGCGGTGCTACGGCGCGGGTCTTATCCACGAGCGTCACCGCCACCGCTACGAATTCAACAACGATTTCCGGGACGTCCTGCAAGATGCCGGACTTACCTTAAGCGGTACCTCCCCGGATGGTCGTCTGGTGGAGACCGTGGAGCTGACCGACCGTCCCTTCCATGTGGGCGTGCAGTACCATCCGGAATTCAAGAGCCGTCCCAACAAGCCCCATCCGCTGTTCCTGGGCTTTGTCAAGGCCAGCCTGGGGGAATAACCATGAGTATCCACGAAGAATGCGGCGTGTTCGGCGTTTACAGCCAGCGTCAGGAGGATGTAGCAAGCCTTGCCTACTACGGGCTGTATTCCTTACAGCACCGTGGGCAGGAGGGCTGCGGCATTGTCGTCAATGATGACGGTGTTTTTGACGGCCACAAGGGTCTGGGGCTGGTCAGTGAGGTGTTCACGGGCAGCGTCATGAAGCAGTTCCCCACGGGGAAAATGGCGGTTGCCCACGCCCGCTACGGCACCACCGGCGGCTCCAATCTGGCAAACTGCCAGCCTATTCAGGTCAATCATTTAAAAGGCAAGCTGGCGCTTGCCCATAACGGCAATTTGAGCAACGCGCTTCAGCTCCGCCGGGAGCTGGAGCTTTCCGGCGCCATTTTCCATACTACCTCCGACACGGAGACCATCGCCTATGTGATCACACGGGAGCGGATCACCGCTCCCTCCATTCAGGCGGCGGTCAGCCGCGCGGTGGACAGGCTGGAGGGCGCTTTTTCTCTGGTCATGATGTCCTCCACCAAGCTCATTGCGGTGCGCGACCCCCACGGATTCCGCCCGCTGTGCTATGGAAAAATGAAGGACGGGACGTATATCGTCGCATCGGAGAGCTGCGCCCTTCACGCTGTCGGCGCGGAATTCCAGCGGGATATTTTGCCCGGAGAAATCCTGACCTTTGACTGCGACGGCATCCACTCCGACACCAGCCACTGCGGCACCGCGCCCAAAAAGATGTGCATTTTTGAATATATCTACTTTGCCCGGCCGGATTCCGTCATCGACGGTGTCAGCGTTCATGATGCCCGGGTCAGGGCAGGGGAGATCCTCGCGAAGACCCATCCGGTGGACGCGGACATTGTCATCGGCGTGCCGGATTCCGGTCTGGACGCCGCCATGGGCTATGCCCGGGAATCGGGGATTCCCTACGGCATCGGCCTGATCAAAAACAAATATATCGGCAGGACCTTCATCGCCCCCGGGCAGGATCACCGGGTAGATCAGGTCAAGATCAAGCTCAGCCCCGTGAAAAGCGAGGTTCGCGGCAAGAGGGTGGTGATGGTGGACGATTCCATCGTCCGCGGCACGACCTCCGGGCGCATTGTGCAGCTTCTGCGGGACGCCGGGGCGAAGGAAATTCACATGCGCATCTCCGCGCCGCCGTTCCTGCACCCCTGCTACTATGGCACGGACATCGACTCCCGGGAGCACCTGATCGCCTGTCACCATACTGTGGAGGAAATCGCGGAGATCATCGGTGTGGACAGTCTGGGCTATCTGCCTCTGGGGAATCTGCGTGACCTGTGCGGCAGCGAAGAATATTGCAGCGCCTGCTTTGACGGCGACTATCCCACGGCAATCCCCGAGGACACCCGGAAAGACCAATTTGAGCAGAAGCTTTCCCAGAGAAAGGCCGGTGAAAAGCCATGAATCGGATTTTTGACAGAAAAATCATTCTGGAGGACGGCACCGAGTTTTACGGTTACGGCTTCGGCGCCAAACGGGACGCGCTGGTGGAGCTGGGGTTCAACACCTCCATGGTGGGCTATCAGGAAATTCTCTCGGACCCTTCCTACACCGCGCAGGCTGTGGTCATGACCTACCCCCTGATCGGCAATTACGGCATGTGCAATGAAGACTACGAGACGGACATACCCACCATCAGCGGTCTGGTCGTCCGGGAATTCAACAGCGAGCCTTCCAATTTCCGCGCCGCGCGGACACTGGAAGACGTGATGATTCAGTATAACATTGTGGGCATCGCCGGGGTGGACACACGCCGCCTTGCCCGCCACATCCGGGATGAGGGCACTTGCAAGGCGCTGATCGTGGACGCGCAGACCCCCAGCATCGCCTGCCTTGCGGAAATGCGCTCCACCGCTCTGTCCACCAATCAGGTTTCCGTGGTGAGTACGAAATCCCCGTGGATATCCGCCTGTGCAAATCCAAAGCACCGCGTTGTGGCCGTTGACTGCGGCATCAAGCACAACATCATCCGCAGTCTGAACGCCCGGGGGTGTGAAGTGACCATCGTTCCGTGGACGGTTACCGTCGAGGAAGTGATGGCCATGCACCCGGATGGCCTGTTCATCTCCAACGGCCCCGGCAACCCGGAGGACGCAAAGCCGGTGATCGACCTCGTCCGCGCCCTTCGCGGAAAGCTGCCGATTTTCGGCATTTGTCTTGGACATCAGATCATCGCCCTTGCCTACGGTGCGTCCACTTACAAGCTGAAATTCGGCCACCGGGGCGGAAATCACCCTGTCAAAAATCTCCAGACGGGGAAGGTGGAGATCACCTCCCAGAACCATTCCTATGCGGTAAAGGCGGATTCTCTGGCGGGAACCGGCCTGACCGTGACCCATGTCAACCTGCTGGACGGTACGGTGGAGGGGCAGAAGTGCGCCGCCGACCGGGTATTCAGCGTCCAGTACCACCCGGAAAGCGCCCCCGGCCCCCAGGACAGCGCCTATCTGTTTGATGAATTCATCGCCATGATGGAGGGAAAGTAACATGCCGAAACGTACCGATTTGAAGAAAATTCTGGTCATTGGCTCCGGCCCCATCGTCATCGGTCAGGCGGCGGAATTCGACTATGCCGGTACCCAGGCCTGTCTTGCCCTGAAAGAGGAAGGCTACGAGGTCATTCTGTGCAACAGCAACCCCGCGACCATCATGACCGACCCCGCCATCGCGGACAAGGTTTACATGGAGCCGCTGACGCTGGAATATATCGCCCGTATCGTCCGCTTTGAGCGGCCGGACGCCATCATCCCCGGCATCGGCGGCCAGACGGGACTGAATCTTGCCATGCAGCTGGAAAAGAAGGGCATTCTGAAGGAATGCCACGTGCAGCTGCTGGGAACGCCCAGCGAATCTATTGAGCAGGCGGAGGATCGGGAACTGTTCAAGGAGCTTTGCGAGCGCCTTGGCGAGCCGGTGCTTCCTTCTCAGATCGCCAATACCATGGAGGAAGGTCTTGCCGCGGCGGAAGCCATTGGCTATCCCGTGGTGCTTCGCCCTGCCTTTACTCTGGGCGGCACCGGCGGCGGATTTGCCGATAACGAGGAAGAATTCCGGGAGATTATGAAAAACGCTCTGGTGCTGTCGCCCGTCCATCAGGTTCTGGTGGAGAAGAGCATCAAGGGCTTCAAGGAAATCGAATACGAGGTCATGCGGGACGCCAACGACACCGCCATTGCCATCTGCAACATGGAGAACCTTGACCCCGTGGGCATCCACACCGGCGACTCCATCGTGGTCTGCCCGTCGCAAACGCTGACCAACAAAGAGTATCATATGCTCCGGGATTCCGCCCTGCGCCTGATTCGCGCGCTGAAAATTCAGGGCGGCTGCAACGTCCAGTTCGCACTGGACCCCAAATCCTTCCAGTATTACCTCATCGAGGTCAACCCCAGAGTGTCCCGTTCCTCCGCACTTGCCTCCAAAGCTTCCGGCTATCCAATCGCCCGGGTCTCCGCGAAGATCTGCGTTGGCATGACGCTGGATGAAATTCGTCTTGCCAACACCTGCGCGGCCTTCGAGCCGGCGCTGGACTATGTGGTCACCAAAATGCCCCGGTTTCCCTTCGACAAATTCTCCGACGCCAACAACCGTCTCGGCACTCAGATGAAGGCCACGGGCGAAACCATGAGCGTCGGCCGCTCCTTTGAAGAGAGCCTGCTCAAGGGCATCCGCTCTCTGGAGATCGGCGTGTACCACCTGCACATGCCAAAATTCGACAGCTGGGGCAGGGAAGACCTGCTGGACTATATCAAAATCGGCACCGACGACCGCATCTACGCCATCGCCCAGCTGCTGCGCATGGGCGTGAGCGTGGAAGAAATTGTAGAGAAAAGCACCATCGACGTCTTCTTCATCCGCAAGCTTCGGAACATCATCTCCATGGAGCGGGAGCTTTCCGGCGCGGTCATGGACAGCAGCGTGTATTATCAGGCAAAGAAGATGGGCTTCTCCGACCGGGCGGTGGCGCAGCTCTGGAACGTCCCGGAGCGGAAGGTGTTCGCCCTGCGCCAGAGCAGCAATATCCGCCCGGTGTACAAGATGATCGACTCCTGCGCCGGGGAATTCGACAGCTATATCCCGTATTTTTACTCCACCTACGAGACGGAAAACGAGTCCGTCGTTTCCGACAAGAAGAAGGTCATCGTCCTCGGCTCCGGCCCCATCCGTATTGGTCAGGGTGTGGAATTCGACTATTCCACCGTCCATGCCATCCAGACCATCAAAAACGCGGGCTATGAGGCCATCATCATCAACAATAACCCCGAAACCGTTTCCACGGATTACACCACCTCCGACAAGCTGTACTTTGAGCCGCTGACGGTGGAAGACGTAATGAACGTGGTGGAGCAGGAGAAGCCCGAGGGCGTCATCGCCTCCCTGGGCGGCCAGACCGCCATCAATCTGGCGCAGCCCCTGACGGACTTAGGCGTGAACATCATCGGCACCGACTGCGCCGCAATCGAAAAGGCGGAAAACCGGGACGCCTTTGAAAAGCTTCTGATTTCCCTGAACATCCCCCAGCCCAAGGGAAAGGCCGTCACCCGCATTGAGGACGGCGTCGCCGCCGCCCGGGAGATCGGCTATCCCGTTCTGGTGCGTCCCAGCTTCGTGCTGGGCGGACGGGCAATGCAGATCGTCGCCAACGAGGAGCAGCTGCGGCATTACCTCCACACCGCCGTGGAGATCGACGCGGACAAGCCTGTGCTGGTGGATAAGTATATCCGGGGCAAAGAGGTGGAGATCGACGCCATCTGCGACGGGACGGACGTGTTCGTCCCCGGCATCATGGAGCTGGTGGAGCGCACCGGCGTTCACTCCGGCGACTCCATCTCCGTGTACCCGTCCTTCTCCATTTCCAATAAGGTCAAGGGCATTATTTTGCAGTACGCGAAGAAGCTGGGGCCTGCCATCGGCATCAAGGGACTGTACAATATCCAGTTCATCGTCGATCCGGAGGATCATGTGTATATCATTGAGGTCAATCCCCGTTCCTCCCGTACCGTGCCGTTCCTGAGCAAGGCCACGGGCTATCCTCTGGCGGACATTGCCACGTTGGTGGCGCTGGGTCAGAGCCTGAAGGAGCAGGGCATCGACATGCTGTACCCCGACGAGCAGAAGCGGTACTATGCCAAAGCTCCGGCCTTCTCCTTCTCCAAGCTGCGGGGGCTGGATGCCTACCTGTCTCCGGAGATGAAGTCCACCGGCGAGGCCATCGGCTACGACAACAACCTGACCCACGCGCTTTACAAGGCGATGCAGGCGTCGGGCATGAAGCTGGAAAATTACGGCACTGTATTCGTGACCATCTCCGACGAGGACAAGGAGGAAGCGCTGCCCCTGATCCGCCGGTTTTACCGGCTGGGCTTCAACATTGAGGCCACCGTGGGTACCGCGGTTTTCCTGCGCCAGCACGGCATCAAGACCCGCGTCCGGGCGAAGGTGGACGATGGCTCCGACGAAATTCTCAAATCCATCCGTCAGGGCTACGTCACCTATGTCATCAACACCATGGATGTCCGGTGTGAGGACGTGCATTCCGGCTCCAGCCAGATCCGCCGCTGCGCGGTGGAAAACGGCGTCACCATGCTGACGGCGCTGGACACGGTGCGGGTGCTGCTGGACGTGCTGGAAGAGATCACTCTGGGCATTTCCACCATTGACGCCTGATTCTTTTCCATTTGGAGCCGCCCTTGTCGGGCGGCTCCTTTTGTATGCGAAAAATGTCAAGGAAAATATTTCACAAAAGTTTACATAATTCTTGTCCATTTTTCCAAATTGCGGCGGGCGGCGGGGTAGGGTATAATAGCGGCACAAGAAAAGGACGGAGGGAACGCATGAAACGGTGGATACCCATTGGGGTGGTTTTGGTGCTGCTGATTCTGGCTTTTGGGCTGTGCGCCACGGCCTGGAATCCGGGGGAATTTTCGGGGGACTGGTACTGCGCGGAGACCGGGGAGCTGTTCCGGTTTCAGGACGGGCTGGTCAGCTGCGAGCAGCATAATCTGCTCACCGGCACCATTGATGCCATGTGCGGCGCGTACTGCTTTGACCGGGATTCCGTGACGGTTTTCTCTCTGGGTGTAGCCGGGCTGGAAAATCCGCGGCAGCTGTACCTCATACACGGCACCGACGGCGACCGCCTGTGCGGGTCGAAAGACGGTTCCGGAGAAACATATTTTTACCGCAGTCAGCAAGCGGCGCTGGAAAATTAACGAATCCCCTCTGCCCGTTTATTGTGGGCAGAGGGGATTTTCTCAGCTGAAGGGATACTCGGAAAACG
>OJNZ01001886.1_pt1 | contig 10447 bp, 6 predicted proteins | sample 1598001 | NCBI WGS metagenome assembly OJNZ01 (sample SAMN01915225, study PRJEB22387) | human gut metagenome | isolation source: stool | host: Homo sapiens | place: USA | reverse complement strand
AAAATGTAATTACTCAGGAGCCGCTGGAAAAGGCTCTGCCTATAGCCAAAGAAAAGCATAAGAAGATAGGAGAAACACTTATTGAGCTTGGGTTCACCAATGAGCTTGAGATAGCAAAGGCATTGTCACAGCAGCTGGGACTGGAGCTTGTTAATGTGAGCGCAATCAACATACCTGAGGAGGTGCAAAACCTTGTCAGTGAGACAGTGCTTAGAAAGCATGTTATGATACCATATGCATTTGACAAGAATAATGCCAATGTAGTGCATGTGGCCATGGCTGATCCTATGGATATGGTTGCGCTTGATGATTTTTCAATTGTTACCAATCTACAGGTTGAGCCTGCAGTAGCGACAGGCAGAGACATACTTTTGACGCTTGACAAATATTACGGTGATACAGAGGCTATGAAAGCGGCTCAGGAGTATGCGAGGGAGAGAAAAGAGCGTGAGCAGAAAAATGCCGAGGCTGAGGAAGCTACCAGCAAGGATGTCAACAATTCGCCGGTAGTTTTACTTGTCAACTCTATCATTGAGCAGGCAGCCAGACTCAGGGCCTCAGATATACATATAGAGGCACTGGAAAATAAAGTCAGGGTGCGATACAGAATAGATGGTGCGCTTTATGAGAAGGCAGCATATAGTATACATCTGCTTTCTGCAATTATTACACGACTTAAAATTATAGGTGGTATGGATATTTCCGAGAAACGTAAGCCGCAGGACGGCCGTATCACTATGGAGATAGACAAGATAGAGTATGATATCCGAGTATCAATCCTTCCGACAGTATTCGGTGAGAAATGCGTTATGCGACTTGCGCAGAAAAAGGCACTTACAAGAGATAAAAAGGAGCTGGGATTTTCAGACGAAGAGCTTAAGGCCTTTGATCATATACTGATGAATACAAACGGTATCATCCTTGTTACAGGACCTACAGGAAGTGGTAAGTCAACCACGCTTTACACGGCACTTTCAGAGCTCAACAAGGAGGATGTAAATATCATCACAGTTGAGGATCCGGTCGAGGCCAATATAGATGGAATAAACCAGGTACAGGTAAATAATAAAGCTGACCTGACATTTGCATCAGCACTTCGTTCCATTCTGCGACAGGATCCGGACATCATTATGATTGGTGAGATTCGAGATCAGGAGACAGCACAGATTGCAGTACAGGCGTCAATCACAGGACATCTTGTGGTCAGCACACTGCATACCAACAGCTCGGCAAGTACTATTTCACGACTGGAGGACATGGGAGTTGAAAGTTATCTGCTTGCGGATTCGGTAAAGGGAATCATTGCACAGCGACTTGTAAGAAGACTTTGTCCGGCATGTAAGAGAGAGCATCTGTTGACAGAGGAGGAAAAGGCCTTTATGAATATACCGGCATTCCGTCCGGTAAAGATTTATGAGCCATGTGGCTGTGAAAAATGTGCCAATACAGGCTACAAGGGACGAATCGGTATATATGAGATAATGACCATAACACCAAAGATAAAGTCACTTATTTCAAAAGGTGTTGATATAGAGGATATAAACAAGGCTGCATGTGATGAGGGCATGCATACACTTAGACAGAGTGCAGAGAAGCTTGTACTCGAAGGAGTTACTTCATTCCAGGAAATGTTAAAGACCACGTTCGAAAACTAAGGGGGAAAAGAAAATGCAGATAGTAGACATTTTAAAAGCAGCGCAGCAACAGAACTCATCGGATATACATATCGTACCGGGAAATCCGGTTATGCTTAGAATTGACGGAAAGCTTGTACCGCAGGGAAATCAGGTTCTTACCAATGTTGAGACGGACAACCTGCTTTCACCAATTGTTCCGCAGGAGCTTAAAGATGAGCTAAAGGAGAAGGGAGAGCTTGATTTTGCTTTTTCGGTGGAGGGCTTTTCACGAGTCAGAGCCAATGTGTTCAGACAGAGAGGTTCATATGCAGCAGCACTTCGTATTCTCTCATATGATGTGCCTACACCGCAGCAGCTTGGCATACCACAGTCGGTTGTCAATCTCACCACAAAGATGAGAGGACTTGTCCTCGTGACAGGAGCTACAGGAAGTGGTAAGTCGACCACATTGGCAAGTCTTATAGATGTCATTGCATCAAGAGATTCCAAAAATATAATCACGCTTGAAGATCCTATCGAGTACCTGCACTCAAGGCGCCGCTCTATAGTGGAACAGCGAGAGGTTGGAAAGGATACACTCTCATATGCTGCAGCCCTGAGAGCTGCACTGCGACAGGATCCGGATGTAATACTTGTAGGAGAGATGCGTGATCTTGAAACTATATCTACAGCTATTACAGCGGCGGAGACAGGACATCTTGTATTTTCTACACTGCATACCAACAGTTCATCCGACGCAATTGACCGTATGATTGACGTTTTTCCACCACACCAGCAGCAACAGATACGAGTGCAGCTCTCAGGAGTTTTAGAGGGAATTGTTGCACAGCATCTGCTTCCAATGGTAAATGGCGGACGAATTGCAGCGTTTGAGGTGCTCCTTGCAAACAATGCCATCAGAAACTTAATTCGTGAGGCAAAAGCATTTCAGATTCCATCTATCATACAGACATCAAAGAGAGAGGGTATGATGATGATGGATGACTGTATTTTACAGTATTACAGCCAGGGCCTTATAGCGCCGGAGACTGCAGTTGCGTATGCACATGATCCGGTAAGCATGGCTAGCCGTGTACACCTTTACTATTGATGGTATAATCGTATGTATTTTACTGTTATGGTATAATGTTGTGGAGTCTTAATAAATTATGATTTAATTTATCTGGAGGTTGCACAGAATAGGCATAAGGAGGAGAAGAAAGTGGCTGACTGGACATATCAGATTATAGACCAGAGCGGAAAAGAAAGAAAAGGAAATATAGTAGCCGAGTCAGAAGCAGAGGCAAAAAATAAGCTTAAGATGGATGGAAACATGGTCATAAGCCTCACCAAGGCAACAGCACTGACCAAGGAAATCTCATTCAGTGTAGGAGGAAAGGTAAAGCCGAGAGATCTATCGGTATTCTGCCGCCAGTTCACCAGTATGGTCAATGCCGGTGTTACGATTCTTGATACGCTGGATATGCTATCCGATCAGACTGAGAATAAGGTTATGGCGAAAGCTATCAGAGGTGTTCATGCCGAGATTCAAAAAGGTGAGACTCTCTCGGATGGTCTGAAAAAATATCCGAATGTTTTCCCTGACATCATGGTGAGCATGGTTGCGGCAGGAGAAGCATCCGGCAAGATTGATGTAGCTTTTGACAGAATGTCTGCACACTTCGAGAAATCAGCAAAGCTTAACGGCATGATAAAAAAAGCGGCAGTTTATCCGATTATCGTTGTGATTGTGGCTATTGCGGTTGTTATTGTAATGCTTGTAAAGGTCATCCCAAGCTACTCGGAGATGTTCAATGACCTGGGAACAGAGCTGCCGGGCATCACAAAGGCAGTTGTTGCGATGAGTGATTTTGTCACCGGATACTGGTATATTGTGATTGCTGTCATAGCAGCAATTGTTATAGCCATCAAGCTTTATAAGCAGACTGACAGCGGCCAGATGTTCTTTGGTAATCTCGCAAGAAAGGTTCCGGTTTTCGGAAAGCTAAACATCAAGACAGCAGCCAGTAACTATGCGCGTACACTTTCCACACTTGTGTACTCAGGACTTCCGATGATTGAAGCCCTTGGTATCACTGCTGACACCATGAAGAATGCGCTTTACAAAAAAGCCCTGAAAAATGCAAGGGAAGAAGTGAGTAAGGGTGTTCCGCTGTCTGAGCCAATCACTGCGTGTGGATTGTTTCCACCTATGGTTTCACACATGACCAAAATCGGTGAGGAGACCGGTGACTTGGAAGGCATGCTTACCCGACTGGCAGACTACTATGATGAGGAAGTTGAGTTGGCTACCCAGACAGTTATGGCAGCTATTGAGCCTATGATTATCCTTGTTCTGGCACTTATTGTTGGTGTGCTTGTGGCAGCCGTTATGGCTCCTATGCTTACCATGTATCAGGCTATGGACAGTTTATAAAATAAAAAAGAAGCAGACTTTGAGTGTGAAGCTCAAAGGCTGCTTTTTTGGTGCAGAGACATTGGCAGTAGGACGGGGCTTCATCCCATGAGCCCTGGCTGGTGCACATTCTCTCGCGTGAGCTACGCTATACTGCCAAGATACTGTAGGAATTATGTTTTATAGGGTATCTATGCTTGACGAAACCGTCGAAACGCGCCGTCCATGGCGCGGTTCTCCTTGAACTGCCATCCGTGGCAGTTCATTTCTGTGTATCGTGTGCATAATTCAACAGTATCTAAGCAGCTTCGCTATTCGCTCACGCAAGAGAGTGTGCACCAGCCAGGGCTCGTGGGATGAAGCCCCTTACGCTGTGGCAGAATCGAATTTGGGATGAAATCCAGCCTGATTTATGGTAAAATAAAGAAAATACCACAGATTGACAAATTAAATGGTGCACTGATAAATGTCCGGACGAGAGCAACAAAAAATAAAAAGCAGTCTAAGAATAAACTCATAGGAATGCTGGAAGAGCTGTTCTCAAAGTCAGAGTTTATCGAGAAAAAGAAGATACTTGAAGAAGATTATGGACTTAAAATGAGCATGGAACTCGAAGGGAGGATGAGCGAGATGTGTAATGTGAGTGATTACTGGGAAGAGGTTGCAACAGAAGAGGGTAAGGAAATCGGAGAACGACAAAAGATAATCTCACAGGTTGTAAAAAAGCTGCAAAAGGACAAGAGCGTGGCAGAAATAGCAGATGACCTGGAAGAAAAAGAGGAGGTTATCGCTCCAATTTACGAAGCAGCATTGTCCATGAAGCCGGATTATGACGTTGAGAAAATCTATGAGCTTCTTGAGAAAAATAAGAAGCTGGCATAGCAGCTGTAGGTACTGGCAGTAGGACGGGGCTTCATCCCATGAGCCATGGCTTGTGAACACTCTCTCACGTGAGCTACGCTACGCAGCCAAGATACTGTAGGAATTATGCCTTAAAGATTTACGATGCCCGACGAAACCGTCGAAACGCGCCGTCCGTGGCGCGGTTCTCCTTGCCCTGCCATCCGTGGCAGGGCATTTCTGTGTATCGTGTGCATAATTCAACAGTATCTAGGCAGCTTCGCTATTCGCTCACGCGGGAGAGTGTGCCCAGCCGGTCACATGGGATAAAGCCCCTTACGCTGTGGCAAAAAAGAAAAAATGTGATGACAAAACACCACCTCTATGCTACAATCAACTCAAAGCATTATATTTCTGTAAGCGGCACCACATAACAGTTTTTCAGGTGCGCACCACTTTGAAGAGGGCAGACCACTTCGCATTATTCTACAAAGGACATGGAAGTTTTCAATGCTTTATTTACCAATCAACAGCAGGAAAATTGAAATGCCGTATGTAGACAGAATGCAGAAAATGTAGTCAAAAGGCGGATGAACTGTATACCGTGCGTAAATATTAAAGAAGAACAGCACAGGTATACCTTGTAAACTGTACCACTATACACTCATTGGCACCAAATTTTCCTGCTCACACAAGAGAACAGGAGGAGAAGGATTGAGCGCAAAAGACTCAATGGCAAAGGAATACTTTGCTGACAATGCCAGGTTTGCTGACCTGTGCAACAATATACTGTATGGAGGAAGAGAGGTCATCCTGCCGGAAAACCTTAAGGAAAGGGACACCACGGAGGTTCTGACCGCACTGGGACTTGACAAAAAGACCATAGCGATGCAGAAGCTGAGGGATATCTTTAAAAATGCCAGCATCAAATATACCGGCAAATCATATGTGGTACTGATAGGAGTAGAAAATCAGTCCGATATACACTATGCCATTCCGGTAAAAAACATGTTTTATGATGTCATGGCATATGGAAATCAGGTAAAGGAAACAGCAAAAAAGCACCGAAAAGAAAAGGATACAGCAACATCAGATGAATTTCTCTCGGGATTTACGAAAGAGGATAAGCTGATACCGGTGATTACGATTACAGTATATCTCGGAACAAAGGAATGGGATGGTCCAAGGAAGCTGTCGGATATGTTTGGTGATGTGGATGAAGAGCTTCTGCCATTCATACCGGATTACAGAATTAATCTGCTGGCACCGAGGGAGATAACAGACTTTACCGGATTCAGGACATCAATCAGGCAGCTTTTCGAGGTACTGAAGAATGCATATGATAAAGAAAAGATGCAGGAAGTGCTGCAGAATGATGAAAAGTTTAGCAAGGTGGACAGAGAGACGGTTGAGGCAATCAACCTGTTTGCAGGAACGGATATAGACATAGATGAGAAAGAAGAGGTGATTGATATGTGCAAGGCATGGGAAGAACAGAAAAATGAAGGCAGAGAATTAGGCAGAGAAGAAGGCAGAATTCGTCAGGCAAAAGTAACGGCTTTAAAACTTCAGAAAAAAGGACACTCAATAGAAGATATAGCTGAATGTGTGGATTTTGATGAGGAAACTGTAAAAAAATGGCTTGTGAGCTAATATTGTAGTGAAATGTAAATTAGAGGAAGCAATCTTTGGGCGAGAACTTGGAGGTTGCTTCCTCTTTTGCTGACAGTAGGATGGGGCTTCATTCTCTACGAACGGCTGGCGAATATACTCTCGGGTGAGCGAATAGCGAAGCTGCTTAGATACTGTTGAATTATGCGCATGAAACACAGAAATGAACTGCCACTGGGATGTAATATATCGTTGCTGTTCAAACGCAAGCTTGACACCACGCTGTCAAGCTATGCGCCAATAAATCAACTATTGTCAGATTACAGCCCCCTGCCTCGTAGAGGCACTTTTAATGGGCTGTAATCGTTACTGGTCACACTGATGTTGTGAGCAGTAATGGGCAAGGAGAACCGCGCCACGGACGGCGCGGTTCGACGGTTTCGTCAAGCATAGAAAATCTAAAAGCATAATTCCTACAGTATCTTGGCAGTGTAGCGTAGCTCTCACGAGAGTGTATGCGTTAGCCGGTCACATGGAGTGAAGCCCCTCACGCTGTGCCAAAATACAGCCCGGGAGATTATTTCTTTGAAAAAATATGATTTAAATGCAATAAATTGATTAAAATTTGGTTAAAATTGCTAAAAAAGGCGAAAAAAATTGTACGGCAATGATACTATTGTACTAGAAAATAACTTGCATTATACTTCGAATTATGGTACAATGAGCGCATACAAACCAAAGAGATGCTGATAGGGCACAGCTCTTTGCACAAAAAACCATGTTATAATGAAAAGGAGAAAAGAACTATGGTAAAGAATGTATTTAAAAAGTTAGGAAAGAAACAGAAGAACAACAAAGGTTTCTCTCTCGTAGAGCTTATTGTTGTAATCGCCATCATGGCAGTGCTCGTAGGTGTACTTGCTCCACAGCTTATGAAGTATGTTGAAAAGTCAAGAGAAGCTACAGATATTCAGAACTGCGATAGTATTGCATCCTCATTAAAAGCATATTACTCTGATAAAGAGGATCAGACTGCTGATGTTGAAATTGTGATTGAGGGTACAGGTATTACCACTGGAGCTAGTGATGCGGCAATCGTTGATTCGGGATTGACTGGTGCTAAATTGAAGGGTAAAAACTGGACTTCAATTACAATCACATATACTCCATCAAACGGAAGTGTTTCATATACAATAGCGGGTGGTGATGATGCTTACTATAAAGTTGATGAAAATGATGCTGGTAAATTCATAAAGAATGAAGGTTAAATAAAAGGACTACCAACCATGACCACAGAACTGATACCCATCTACATCTTAATATTTGCATTCGGTATAGTTATAGGCAGCTTCCTAAATGTCTGTATCTACCGCATACCGCAGCATGAGACAGTGGTGACCGAAAGGTCCCACTGCATGAGATGCGGGTATCAGCTCGCGTGGTACGATATGGTGCCGGTTTTCAGCTGGCTGTTTCTTCGTGGCAGATGCCGCAAGTGCAAAGAACCGATATCACCTCAATACCCTATTATTGAGGCGTTAAACGGTATATTATACATAGTAGTATTTGCAGTAAATGGACTTGAGCTTACGAGTATCATCTACTGCTTTCTTACATCTGCACTCATAGTTTTGAGTGTGATAGACTGGAGAACATATGAAATTCCATTAGGAATCAATATATTTATACTGGTGCTTGGAATCCTGCATGTGTTTTTAGACCATGATAACTGGTCTGAATATGTGATAGGATTCTTTTGTGTCAGTTTATTTCTTGAAATCCTTCTTCTTGTAAGTGGAGGAAGAGCCATAGGTGGCGGAGACGTCAAGCTCATGGCATGTGCAGGCCTTGCGATAGGCTGGCAGAATATTACATTAGCATTTTTCTTAGGATGCATCATCGGTTCTGTGATACATCTGATTCGTATGAAAGTAACAAACGCAGGCAACAGGCTTGCGATGGGACCGTACTTGGCAGCCGGAATATTTATTTCGATGCTATGGGGTGAGAAAATGATATCGGCATATTTGACACTCGCAGGCTTTTGAAAAACGTGTTATAATATAGCGTACTTAGTATAAAACAGGTAGTACGACAAGCAGTGAGACAAAAGCAGAGAAAACACAGATATGCCGAAATATATATATAGAATGTTTGTAACTGAACAGTTACGAATGTTTTACAGATGTATACAGTGTAAAACAAAGATAAACACGGAGGACTAGGTTATGGCAAATAGGGTACTCGGTATTGAAATAGGGGAGAACCTTACCAGAGTAGTTGAGATTGATTACAAAGCAAAAAATCCCAAGATTTACAATATGTTCGGCTTTCCGACACCACCGGGGATGATTGATGATGGAGTGGTACAGCCGGATGGGATGTTTCGTTCTATCTTATACAGTAAGCTGAAGGAAAAGAAGATTGCCACCAAAAAAGCTGTTTTTGTTTTAAATTCAGCGCGTATAGCAAGCAGAGATATTGAGCTTCCGCTTGTTAAGGAAAAACAGCTTAAGGAAATGATTGCAATGAATGCATCGGATTATTTTCCGGTGGATTTGAGCCAGTACAAGCTGGTACATCAGATTATAGAGAAGATTGACAGACCGGAAGAAAAGAAATTACGTCTTTCGGTTATTGCTGTGCCTAATGATCTTATTTTGTCGTATGGTGCTCTTGCAGCTGATTGCAGGCTGCAGCTTGTAGCACTTGACTATAGTGGAAATGCCATTAAGCAGCTCATGAGAAGAGAGATTCCCGGAGATGTGAAGGTGACTGTCAAGGTGGATGAAGTTTCTACCACACTGACTGTAATGGATGGAAGCATGGTAAAGCTGCAGCGCAATGTCAACTATGGACTTGCTGATGCTATTGAGGAGATTCAGGATAGTGAGCTTTTTGGAGAGTATCTGTCATTTACCGATGCAGTTGATGTGGCACGCAGAAAGACCTGCCTTGCAATAAGGCCTGATGGCACAGTACCTGATGAGCCGGCGGGCGGCGGCATAGATTCTATGGGGCATGAGATTGATTCGGAGCGCTTTAAAAAGCTTCGCCTGAATGTATCATACTCGCTTTCCAATCTGATAAGCAGTCTCGGACGAGTGATAGACTATTATCAGTCGAGAAACTCAGATACTCCTATCGATAGAATTTTCCTCATTGGCTTAGGTGCTGATTTCAGCGGACTCTCAAAGCTTTTGACCAATGAGCTCAATGTCAAGGTGGTTCCGCTCCAGCAGTTTGACGGCATACATGTGGCAAAGAGCATAAACCTCGCAGAGGCAAAGCTTGCAGAGTATTTCAACTGTGTCGGATGTTCACTGAGCCCGCTTGATATACTTGACAGTAAGAAAAACAAGGGAATCGGTGCTCCGATTATGGCAGGAACAGCTGTAGGTGCTATGCCATCCGGCGGCGCACAGGCAGGGATGCAGAGAAATCCACCTGTCGGTCCTGATGGAAAGCCTCTTCCGGTACCGGCAGGGGAGAAAGCCGAAAAGCCTGTTTCTTTTGCAGTGCAGCTTCTCATTTTTGGCTTGTGTGTGGTAGTTGCAGTTGGTATCACGGCATACAGCATTTTTTCAAATCTTGTTTTAACTTCAGACAATATGACGCTTAAAGCGCGTGTTTCTGATTTGTCATATGCACAGAAGATATATGATGTGTACAACCAGACCAAGAAGGACTATGACTGGACTAAGCTTCTTGAGAGCGCCTCATCCAACAAGAATGATGAGATAACGGGCTTCGTGGATGAGCTGGAGCAGAAGCTTCCGTCAGAGGCAAAGCTTGTGAATATGTCTGTTACGACTGATGGTGTTTCGATGACCATAAAGACGGGCAGCAAGGATATAGCGGCTGATGTGATTGCACAACTTCGTACATTTGAGAGTATCATGGTATCCAATGTGTCAACCATCACAGAGGAGGTTGATGAGACCGGTGCTTCAAAGGTTCAGTT
>OJNZ01001885.1_pt1 | contig 10452 bp, 7 predicted proteins | sample 1598001 | NCBI WGS metagenome assembly OJNZ01 (sample SAMN01915225, study PRJEB22387) | human gut metagenome | isolation source: stool | host: Homo sapiens | place: USA | reverse complement strand
ATTAAAAAGTAATATGCAAGTTTGCAATTTGTACAAATGTGGTGTAATATGTCATTGGAATATGCAAAACTGGGTATTTGATACCCTTAATCTATTATGACGTTGGAGGAAGACATGAAATTTATAGCAATTGGTGAATTGATGTTGAGATTATCACCACCTAACTATGAAAAGCTTGTAACTACACATGATTTCAGAGTTAATTACGGTGGAGCAGAGGCAAATGTAGCGGTTTCCCTTGCAAACCTTGGTGTTGATTCAACATTTTTTACAGTATTACCTAACTCAGACCTTGGAAAGTCAACTATTAATTATCTTAAGTCTAATGATGTGCATACCAAGCACATTATAAGATCAGAAGGAAGAATGGGACTTTATTATCTGGAAGAAGGTGTTTCTGTCAGACCTTCACAGGTAATATATGATAGAGCTGATTCTGCATTTGCAGAATACGACTATAAGGATGTTGATTTCGAGGAGATTCTTAAGGATTATGACTGGCTCCATATTAGCGGTATCACTCCAGCTCTTTCTTACAACTGCCGTAAGATGATGGATATGGCAGTTAAGGCAGCTAAGAAGATGGGACTTACTGTCAGCTTCGACCCTAACTGGAGAAGTACGCTCTGGTCATTCGAGACTGCAAGAGATGTTCTTAGTAAGTACCTTCCTTATGTTGATGTGCTTATTGGAATCGAACCTATCCATGTATACAGAGAAGATGGAACTGATGTTAAAGACGGTCTTACAATGGACCCATCATTTAAGGACATGGACAGAGTATTTAAGGCAATAGACGAGCAGTATCATATGAAGGCTATTGCAAGAACTGTAAGATATGTACACTCAGGAAGCAACAACTCTTTAAAGGCTTTCTATTATACTAACGGAGAGACTTATGAGAGCAAGACAATTAATTTCGAGATAGTAGACCGAGTTGGTGGCGGCGATGCATTTTCATCAGGACTTATCTATGCCCTTATGGACAATATGACTCCTGAAGATACTGTTAACTTCGCTGTTGCTTCTTCAGTAATGAAGCATGCTATCAGAGGTGATACTAATATCACATGTGTTGACCACATTAAGAGACTTATGAAGAATTCGTCTTTCGATGTGCAGAGATAATTTAATATTAAGATTACCTGTTCCGTGTGTGGAACAGGTTTTTTTACGGAGGCTTAAGTTATGAGTATTAATATTTGTCCAATGGTTGCACTGGCAGCTGAGCTGACGAATGTGCCTTTATGGCTTTGTATACCATTTGCATGTCTGCTTTTGTGTATAGCCATAATTCCACTTGTAAAAGGAGAATGGTGGGAAAAGTACAGACCATTTGCTGTAATATTCTGGTCACTGCTTTTTATAATTCCGTTCGCAGTTAAGTATGGTGCTGGAACAGCAGCAGAGACTGTACTTGAATGTCTGGTAAATGATTATCTTACATTCATTGTACTGCTTTTCGGTCTTTTCTGCGTAGCAGGTAACATAACAGTTGAGGGAAGTCTTGTTGGTTCACCAAGAGTAAATGTTATTCTTCTTGGAATAGGAACCCTTCTTTCAAGCTGGATTGGAACGACAGGTGCGTCAATGCTTCTTGTAAGACCTGTTATTAAGATGAATTCTTGGAGAAGAAATAAGGCTCACATTATGGTGTTCTTCATTTTCCTTATATCTAATATGGGAGGAAGTCTTACACCTATAGGTGACCCACCACTTCTTATGGGATTTTCAAGAGGTGTTCCTTTCTTCTGGAGTATAAGATTCTTTCCGATACTGCTCCTTAACATGATTATTCTTCTTACAGTGCTTTATTTTCTTGATAAGAGAGCATACAGGAAGGATATAGCAGCAGGTTATATGCCGGAGATTAAGGAAAATGAACCACTTATAAGATTTGAGGGATTACATAATATTATATTCATCGTAATTATTGTTGCAGCAGTTATATTAAGCGGAGTACTTCCGGATGTACCATTTTTCCAGAATGCTGCCGGCGAGGTAATCTCAATTCCTATATTTGGAGAGGTTAAGCTTGCAATTACTTCACTTATTGAAGTGGTTATGATTCTTTTAGCCGCATTTTTATCATTCAAGACAACTAATGCAGAGATAAGAAAGAAGAACCATTTCACATGGGGCGCCATTCAGGAAGTTGCTGTACTTTTCATAGGTATATTTATTACTATGCAGCCAGCTCTTATGATTTTAAAGAGCGCAGGCGCAGAGCTTGGACTTACACATCCATCACAGATGTTCTGGGTAACGGGTGCACTTTCAAGTTTCCTTGATAATACACCAACTTACCTTGTATTTCTTACAACGGCTGGTTCTATGGGATTCGCGTCAGGACTTACAACTGCACTTGGAGTTGTTCCTGCAAAAATGCTTACGGCAATATCATGTGGCGCGGTATTTATGGGAGCAATGACTTATATCGGTAATGCACCTAATTTCATGGTTAAGTCAATATCAGATGAAAATGGTGTTAAGATGCCAAGCTTCTTTGGGTATATTGTGTGGTCATTGTGTTGCCTTGTACCAGTATTCCTTATTGACACACTATTATTCTTTATATAATTAGGAGGTGCGCATTATGGCAGATAATGATAAAATAACTCAACTTGCGAACAGAATATACGCACTGGACGAGAAAGTATATAAAGCTACAGGTTCTAATCTGGGACGTGTATATCAGGGAAACAAGGAAAAATGTATTAATGATTTAAGAGATTTGCTTAAATCCAGTGCGGATTCTTCAGTTCTTAGAAGTGAGCTTGCACTTATAAGTAATATGGCAAGAACCACTAAAAAGAATCCTCAGCTTCATAAAGAAATAATGCATGAATATGGTGAGATTTTTGATGAAGCAATGGCTATGCAGGAAGCGAGAGAGGGAAATGATATTATTGACCCGGAGCATGCAGAGCTTAACATGTCCAATCTTGCAAACAGATTTGGAAAGGACGACAATCTTATTATATGCATAGGTCGTTCATATGGCTGTGCCGGAACAGATATAGGTTTCAAGCTTGCTGATAAGTTAAGAATCAGCTATTATGATGTATCTATCATGAACGAGATATTACAGCGTAATGAAGAACATGAAGAAACTGATAGAGCTTTATTCCAGAATAAAACAGCAAGGACACCGGCTCAGTGGTGGAGAGATTTTAAGAAGTACCATGGCCTTTCAAGGTCGGATGTACAGTTCTTTAATACATCTAAGAAGCTGGTCGATTTAGCAAAGCAGGAACCATATGTTATCATGGGAAGATATGCGGATAATATTCTTACTAAGAACCACATTCCTCATATAAGCATATTTATCACAGCTCCTAAGAAGCTGCGTATACAGAGAACTTACCATACAAGCAAAGAGAAGCTTACTTATAAGCAGGCTGCGAAGTATGTTTCAAAAGAGGATAAGGCACATCTTAAAAGATACGCATTCTATACAGGCAAGAAGTGGGGCGAAGCAGATAATTACGACCTCACAATTAACAGTTCAACTTATGGAATTGATGGAAGCGTTGATTTGATTATGAGAATTGTGGCTAAGAATCAGCTTGACAACTAAACATTTATTATATAAAATCTAATCAAATGCATTGACGAAGACAGTAGGTTGGAGTGAAAAGCATGAGCGAGCCGGGACGGTGAGAGCCGGTGCGAGTACTATCCATCTGAACATCACTTCTGAGCATCTTCGCTGAAATCATCACGAGACTAAGCGGGGACGGTAATCCCATCGTCAGGTTAAAGCCAGGGACGCATATGATAGTATGTCGTAATCATTCAGATTTTAGGATAAGCAAGTTTACCCCTCTGTTGTATTACGACAGAGGGGTTTAATAGTATAAACCAGAAAGGAAGCTGCAATGATTTATCAGAAAGTTTCTGCGGACATGAAGTTCGTAGACAGAGAAAAAGAAGTTGAAAAGTTCTGGAAAGACAATGATATCTTCCAGAAGAGTATTGATAACAGAAAGGAAGGTCCAACTTACACATTCTATGACGGACCTCCAACTGCTAATGGTAAGCCACATATTGGACATGTACTTACAAGAGTTATTAAGGATATGATTCCAAGATACAGAACAATGAAGGGTTATATGGTTCCTCGTAAGGCTGGATGGGATACACATGGACTTCCTGTTGAGCTTGAGGTTGAGAAGATGTTAGGTCTTGATGGCAAGGAACAGATTGAAGAATATGGTATCGAGCCATTTATCAAGCATTGTAAGGAATCTGTATGGAAATACAAGGGTATGTGGGAGGATTTCTCATCTACTGTTGGTTTCTGGGCTGATATGGATAACCCATATGTAACATATGACAATAACTTTATCGAGTCTGAATGGTGGGCTTTAAAGCAGATCTGGGATAAGGGTCTTCTTTATAAGGGCTTCAAGATTGTTCCTTACTGTCCTCGTTGTGGTACACCTCTTTCTTCACATGAGGTTGCCCAGGGCTATAAGACTCTTAAAGAGCGTACAGCAGTTGTAAGATTCAAGATTGTTGGAGAGGATGCATATTTCCTTGCATGGACAACAACTCCTTGGACACTCTGCTCTAATATTGCTCTTTGTGTTAATCCAGATGAGACTTATGCGAGAGTTAAGGCAGCAGATGGATTCACATACATCATGGCAAAGGCACTTCTTGACAAGGTGCTTGGTGGAATCGAGAGAGAAGAAGGCACACCTGCTTATGAGATTATTGAAGAATACAAGGGTAAAGACCTTGAATATAAGGAATATGAGCCACTTTACCAGTGTGCAAAGGATGCCGCTGACAAGCAGCACAAGAAAGCATTTTTCGTATACTGCGATAATTATGTAACTATGGAAGATGGTACAGGTATCGTTCATATTGCACCAGCATTTGGTGAAGACGATGCCAGAGTTGGTAGAAAATATGACGCTCCATTTGTTCAGATGGTAGATGAGGCTGGTGTTATGAAGCCTGAGACTCCATTTGCAGGAATGCGTGCAAAGCCTACTAAGAAAGAGATGGAAGCCGGCGCTATCAACTGTGATGTTGAGGTTCTTAAGGAACTTGAGAGCAGAGGAATACTTTTCTCAGCACCTAAGGTAGAGCATGAATATCCTCATTGCTGGAGATGTGATACACCACTTATCTACTATGCAAGAGAGTCATGGTTTATCAAGATGACAGACCCAGAAGTTAAGGCTAACTTAATTGCTAATAATAAGACAATCAACTGGATTCCAGAGACAATCGGTACAGGACGTTTCGGAGCATGGCTTGAAAATGTTCAGGACTGGGGAATTTCACGAAACAGATACTGGGGTACACCTCTTAATATCTGGCAGTGTGAGGACTGCGGTGAGATGATGTCTATCGGAAGTATCGAAGAACTCAAGGAAAAATCAGACAATTGTCCAGATAATATTGAGCTTCACAGACCATATGTTGATGCAGTTACATGTAAGTGTCCTAAGTGTCAGGGAACAATGAAGAGAGTTCCAGAAGTTATCGACTGCTGGTTCGATTCAGGTTCAATGCCATTTGCACAGCACCACTATCCATTTGAGAATAAAGAATTATTCGAGCAGCAGTTCCCAGCTAAGTTCATATCTGAAGCTGTTGACCAGACAAGAGGATGGTTCTACTCATTACTTGCTATCTCAACACTGCTCTTTAACAAAGCTCCATATGAGAATGTTATCGTTCTCGGACATGTTCAGGATGCAGATGGACAGAAGATGAGTAAATCAAAGGGTAACGCTGTTGACCCATTTGACGCATTACAGAAGCATGGTGCTGACGCAATCCGTTGGTACTTCTACGAGAATTCAGCTCCTTGGGTTCCTAACAGATTCAAGGATGAGTGGGTTTCAGAAGGTCAGAGAAAGTTCATGGGAACATTCTGGAACACATATGCATTCTTTGTACTGTATGCTAATATTGATAATTTTGATGCTACTAAGTATCAGCTTGAATATGACAAGCTTTCAGTTATGGACAAATGGTTATTGTCAAAGCTTAATTCTTTGGTTAAATTCGTTGATACTAACCTCGAGAATTACAAGATTACAGAGACTGCAAGAGCTCTTGAGGACTTCACAGATGAGCTTTCTAACTGGTATGTAAGAAGAAGCCGTGAAAGATTCTGGGCTAAGGGAATGGAGCAGGATAAGATAAATGCTTACATGACTCTTTACACAACACTTGTAACTCTTGCTAAGATTTCTGCACCAATGGTACCTTTCATGACAGAAAGCATTTATAGAAATCTTGTATGCAGCATTGATAAAAATGCGCCTATTTCAATACATTTATGCGACTTCCCTAAGGTTAATGAGCAGTTCATTGACAAGAAGCTTGAGGAGACTATGGATGATGTATTAGACGCAGTTGTTATCGGACGTGCATGCCGTAATTCAACTAATATCAAGAACCGTCAGCCAATTGGCAAAATGTTTATTAAAGCAGACTGGAAGCTTGATGAGTTCTATACAGCTATCATCGCTGATGAGCTTAATGTTAAGGAAGTTGAATACACAGATGATGTCAGAGCATTTACATCTTACTCATTCAAGCCACAGATGAAGACTCTCGGACCTAAGTACGGAAAGCTTCTTAATGCAATCAGAACAGCTCTTACAGAGGTTGACGGCAACGCAACTATGGATAAGCTTAATGAGTCAGGAAGTTTTGAGTTAAATGTTGAAGGTCAGGTTATCGAGCTTTCTAAGGACGATGTTCTTATCGAGATGACTCAGAAGGAAGGATTTGTTGCAAGCAGCGACAAGGGTATCACAGTTGTTCTTGATACTAACCTTACTCCAGAGCTTATCGAGGAAGGTTTCGTAAGAGAGGTTATTTCTAAGGTTCAGACTATGCGTAAGGACGCTGGTTTCGAGGTTATGGATAAGATTAATCTCTATGTATCAGGCAACGACAAGATTGCTGATATTGTTAATAAGAATGCCACTCAGGTTAAGACTGTAGTTCTTGCACAGGATATTATCACTGGAAAGACTGCAGGATTCGAGAAAGAGTGGGATATTAATGGCGAGAAGGTTACACTTGCTGTTGAGAAGCTTGCTTAATGCAGGTAATTGAATAAAAGTTATATGAAGCTGTGTGCTGGTCTTTGGGGCTGGCGCACAGCTTTTTTGTGATATGGGAATAATTGACATATATTAATGTATATGCTACTATTTAATTAAGAAAAAGGTCGGAATTGTTGTAATATAGAGGTATAAATGAATGGTTAATGAAGATAAGAAAGGAGATTTTATTATGAATATTTTAAAGAAAGTGATATAGATAATAGGAGTTATGTCTGTGGTTTTTGTGACATATATATTATTCCAAAGACCCGATATAGCGTCTGCAGCAGAACAGGATGTTTCAGGTACGCAAGAAATATGGTTTGATAGCAGTCATTCAATTACCGTTGATTATGTGATTCGTGTTACATATGGATTAGATGAAGGTTATTCAGGGTGGATTATTGCAATGGATCCAGTGGATGAGTATGGTATTGGAAGCAATACTGTGAATATAGAAAAATTTGAATATGCAGGTGATGCTGCATATGGTTTATCGGGACATTTGAAATATTATATTTATGCACATGAGAGAAGTAATGATTATACTGGTTATATTTATTTTAAGGTAACATGTGATGAAAGGGGTGCTTTTTTATGACAACATTCACTCAGATTGGCGCAGTGGGAACAACTTATAATTTGGAGGTCGCACCACACTGGTTAGGCGTGTTAATACTAACTGTATTTGCAGTAGTTGTGATTGCTATATTTATATTTATGGCAAAAGATTTTATCATGCAGGTGTTGTCTAAAAGAATCACAACGACAGCAACTCTTGCATCTAAATTTCAGGAGGAATATGTTAATAAGCGGATGTATGCTGGAACTGGAGCTATCCAGGAAGGACTTGCAGAGAAAGGAATTGCTTATTATTTTACCATGAATCTTGATACTGGAAAAATAGTTACTTTTCCAGTATCTAAGGATATGTATGATGTCTATGCGGAAGGAACGAAGGGAATACTTACATATAAGTATAAAACATTGATGTCCTTTGAGGCAGAAACAGAAGGAACCAAGGTCAGAAAAGATATAAGCGATTTAGAGGGATATTTTGTATCGATGCAAGATAAGTTATAAAATTGCGAACTATAAACATGTGCTGCTTGAGAATCCTAAATGAGTTTTCTTAAGCAGCATTATTTATTAAGATAAAGGGGGAGATTCTATTGAAGAAGGCAGTATTAGCAGTATTGATTGCAGGAATGGCTGTATTAACAGCATGTAGTAATAATAATACGGTTAAGAAAGATGACAATGTTTATAAATATTCTGATTATGAATATAAAGATGAGGCTCAATTTTATATGAAGAAAAATGCTGCGGCTGCGGAAAAAGGATATTATTATCTTTCAAATTCTCCAGTTAGCGGTGAGAATTATAAATTTATGTATTACTATGATATGATTAATAACAATAGCGTAGCGTTATGTTCAAAAGTAGATTGTGCGCATGATGATGCAGAGTGCGAGGCATATTTGTCAGATTATGAACGCTTAGGAAGCGCAGTATGGTATTATGATGGAAGAATATACATGATAGAAAAGACAAAGGAGAAGGATATCCTTGTGTCTTATGATAAAACATTAAGAGATAAGAAAACGGAAAAGACATTATCAATAGATGGAATGTCCATATCATCAGCATGGGGTGAAATTAAATATGCGGATGTTGTCAATGGATATATGTATTATCTTCTATATAGTGACTCAGGGATGCTTATGTGTAAGGCGAATCTTGATAATTCATCTGAACCAGAAATAGTAAAGAAATATAATGCACCGTTTAGTGGTGGAACTGATTTCATAGTTACTGACTTGGCATCACTTAATGCAATAGATAATAAAATTTACATTAATCGCAGAATGAGCATATCATTAGAGGCAGAAGAATATATTGTGGAATGTCTTGATACAGATACGGGAAATATTGATTGCTTTATTGATATAACTAGTGATGACGAATTATCTGAGAAAGCAGAATCTAAATATTGGGTTACATCAGAATTATTTTATGACAAAGATGACAACATGTATTTTGCAGGAGTAGATTCAAGTGCATGGTGTCTTTATAGAATGAATCTTAAAACACAGGAAATAAGTGAAGTATTTAAACTGGATAATAAATCAAACAGAAATTATACAAAACTTGCAGGATATGATGGACAGTATTTTTATGTATTTGATAAACCAGACCTTTCTAAAGGGAAAAAGAATATTATAACTGATGATAAAAATATTGTTTATATAGTGGATACAAATGGCGAGATAAAAGATACTTTAGAATTTAATAAGGATCGTACTAAGATGATTGCTGATGTAGATATATTGGGAGGAGACAGAAGATATTTGTTAGTGACAACAACAGACACAGATATTCAACAGTTCAAAGCATCATCTGGCTTAATGGACAAATATGAGAAGATGGTAAAAGAACTTGGAAATAAACCTAAAATAATTAAAGTATGTTTAAGTGCAGTGTTGGACAAAGCTGACATTGGAACAGGAAACAAGGAGTGGATACAGATTACTCCGGAATAGGAGCAAAATGGAATTATTGAGAGTTTTACGGAAAAGTGTTGTATTTATTGCTATTTTTCTTGGAATAATAATCTGGTTGAGCATTTTTAAGATTAATAACACGAATGATAAAAAAGTATATGCTTATTATAATCAGTTGATGTATGAATATGCTAATCAAACAGAAATGATTGGATCATTAACATACAGCAGGTATGCACATGATAAAGGAGATGACTACGAAGCTGACAGGGAATATATTGAAGAAGCAATAAAACTTTTACAGGAAAAATATAAATATGTCAATGCTTCTGATATGTCAAGGGCAGAGAATAATTACAAGAAAATTATTAGCAGTACATTATTTGCAGAGGAGCAAAGCTACTATGTACTTAATGCGCAAAAGTATATGGCAGATTTGGAAAGCAGAGGGGAAATCAATTTCTCTATCACCAATACTACTGCTATAGAAAAACTGGTATCAGACAAGCAACTTCCGGTTATTTTTCTGATGATGATGATATTTGTGCTTATAACTTTTATGGAAGAGTTTGAAAATAATATGTTTCTTCAGATTAGAGGCAGTAAAAATTCCAGAAAAGTATTACCAGTAAAAAGATGTTTTATTATATTGCTTATATCAATAGTGCTTTCATTTGTTTTTAATGGTGTCATTCTGGCAATATATAAGAATATTTATGGCTGCAACATGGGAAGTCCGATACAGAATTCTTATATGTTTAATATGTTCCCGTTAAAGACAAATGTAGCTGCATTTTTTATTATATATTGTATAACATTTGCGATAGCTATGAGTGTGTTGTCATGGCTGGTATATTTTGTTT
>OJNZ01001874.1_pt1 | contig 10514 bp, 5 predicted proteins | sample 1598001 | NCBI WGS metagenome assembly OJNZ01 (sample SAMN01915225, study PRJEB22387) | human gut metagenome | isolation source: stool | host: Homo sapiens | place: USA | reverse complement strand
CGGCGTAGCTCCTGACTGTTGACCGCGAAGTGCTTGGGGCAGGCCGCGATGCCTTTTTTCTGGATGCCCCGCACATAGGCCGCAGCCATTTTGCCCGCAAGGATGGGGTCCTCCGAAAAATACTCGAAGTCACGGCCGCAGAGGGGGCTGCGCTGGATGTTCAGGCCGGGGCCAAGGAGGACAGCCCCCTCCTGTGCGGCGGCCTCCTCACCCATCGCCTCGCCCACGGCCTCGCCGAGGGCCTCGTCCCAGCTGCACGCCGTGGCGGAGGAGGTCGGGAAGCAGGTGGCCGGGACGCTGGGGTTCAGGCCCAGATGGTCGGCCGCCCCCGCCTGCTTGCGGACGCCGTTGGGGCCGTCGGACAGGGTGATGGACGGGATGCCCTTGCCGGGCAGGGCACGGGTGGTGAAGACCGTCTCGCCCGAGAGCAGGGCACATTTCTGTTCTAGGTTCAGTTTCCGGATGATGTCAGTGTGCTTCATCGCATTTTCCTCATTGATCCCTGAGCGGGGCAAAGGCCCGCTGTTCGTTGCAGCGGGCCTTTGCCATCGGTTTTGTTCAGGTGCTGCACGGAGAGTGCTTACGTCTTAGACTTCTTCCTCTTCCTTGCGCTTCTTGTAGTTCTTGATGGCGGTGTACTCCAGACCTACGATGAGCAGTGCGGCGACGACGTCTGCACCGATCAGGACGATCTTCCACTTTGCCATACCGGGGTTCAGATTCTCCTCATCGTAAGCGCGGCTGTTGACCACGGTGTAGAGGATGTTCTTGGCAGCGGTGCGCATGGCCTGCTTGCTGCTGTTGGTCAGAACGGTCACGTTGTTGTAATCGTTGCCCGTGGTGCAGAGCATCAGGTCGCCGCCGTTGCGGACAGCCTGATCGGCGGTCATGTAGCCGTAGACGCCGAAGTAGTCGGTCTCGACGAAGCCGAGGAAGCCCCACTCGCCGCGCAAGACGTTCTGCAGCAGCTCAGAGCAGCCGCCGGCCCAGCGATTGCCGATGTAGTTGAAAGAGGACATGACTGCGTGGCAGTCTGCATCCTTGACCGACATTTCGAAGGGCTTGAGGTAGATCTCGCGGATAGCCTGCTCGTTGGACCAGGTAGCCAGCATAGAAGTACGGTTGCCTTCCTGATCGTTCAGGGCGAAGTGCTTCATGTAAGCGTAGACGCCGTGCTCCTGTGCACCTGCGATGGCACTTGCAGCCATTGCGCCGGACAGGACGCCGTCCTCCGAGTAATACTCGAAATTGCGGCCGGAGAATGCGGTGCGGTGGATGTTCATGGCCGGGCCGTACCAGCCGGAGGTGTTCATCTCGTTGGCCATCTTGCCGATGCTGTCGCCGAAGTCATGGGCCAGATCCTTGCTCCAGGTCATGCCGATGAGGGTAGCAGCCGGGAAGCCGACCGAGCCGACGCCGGTGAAGTTGTTGTTGATGGAGGCGGGGCCATCGCAGTCGTTGGTGCGCACCTTGCCGACGCTGTCCACCGCTGCGGTCTGATAGCCGCCGAAGCCGATGGTCTGCTGCAGGTCGTCGATGCTCATCTCGTCCAGCAGGTCATCCCACTTGGAGTCGTTGTAATCCACGCCGCGCAGGTCAGCCAGCTTGAGGCCGTTCTTTGCGCCGGTGGTAATGTCCTCTGCGTTGGGGTCCTCGTCCTTCTCGTAGCCGGACTCGGTGTAGGTGAAGCAGTTCTCGAAGCCAGCCTTGACCTCGTCGCTCATCTCGTAGGTGGCAGGAGCGGCAGTGGCCTCATCGTAGTTTGCGAAGCCGTCTGCACGGGACAGATAGGTGATCTCACCCTCAGCGAAATCGAACTGGTTGGTGGCCACGACCTCATCGCTCTCGCGCTTGTTGGACTCGTTGTAGACGATGTCCGAAGCGAAGGTGCAGGTCTTGGAGTCCAGAGCGGTGTGGGAGTCTGCATTGGTGCTGATGACGTAGTCGCCAGCCTCCAGCACATAGCAGCCGTTGTTCTGGTAATCGTAGGAAGCCAGCTCCTCCACCGGGATGGTGAAGTCGATGGTCTCGCTCTCGCCGGGAGCCAGCTCGCCGGTCTTGGCGAAGTCCAGCAGGTTTGCGGAGGCTTTCTCGATGCCGCCGTTGGTATACGGAGGATCGCTGTAGATCTCGACAACATCCTTGCCGGCAACAGAGCCGGTGTTGGTGACAGTGACGGAGAACTCCAGGTCTGCGCCATCGTTGGTGATGTCGCTCATCTTCTGGGTAAAGGTGGTGTAGCTCAGGCCGTAGCCGAAGGGATAGACCACTTCCTTGTCGTAGTCGATGAGGCCCTCATCGGCAGCCGTCTCATAGAACTTGTAGCCGACGTAGATGCCCTCGACGTAGTTGACGAAGGAGGGAGTGGTGCCCTCGGGGTCGAACATACTTGCATTGGAGTTGAACTCGGAAGCGTTGGTGTACTTGAAGTCGCCGAAGTTGTTCCACCACGGAGAGGCGGTCAGGTCGGTGACATAGGTGTCTGCGGTGCGGCCGGAGGGGTTGACCTCACCGGCGACCACGCGGCCAAAGCCCTCAAAGCCGGACTGGCCGGTGCCGGGGCAGAGCAGAACGCCCTTGATCTGGGGGTAATCCTTGACCCAGCCCATCTCGAATGCGTTTGCGCCGTTGTAGACGACGATGACGTTGTCGAAGTTGGAAGTGACCAGATCGATCAGCTCTTCCTCGCGGTTGGACAGCTGCAGGAAGTGGTCGCCCGCATCCCAGTCGTTGCCCTCGTTCAGGCTGTCGTCATAAGAGCCGTTGTAATAGCCAGCGCCGCGCTGAGAGCCGCGGTAGTCTGCCACACGGCGGACCCAGCTGCCGTCCACGACAGCAGACATATCGGTGGGAAGGTCTGCGCCCTCGCCGCCGACGCGGGTGATGACCACCATGGCGGTGTCAGAGTATTCCTTGGCGTTTGCCATCATCTCGTCGGTGTACAGGCTGACGTTCGGCTCGGGCAGGGTCCAGTCCTGCTGTGCCATGCCGACGCTGGGACGGGTAGCGCAGTAGTCGGTGTAGAACTTGCTCAGCTCGTCGTTGGTCTCGATGCCCGCATCGTGCAGACCAGTCAGCAGGTCGGTGACGGGATAAGCGTCGTTCAGTGCGCCGGAGCCGGTGCCGCCGTAGCAGGGGCTGGTGGAAGCCCAGCCGAAGACGTTCAGCTTGGAGCCAGAAGCCACAGGCAGGATGTTGTCATCGTTCTGAGCCAGAACGATGCCTTCCTGAGTGATCTCATTGACCAGCTCGGTGGCCTCTGCGGAAGTCTCCTCACTGATGGAACCTTCGCCGGAGACCAGGTCCAGCATGGTGGACATGGGGCCGGTGCAGATGAGGTTGACAACGATGACCAGTGCCAGCAGAATGGCGACACCAGACTGCGCGCGGACCATCTTCTTCTTGGCTTTCGGCAGCTTCTTGGCCGCAAACATCGCAACAAGTGCGACCACGACCACGACGCCGAAGGCGATCAGGTAGTTCTGGATGTTGGAAACCACCTGCATTACATCATCCATATTGACGGACAACATAATTCTTCCTCCTTATTCTGAATTCATATTTCCCGGGCACAGCTCCCGGACTGTTGGCATCCATTATAAAGGAATTCAATGAAAATTTACAAAGATTTTCACAACCTGTCATTTCCGAGGCATATTTTGCAGAAGTTTCATTTTGGTTTCAAATTTTATTGTGCTTATTCACAAATACAGGCCCGGTTTTATTGTGCAAAACAGAAAAAAACTCTCCGGCATTGCGAAGCAATGACGGAGAGGTTGTTCTTTATTCCGGGATCGGCAGCAGGATCCGCAGCGTGAACCAGCCGTCGGCCCAATGAAGGGTCATGGTGCCGTCGTGATCCTGCGCTGCCGCCTGCACGCCCCGCAGGTCGTAGCCGCCGTGGGTGTTGTGGCGGGGCAGGCCGTCTGCGCCCAGTTCCACGGGCTGGGCGCAGTAATTCTCGAAGCGGAGCATCACACAGCCGCTCTGGTCATAGACGGCCACCCGCAGCAGCCGCTTTTCGGGGTCCGGCTCTGCCGCGACACACTCGATGGCGTTGTCCAGCGGCGCGCCCACGAGGGTGCACAGCTCCCGGGTCGTCAGGAACCCCAGCTTACTGCCATCGGCCACGCTGGTCATGTTGATGCCCCGCTGCTGGCAGTCCATGCTCTTTGCAGTGAGCAGGGTGTCCAGCACCGGATTGCCGGTCTTGTTCTCGGCCTCATACCGGCGGATGCCGCTTTCCATCCGGGCCAGCGCGGCGTCCTGCTTGGCCCGGTCGCGCTCGGCACGGATGTCTGCGATCTGAATTTTCAACTCATGGTAGCGGCTGTTGATGAGCCGGATGCCCTCTTTGCTCCGCTTGTACTGCTCATACTGGCGGTGGAGCACCTCGTCCATCGCCGCAAGCTCGCTGTGGAGGGCCGCTTCCCGCAGCTGCTCGTGCTGGACGGTCAGGATGAGGACGCCGCAGATGTCCACCAGCGTGCGGATGTAGTAGACGCTCATGTCCACCTCGCGGTCGCCCAAGAAGAGCAGGTTGCTCACCGCAAATACCATCGCCGCCATGACGACGGCCACGAGGGCCGCTTTTCCGCTGATGACGATATGGCCCTTGGGACTTTTGTGCTTATGCTCCAGCACCCAGATGCAGCCGAAAACGCCGCCATAGACCACCACCAGAAGCAGCAGTGACAGGCCGTCGGCCCCGCTGCGCTGAGGCCAGAGGAAGCAGTGCAGCTGCCACTCGGCGCTGGCCGCCAGCTCTGCCAGAACGAAGGCCCGGGCGCAGACATAGCCCGCTTCCAGCAGGGAGATGGTGCGGGTGACCCAGAGGTATAAATACTGTATCCCCACAGCTGCCGCCATGCAGGGGATCCACCACGCCAGCGGAACGCTGCCCGTGGCCTGCAAAAAAGCGCAGAGGACCAGCGCCCACGCCGCGCTGACGGCTAAGGTGGCTTTCGGGCCGAAGCGGCGACCCAGCGGCAGGGCGTAGATGCCCACGGCCAGACACTCGGCCAGCGCCGTATACAGGCGCGGGATGTTGGGCAGTGCCGTCATGCACCCTCACCCCCGATGTGGTCGGCCAGCGCCGCGAGGAAGGCTTTCCGCCGGGGTCGGCTCAGCTGCAATTCATAAGGTCCTACCTGCACCATCCCCTGCTGCACCCCCTTCACCTGCGCCAGATTGACGAGGTAGCCGCTGTTGCAGCGGGCAAAGGGCCGCTCAGCCAGCTTCTCCTCGAAGGCTTTCAGGGTGCCCGCCGCCGCGAAGTCTCCCTCCTCGGTGTAGAAGTGGACGCGGTGGCCCTCGCTTTCCAGATAATAGATGAGGGAGGAGTCCAGCCGCCGAAGCCCGCCCTCCACCGGCAGGGCCAGATAGTGCCGCACCCGGCGGCGCAGCTGCTCCTCCACCTTCCGGAGCTGCTGCGAAAAGGCAAAGTAGGGCACCGGTTTGAGCACATAGTCCAGCGCACCCACCGCGTACCCGCCGATGGCGTACTGGGCCATATTCGTGATGAAGACGATGATGACGTCCTTGTCCAGCTCCCGCACCCGCCGGGCCGTCTCCATCCCGTCCAGATGCTTCATCTCCACGTCCAGAAACAGGACATCGTACACCGGGCGGTAATCATCCAGCAGCTCCATCCCGTCGGCGAACTCCGTCACAGCAAACTCGGTGCCATACTGCCGGGTGTGCCGCTGCACATAGCCTTGCAGCTGCGCCCGCACCTCTGCCTCGTCCTCCACCAGAGCGATGCGTATCATTGCCGCACCTCCTTTTTCCGCAATTTCTCTGGTTTTTATTGTAACACGAAACCGGGCCGGTGGCAAATGGGAAGGCCCTTTTTCTGCCGCGTCCCCCAGTCTAACAGCTAAACACAAAAGCAGCAGCCTCACTCTGCGTTCGGTGAGGCTGCTGCTTTGTTCTTTCAGGGAAGATCTCAGTTCGTCTTGACGGCCACGAGGATGCGGATCTTCTTTCCGCCTGCGCAGCCAAAGTTGTCGTACCAGCCGATGAGCTTGTAGTCCTCGGTGTTGACCTTGGGCAGCGAGGTGGCGAAATACTGGCCGTTCGACCACAGATACACCTGCATATCGTCGGCGGTCTCATAGCGCTTGTCGCCGCTCATGACCGAAGCTGCGCCCAGCTTATCGATGACTACCGGCGAGAGCTGGAGCATCCGGTTGATGGCCTTGCCGTCGGCAGAGCGGCCGATGGCGATGCCGCCCGCCACGATGGGATACTTGGTGGAGGTGCTGTAGGCCACCTGCTTGCCGCCGGTGTAGCAGACGTAGGTGGCGCCCTCACCCAGATAGTTGAGGAAATCACCCAGCGTGCCGCCCACGCTGTCGCCAGTGCGGCGGAGCACATAGCTGAAGAGCTGGTCCGTCTTGCCGGTGAGGGTGTTCCAAGTAGAGCTGACGATGCTGCCGTCGATGAGGCCGTAGAGCACATCGCTGGTGCTGGGCACCAGAATGTTCTTCACGTCCTGAAAGGTCTCCTCGTCGGTCTTCTTCACCGTGGTGGTGGTCGTTGTCGTCGTGGGGAGGCCTGCGGCCTCCTTTGCGGCGTCCTGCGCCTTCTCGCTGATCTTCTCGTCGATCTTCTTGGCGGCTTCGTCCGTCAGGCGGCGGACGGAATCCAGCGCGGCATACTCCCACAGGTCGCCGGTCACATCGTTGAGGATGACCCGGTCGATCTCACCGGCGGCGTTGGTGGTGTAGTAGCGGACGTCGTTCTCACTCAGCGTTACCCCCGATAGGCGGCTGGGGCGAACTGCCCCAGCCACACCCTCCGACGTCGTATCAAGGATCTGCACGTTGTCTGCAAACGGGGTGTCGCCCAGTGCGGTGCCGTCGGCGCGGATGGTGCCGCTGACCGGGCGGGGCGAGATGGACTTAACGCTCTCGCCGCCCTCGTCCACGCGGACCTCCACCAGCTTGCCCGCCGGGAAATTGAGCTTATTGTTTACGTTGACGGTGCGGGCCGTGCCGTCGGTGCACATGATGGAGACGGCCTGCTGCACCTCGGCGCTGTTGGTCTCCACAAGGGTGCGGGATGAGGACTGCACCACGCCGTAAAAGACGGCGTCGGCCTCGTCCCCGGTGAGGACGGAGACTGCGGCGTCGTTCATGCCCAGCAGCAGCGTGACCACCTGACCCACGCCGCCGCCGGACAGGGAGGACAGCTGGTAAGCCACAGAGGGCGAGGCGATGGTGTAGCTGACCCCGGCCACAGTCACAGAGGTCGGGGCGCTGGCCGAGGGCGAGACCGCCGTCACGCGGCCTGCGGCACGCTTATTGTAGATCCACAGGGTGCGGGCGCTCTCATTATAATAGTAGACATCATAGGGCGAGAGGGCCGCAGAGGTGGTGACTTCGTCGTTGCGGTAGATGGCCGCCGGGGCAAAGGGCAGGGCCGTGGCCGCATCGGCCACGAAGGGGCCTTTGACATTGTCCAGCAGGACGGAGGAGATGTCCACCTGACCGTTGCTCACCGCAAAGCCCAGCGTGGAGGCGTAGACCTGACCGCTGCCGTTCATGGCCGTGAGGGCATTGTAGAAGAGCACAGTGCCCTGCTCGAGGGTCAGTACCTCGCCCTGACGGGCGCTGATGTCATTGCGCAGGCCCAGTGCGCTTGCCTTATTGAGCTGGGCCGAGGGGAAGGTGCCGCCGAGGCTCGCCACATCGTAGCCCAGCAGGCGGAGGGCCATGGTGCAGGCCTCCTCCAGCGTAACGGCATTGTCCGGGCGGAAGCTGCCATCGGAGTAGCCGGTCATCCAGCCGTTCTGGACGGCGGTGCGGATGTAGACCGCATAGGGAGAGTCGCTGTCCACATCGCTGTAGAGGCGGCCGGTGCGGCCCTGTGCCGTGGTGGTATCGCGGTAAGCAGAGAATGCGGTGAGGAGGCGGGCCGCCTGCCCACGAGTGAGGGGCGCACCCAGAGAACCGGCCTGCTCGGCGGTCAGACCGCCCAGTGCCGTCGCCGTCTGGACTGCCGCGTTGGAGCCGACCGCAGAGGCGGGCAGCACCAGCATGGAAACCGCCACGCAGACGGCCAGCAGGAATGCGAGGAATCTTTTTTTCATGGTAAACTCCTTATAAGTATAAACCTCTCAGTCTCGCATTCGCTCGACAGCTCCCCTACCGAGGGGAGCCTCTGGCGAAGAGAGGAAGCTTTCCGGAATGCCAAGGCCTCTCCTCGATAGGAGAGGTGGCAGCGCGTCAGCGCTGACGGAGAGGTTACTTCCCCTGCGGAAAAATGATCTTCACCGCAAAGAAGCCGTTCTGGCTCTCGGTGGTCAGAGTACCTTTATATTTCTGGACGATGCGGTTCGTCACTTTGACGGCGTAGTGGGTGGCGCGGGTGTCGGCGGCCTCCGGCGGACGGTCGGGACTGATGACGTTCACCACCACGAAGCTCTGACGGGTGCAGACCAGCAGGTCGATGCAGCGGCGCTCCGGCTCGGGCACCTGCACGGCGCTCTCGATGGCGTGGTCGAGCATATTGGCAAAGAGGGCGTAGAGGTCGCTGGCCTCAAAAAAGCCCAGACAGCTACCGTCCGTCACCGCATTGAGCTGGATGCGGCGGGATTCGCAAAGCAGCGATTTTTCGGTGAGCACCACGTCCAGCACCTCGTTGCCGGTGTTGCGGCTGGCGTCGTAGAGCTGTGCCGCCTTCTCGGCCTCGTCGATGTGGGCCTTCAGCTCCGGGTCGGGCGGGTCGGATGCCGCGCCCGACATCTGGCGGAGGGCGGCGATCTGAAGCTTCAGCTCATGGCAGCGCTTGTTGATGATCTGGACGTTCTGCCGCGCCACCTGATACTGCTCCCGCTGGCGCTCATATAAAAGGTTGAGGGTGTCCATCTCCTTCTGCATGGACGAGAGCTTGAACACCTCGGTCTGGAAGTAGAGCAGGGTCAGAAAATAGAACTGCCCGACAAACATCGTCATGACGTGTTTGCGATCCAGCACTACCACCTGCCCGCCGCTCAGCAGCGCAGCCTGGAACATGAAGAGGATTCCGATGAAAAAGGCGCTGGTCAGCTGGCGCGGGCCGATGTTATACGCTCCTTTATAAGACATCTTCCGGGAGAGGGTGGTGCAGATAACAAAATAAAAGAATGCACCAGCGGCCAGTTGTGCCAGCATGACCGGAAGGCTTCTGAGGTCGGGGGGCGTTCCCCGCCGCTCGAAGAAGATCTCCACCAGATGCCAGCACTCGTAAGCGGTCTGGGAGGCCAGCAGGCTCCATACGGCACAGTAGAGCGCACTCTTTTTGTCTATCTCAACGCAGGCGTATATCATCATGCCCAGCAGGACGAAAAACGCGACATAGAGCGTCAGCAGAGAGAATTGAAGTCCGTGGAGGCTGGTGCTCTGGGCCGAGGGGTCGAGCACATAGGTCAGCCCCAGCAGCGGCAGCAGCATCCCCAGCGCCCGCAGGCGGGCGTGAGGCCGGTGCTTGAGCGGGATGCAGAACGCCACCGCAGCAGTCCACCGCAGCAATGCCCGGAAGATGACATGGCGTGCAAGAAGATTCACAGCACACCTCCGATGTAGGACGCCACCGCCGTGAGGAAGGCCGCGCGCTGGCGGCGGCTGATCTCCAAGCGGTCGGTGTTGACGTGGACGAAGTCGTTCTCCACAGCCTTGACGTATTGCAGGTTGACCAGATAGCACTGGTTGCAGCGGGAGAAATGGTACTGTGCCAGCTGCTTTTCGGCGCTGGCGAGGCTGGCCCGGACCGAAAACTCCCCTTTTGTGGTATGATACCAGAGCAGCCGGTCACGGGTCTCCAGATAATAGATGTCGTTGGTGGAGAGCACCTGCATTCCGCCGCCTGCCAGCTGCAGAACGACCTGCCCGCCCCGGCGGCGCTCCACCCGCTGGATGGCCCGGGAGAGCTTGGTGCAGAACTGGTAGTAGTTCACCGGCTTGAGCACATAGTCCAGCGCATCCACCTCATAGCCCTTGATGGCGTACTGCGCCATGTTGGTCACGAACACCAGCACGGCGTCTGCGTCCACGGCCCGTATCTTCTCCGCCGCGCCGAAGCCGTCCAGTCCCGGCATCTCCACATCCATAAAGATGATGTCATACCCCGGCTCGTAGTGCTCCGCGATGACGGCCCCATCCTCGATGGGCAGCACCTCGACCTGCAGGCTGTTCTCGGCGGCGTACTGCCGGATGAACCGGCACAGCTCGTCCCGCACTTCCTGCTGGTCTTCGACGACAGCAATTTTCAGCATCCCGCAGTCTCTCCCTTCTCCGTTCCATTCCATTTGCTACTTTTTATTGAAACATACTTTGGTGCGAAATGCAACGGAGAAGTTCGAAATCGCTTTCAACCCATGACGACCTGCACGTTCACCTCGGCACCCTCCGCTGCCAGCGGCAGAACACTGCCTTGCAGAGGCTTGCCGTCCACGGTCACGCTCTTGACGCCATGCTGCACTCCGGCGGTATTGTCCACCGTGATGTGATAGGTCGCCCCACGGAAGCGGC
>OJNZ01001867.1_pt1 | contig 10534 bp, 9 predicted proteins | sample 1598001 | NCBI WGS metagenome assembly OJNZ01 (sample SAMN01915225, study PRJEB22387) | human gut metagenome | isolation source: stool | host: Homo sapiens | place: USA | reverse complement strand
TTATATAAAATCCATTCTAATTACATCAAAACCAAATATTTTCTTTCCCTCAAAAGACAGTTCTTATTTGACTGTTTCCATTCCACCGTTATCTAATTGTTCTTGTCGTATCGTATCAGTTATGTCGGCACAATGTTACCGCTATTGCCTGCCTTTTTAGAGCCTATGTTATTGCAACACATTAGTATTAAAAGCCAAACGACCAAATAAAAACGAATGCTCTTCATAGGTATGTGGGCTAATCTCTTGGATAGGGAGGTTATTTTCCAGTTAAAACAATACTCGATGGTTTGAAAAAATATTTTTCTTCAATCTGCAGCCTTAAATATTGTTCGACTTCACTCCCCTTCATAAGGACAATCCTTTCGGAATAAAAATTTGATTCCGGATCTGTTTTGACAATGAAATAGGTAAATGTCTCACCGGGTGCAATTTTTTTAATAAACGAATATCCAGTGATAGATGGCCGATTGTCAAGTAATTCTTCATACATCGCTTGAATGTAACTGAAATCGCCCTTTATCTTTTTAAAGAAATCGTGTACCAATTCAATGTTCGATTTATCATTTGTCGGCTCCAATGACACCCAAGTTATATACTCTTCGTTTGAATGATTTGTCATTCGATACTCATCTACAATCTCATGCTGATTGGTGAATCCATTGACATATCTCAACGATACGGTATCAATCTCTATTGGACTCTGTGCATTTAAATTCATAGCACAAAACATGAAAAACGAGAAAAATATATAGACCATTGTTTTCATCACTCTTGCATATTTTTAATAGTTTCCTTTTTAGAATTGATAATCATTTCCATTAAAGTTTTATTTTCTTCAATCCATTGTCCATTAACAGATTGATCTCTTCCTCCTATGGAGTTCGTCGGTCGCCGTAGTCTTTTGTCTTTATCAAATTCCCGGACTCGTCGTAATATTTCCACTCCCCGATTTCCCAAATCTCAATCTCAAACTCTTCGTCACACACCATATATCCTTCGCTCTTAACGGCTCCACTTGGATAATAATCAATACTATGACATTTATATTTACAGAAAATTCGGCAACAAGGATACCCCGTGTATATACTATCCTTGTTAAACTCTATCGAATCAATGGTACAACGTAATTCTCCCTCATCTCCAAACATATACCATGTGCCGGACATATTATCCGCTGTGTATTCCCCAAACAGAAATAATTCATTACGAATAAAGCACTTAAATAATCCATCTTTTTTACCGCCTTTATAGTATAGTTCATGTGTGATTCCTTCGCCAAGAGAATCTCTCCAATAGCCTTCCCTCTGCCCCAAATCATTCACCCGATTCATCGGGATCTTACGACCGATTCCAAAAATGCCTGTCGCCACACAACCGGCAAAAAACAGTAATAGCACGCTCTTTTTCATAACTCCTAATCTTATATTTTTACATAACCATACATCAGGACTCTATTTTTTCACATAGGACTTTGATATAATCCAATTTCCAATGCTCAATTCTGTGAAGGGGGTATCTCCCTTTCTTCCCGGTCTCGTACAAAACATATCTATTCTTTTAGCGATGAGCCAAATTTAATCACACTGAAACTTATTGGAGAAAAGGGTGTCGGGTCGTGTATGGACGATTACCTCTCCATTTCCCCCCGAATCTATATAAATAGCCTTTCCTTCCGCTTTACTACACAGTACATAAACATTAACGTCATCATTACAAAAAACAACCGTTTCATATCTATCCATTTTTAAGTGAATCTTGTTACAATCTATAACACCCCTTGATCTCTTCCTCCTATGGAGTCCGTCGGTCGCCGTAGTCTTTTGTCTTTATCAAATTCCCGGACTCGTCGTAATATTTCCACTCCCCGATTTCCCAAATCTCAATCTCAAACTCTTCGTCACACACCATATATCCTTCGCTCTTAACGGCTCCACTTGGATAATAATCAGCACAATAACACTTATATTTACAGAAAATTCGGCAATACCCCGTATATATACTGTCCTTATTGAGTTCTATCGAATCAATGGTACAACGTAATTCTCCTTCATCTCCAAACATATACCATGTGCCAGATATATTATCCGCTGTGTATTCCCCAAACAGAAATAATTTATTACGATAAAAACGCTTGTATAATCCATCTTTTTTACCACCTTTATAATATAGATCATATACGAATCCTCCTCCGACAGAATCTCTCCAATAGCCTTCCCTCTGCCCCAAATCATTCACCCGATTCATCGGAATCTTACGGCCGATTCCAAAAATGCCTGTCGCCACACAACCGGCAAAAAACAGCAATAGCACGCTCTTTTTCATAATTTCCTATTTTTAATACGACTAAAAAATGATTCTCTCGTTCCATTCAGAATAAAATTAAAAGCCGGCAACCGGTTTACGTTCACGGGTTCCGATAGAGATCTCGAAACCGTGACGCTTACCGTATTGTTCTTTTGGTCTTCTGCTTCAAAATGCCCTATAAAACGGTCCCAGCTATTTATGTCGACCAACAGGCATCCTGCCGATATAGGTCTTTTTTTAGTAATCATTCCTGTAAGATTATTTATTCCAGGCTTGTGTATATTAATACCCACTGCGTATGTCCGGCCATCGGTATATGCCGGATTTTCGTATCCTAATTCTATTCTCCCGCTACCGTCGGTATCCTCCATTCGCAAAGCCGTATAAGCCCCCTTATGCTTGCCTACTTTCGCATGATAAGTACCTTCGGGAACCGTAGCATAGTCGCTTCCCGAAGGATTCGTACAGGCCGCATATGTCTCGGTCGTTCCGTCTGCCAAATAAACCGTGGCAGTAGAAGATCCTATATTATAGCCGTTATCCTTGTCAAAAGTTTTGTTATCTGAAAAAAATATGGCCTGCGCATACAAACCCTGCAATAAATTACCGTCTACATCATAAGATTTATCTTCATCTACCCACTCATATCCTGTAAAAATCACCTCTCCTTCTATTCTGTCATAAGTCAATCGCCACGATTCCCCGTCCGGGTCTACATATTTTACCGGATTGTTATTACAGTAAGCATAAGGTGAGATGGAGTAATATTTTTCACAAAGAGGATCCATAGTGGTGAATCGGCAGAGAGCCGGATAATACATACGAGCATCGAAGTCGTAACTGTCATAGCCGTGCAGCTCTATAAACTCCTTTCCTCCGTATTTGTACGGCTGTTCTTCGGGCTGGTAATGGGCTTCATAAGGAAGACCGAAAGGATAGTATTGCATACGTTGGTAGGTGACGGTATGCTCTATGGGGGTTGGGCGAATAGGTGGTTTATCTCCGCCTATCGCCCCCCGGTTCGTCAAGGAAAAAGGAGGTTCCACTGGTATTAGTTTTGCTACCGCACTGCCGTAGACGGTGCGGATATTCCCTTGATAATCCCGCACGAAGTACCGGAAATCTTGTTCCGAACAATCCAAATAGCCGTCGCCGTTATGAATTCGTATCAGGGTATCGCTCTCGAAATCGGCTCCCGCATATTCCAAAGAACCCCGACGTGCCGTAACATGACTGCTCATGGCCGCAGTCCCCGATGTACTGCCGAAGGTCTGACCCGCGGGGATAACGACTGTTGTCAGTGGTGTGAGGTATTTACTGCCGGTTCTCTTGCCGTCGGCGGTGTAATAATTCACGATAGCCGACCCGTTGCGGAACTGCACGGTATCGGGCAAATTCAACATGTTGTATCGTATGGCGACAATATCCCGGTCGAGGTCAGCCGTCATATTTCCGTTGGAGTCCTTTATTACAAAATAAGACAATCGTCCGAATGTGAAATTCATATCGTTTGAACTTTCAGGAATATAATCTATACTATATTTGACAAGTCAAATGGAAGCAATCTTTTTATTTTTCAAAACGTAATTATACTTTATTGTTAGTATGAGTTATTTAGCTTTAACGTCATTATCGAGAAACATAATGGGAAAGATTGTCTCGACAGTTTCTCCTCGATGAGTTGCCGGGATAAATTTATATTGGCATATTATCTTGGCTACTTTTAATGCTTCCTCATCGATTACTGTGTCTCCCGAACTTTTTCTGATACCGATTAGTTTTGCAATACCATGTTTATCGATTAAGACATCAACTACTACTGGTATTTTCCCTTGCATAGGAGCCCTCTTTACTCGTTTAAAATTCGATGTTATAATTTGCCTTAAAGAATCGTTACCTAAAATAAATTGGGGCTCGGTCTCAACTTCGTATAATTGATATATTTCGTTTGTTGACGGTCGTGATATTTTAAAATACTTTTTTGCTAAGTTTTCTATATCTGCAATGTTTTCGCTTGGAGTAGTTTTGTATGTTCTCATTTTACAAAAAGAGCTGTCTTTATAAAAACTAACTTGCCAGACAGATGGATCATATTCCTTCATATTTGGGATATCTTGCCTTTTTTGTTTAACAAAATTATTCCCTGAATAAAAGATAGGAATCTTGTCTCCAAAAGCTTTGATAGAGTGTCCCATATATATTGTTCGTCCTACGAAATCGAAAGTCTCATATTTATAAGACTTACTATTGTTGCTAAATATCAATAAGGTGTAATATAGTGAATCTGTTGTAGAAATTAGTATTATTTCGTCCTTCCTTTTTTGGGCTTGGATATGTTCGGAGTCATTAAGATATATGGAGATTAATTCTTTTGTAAAATCTGTCAGTACGATATCTCTATTTCCTGAACAGGAAATAAACCAAGTAATGAATATGAAACTAATTATCTTTCTCATACTTTCAAAAATAGATTAAATAAAAAGGTAATTCTTATTTTTTTGAGGGGATTAAGTGTCTTATATATCATTTATTAGAAGAGAAAATATATTCCCATGGGATAGGTCCTATAATTTTGTTTTTATCATACATTATTAAACGCCCCTTTTGTGGCTGATATACATAGTGTTCAACTCTATATCCTTTGGAATTAGAGATAAGTGCTGCCGCATATTTATCACCATGATTGTCTTTTTTTCTAAACCCCGATGGATATGAATTGTTTGGATGATTGTGAACGATCGATGTTACAGTCGCTCCATTCATACTTAATCTTTTTGCTTGTTTACTTACTTTAATGGAGTGTTCTTGATGGTTAGTCATAACAAGGGAACCATTGTTTTGTGTATTTATTAACCCAAATTCAATTTTTGTATTATTAGCAAAGAACTTGAATAAATTTGCTCCGTCTGATTCATTATTAATAGAAAAACTTGTTTCCTGATTGAAAAACCATGCTTTTTTTGAATCGGTTATGACTCCATATTCGAAATTGATGGAATTATACTTCTTGTTCCCGTCTTCATCGACCGAGAAAGTCCGTTGATAATCACCGTTACTATCTTTTGCCACCATATAAAAGGCATCTTGGGTCTTGTTCTCGATACGATTTATAATTCTGCCATCGTAATCTATTTCCCAAATATCCCTCCCGTCCGGGTCTACATAATTCACCGGATTGTTATTACAATAGGCATAGGGCGAGATGGAGTAATATTTCTCGCAGAGAGGATCCATCGTCATAAATCGGCAGAGGGCGGGATAATACATACGAGCATCGAAGTCGTAACTGTCATAGCCGTGCAGCTCTATAAACTCCTTTCCTCCGTATTTGTACGGCTGTTCTTCGGGCTGGTAATGGGCTTCATAAGGAAGACCGAAAGGATAGTATTGCATACGTTGGTAGGTGACGGTATGCTCTATGGGGGTTGGGCGAATAGGTGGTTTATCTCCGCCTATCGCCCCCCGGTTCGTCAAGGAAAAAGGAGGTTCCACTGGTATTAGTTTTGCTACCGCACTGCCGTAGACGGTGCGGATATTCCCTTGATAATCCCGCACGAAGTACCGGAAATCTTGTTCCGAACAATCCAAATAGCCGTCGCCGTTATGAATTCGTATCAGGGTATCGCTCTCGAAATCGGCTCCCGCATATTCCAAAGAACCCCGACGTGCCGTAACATGACTGCTCATGGCCGCAGTCCCCGATGTACTGCCGAAGGTCTGACCCGCGGGGATAACGACTGTTGTCAGTGGTGTGAGGTATTTACTGCCGGTTCTCTTGCCGTCGGCGGTGTAATAATTCACGATAGCCGACCCGTTGCGGAACTGCACGGTATCGGGCAAATTCAACATGTTGTATCGTATGGCGACAATATCCCGGTCGAGGTCAGCCGTCATATTTCCGTTGGAGTCGTAAAAATAATCGAGTCCGTTATGATTATAGTCCCGATATTCTTTCATGTCGTATCGCCCCTGTTCTCCCACCATATCGGTAATCTCTACTACCCTATTCCCTTCATAAAACCAGTTCATCTCGTCTATCATTCCGCCCCTTCCCCCATTGCGATACAAATTTACCATATTACCATGCTTGTCATATTCATATTCGACATGATAACGGCCGCTGGAAAAATCACTGCCTGTCACCGAATAGGCCGAAGCCAGCCGGTCGTAGGCATCATAAGTGAAGCGATAGCCGTTCACAATCGTGTCGGTATCGGTGCGATATGTCCAATTCATCGCCGATATATTTCCGTTATAACGAACTTTCCCATAGTTTCCCATAAAGTTTTCGTAATACAAATTCTGTACAAAATCGACATCTTCTATCCGAGTGATCCAACCCTGCAAATTATACCGATATTTAGCATGCGTCAGTCCTCCGTCGATACTTTTGCTGGATATCCGTCCCAACTCGTCGTATTCATATATCCAATCGGTAGACAAAGAGTCGTTAACCGCATAATCGGTGCGGGTGAGGCGTCCCGAGCGGTCATAAGTATTTTCTACGGACTCCGATACCGATAAACGCCCCCGGGAATCCAAATGTTCCGTGTATGATTTAAGAATATTTCCCGAAAGGTCGCATTGAGCATAAGTCATTTCATAATCACCCGATACATGCCGAGTGCGTGTCTGTACGGGATTTCCATATTCATCGTAATAATAAACGGTAATCGCATATTTGCTCCTGTCCGTCAAGTCGAACACCTGCGTCCCGGTCAGCAAACCTTTGGCCGAGGAATAAGCCGCACCATATCCCTCCTTACTCCGATAGGCAAGCTGCGAAGCTGCCGTCCCCTCGATGTACAAAAAAGAATAGTCGTCGTAATAATTGACCGTGAGCAACCGGTAATCATTGGCGGCAGGCAGCAGAATCCTGAGGGTATAACCCATACCCGGCCACGCAGTATAACTATCGGCACGTTCCTCGACAAACAATTTTTCTTTACAATACTGGCGCAAGTCTCCGGGGCTGCGAAGCGGATTCGCCTCATAAGTATACAGCACTCGGGAGAGGGCATCATATTTGGTTATGGTCCAGAGACTTTCGCTCTGTTGATTGCCGTCCTGACTCATGACCAACCGATTAGCCCTATCGTAAATCATCTGTATCGATTTACAACCGGGCAAACGCTTCCCTATGCAGTTCCCCCGGTCGTCGTATTTATAGAGATAGGCATACTGTTGCAAAAGAGTGTGGCTGTCGGGATAATTGCCGGTATTATACATTCCGTCCACAGCCATCGGGGGCAGTACGTAGCACAGCCTGCCGTGGTCGTCATAAATGTAGTAAGTGTCATAACCGTTTCCCTGACGGGTCATAACCACTCGACCCGATTTATCGGTGAAACTCTCTTGCCAAATTCCGTCCTCGTCGGTTTCGCGAGTAACATAAAGAGCACCCGGGGTATACCGCCCCACTCGTTGTACCCCATCGGACGAAATTCGGAAAAGAACGACCTCTCCTGCCGTATTGCACCGATATGCAGCAGTCTTCGGGTGAGCGTTCCAAACAGCTCCGGGATTTTTCACACCGACTGTCCGGCTCAACGGTGAGTTTTCGTACAAAGTCTCCCGATAGAGATATGTGTCTCCATAATAACTTTGAGCCGTCTGCCCGTATGTAGAAGGATTCACATAACAGCCGTTGTTCCCCGATACGGGTGTGGGAAGCCCTTGACGATATTCTCTCCCGGCCTCGTCGTAACTAACCGTGGACAGCAGGTCGGCGCCCGTTGCCGTGAAACCCACTCGGGAAGTCTGTTCGGGACGACCCAGCCCGTCATAATAGACCACGGTCGCAAGCGCCTGCGAAGCCCCTTCGGCAGTTATCCGGCCGTCCTCTATATTCGCCGACGTACTACCGCCGGGAAGAACGACCTCCACGATATAATTCTTTTCAGACGACAAACTCAAAGGAATATCGACGGCAGCCGACACTATCGCCGACATGGGTGACAAAAAGAGTATAGACAAACTCATTGAAAAGCGGAGGGGTCTTTTCATAGTATCGTGATTTTGTGTCTCTCCGTAAATTTATGCTTTTTTTTACATTTCCCCAAATATTTCACGCCTTTTTTTCATGCCTCGGCTCCAAACGACTGTTTTAACCCTCTTCAAACAAAATTCGGGAATTATTTTCGAGGAAAGCCCGATGAAACACATTCCCCCTATACATAGCATGAAAGCCGGCTCTTCCCATTATCCGGGAATCACCCTTCTCCGAACAATCGCACAGCATTGGCCGTGGTAGCCTCCTCCACCTCGGCAGTCGTAATATCCAGAATTTCGGCTATTCGCTTTGCCATATAAGGCAAATACGAAGGTTCGTTCCGCTTGCCTCGATAAGGCACGGGAGCCAAATACGGAGCATCGGTTTCGAGCAATATACGCCCGATGCCTACTTCTCGTACCATATCTTCGAGATGAGCGTTCTTGAAAGTAACGATGCCGTTTATCCCGAAATAATAGTCACCGGTTCCCCTCAGCAGACGCACCTGTTCGGCCGACCCCGTGAAACTGTGGAACACCCCTCGGAATGCCGGCACTCTGCCCGACTGCAACAGAGCCAATATTTCGTCGAATGCCTCCCGGCAATGAATAATCACCGGCAAACCCGACTCTGCCGCCCACCCCGTCTGCATCACAAAAGCCTCTTTCTGCTCCTCGGCATAGGTCTTGTCCCAATACAAATCGAGCCCTATCTCACCCACGGCGCAATACTCCCCGGAGAAAAGCAGCTCTCTCACCTGTCCAAGTCGCTCCCGATAATCGGCCTCCACCGACGTGGGGTGTAGCCCCATAGCCATACGGCAATAACCAGGAAACAAATCGTTCGTGGCATGCATGGCTTGCACCGTGTCGAAATCGACATTGGGCAATATCACTCGTTCGACTCCCGCTTCACGGGCGCGGCGCACCACCTCGACACGGTCTTCGTCAAACTCTTCCAGATAAATATGCGTGTGAGTATCAATCATCTTCGGGTCGCTTTTCTCCACTGCGATAATAATATACTACGCCGTAAGCCCGGCAACGGTTCAAACGGATTTCGGCAGGGAGATCGGCGTAATACGTTTCCACCTGATTCCACAAATCCAAGATAATCCGGTCCGCCTCCTCGCGCAAGGCATCCAATCCCGACTGGGAACGAGTCGTATTCAGTTTATAATTCTGTTGTTCCCGATAGGCTTCCTTGAAAATATCGTAATGCACGGTCACTTTCGCGATCGTAGGGTTATAAATAGGTGCGCCTCCGTGCGACACCCGTTCGCGTTCCCCCTCGATGAGACGTTCTCCCCAAACGAGAATGTGCTTCTCGCCGGTCAGCTCGGGCACGGCAAAATCTTCGGGGTCGAGCCCGTAAAACAACTTGTGTTCCTTACGCACCTCGTTACGCAACACCGCCAAATTAAGCACCTGTATGAAATGCGAGATGTACAACCGGGCCGTCTTCAAATGCGACTGATATTGTCGGTTGGCCTCGGCCTGAGCCGTATAGCAATACTGGAACTGCTCGACGGCACTTTTGAAACGTCTCAAAAGAACGCGGGCCTCGTTCAGCGTTTTATACGAAGCCGCCTGCTTGTCCACATCGCACTCGTGCTCCATCGCCACCGCTTTTTCGAGAGCGGCAAGGCGGGCTTTGTCTGTATTCGGTAACCGGCGGTAAGGCATCGTTTCTGAAAAATTTTAGTGATCTCGTTTTATCAATGAATTCGCCAAATCGTATAAAGGCTGCTTTGCCGCTTCGTCCACTCCGATTTGCCGCAAAGCCTCTATCGCCCGACGACTGTATTCGTCGACCTGCCGCAGACACAAATCGCCCGCACCGACACGGTCGTACAACGCCGTCACAGCAGCGATCTTCTCGGAAGGATCGTATTCGGCTGCGCTCAACCAGCGGGACAACTCCTCGGCATCTTTCCCTTCGACCCGTTGCCGGGCATTGATGAGCATATACGTTTTCTTGTTATTCAGAATATCGCCTCCTATCTTTTTCCCGAAACGGGCAGGGTCGCCATACACGTCCAACCAATCGTCCTGCAACTGGAACGCCAGTCCCAAAGACTCGCCGAAACGGTAGATACAATCCGCATCCGTCTCGCTCGCTCCGCCTATAATCGCCCCTATCTTCAACGCTCCCCCCAACAGCACGGCTGTTTTCAGGCGAATCATCTCGATATATTCCGCTTCGGTCACATCGTCCCGACGCTCGAATTCCATA
>OJNZ01001858.1_pt1 | contig 10558 bp, 9 predicted proteins | sample 1598001 | NCBI WGS metagenome assembly OJNZ01 (sample SAMN01915225, study PRJEB22387) | human gut metagenome | isolation source: stool | host: Homo sapiens | place: USA | reverse complement strand
CCGCACGAATGTGCGGCTTCCTCGTTTGCTTAGTAGTTTGGTGTGTCCCATTCATCCGGCACCCAGTCCTTGGGTACCATGGTGCTGCGGAAGCTGCCGTCCATCTCGCGATAGGCCATGCGCAGCTTCTGGATGCGCCACGCACCATCGCTGCCCTTGACAAAATCGTCGCAGTAGACCAGCCAGCCCTGCAGGACCTCGCTGTCATCATAATAGCACATATGGTCCTCGTATTGGAATACCCCGCGTGCGTGCGTGTCGTCGATCAGCCAGATCATTGGCTGATGGCCCATGTGCATCGTCTGCATGTCCTTGTTGCACCATTTGGCGTTGCGCGCCTGCAGGAGCTTGTCCTTGACGGCGAGATGGCCATTGAGGTAGTAGCGGAAGTCGTCCGTAAACAGCTCCATCACATACTCCTCTTTTTTCATGTCCATGCACCACCAGTAGAAGTACTTGCATTCGATGATCTTCTGGAGCTGGCACAGCTGCTCAGGCGTGTATTCCTGACGGCGGACGTGCTTGATGACATCGAGCACCATGTCGCGGACTTTGTCCGGGAATGGGATGTTTCTCGTCGCCATGGCGGGATTACTCGATGGTCTCGAAGTAGTCGTAGGACGGATCCTTGACCTTGTCGCGGCCATTGTTGTAGTCAGGCGCGAAATCGGGGTGCAGGATCATGGTGTTGTCGCCGGCGACGGTGCGCTTGACAACGAGCCACTTGCCGTCGCGCTTCTCCCAGAGGTCGATGTCACGGCAGCGTGCCACGACGACCATGCCGTTGCGGTACTTGCAGGCGGCGTACATGTAAGCCTCGGCGGCGGCCTTGGTGCCGTCCTCGTTGAGCTTGATGAGGATGTTGGTCATGACGTGGTGCGTGGAGACCATCTTGCGGTGCATCTTGAGCATCATGTCGATGAAGCCGTAGCCGGTGCCCTTGTAGGTCGGGCCGTAGTCGACCTGTGCGTCCTCGGCAAACACGGTCTTGCCGAGCGGGTTGTCGATGCGGTCCAGTGCGCGGGCGTAAACGTAATACTGGTCACGGATTGCGTCTTTTTCTACGAGTTTTTCAAGTTCAGTCATGGTTTTTTCTCCTTTCGATGTCGTCCTTGTTGGCTTCCTTTGCTTATTTACAGCAGCGGCGTCACATCTGCGCGATGAGCGCTTCCAGTTCTGCCTTTCTGCCGGTTTGTGTGATGATCTGCATGCCGCCCATCTGCGCGGTGCAGTTGGCCTCGACCATGCACCAGCCGTGTGTGCTGTAGGCAAGGTCCCAGCCGCAATAGTGATTTCCGGGCACCATGTGCGCCGCCGTTGTGACCATGGCAACGGCTTTGTCCCATTCCGGGAGGCGGTAGCCGTTAAAGCGCACGCCGGTGTCCGGATGGGCCGCGTAGCGGCGGCCCTTTTTGTCCGCGCCGTCGGAGCAGATGCACCCGGTCTCGGGGTCGATGAGTGCGCTGATGCCGCCGGCGCTGAAGTTGTCGATGATGCCGTCGCCGCGTCCGACGCGCAGGGTGGGGGGGAAGAGCCGCACGCTGCCGTCGGCCAGAACGACCGTTGGGATGCGCAGGGTGTTGACCGACTGCGGATGGATGCGCGCCAGCTCCTCCCCCTGCTCGATGATCTCCTCAAGGATGGCGCCGTGCGCGCTGTAGGCGGCGTGCGCAGCCTCGAGATAGGGGTAGTCGCGGATGGACTCCGTATGTACGCCCTTGCCGAAGGCGGCGTAAATGGGCTTGACGATGTAATCCGGGTGCGCCTGCGTGAAATCGCGCAGTGCCTCGAGCGCGGCGGGCGTGGGCTGCGCGCCTTTTTTGATGCGCAGCACATCGCGGCCGTAAAAGTCGCGGAATTTCTGGTACGTCAGGTACTTGTTCTCGAGCAGGTTCGTGTTCTTCGAGTCGTTCATGCGCGGGTAGTAGCTCATGCGCACGCCCTCGGTGATGAAGCTGTCGCGGTAGGCGGCGTCCTTCCCCTCGTAGCCGAAGAGGAAATATTCATTGTAGTACGAGCCGTACCGGAACAGGCTCCGGATCATGTCGCGCCGCAGACGGTACAGGCGCTTTTTGTCGCTCAGTACATCCACGCCGCGGTACTGGGCGATGGTCTTGTCCAGATCCCGCCGCTTGCGGTGGTAGTAGTATGCCTTGCGGTACCAGGTCTGAAAACGGATCTTTCGGTAGACTTTGCGCCGCAGTTTTTTCAGCACGGGGATCACGCTCCGTTCGCAGGGATTTTTTCACTCATTTTGGTTCAAGCCGCCATACATCGAATGTACGACGGCTTGAATAAAGCGGGTTTCTTTACTTTTTCTTGATGACTTTCTTTTTCTTCGGGCGGAACATGTTGATGCGGATGCGGTGCGTGTTGTCGCGCTGGAAGGATTCCTCATACACGCGCAGGTAGCCGGTGTCCTCGATCAGCCACTCACCGTCGACCTTGACATACTTGTCGGTGTAGATGGCAGAGCCCTGAATCTGCGTGCCGCAGTAGGGGTTGCCCTCGGCGAAGATCAGGTTGTCCTGCAGATACCACTTGCCGTAGGCGACCGTGTCGCTTTCAAACCAGATGACCGGGTTGTGACCCTGATGCAGGGTGATCTCGGTGTGGGGCATGGACTCCTTGAAGTAGTTGGTGATCTCCTTCGGGCCGTGGAAAACGAGCTTGCCGTTGGAGTAAGCCGTGGAGATGTTCGGGGTCATGGTCGTCTCCAGCTCGTCCCAGTTCTTGGTGTCGAGCGCGCGGAAATACTTGCTCTTGAGCTCCTTGATGGCCTGCACGTCCTTGAGACGCTGCACTTCTTTCTCGAGTGCTTCGAGACGTTCTTCAACTGTCATAATGATAACCTCCTGACTTGTTATCTGTGTTTGACGTTTGCGATCAGACCTTCATGGCGGCGGCGTAAGCGTCGGCGGTGGCTTCGATGCCCATGTCAGCCTTCTTGGCGCTGCCGATCACGTCGCAGGGGATGCCGAGCTCGCTGCACGCGTCAGTCAGATCCTGCGTCGGGCGCGAGTGCATGCCGGTGGCGATGACGAGGGAATCAAAGTGGCGGGTCTTCTCAACGGTCTTCTTGGCCTTGTTCGTGAACGCGTAGGTGATCTCGTGATCGCCGACGGCGGTGATTTTAGAGCCGCGGCTCTTCTTGATGGTATCGCCGGGGTACTCGATGTCGAGGAACATGGTGCGCAGCATACCCATCTTGTTGCCGACGCGCTTGGAATCCATCACGCGCACATCGGTAACGCCGTGCTCGATGAGGAACTGCGCGGTCTCGCAGCCAACGCCGCCGCCGCCGAGGATGATGGTTTCGCCCTTCGGCATGGCCTTACCGGCCAGCACGTCCTCAGCCACATAGACGTCCTTCGCGGTGTCGAGACCCGGAATGTTCGGGGCGACAAAGTGCGCGCCGGTGGCGACGATCACGTGGTCGGGCTTGACTTCCTTGATGAGCTCGGGCGTGACGGTCACGCCGGTCTTGATCTCGATGCCCATACGCTTGCACTCCTCGGCGTCCCACATGACGGCGTCGGTGAAGGCCTGCTTCTTCGGGGCCTTTCCGGCGAGCACAAAGTGGCCGCCCGGGGCGTCGGTGGCTTCATAGACGGTCGGATTGTGGCCGCGGGCCTTGAGGTACTCGGCTGCCATCAGGCCGCCGATGCCGGCGCCGATGACCATGACGTTCTTGGCCGTCTCCGGCTTCGGGAGGCCCTTGTACTCCAGGCAGAGGCCCGGGTTGCGGGTGCAGGTGATGTGCTTGGCCTTCGGGTCGATGACCTTGTCGTAGCAGCCCTCGGTGCAGCCGATGCAGCGGCGGATCTCCGCCTCGCGGCCTTCCATGGACTTGTTGCACCATTCGGGATCAGCGAGCTGCGCACGGCCGACGGCGACCATGTCGATCTTGCCCTCACGGATGAGCTGATCGGCCAGAGCGGGGTCGACGATGCGGCCGACGCCGATGACCGGGATATTCACGCGCGCCTTGATGGCGGCGATGTTGTCCATGTTGAAGCCGGGCTCCAGGTTGTAGGGCGGCACTTCATACACGGTCGCAAGGCTGCGGGCGTTGCCGCGGGACAGGTCGATCGCATCGACACCGGCCTCGGCGGCCCAGTTGATGAACTGCACGGTCTCGTCCTGCGTGGTCACGGCCGGGAGCATCTCGTCGATGGCGTCCAGACGCATGAGCAGCGGCATGTCTTCCGGCATGTTCTTGCGCATCTCGCGGATGACCTCGAGATTGAAGCGGCAGCGGTTCTCCAGGCTCTGGTTGCCGTATTCATCGGTGCGCTTGTTGAGCGAGGGGTTCATGAATTCGTGCGGCAGATAAGTGTGCGCGCCGTGGAACTCGAGCGCGTCAAAGCCGGCCTCGACAGCGAGCTTGGCGGAGTAGCCGAACTGCTTGACGATCTCGTGGATGCGCTCGACGGTCAGCGTGTCAGGCGTCTCAAGCTTGTTGGTCTTGTCGAAGAACTCTTCGGGCACGAAGCCGCCGTGCCAGATCTGCACGCCTGCTTTGCCGCCGGCCGCGTGGATCGCGTCGGTGATTTTGCGCAGCTGGTCTCTGTGGTGCTCATTATAAAGACCGAGGTACAGGTATGCATGGCACTCGGGGCAGATGGAGACGAGCTCGACAATGTTCAGGCCGCAGCCGCCGGCTGCGCGCGCCGCATGGTAGGCGGGCAGATCCTCGCCCACGTCGTTCTTGTCCTTGACCATCTTGGTGTTCATACCCGGCAGGACCACACGGTTTTTCAGCTCAAGCCCTCTGAGCTTGATGGGAGAAAACAATGCATCGTAACTCATGAAATACACCTTTCTTCATTGGAATGAATCCGAATCTGATTTCCTACACGTCTGCCTGAGAGCGGAGTTCCTTAATCATGTCCGACGGACCCGGGAATGATCCGGCGGAGACCGGCCGCTGGTGGCCGGATTCCGCTCTGCATCAGCTATTGTAGAAATTTTAACACTAGGCCGCAAAACGTGTCGGAAAGAATGTGGCGTAATCATGCGCGGAAAATGTACAAAAACTTCAGTTTTATTGTCACATGGCGGACGAAGTGTGGCGTAATATACAAAATCGGCTGCGATTTCTTGTGCAGTTTCGCTTCTTTCCACAGAGAACGCCGGGGGATCGCGGCGCTTTTTCGGCATGTTATCGACGGACAATTTCGACAAAATGGGTGCAAAATGTAGTGAAAACAAAAAAAGTGTCTGCCTGCGCGCCATCATTTTCTGAAATTCTTTTTGAAAATGTGGATTATTTAACAAGAAAATGTGCGACATGGCCGCGCCGTTTCCTTTATACTGAAAGCACGAATCATCCGGAGCACCCATGCGCGCCCTCCGGCCGGCATGTCCGGCGGGCGGCCGCTACGTGGGATACACATTTAATAATCGTTCAGGAGGCAATCACATGATAACCGATATGAAAGATGCGAAAATCTTCTCGCCCCTGCAGCTGGGCAGAACGACGCTGAAAAACCGTATCGCCATGGCGCCGATGAGCATGCACTATGAGGCGACCAACGGCACGGTGCCCAAGCAGCTCGCGGATATCTTTGTGCGCCGCGCAGAGGGCGGCGCCGGCTACGTCGTCATCGACGCAGTCACGGTCGATCACAAGTATTGGTACATCGGCAAGACGACCGCGCTGGACAAGGACTCCCTCGTCCCGCAGTTTGCTGCCTTTGCCAAGCGCGTGAGCGATGCCGGCAGCACGCTCTTCCCGCAGCTCATTCACCCCGGCCCGGAGTCCATCTGTGCGCTCAAGGGCATCACGCCGCTCGGCCCGTCCGTGAACACGAACGCCAACGGCGCTGTCAGCCGTCCGATCACCATCGACGAGATCCACAAGGTGGTCAAGCAGTACGGCCAGGCCGCGCGCCGCGCTGAAGAGGCCGGCTGCGGCGGCATTGCCCTGCACGTCGCGCACGCCTATATGCTGCCGGGCGCATTCCTCAGCCCGCTGCGCAATAAGCGCATGGACGAGTACGGCGGCTGCATCGACAACCGCGCGCGCCTGATCCTGGAGATCATTGAAGAGTGCCGCCGCAATATCAGCCGCGATTTCCCGATCGTGCTGCGTGTCTCCGGTTCCGAGCGTGAGCCGGGCGGCAACTCCCTGGACGAAATGCTCTACCTCGCCCCGAAATTCGAGGCTGCGGGCGTTGATATGCTCGAGGTCTCCGGCGGCGTCCAGTATGAGGGCCTTCAGAACATCCTTCCTTCCCACAGCCAGAAGATCGGCATGAACGTCTACGAGGCGTCGGAGATCAAGAAGGTCGTGAACATCCCGGTTTTCGTTGTCGGCAAGATCAACGACGTGCGCTACGCCGCCGATCTGGTGGAGCGTGGTCTGGTGGACGGCGTGTCTATGGGCCGTCCTTTGCTCGCAGACCCCGACCTGCCGAAGAAAGCTTACGAGAACCGCTTCGATGACATCACGCCCTGCGGCTCCTGCGGCGGCCGGTGCATCACGCCGGAAGATCCGCATCATCCGGTCTGCAAGTGCCACATCAACCCGCTCGTCGGTCACGAGTATGACTTCCCGTTCAACCCGACCGACAAGCCCAAGAAGGTCCTCATCATCGGCGCCGGCCCCGGCGGCATGTACACCGCTGTCACGGCGGCCGAGCGCGGCCACGACGTTACCGTCTGGGAAAAGAGCAAGCAGATCGGCGGTCAGCTGAATCTGGCGGTTGTCTCTCCCGGCAAGCAGGAGATGTGCAAGTGGCTCACGCACCTGAACTACCGCGCCAAGAAGGCCGGTGTGAAGTTCGAGTTCAAGAAGGAAGCCACGGTCGAGAACGTGAAGGAATTCGCGCCCGATGCCGTCGTCGTCGCCACCGGCGCGACGCCGCTCATCCCGACCTTCATCAAGGGCGTCGGCGACTATCCGATCATCACCACCCATGATATCCTCAGCCGCAAGGTCACCATCCCGAAGGGCACGGTCTGCATCCTCGGCGGCGGCGAAGTCGCCTGCGAGACGGCCGAAATGCTCATGGCCGACGCGCGTCCGAACTCCTTTGCCACCACCGGCAGCATCGGCGACGTGGAAGTCACGCTCGTGGAGATGCAGCCGCAGCTCATGACCGGCGTCTGCCTGCCGAACCGCAACATTGCGCTCGCCAGCCTGCGCCGCGAGGGCGTTAAGAGCTACATCAACTCCAAGGTGCTCGAAGTGACCGAGCACGAGGTCAAGATCCAGCACAAGGATGGCACGGAAGAGTGGCTCAAGGGCTTTGACTACATTGTCCTCGGCCTCGGCTCCCGCAAGTACGATCCGCTGTCCGAAGAGCTCAAGGCGTTCGTGCCGGAAGTCCACGTGATCGGCGACGCCATCAAGCCGGGCCAGTCCAGCGATGCCATGCATCAGGGCTTCCACGTCGGCTACGAGCTGTAAGTCAGCGTCAATTCTCTTTGCTATTTTTCTTTTCATCCTCTTACTCCTTTCAATCTTATCACAGCGCGAAGGCCCGCCGGATGCACACCGGCGGGCCTTTTGCCACTTTTCGCTTTTTGTAACACAACGGGGAAAATGTTTAAAAGTTTGGAATTCGTTCACTTGTTTTTTGCACAAAAAGCTGTTAATCTATAAACAGAAGTATTGTCGGTTGCCGGTTTGCAAGCCGTATTGTTACCACGAATGGGGGCTAAGCACGTTGAAGAGAAAAAACAGGCCGCTCTGCGAGACACCGCGCAGCGGGTATTTTTGCGGGCCGGATAAGTATCTCCGTCTTCAGGAGCACACCATTAGTGAGGAGCTGTTCCCCGTTATGGAGGTGGACAGCTATTTTGTGCTTGTCCGCAGCGGCAGCGGCAGCTTTATCATCAACGGGGAGGAATTCCCCGTGCAGGCGGGCTGCGTTGCCTGGATCCAGTGCTCGCAGGTGCTGACGATCTGCCCCGAATTCGGGGAGACGCTCACGCTCTGGGTCGCCGCGTTTGATTATCAGCTTTTGAGCTATTATATGTTCAATCAGATCACCAACCTGCGAGAGGTCGAGATCGTGACCGGCCTGCCGGTCATCGGGCCGGAAGGGGACGATGTTCGCCAGATCGCGCGGCAGTTTGAGCAGTTTCGCCACCTGAGCGCGAAAAACAGCTGCGGCTCGGCTGTGATCCGCAGCTCCTTCCTGCGCAAGATCGAGCTGCTGTATAACCGCGCCGCCGCACGCCGCAAGGAGCAGTACTCGCTGCTGGATATGCCGCTCGGCCGGCGCGCCAGCCTCTATATCGCCACGCACAGCACGGCGGAGCTCACGGCTGCCTCGGTCGCCGAGGCGGTCTCGTCCGACGCGGATGAGACGGCACTCAACCATGCGCTGCTGATTGCCACGGGGCTGAATTTCAGCCAGTATGTCAACCGCGTGCGATTGATCCTGGCCATGTCGTACTTCCTGTATGACAGCCTGCCGTTTGACTATGTGTCGTCCATCTCCGGCTTTCATATGAGCATCACGTTTTTCCGCCGCTTCAAGGCGCTGACCGGCATGACCCCGCAAGGGTACCTCAACGATATGCTCAGCGACGGGAAGGACGGCCGGGTCTACCGCGGCATGATCCTGAGTGAGACGCTTATCTCTGCCATCAGTTATCTGTATGAAAATGTGTCCGAGCCGATCGACGCGGAAAAGATCGCGCACGATCTCTACACCTCGGAGAATATCCTGCGTGTGCAGCTCAAGACGCGCCTGAACTCCAGCTACAAGCAGATTCTGTCGATGTTCCGTGTCCGCTATGCCGAGGCGCTGCTCACGACGACGGAGCTGCCGACAGTCGACATCGCCATGGAGACTGGCTTCGGCTCTGACCGCACGATGGGCCGCGTGTTCTATGCGCTCAACAAGATGTCACCAGGCGAGTTCCGCAAGCAGAGAGGACAGGTGAGGAAGCAGCATGGCTAACGAACGTTCATCCGGCACGGCATTTTTCAGCTCCAAGGACGAGAAGTCCGTTCTGGCCGGCGCGCATGACTATTTTGTCAACAATGTCCTGCCCAGCGATATCAAGGCGTGCGTGCGCAAGATCAAGGCGCCGACGCTCTATGTCAATAATCACGACGAGACGTTCCTGCTCGTGCGCAGCGGCCACGGTACACTCACGGTCAACGGTCTGGATTACCCCCTGAAGCCGGACACCCTCGTCAACCTCGGGCCGTTTCACCGCTACCGCTATCAGCCGGACAAGGGGGAGACGCTTGAGATCGCCGAGAGCCGCATGAACAGCGGCACATATGTCTACCTCGTGGCGAACCCCTATATGAAGTTCGAGCAGTTTTATGTCCCGTCCGAGCCGCCGGTCGTGGCGCTGCACGGGCTGTATGCCGAGATCGCGAACGATGCCATGGGCGGCATTCTCGCGGAGACGGAGCGGCAGTCGCCCGATCAGCTCCAGCTGTGCTTCTGCTATATGATGGATCTGCTCGGTATCGTGACCGAGAAGATGCCGCGGGAATATTTTCACCAGATACCCGGTCGAAAGTGAGAATTAACAGAAAATATCGTCAATGTGGACAAAGCCTCAAAAGCGACAGCGGTCGTCTTTTGAGGCTTTGCCAGTTTTGCCACGAAATCTGTTGTGAAATCTTATTTTTTGTCGTTTTTAACGATAGCAAAACAGGAGGCAACGCCCGGAAGAAAATCGAATCTAATGTTAAAATATTATCGTTCCTTAACAAAAGCATAACTGCTGGTGTGTGTCCGGGGTGACGGGAAAGCTCCGGAAAAGGTCAAAGATTTGCGTTAAGAAAGGACAAAAATCATGTTTGAAAACGAATTCAAAGGTAAGGTCGTTCTTGTTACCGGTGGTAGTCGCGGCATCGGCTTCGCGGCAGTCAAGGGCTTTCTCGCTGCGGGTGCCAAAGTGTACTTCCTCAGCCCCTATGAAGAGACCGGTGCCAAGGCTCTAGCAGCGCTCAAGGAGATCAACCCCGACTACGAAGTCATGACCAAGGCCATCGACCTGTGCGACTACAAGGCCGTTCAGGAACTGTACAAAGAGATCATTGCCAAGTGGGGCCGTCTGGACGTGCTCGTCAACAACGCCGGCACCGACAACAGCACCTGGCTGACCAGGCTCAAGCAGTCCGAGTGGGATGCCGTCTGCAACCTGAACATGAAGGCCCCCTACACCATGATGAAGTACGCGATCCCGCACCTGGTCAAGACCAAGGGCTGCATCGTCAATACCGCTTCCGTCGCCGGTGTCTATGGCTGCCCGACCGGCCTGCCGTACCCCGCCAGCAAGGCTGCCCTGATCGCCATGACCAAGTCCGTCGCTTATTCCTTCGCCAACAAGGGCGTGCGTGTCAACGCGGTCGCTCCGGGCGTTGTCAACACCGACATGGTCGCCAATATGCCGCAGTTCGCCAAGGACTCCGTCGGTGATACCATCCCGATGAAGCGCTTTGCCGAGCCCGAGGACATTGCCAACGGCATCCTGTTCCTGTCCTCCAGCGCCGCGTCCTACGTCACCGGCGTCTGCCTGCAGATCGACGGCGGCTACCGTCCGAACAACCTGCCGAAGTAATTTTCCAAAGCCG
>OJNZ01001838.1_pt1 | contig 10649 bp, 9 predicted proteins | sample 1598001 | NCBI WGS metagenome assembly OJNZ01 (sample SAMN01915225, study PRJEB22387) | human gut metagenome | isolation source: stool | host: Homo sapiens | place: USA | reverse complement strand
AGAAATTATTATAAATTACTACTCAACTATCTTGATACGTATAACATGAGAAATTCTATTTTTGTTCATACTCGCAAATTTATTTAAAATGGGAAATATTGAGAAGCAATTATTGGAAACAATAAAACAACAAGAAATTAAGATAAGTAAAGATTCTCTTGAGAAGTTTGAGAGTTCTATTGAAGACTTTAACACTCTTGTAAAAAAAGGGGTGATTACTCCTCGTGGGTATCGTTTACAAACAATAGATAATACCTGTAATGATAAGTGGTACTTTAATGTTTAATAATCAATAAAAATGGTTGCTCTAAAATTGTTTCAAACCCTTGTGATTGTTTTTTTGACAAATATGCATAAGTTATTGCGATATTGATACAAAATATATATTTAGTCACTTTTAAATTATAAGCCATCTGCATCTCTCGTGTAGGTGGCTTTTTATTTTTATCTACGGTCATTTCTTTTGATTGCCTTATGATTCCTATATGATAGGCGACACTACCATAAAAATCCGCCACTGATATTCTCCATTATTTGCTTTGATAATCAACAAGTAATCCTTATGATAGTCATGTTTCATTGCTGTCTTTTTATGTGATGTATTGCACCATAAAATCAGTATTTGAAATCGCTGTTACTTTGCTGAAAAATCAAACAATAAACAAGTAATAATATGAGTGAAAAGAACATTACTTTTGAAGATTTGCCCAAGGCAATGTCGTGGATGATGGATAAATTGAATGAACTGGATTCTAAGATTGACGGTCTCAACACCCAAAGTCCGGGTATTCCAACCGAGCAATGGATGAACTTAAAGGAGTTGTGCGATTATATTCCCAGTCATCCGGCAGAGCAAACAGTATATGGGTGGACAAGTTGCCACCAAATCCCATTTCATAAAAGAGGTAAACGTATCATGTTCCTTAAATCAGAGATTGATACGTGGCTTCGAGATGGCAAGGTAAAGTCCGAAAAAGACTTGGAAGACGAAGCTGCCCAATTCATAAAGTCTAAAAGAAACAACCGATTCTAATGGATTCACTCGATTTATGCAATGCAATCAGAATGGAATTTAGAGGGATACTTGAAGACAAGATTCCTTTGAATGCTTTTCCTGCTAAAATTCAGGATATGGTATTGGCATTGGCACGACAAGAGAATTATTCCATTGAATATATGATGGCTTCTCTTTTGGCTGCAGTTTCAACAGCCATCGGTAATGCTGTCAATATCCGTATTCGTGGTGGCTGGATAAGTAATCCTGCTCTCTATATGATATTGGTTGGTCGCCCCGGAATGGGAAAGACTCCACCTTTGGATTTTGCATTTCGCCCAATTCGCAAGCATGATGCCAAAGTTATCAAACAATTCAAGTCAGATATGGAGCAGTATAATAATATAGTAGAGAGTAACAAAGGGAAAAAGGAAGATTGCGCTTCATTACCCGAAAAACCGATTTTGCGAAGAACCATAATATCCGACTTTACCCCAGAGGCTTTAATGCGTGCGCTTGATAACAACCAGCGTGGCATTGTGGTATATGTGGATGAAATTATGGGAATGTTCAATGCCGTGAACCAATACAGTAAAGGGCAGCTTATTGAGCAATTTTTGACTGCATTCAGCGGAAAGCCTTTAAACATTTCCAGATGCAGTATGCTCATACCTATTCATATAGAACATCCTTTTATAAATATGGTGGGTACTATGCAGACTACCCGAATGCACGAACTTATAGACAAAGGCTATAAGGACAATGGGTTGATTGATAGAATAATTTTTGTTTATCCATCTTCACAGGAAATATCAGATTGGCAGGATGAAGAAAACACCTTTACCACTTTTGATAAATACTCGTCTATGTGGGAAAATATCATCAATAAAGTGATGAGTTTGCCTTTTATAGTAAATGAGGATGGCGAAATAGTTACTGACATTTTGGACTTTTCTTCGGAAGCAAAAGCCTATTTTACCAACTGGCGCAATGATGCTATTCATGCAGTCAATCAAATCCAAGACGATGGACTGGTGGATAGCAGAATAATGAAAGCTCCGATGATTACAGCACGATTGGCTTTGGTTATGCAAATCCTCCGGTGGGCTTGTGGTGAGGTTCATAAAAATTTTGTGGACATCGATTCAACCAAATCCGCTATTACATTGAGCGAATACTTTGAAAGCTGTTATGCCGACATTCAGAAATATATGTTAGTAGAGGGCATTGAACCTCAAAAGAAAGAATTGCTTGATTGTCTTTCTGCAACATTCACAACTGCCGATGCCATTCAAGCAGGAAAAGAAGTGGGGCTTTCCGAACGCTCTGTAATGTATGCTTTGCTCAGCCTTACCACGAATAAGATAATCAAGAAGATTAAGAGAGGCGAATATGAGAAACTGCAATAACCTATCCCCATTGCACCTTGCAGTTGTTGCAGTTTGCACTTTCGTATCATTCGTTTTCCTGCAAAACTGCAAGAACTGCAAACTGCACGGACTACAATTATAAAAAACATCAAACATGAATGAATACCGATTTACCCTTCAAAAATATAAGCGAGGCTCTAAAATTTCATGTCCTCAGTGTGGAAAGAAACAATGTTTTGTCCGTTACGTTGATACCAAAGGGGAAGTTTCGTTTCCTGACTATGTAGGCAGATGCGACCATGAGCAATCGTGCAAATACCATTATACGCCCTCTGATTATTTCAAGGACAATCCAACGCTGATAGAAAAAGGTTCCAATTATAGTTTTGAACATAGTAAACCACAGTCACGTTCATTGCCACCTACTTCCTTTATTGAAAAGGAACTAATGGAGCGAACACTTACCAATTACACAATGAATCCTTTGTACATTTATCTGGCAGATATATTGGGCAAGGATGAAACAAAACGATTATTCTATTTATATCGTATTGGCACATCAAAGAAATGGGGCGGTTCTACCGTATATTGGCAAATTGATAGGCAAGGCAACGTGCGAACCGGAAAGATAATGTTGTATGATTCAACAACAGGACATCGGACAAAAGAGCCGAGAAGTTATGTGAGTTGGGTACATACCGAGTTGAACCTTGCCGACTACAATTTAAAGCAATGTTTGTTTGGTGAGCATCTGTTGTCTGGCAATCCTGCCAAACCGATTGCTATAGTAGAGAGTGAGAAGTCTGCTTTGATAGCCACTCACTATATGCCTGAATTTATATGGCTGGCTACTGGTGGAATGCACGGTTGCTTCAAAGCAGATGCGATTGGTGTATTAAAAGGTCGGATGGTAATGTTGTGTCCGGACTTAAGAGCAAAAGAGATTTGGCAATCCAAGATGGCTATGCTCTTCTCCGTTTGCTCAAAGGTGATAGTAAGCGACACATTGGAACAATGTGCCACGGATGAGCAACGAAAGAAAGGATTGGACATTGCCGATTTCCTCTTGATGACCGATACGCCACAGATGATTCTGTCAAAGATGATACAGCGCAATCCGGCTTTACAGATGCTCATTGATGAATTAGGGCTGGAGTTAGTGAATGCAGAACAGATATGATAAAATGATGGATTGGACAGCTCGCTGTCCTTGAAAAAGGGTTTGTAAAATCCCGTAGCTTATTAGGGCATTTTCACCGCATTCACTCTCCGAGTGGCAGTCAAAAAGCCCATAAGCGGAGGGATGCCCTCTCGACACCCGATTGCCTGTGGCACAGTGGACAGGATTTTACAAACCTTAAAAACGAGGTATAACAATATAGATGAATAAGATATGAGTAATACACAATACGCAGTCTGCCACTTGCAACGTGGCAGTGGCAATGATTCGGGTATGTCATGCCATATAGAAAGGAAAGATGCCAAGGGAAAGAAATATGTCCCCGTCAATGCCGATGCAAATAGGACACTTCTTAATCAGGAATTGGTTACATTTCCTGTCGGAGTAAAGAACAGGACGGATGCCATACAATTCAGAATAGACCATGCCGGACTGCATCGTAAGGTTGGTAAGAATCAGACGAAAGCTATTCGTATCATCTTGACCGGAACACATGAGCAAATGATGAAGATTGCTGATGATGGCAAGTTGGATAAATGGATTGATGCCAATATGAAATGGCTAAAGGATACATTTGGAAGTGAAAATTTGGTTTCCTGTGTGCTGCACATGGATGAGAAAACTCCTCACCTTCATGCCACTATCGTACCCATTGTAACCACTGAACGACTTCGCAAAAAGCGAGAGGGCGAGAAGAAATATGAGACAAAATCCGGGGCACGCTTATCGGCAGATGATGTGATGCGGCGAGGCAAGTTGCATGAATACCAGAACAGCTATGCTGCTACCATGAAGGAGTTTGGATTAGAACGTGGCATTGTCGGTTCTACGGCAAAACATCTGGTAAACTCAGAATACTACAAACAGCAGATGAACAAGTATGAGGAGGATATTGCCAAATTGCAGGCTGATGTTGAACAAGCAAAGGAAGGCAAGAGTACCGTTTTATCATGGTTCGGTAAAGGTGATTTGGCGAAAGCGAAAAAGGAACTTGTTGGCAAGGACGAACGGATTGCCAAGCTCACGAATCAGATTAAAATACTCATGGCAGAAAAGTCCCAACTGCAAGAAAAACATAAAGCCGAGATTGAGCAACTACGCAATGGCTATCAAAAAGAAATAGACAAGGCTATCCATAGGGCAGAATTAGCAGAACAGCAATCCAAGGAAAAGGATTCTGTTATAGACAAGCAAATTCAGCGTATCGACCAACTTGATCGTCAGGCAAATCCTCACAGATACCAACTTTCATCCGGTGCGGAACTAGTACATTACAACATTCCAAACATGAGTAATCCGTCCATCCATATTTGGACGAGAGTTGGCAATGAAGAATATGATACAAGGACTTATATAGAATATTTCAGTGATATATGGGAGCGGTTTAGCAAGGACGAAGCTACCGTTTACGAGCTCATCAATGAAGTATTTGAGCCACAGGAACAGGTCAATGAAGCACAAGCCAATCTGCTCGGTGCTGTTTTTGAACTTGCAGCAGGTGGTCAGGCACAAACTCATGTCGGTACAGGTTCTGGTGGCGCATCATCCGAATTATCATGGAACGACAAGAAACACAAAGGCTTGAAACGACAATAATATCTATTCATTTATTAGGCAGTTACTTGAATAACTTGTATATTTGTAGTGATTTAACAAAGAGGATACAATGATGAAAATTTCAAAATTACATAGTAAAGTTCTTTGGAAAGATAGTTTTTTGTACGCTGTTAGTTTCATTGCTGCCATTGAAACTATTTGTGCTATTGCAGATTTTAGCATTACGGATGTAGTCAATATTCAGAAGTGGTGGGAGAAAGGATTGATTATTATAGGTGTATTTCTATTACTGTGGATAATAATAGCTGTAATAAAAGCACTTAGAGCAGACCATGCAATAACACTGAAGATAAAAGGAATAACTGTAAGAATAGAGTTAGGCGATATTTTCAAATCGCCTAACTGGAAATTAATCCCTTTTAATGAGTTTTTTGACACAATAGTTGATGACGTTGTTATTGCAAGGAACTCATTGAATGGGAAATTCATAGAAAGATTACAGGATATTGATGATTTGAATAAAAAGATTGATGAGGCAGAAGATATACCTAGTATGAAGAGGAAAACAAAAGCAGGTCGAACCTATTACCCACTAGGCCGAATTATTACATATCAAGATTATTTGTTGTTGGCATTTTCTCATTTTGAGAATAATCAGGCAAAACTATCTCATAACGAGTATGAAATCTGTCTTCGGGCAATGTGGAATGAAATAAGCAGAGTCTATGCACATAGACCTGTTACTATACCTCTACTCGGAGGAGGAATAACGCGCATTACTGACAAAAATGAATTTCATTTGCTCCGTTGTATCCTTTGTACACTCAAAACATCGGATGCTCAAATATATCAACCGATAACCATTGTATTAACAAGAGAATCCATAGATAAAATTAATTTGTACGATATTAAAAAAATATTTTAGCCATGTATTATAGAACAAGAACTTATATCGCCGGAGATTGGGATAATGACAAAGATGCCGTTGACGCATTGCACCGGTGGAATGACAGTTCCCGATATGGACTTTCATTTTCGGATGCTCATGAATTAAAGCAAGCAAGGGATACAAGCCTAAATTGCTCGATTAAAAGGTCATTGGCTGAGCGATTGGATGCCTCTAAAACATTTATCCTTATCGTTGGTGAACATACAAAAGAATTAAGGGCTGGTGGATGCCAATATTGTAATAGCTACAATAGTTATTGGGGGACTTGTGGTCGAGGACATACAGTGGATACTCGAAGTTATATTGATTTCGAATGCGAGAAAGCGATTCGGGATGGTCTAAAAATAATAGTCCTGTATAAATCAACAGTGGTGAATAGATCCAAATGTCCAGAAGTAGTCAGAAATCGTGGCATTCATGCGCCGATGGAAAAATGGGTTGGAAATACATTGTATTGGGATTATGACTCGGTAAGAAATGCCATTGGATAATAACTATACACTGCCCCATGATTTTTTACCAATGGGGCAGTGTTTTATTTACCAAGTTATCACTTTATCGACAATTTCTTGTTGCTCGGCGCTGCTACGACGCAGATAGATACGGGTAGTTTCTATACTTTCATGCCCCATCAAATCAGCAAGCAAGGATATGTCATTGAACTTATCCAGAAAATTCTTTGCAAAGCGGTGACGGAACGAGTGAGGATAAACCACTTTCTCATTCAAGCCATATTTTGCAGCATAATTTTTCAACTGTTGAGCAATACCTCTGGTAGTGATACGTTCACCGAAACGATTAAGGAAAAGATAACCAGTGGCACGATTGACATTGCCAAACCATTCTATGGCTTCCTTGCGTAAAGCCTTAGGAATATAGATACGACGAATTTTGCCACCTTTGGTGTAGATGTCGAAATAGCCCATCTGCACATGCTCCACTTTCATTTGTATTAGTTCGCTAACTCTTGCTCCAGTGGCAGCAAGGAAACGAACTACGAAATACCACTCTCGATTTTCCTCTTTTTTAAGTTTGTTCTTTAGAAAAACATAGTCGGCATTGCTGATTACATTTTCTAGATAACTACGCTGTTGTACCTTGACAGATTTTAATCTCAAACGAGATTTATTCATATAGTCAAGATACTTGTTCATTGCCTGAATACGAAGATTTACAGTTTTAGGCTTGAATTTTTCAATGAGATAAGTCTTATAAACAAGCAGATTTCGCTTGTTCAGTTCCTTGTACCGCGAATAATACTCTTTTACGGCATAACAGTAAGCCGCAATCGTGTTCTCCGCCATATTCCCTTGACGAAGATACGTTTCAAAATTTTCAATGTTCATGTCTGATACATTATTGGTCGTTAAACAATTCACTATCATTAATAATGTATAGCACCCGCAAATTCATTGAGTTCCTATTATGAGAAGTTTCTCGCTATTGGGGAGGTGAAGTGCATTGACGAGGAGATTCCGTTTGAGATTCCTTCTACTTGGGGGTGGTGTAGATTAGGATATATTTTCTCACATTGCACAGGAAAGGCTTTGAACGGCACTAATAGAAAAGGAAATTTATACACATATATTACTACATCGAATCTCTATTGGGATAGATTTAAATTATCTTCCTTAAAAGAAATGTATTATACTGAAGAGGAGTTGGAAAAATGTACAGCGACTAAAGGCGACTTATTGGTATGCGAGGGTGGAGATATTGGAAGAAGTGCAATATGGAATTATGACTATAACATTAGGATTCAAAATCATATTCATAAACTGCGGTCTTACATCCCATTGTGTACACGATTTTTCTACTATGTAATGTATTTATACAAGGGCATAGGCTATATCGGTGGCAAAGGAATTGGAATACAAGGATTATCATCTGGGGCATTGCACAATATTCTTATCCCTACTCCTTCAATTAACGAGCAAGAGCGTATTGTTTCTCAAATAGAAGCAATTATGCCAATCGCTGCCAAATACGAAAAATCTCAAGAAGAATTAAATCAACTAAACGATAGCATTCATAATAAGCTTAGAAAATCCATTCTTCAAGAGGCAATCCAAGGCAAACTTGTACCTCAGATTACAGAAGAAGGTACAGCTAAAGAACTGCTTGCCAAAATTCGCAAGGAAAAAGAACATCTCGCAAAAGAGGGCAAGCTAAAGAAGTCTGCATTAACTGACAGCATCATCTACAAAGGTGACGATAACAAGTATTATGAGCAGGTAGGTAAAAAATGCTTGGATATAACAGAACAGATACCTTTTGAAACTCCTGAAAATTGGGTTTGGGTAAGGATGGGGCAAATTGGAGATTGGGGTGCTGGCTCAACTCCCCAACGAGGTAATGCTAATTATTATAATGGCAAAATTCTATGGCTTAAAACTGGAGAATTGAATAATGGAATAGTGTATGATACTGAGGAAAAAGTTACGCAGAAGGCTTTTCAGGATTACTCTTTACGTATGAATAAAATTGGGGATGTCCTTATTGCAATGTATGGTGCTACTATTGGAAAATTAGCAATCGTAGGTAAGGAACTCACTACAAATCAAGCCTGTTGTGGTTGTACTCCTTATTTGATTTATAATTGGTATCTATTTTATTTCCTTATGGCAAGCCGAGATTCTTTCATAAAGAAAGGAGAAGGTGGTGCCCAACCTAATATTTCTCGTGTGAAACTGGTTGAGTACTTAATACCTTTGCCTCCACTAAAAGAGCAATATCGCATTGTTGCCCAAATAGAAAAACTATTTGAGCAACTGCGATAATTCATTTACCCGTTCTGCTATACGTTGCTGTTCTGCTAATGGTGGAATGCCAATAGGCAAATTATAAAATAACTCTTTATTGAGGTGCGGAATTGCCGCACCTCTTTTTGATTTTCTCAACTCCTCTTTGTAGAATAGGATGAAAGCCAATACATAAGGCTTCCATATGACTGAAGAAAGCCATAGTTGTTTGAACGTACTCCCCATATATCCATCCTGTGGAACCAAGAAAACTTCACCGGAATTTTCACCATCTACAAGAATGATGTTATCCCCAGCATAGACAAATTTTCCTTTTTCTACGATGGCTGATGATGATTTTCCACGCAAGTATTTTGCATCCAAACAAATCCCTTTTCCTATTCTCTTTTCACCGTCTGTCAATAGACATACATCTTTTAAACGTAATACTGCCCAGTTATTGGGATATTCAAAAGGAAGCTCGATTTCAATGATTTGCCCATTTATCCTCTCATAATACTTGCTAACTGCTCTATTTTTGCAACAATTCTATATTGCTCTTTTAAAGGAGGAAGAGGTATTAACAGATTCTCAATCCTTATGATTGCCAATTTGGGCTGACCTACTTTTGTTGTACAACTCTTTATTTGAGATTGTACAAAATCAGAAAGCAAACAATACATGAGAAATTTCTTAGAAATGAATTTGAATACAATTTTATTAGCATTCTCAGTAAGGTTCGCATTGTTGAATGCGCTGGGTATTTCTCCTACATTTCCAATAGTTCCTGCAACTGTTATATATAAATCATCAGAAGATATTGTATAAGCTTTAATCTTCTGGAATATTGCCTCAGAAACATAATGTATATCATTATCTGTAACTGAATTTTGTTTCATATCGGCAACACGAATATATACGTGCCCGGTATTTTCGGTGGTTAATTTTTCACCTACGGGTATTCTCTTACCACCTTTAATTGAAGCAATGCAACCAAGTCTACACCAATTCCATTCAACTGGTATTTCAAATGGTATCTCGTCAGTTATATCTTTTTCAATTTTATCAATCTTCTCGAAGTACTTGTTATCGTCACCTTTGTAGATAACAGAAGCGGTTAAGGCGGATTTCTTTAGCTTACCCTCTTCAACAAGGCGTAATTTCTCCTGTCGTATTTGTTCGAGTAATTCTTCTGCAGTGCCTTCTGATTCTAACTGAGGGACAAGCCGTCCCTGTATTGCGTCTTGTAATATAGACTTTCTAAGTTGTTCATGAATTTGTGTGTTTATCAGATTAAGAGCATCTTGACTTTTACTATAACGTTCTACTAAAAAAGAAATACTATACAACTTCTCAATAATCCGTTTTTGTTCATTTACAGGAGGGATGGGCAGTAGCATTTTTGCAAGTGTTTTTCCATTACAATTAGGTTGTGCTGTTGCTATTGTGCCATTTTTTAATTGTTCCCAATATAATTGACTTTCCATAAATGCTTTCATATAATGAGGGCAGAGTAATGAACTATACCGAGTCCTTATCAAGTAGCCAGCATAAATTGATTTCAGTGGAACTTCTTCTACCAAGAACGATTTTCCAACTGTACCACCTGTTCTGGCAAATAGTATATCGTTTACCTCTAATAGATACGTTTCAATATCTTGCTCTTCAATCATACAGAAGGGTACAGTATCCCAAACTACCTTATTATCCTGAATATCGCTAATACGCACCATTCGGATAACACCTTTTTCTAATGCAGGTGCATTATAACCATATTGAATAGATTGAGAGATATTTCCCCAACGCTCCCATTCCCACCCCTGCGGAATCTCAAACGGAATCTCCTCGTCAATGCACT
>OJNZ01001822.1_pt1 | contig 10736 bp, 7 predicted proteins | sample 1598001 | NCBI WGS metagenome assembly OJNZ01 (sample SAMN01915225, study PRJEB22387) | human gut metagenome | isolation source: stool | host: Homo sapiens | place: USA | reverse complement strand
CGGTGCGGCGCTCGGCCAGGCGGGCCATCTCACCGCTCATCCGCTCGCGCTCGTCGGTCAGGGCGCGGTTGTCCTGCCCCAGTTTCGAGATCGCAGCCTCCTTTTCGAGGCGGGCCGCGTTGGCAGATCGGATCGTTTCCTCCGCGGCGGCAATTTTCTGCTGGTTGTCGCCGCGCACGCGCTCCATCTCGGCGATTTTCAGCGCGTTGGCCTCGATTTTTGCCTTGGCGGCCTCAATCGCCGTCTGCAGCTCACGGGCGCGGGCGTCGGCCTCGCCGGTACGGCTCCGCAAGCCCTCCAGCGCGGCCTCATGCAGGCCGACGTCCTTCTCGTCCGCCAGGCGCTGCAGCTGCTTTTCGGACAGCTCACCGGTGATTTTTTCGCGTTCTGCCGTCAGGCTGCCCGTGCTCTCGCCCAAGGCGGCCAGCTCGGCGGTGTACTGCGCCAGCTCGGCCTCGGCGTCGGTCCGGGCCTTCTCGGCCTCGGTGCGCGCGGTCTCGTTCCGGGTCACGGCGGCCTGCTGGGCGGCGATCTCGGCCTCGATGCTCCGGGCCGTCTCGTCGTACTGGGCGGCGGCCTTCGTCAGGCGCTCGAGCTCGAGGTTCGCGCGGACGTGCTCCGTCGCGGCGTTCATGCCCTCGCCCTCGGCACCGGCCAGCTGGGCCGAGAGGTTGTCCACCTCGGCCTTGCGGGCGGCCAATTCCTTTTCCGCCTCGGTGCGTTTCTGCTCGAGCTTCGTCAGCTTGCTGCGCAGCTCGTCCAGCTCCTGCTTGCGGCTGAACACGCCGACGCTGCGGGCGGTGGAGCCGCCGGTGAACGAGCCGCCCGCGTTGATGACCTGGCCGTCCAGCGTGACGATGCGGTTCCGGTAGCCGAGGTTCCGCGCCACGGCGGACGCCTCGGTCAGGTCCTCGACCACGATGATGCGGCCCAGCAGATTGTCGATGATATGCTGATATTTCGGGTCTGTCCTGACCAGGTCGGCGGCGACCTCCGCCGTGCCGGTCAGGCGGCCCGTGAAGCGGGAGCCCTGCACGGTGTCCAGCGGCAAAAACGTAGCGCGGCCTGCGCGCTCGTCCTTCAAAAAGCCGATGGCGGCGCGGGCACAGCCCTGGTCCTCGACGACGATGTTCTGCAGCGCAAAGCCGAGCGCTGTCTCAATGGCGGTCTCGTAGCCCTTTTCGACGGTGATGATGCCCGCCACGGGGCCGATGATGCCCCGCAGCCGCCCGCCGCCCGCCGCGCGCATGACGGCCTTGACGCTCTGCTGGTAGCCGTCCATGTTGCGCTCCAGATCTTCCAGAATGTGGATGCGCTGGGCGGCGGCGGACCTTTCTCGGTCCGCCTTCTGCAGGTTGTCGGCAGCCTCGGCCTGCTGACGGCGGCGGCTGTCCAATTTCAGCTTCAGGCCCGCCTTGATGTTGTCGTTGCGGGTCACGGCCTCCTCGGCGTCCTTAAAGCGGCGCTCGGCGCGGCGGCGTTCCTCGTCGGTGGCGGCGGCGCCGGCTTTCAGCTCCTCGGCCTGGCGCTGTGCCTCGGCCAGGCGGTTGGCCGCAGCCTCCCCTGCCGACTGCGCCGACGCGGCGCTGACCCTGGCGGCGGTGGCGGTGTCCTGCAGGCGGGCCATGGCGGCGTCAATGACGTCGCGGCGCTCGCCGCTGGCAGCGGCCTTTTCCTCAAGGGCACGCAGGGCCTCGCGCAGCTCGGCCACGCGGGCGTCCAGCCCGGCCATGCCGCTTTTCAGCGTCTCGATGGCGGCGCGGTGGTCCGCGGCCTCGCGCTCGATGCTCTCGCGGCCCTGCCCGGCGCGCTCCAATTCGGACGTAGCATCGTCGATGCGGAACCGGCTGTGCTCGCTCTCGTTTTTCAGGACGGCGATCTCGCTCTCGCTGCCGGCGTTTGCTTCGGTGATGGCGCGGATGTCGGCGTTGGCCTGCTCGACGGCCAGCACCAGCTGCTGGGCCTCAGCACGCAGGGACGCGCTTTTTTCGTCAAACTCGTCCAGCTGGCGGCTCAGGCGGTCATAGTCGGCCTGGGCGGCCTCGTACTTGCGCTGCTGGTCGCGCAGCGAGTCGTTGGCGCGGCGGATAGCATCGACCCAGAGTGTGATCTCCAGCGTCTTGCGCTTCTCGCTCAATTCCAGAAACTGCTGGGCCTTCTCGCTGTCGCGTTTCAGGGGGCCGACGCGCTTTTCCAGCTCACCCAGAATGTCCCGCAGGCGCTCTAAGTTGCCCTCGGCGGCGTCCAGGCGGCGCTCGGCCTCGTTTTTGCGGTAGCGGTATTTGGCGATGCCGGACGCTTCTTCAAAAATTTCGCGGCGCTCCGCGGATTTTGCACCGACGATCTCGGCAATGCGGCCCTGCCCGACGATGGCATAGCCGTCGCGGCCAATGCCGGTGTCGAGCAGCAGCTCGTACACATCCTTTAAGCGGACGTTCTGGCCGTTGATGGAGTATTCACTCTCGCCGCTGCGGTAGTACCGGCGGCCGATCGTGACCTCGTCGGCGTCCATGTCCAGACCGTGGTCGCTGTTGTCGATGGTCAGCGCGACGGAGGCATAGCCCATGGCACCGCGGGACTGGGTGCCGCCGAAGATGACGTCCTCCATCTTGCCGCTGCCGCGCAGCTGCTTGGAGCTGGTCTCGCCCAGAACCCAGCGGATGGAGTCGGAGATGTTCGACTTGCCCGAGCCGTTCGGCCCGACAACGCCGGTAATGCCCTCGCCGATCTCGATCTTTGTCTTATCGGGGAAGGATTTGAAGCCTTGGATTTCCAGTTCTTTCAGGCGCATTCCATGGGTACCTTTCAAAATTCTTAAAATGGTCGTAGGGGCCGGGCATGCCCGGCCCTCAACCTCGCCTTATGTACCCGTAAACGGGTCGCGATTTTTATGCCGCGGGCCGGGCATGCCCGGCCCCTACAGGGCGTCACTTATTGCAGCTTTTCCAGCGCCACCTTTGCTGCGTGCTGCTCGGCGGCTTTTTTGCTGCGGCCACGGCCCTCGGCCAGCAGCTCGCCGTTGCGCCAGACGCAGACCGTAAACTGCTTGTTGTGGTCGGGGCCGGTCTCGCCGGTGACCTCGTATTTCAGCACGGCGGACGGGTCCTGCTGGACGACCTCCTGCAGACGGGTCTTGTAGTCGTCCTCGGCAGTCTTGCCCTCGGTGATGAAGGGCAGGATGAAATTGCGCGCGGCCTCCATGCCGCCGTCCAGATACAGCGCGGCAATGACCGCCTCGAACGCATCGGAGACGACGCTCGGGCGGCGGCGTCCGCCGCCAAGGTCCTCGCCGTGGCCAAGGCGCAGATACTCACCCAGCTGAATTTCCTGTGCGAACTGGAACAGTGCATCCTCGCTGACGAGGCTGGCGCGCATACGGGTCAGCTCGCCCTCGGGGCGGCCCGACTGGTGGAACAGGTAGTCCGCTACAACGACGGACAGCACGCTGTCGCCCAGAAATTCCAGCCGCTCGTTGTGGGTCGTGGCGACCTTGCTCTCGTTGGCATAGCTGGTATGGGTCAGCGCAATGCGCAGCAGCGCAGGATTTTTGAATGTATAGTGCAGGACCTCCTGCAGTTCTTCCGGTTTGTGAGCCATATTCTTTCACCTTTCCGGCTAGTCCGTAGGGGCCGGGCATGCCCGGCCCTCAACCTTATCTCGATTGCCCTTTTACGGGCGGTATTATTTATGCCGCGGGCCGGACATGTCCGGTCCCTACAGGGCAGCTTTCCTTTTAAGCGTCTGCTTCTTCCGCCTGCTTCGCCACCTCTGCCAGCGCCTTCTCCATCGTGCCGCACAGGTCGTTGGCGACGCAGAGCTTGGCCTGACGGATGGCGTTCTTGATGCCCTTGGCGTGGCTGGAACCGTGCGCCTTGATGACCGGCTTCGCGGCACCCAGCAGCGGTGCGCCGCCGACCTCCTCGGAGTCCATCATACGTTTCAGCTCGCCCAGACCGCCCTTGATGCCCAGATAGCTGAGCTTGGTGATCAGGTTCTGCAAGAAGATTTTTTTCAGCATCCCCAGCAGCGTTTTGGCGACGCCCTCGGTCAATTTCAGCACGACGTTGCCGACAAAGCCGTCGCAGACGACGACGTCCACGTCACCGTCCATGATGTAGCGCGGCTCGATGTTGCCCGCAAAGTGGATGCAGGGGTTTGCCTTCAGCAGCTTGTGGGCCTCGCGGTAGGTCGGCGTGCCCTTCGTGTCCTCCGCGCCGTTGTTGACAAGCGCGACCTTCGGCGTTTCGCGGCCCATGACCTTCTCGGCGTAGACGCTGCCCATCGTGCCGAAGGCGTTGAGCATTTCGGGGCGGCACTCGACGTTCGCACCGCAGTCCAGCAGCAGGAAATTCTGCTTGGCGCCGGGCATCGGGGTGGCCAGCGCCGGGCGCTTGACACCCTTGACCGTGCGCACGATGAGACTGGTGCCGACGTGCAGCGCACCGGTGGAGCCGGCACTGACAAAGGCATCGGCCTCGCCGTTCTTCAGCATGGTCAGACCCTTCACAAGGCTGGAATCCTTTTTGTGGCGCACGGCCTTGACCGGGTCATCGTGCATGTCGATGGTCTCGGTGCAGTTGAGGATCTCAAACGGTGCAAGGTCGATTTTATTCTCTTTTGCGCAGTCGCGGATGGCTTTTTCCTCACCCAGCAGCACCAGCTCCATGCCGTCGCCGAACTCCGCCGCGGCCTGGCTCACGCCCTGCAAAACGCACAGCGGGGCGTTGTCGCCGCCCATGGCATCCACTAAAATTTTCATGCTTCGTACTCCTTTACCCACGCCTGCATGGCGTCCTGCGCGGCCTGCGAAAGCGCCATGTAGCGCTCCCGCTTGTCGCGGATGATGTTGATCTCCTCGGTGCGGGGCAGGATGCCCATGTTCGCACCCATCGGCTGGAAGTCCTTGTTCGGCGTCGTGATGTAGTCCAGCAGCGCGCCGCACATCGTTGCCGACGGGGGCGGCGGCAGCTCACGGTCCTTGAGCCGTGCAAGCATCTGGTGCGCCGCCAGCAAGCCGGACGCCGCGCTCTCCATATAGCCCTCAAAGCCGGTGATCTGCCCTGCAAAAAACACGTTGGGATGTTCTTTCAAGAACTGCTGCTTCGTCAAAACTTTCGGACTCTCCAAAAAGGTGTTGCGGTGCATGACGCCGTACCGCACAAATTCGGCGTGCTCCAGGCCGGGGATCATGCTGAACACCCGTTTCTGTTCGCCCCATTTCAGGTTGGTCTGGAAGCCGACGAGGTTATAGAGCGTGCGGGCCGTGTTCTCGGCACGCAGCTGGACGGCGGCCCAGGGGCGGTGGCCGGTGCGCGGGTCGCGCAGACCGACGGGGCGCAGGGGGCCGAACCGGATCGTATCCGCGCCGCGGGCGGCCATGACCTCAATCGGCATACAGCCCTCGTAGACGGTCAGGTCGCCGTCAAAGTCGTGGAGCGGCGCGCGCTCGGCGGCAATGAGCGCCGCGTGGAACGCCTCGTATTCCTCTTTATTGAACGGGCAGTTCAGGTAGTCCGCCTCGCCGCGGCCATAGCGGGACGCGGCAAAAACCTTGTCATAGTCAAGGCTCTCGGCGGTCACGATGGGCGCGACAGCGTCATAAAAGCTCAGCCGATGGTCGCCGGTCAGCGCGGCGACGGCCTGTGCCAGTGCGCCCTCGGTCAGCGGGCCGCTGGCGACGAGCACGGGTGCGCTCTCGTCCAGCGCCGTGACCTCCTCGCGCCGGACCGTGATGTTGGGGTGGTTTTCCACCATTTCGGTCACGGCGGTGGAAAACACATCGCGGTCCACGGCCAGCGCACCGCCCGCCGCCACGCGGGCGGTCTCGGCGGCGTCCAACAGATGGCTGCCCATCATCTTCATCTCAATTTTCAAAAGGCCCGACGCGGAGTCGGGGCGCTCGGCCTTGAGCGAGTTGGAGCAGATCAGCTCCGCGAAGCCCGCGCTTTTATGGGCCGGGGAATATTTTGCGGGCTTCTGCTCGTACAGCTCGACCTGCACACCGCGATCCGCCAGCCAAAGCGCCGCCTCGCAGCCGGCCAGACCGGCACCGATGATTTTCACTTGCATAGTTTCTCCGTAACGTCTCTGTTTTCCGCAGGTTGTAGGGGCGGATACGCGCATCCGCCCGCAAGTCGGCAGCCTGTCCGCGGGTCGATGCAAGCATCGACCCCTACAGAAGTGCCGAAAGCGGTCATTTCTTCTCAATCGCCTTCACAAACCCGCACCCCTCTTTGGCGCAGTACAGCTGGCCCTTCTTTTTAAAGAGGGTGCTGCCGCACTGGGGGCACTTTTCGGGCACCGGCTCGTCCCAGGTCATATAGTTGCACTTGGGGTAGTTGCTGCAGCCGTAGTAGACGCGGCCCTTGGCGCTCTTGCGCACCAGCATGTGGCCGCCGTCCAGCGGGCAGAGGCCGCCCGTGTCCTTGACCAGCGGGTGGGCGTTGCGGCACTCCGGGAAGCCCGAGCACGCCACAAACTTGCCGTAGCGGCCAGATTTGATGACCATGGGCCGCCCGCATTTTTCGCAGATCTCATCCGTGGGGATGTCCTCGACCTTGATGCGCTTGCCCTCCATGTTCTTCTCGGCCTGCTCCAGGCTCTTCTCAAAGCCCTGATAGAACTCGTCGATCGTCTTGACCCAGTCTGCCTCGCCGGCCTCGACCACATCGAGCTTTTTCTCCATGTCTGCGCTGAATTTCACATTGACAATGTCGGGGAACTGCTCCATCATGACCGTGTTGACGGCCTGACCCAGCGGGGTCGTTTTCAGCTTTTTCTGGTCCTTCTCGACATAGCCGCGATCCACGATGGTCGTGATGATCGGCGCGTAGGTGGACGGGCGGCCGATGCCGTTCTCCTCCAGCGCATGGATAAGGGTGGCCTCTGTGTAGAGCGGCGGCGGCTGGGTAAACTTCTGGTCCGCCGTCAGCTTTTTGAGCGCCAGCTTCTGGCCTTCCTCCAGCGGGGGCAGGGCGGTCTCCTTTTTCTTCGTGTCGTCAGTGGATTCCTCATACAGCGCCGTGAAGCCGTCAAACGACACCCGGAAGCCGGATGCGCGGAAAAGATACTCCCCCGCCGTGATGGATGCCGAGACCGTGTCCTGAATGCAGTCGGCCATCTGGCTTGCCATAAAGCGGCTCCAGATCAGGCGGTAGAGCTTCGCGGTATCGCCGCTGATGCTCTGCTCGACCTCATCGGGGGTCAGCTCGGGCATTGAGGGGCGGATTGCTTCATGGGCGTCCTGCGCCGCCGTGGCGGAGCGGCTCTTCCACTTGCGGGGCGTCTTGCAGACATAGCCCTCACCCCAGCGGTCGGCGATAAAGGTTTTGGCGGCGGCCTGCGCCTCGGCAGCGATGCGCAGCGAGTCGGTACGCATGTAGGTGATCAGACCCACCGTGCCGTGCCCCGCAATGTCAACGCCCTCGTACAGGGTCTGGGCGGCGCGCATCGTCCGCGTAGCCGAGAAGCCGAACGCGCGGCTCGCGTCCTGCTGCAAAGTCGAGGTGATGAAGGGCGGCGCGGGCTGACGGCGGCGCTTGCCCTTTTCGATTTTGGTAATGGTATAATCCTTGCCGTCCAGCGCGGCCAGCACGGCATCGGCCTGCTGCTTGTCCGTGACCGTCAGCTTTTTGCCGTCTGCCGTTGCCGCCAGCCGGGCGGTGAACTCGCCCTTTTCGCCCTGCGGGTGCAGCAGCGCGTCAATGTTCCAGTATTCGTCCGGCTTGAAGTTCTCGATCTCGATCTCGCGGTCGCGGATGAGCCGCACGGCCACGCTCTGCACACGGCCGGCAGAAAGGCCCCTGCGGACCTTTTTCCAGAGGAACGGGCTGAGCTTGTAGCCGACCAGACGGTCCAGCTCGCGCCGGGCCTGCTGCGCGTTGAAAAGGTCGATATTGATGGCGCGGGGATGGGCCATGCCCTCCTTGACGCCCTTCTTCGTGATCTCGTCAAAGGTCACGCGGTTGGGTGCGCTGGGGTCCAGCCCCAGAATGTTCGCCAGATGCCAGCTGATGGCCTCGCCCTCGCGGTCCGGGTCGGTTGCCAGCAGGACGCCGTCGCACTTTTTGGCCTCGGCCTTCAGTTCCTTGACGAGCTTCTGCTTGCCCTTGATGGTGATATATTTCGGTGTATAGCCATTTTCGACATCAATGCCCAGCGTGCTGGCGGGCAGGTCGCGCACATGGCCCATACTGGCCGTGACCTTGTAGCCGCGGCCCAGATACTTGCCAATGGTCTTGGCCTTGGCAGGGGATTCCACGATGACTAATTTTGGCATAAGTTACCTCAATGTTTAAATTTAGATGACACGCATACTTCCGAGCGTTGCCTGTAGGGGCGAACATTGTTCGCCCGCCAGCTTATCGCCGCCGCAAACGCCCCGGGTCGTCGAGGACGCCGACCCCTACAGCCGCAGAGGCTTTACCCAATCGTGATCTTCCGCGTCGTCTCGTCCACCCGTTCAATGTGGATGCGAAGGGGATTTTCCAAATCCAGCAGCTCCGCGCAGTTCTCGCTCCACTCGCAGGCGACAACGGCCCCCATGTCGAGGTAGTCGTAGAATCCGGCGGCGGCCAGGTCGCCCTCGGTGTGGATGCGGTATAAATCAAAATGCGCAAAGGGCCGCGGGCCGCGGTAATAGTTCACGATGGCAAACGTCGGGCTGGACACCGGGTCGGTGCAGCCCAGCCCCTCGGCCAGCCCTTGGCAGAATGCGGTCTTGCCAGCGCCCAGACCGCCCGTAAACGCGATCAGCGCCCCGGCGGGCAGCGTTTTGGCAAGCTCACGGCCAACGGCAACGGTTTCCTCCCGCGAATGGGTCACAAATTCCTGCATAAGCAAGCTCCTTGTTTTGGGCCGCATAAGGCGCGGCCACACACGTATATATTATAGTACAGAAATCCGCATTTGTAAAATTTAATCTGTAACTTGGCAAAATTCGTCGAAATGCGCTATAATAAAGGCATCTATCAGGAAAGGAGCCTGCCCATGTATCCGCTCATCCGCCGGTATCTGCGCCGGGTCGATGTGGTCTATCTGCTGCTCTGTGCGGCGTGCTCGGCAATCAGCGTCGTGGTGCTGCTGTCCATCGGGCAGACGCAGCTTGGCAGCAACAACAAGGCATCGGTGCAGCTCATCGCCAGTCTGCTGGGGCTGATGCTGGCCGTCGTCTTTTCCACGGCGGATTACCATGCGCTGGCCCGGGCGTGGCCGCTGCACGGTGTTGTGGCGTGGGGGCTGGTGCTGCCGACGCTGTTTCTGCACAACGTCAACACCGGCCTGGTCACGATTGGCTATGACGCGGGCGGCACGTCCAACTACAGCTGGTACCGGGTGGGCGGCATGACCTTCCAGCCCGCCGAGCTGGCAAAAATCAGCTTTATTTTGACGCTGGCGCTGCATTTGAGCCAGGTGCGCGGGCAGGTGAACCGCCCCAAAAATCTGCTGCTGCTTTTTGTGCACATTGCGCTGCCTGCGGCGGCCATTCATGTGCAGGGTGACGACGGCACGGCGCTGGTGTTTCTGGGCATCGGGCTGGTCATGCTCTACGCGGGCGGGCTGTCCCACTGGCTGGTGGCGGGCGGCCTGACGGCGGGTGTGGTCGGCGGCGCGGCGCTGCTGACACTGCGGCCCGGCATTTTGAAGGGCTACCAGTTCAAGCGCATCCTGGCCGTGCTCACCCCCGATGACCCCGCGCTGGCGGACATTACCTACCAGCAGAACAAGGGGGCCATGGCCATTGGCACCGGCGGGCTGACGGGGCAGGGGCTGTTCTCCGGCGAGCATATCTTTGTGCCGAACGCATGGAACGATTTTATCTTTGCGTATCTTGCCAATGTGCTGGGGTTCTTCGGCGCGGCGGCGGTTCTGGTGCTGCTGCTGGCGCTCTGCCTGCGCACGCTGCAGACCGGGCTGCGCTGCCCCGATGCGCTGGGCTGCAATATCTGTGTCGGCATCTTTGCGGCGCTGTTTCTGCAGTGTGTGATAAACTTGGGCATGAATCTGCAGGTGCTGCCGGTCATCGGCGTGACGCTGCCGTTCTTCTCGGCAGGCGGGTCAAGCGTCGTCATGATGTATCTCTGCGTCGGCATTGTGCTCAGCGTCGGCATGAACACCCGCCGCAGCAAGCTGGAAATGCAGCAGATTTTATAAAAAACAGCGGGTGTCCGTGCGGCACCCGCTGTTTACTTTCTTGGCCCCCTCTGCGAGGGTGACTCCCCACAGTGTGGGGAGATGTCGCGCCAGCGACAGAGGGGTCCGGGCCCGAAGGGCTCCGCCCGCAGGCGGTGGGGGAGAGAGCCTCGCCATTGGCAGAAGCCTTCCCCCCTTTATTCTGCTGCTTTGGGGTCGGCCATAAACAGCCCGGGGATCAGGCAGAGCGACGACAGCCCCACGATGATGAACACGGTGCGGGACAGCCAGCTCATGCTGCCGCCCAGCAGCCACCCTACAGCGTTGAACCCCCAGATGCCGTAAATGCCCCAGTTGATGCCGCCGACAATGGAAAGCAGAAGCAAAACCTTTTTGAAACAAGACATGGATGGACCCTCCTTTGTAGGAGAGTATGTGCGGAGTGGATGGCGTTTATGCGCAGCCGCACCGTAGGGGCCGGGTATGCCCGGCCCGCAGCTTTCCAATAAGTACACGCTTATCCTTACAAACTGGAATTTGTAATTACATCCCATACATATTGGCATTCTTTACAATCACTCTATCTCCTTTTTCTAATTGTTCCT
>OJNZ01001811.1_pt1 | contig 10800 bp, 8 predicted proteins | sample 1598001 | NCBI WGS metagenome assembly OJNZ01 (sample SAMN01915225, study PRJEB22387) | human gut metagenome | isolation source: stool | host: Homo sapiens | place: USA | reverse complement strand
CCTGCCGGCGGTTGGAGCTTTTGCGCAGGTACATCAGGATCTCGTTGCCGATGCACCGGCTGGCGTAGGTGGCCAGCTTGATATTCCGCGCGGGCGTAAAGGTGTTCACCGCCTTGATCAGCCCGATGGTGCCAATGGAGATCATGTCCTCCTGCGGCACACCGCTGTTCTCGTACTTTTTGGCAAGGTAGACCACCAGACGCAGGTTGTGGGTGATGAGGTCATCGCGCGCGGCGGCATCCCCCGCCATCATCCGGGTCAGCAGGGCCTTTTCCTGCTCCGGTGTCAGCGGCGGCGGCAGGCTGGGCCCGCCGTTGATGTAGTGGGCGGCGGAAGGGGCCAGCAGAAAGCAATAAAGACGGCAAAGAAGTGAAAGCAGATGATGCAAGGGCGGTTCCTCCTTTGTGAAGCCCTCTCGCGAAGAGGAGAGGTTCTGGTTTTGACAAGGGCTCCTTACTAGCGGGGGCTGAGCCGTAAGCAGCAGCTGGGGTCAAACCCCACCGTCATCCCTACGGGATGCCACCGCCCCTAGTAGGGGCGGCCTTGGCAAAGAGGATAGGCTTTGCGCCATGCCAAGGGCCCCCCTATTAGCGGGGGCTGTCGCCGCAGGCGACTGGGGGGTTGAGCCGTAAGCTCTGCCTTTCACCTGTCAAGCAACGACGACCGCCGCCAGTGGCGGAAACAAGGAGAGGTTGTATGGAAGTGCAGCCTACCCATGCGCCAGGCTGCTGACGGTTTCGCTCCCCACCAGCACTTCCCATCCATCAGGCGGCGGGGGGAGGTCGGCGAAGGCGGCATAGAACCTCTCAGTCTCGCTTTGCTCGACAGCTCCCCTGGCAGGGGAGCCAAGAGAGGCTCTGCAAACCACAAAAGCTGCCGGGACGGCCGGCAGGATACAGTGCCCAGCCACGGTGGTGCAGGGAACAAGGCGCACCCCCAGCGCTGGGTCGGGCAGGGGAGCGGCACCAGCGAAGTGCTGCTCCAGATAAGTACCCAGGGCGGGCGGCAGGCGGCTCTGCACGGCACCGAACCGCACCAGCACCACCGTCCGGCCCGAAAGCGGCTCCTGCACCGAAAAACCGGTGTCGCAGAAGGCCCGGACATCCAGCGCTGTGTCTGCCACGGTGAGCCGGGCGGGGAATACCTGTCCGCCGCCCCGGCCCAGAAAGCGGAGCACCCCCTGCACGGCCAGCACCACCCCGCCCGCGCCCGCCAGCAGTGCCCCTGGCGAAAGGGGCAGGTAGATGCAGCCGTTGTTGGTCTGTGCCCCGGGCAGGAGCAGCGCCCCCGCCAGCAGCAGATTTCCCGCGCAGAACCACCCCACAAGCCGGGCGAAGCATCTGCTCCCCGGCCAGCCGTAGGCAGCGGCCACCGTGAGGGCGGCGGTTGACACTTTATATAAGAGCGCGGCAGCGTCTGGTGCTTCCGGGGCCAGCAGGGCCAACGAGGAAGCTGCCCCCGCCGCCCCGCCCAACAGCAGCCGCCCGGCCCGGCACTCCACCCCGGCCAGCAGCCCCGCCGCCAGCAGGAACAGCAGCGTGAGCGCAAAATTCGTCAGCAGCAGGACATCGAGGTAGATCACAGTCTTGATGGGCGGCACCTTCTTTCTGGTAGAGATCAGTGTAGCAGAAGGTGGGGGAGAAAGAGGGCGAAGGAGAGGCTTTGCTTTAGCATAACCTCTCAGTCGCGGGCTTTGCCGCGACAGCTCCCCTAGTAGGGGAGCCCTTGGCATACCGTCGCGTTTTCGGGGGCTGGCGCTTCGCTCCTGTTTGCCCTGCTGGCGCAAAGTCTTTCCCTTGCGGCAGATGATGATTTTGGAGCCGAAGGCGAATCAATCGAAAAACGAATCTCCTGCCAAGGCCTCCCCTACTAGGGGAGGTGGCATCGAGCGTTAGCGATGATGACGGAGAGGTTGTATGGGAGGGACAGCCTGACCTTTCGCTGCTGCAAGGCTTTGACTGAGAGGGTTGAGCCCCTTTTGAAAAACTTTTTTCACAAATTTCCAAAAAAGGCTTGCAAAAGGGAGCGGGAGGAGTTATAATACATCTCGCAGTCAATTGTGCGCTGCGCAATTGCGTTTTGAAAGATGTGCCTCTTTAGCTCAGTCGGTTAGAGCACCTGACTGTTAATCAGGGTGTCGCCTGTTCGAGTCAGGCAAGAGGCGCCATTAGGCGGCGAGGGCAACTTCGCCGCTTGTTTTTTAACCGGGTGTTGTAACCAATCTGAGACTTTTTTCACAAAATCTTCAAAATTAATGGTTTCTTAAAAAATGTCCTCTTGAAGATGCTGTCAGATTGTGGTATACTACACCCAAACCTTGGAACAGTTTTTAAACGTTCTGTGGTGATTGACTCAGATCAAAGGGTAGGCGCTCCCTTCTTTTGATAGCAGCGGACTTCTGCTTTGCCCTGGTTCTCCGCAGGGCAGGGCAAAGCAGAAGGCTATGCGCTGTTAAACCGGGGTGCAAAAAGAAAACCTTTTTCATTTGTCAGACCTACGGTCAAAACAACAGCAAACTGGGGCTTGTGTAAACAGACCGGGTGTGCTAGAATAAAAGCCGTAGTTTTGAAATAGACACAGTACATTGAAAAAGAGATCGTTTGCTTTTGGTTGTCGGTCTCTTGTAAAGGAAACATCGTATGCGTTATACCTATGTGCGGCAGCACGATTCTACGGACTGCGCGGCCGCTTCGCTCGCAATGGTGTGCCTCCATTACAAAAAGGAAATCACCATCACCCGCCTGCGGGATATGATGGGAACCGACATGAAAGGCACGAACCTCGTTGGCCTGCAGAAAGCAGCCAATGAGCTGGGCTTCAGCACGGCGGCTGTCCGTGTTGACCGCGAAAACTTTTTAAGCGATTTCACACTGCCCGCAATTGCGCAGGTCATTACCGACCAGGGCATGACCCACTTTGTGGTCATCTTCAAAAAGACGACCATCAAGGAGGATGATGCCCGCCGCAAGCATGTGGTGCAGGAAGAAGAACGCAAGGCTGATGCAAGCAAAAAGTACAAATGCAAGGATTACGTCGTCATCGGCGACCCTGCAAATGAACTGAAAAAGATCAGCCTGGATGAGTTCTATAAAAACTTCACCGGCGTGCTGCTGCTGCTGAACCCCACAGCGGAGTTCAAGGGCGGCACTGGCAAGCATAAGGTGGAGGGCAAAGAGGAAGCCAAGGCAGCCCGCAACAACATGTTGAAGCGGTACATGGATCTGCTGCTTCCTCAGAAAAAGCTGTTTGCTTACGCTATTCTCAGTTCAGTGATCCTGACACTGATCGGCATCGTGTCCACCGTCTTTAATAAGGCGATCATGGACGAGGTGCTGCCTTATGGGCTGAAAAGTCTGCTCATATCGCTCATTGTCGTGTTCAGTGTGGTCAACCTGACCAGCACGCTGCTCTCGACTGTGAGACAGTGGATCCTGATCTTCCTTTCCATTAAAATCGATATCCCGTTGATGCTGGGCTACTTCGAGCATGTGTACAAACTGCCGATGAAGTTCTTTGCATCTCGTAAGACCGGCGAGATCACCACCCGCTATTCCGATGCAAGCACCATCAAATCGGTGCTGACCAGCATTGCAATGAGCGTGGTCATGGACATTGTGATGGCCGTGGGTACAGGCTTTGTCCTGTTCCGGATGAACTCCTCGCTGTTCTCCATTACCCTGTTTACCACCGTTCTGAGCCTGTTGCTCGTCATCATCTTCAAGCAGCCCTACAAGCGGATCAATGAAGAGACGATGGTGCAGTCGGCCGTTCTGAACAGCCAGATGATCGAGAGCCTGCGCGGCATCGAGACCATCAAGTGCAACGCCTGCGAAGAACGTGAGCTGGAAGCCCTTGAGCGTGAATACATCAAGAGCCTGAAGATTAGCCTGCGTTCCAGCAAGATCAGCACCAGCCAGAGCCTGATCTCCAGCGTGATCATGACCGTGTTGAACATGGTCACCACCTATGTGGGCATCACGCAGGTGCTGAATGGCCAGCTGACGCTGGGCGGCTACATGGCGTTCAGCACCCTTTCGGGCTACTTTACTTCTCCGGTGAGCGAGCTCATCAGTATGCAGATGTCCATTCAGGAGGCTTCCATTTCCATGAAGCGCCTGACGGAGATCATGGATTATGAATCCGAGCAGGACGATGACCGCGAGTACACCGAGATGGAGAGCATGGAGGGCGACATTGAGTTCAAGGATGTCACCTTCCGGTATGGCAACCGCACCCCGGCACTGGATCACATCTCCTTCACCATCCCGCAGGGCAAGAAGGTGGCGCTGGTTGGTTCCTCGGGTTCCGGCAAGTCCACCATCACCAAGCTCCTGCTCAAGTATTACGAGCCGGAGAGCGGTACTATCAGCGTGAATGGCGTTGATCTGGACGAGTACAGCAATGCATCCGTCCGCCGCTGCATTTCCTATGTCCCGCAGAACGTTGAGCTGTTCAGCAAGACGATCTTCGAGAATATCCGCATCTCCCGCCCCGAGGCTACCCTCGATCAGGTACGGGAGGCGGCCAAGAAGGCCGACGCACACGAGTTCATCCGCAAGCTGCCGCTGCAGTACAACACCTATCTGGAGGAAGCCGGCAACGGCCTGTCCGGTGGTGAGAAGCAGCGCATTGCACTGGCCCGTGCGTTCCTGAAGGATTCGAGCCTTTACATCTTTGATGAATCGACCTCCAGCCTGGACTTTGGTACAGAGAATACCATCTTTGATATGATCTATAACCAGCTGGCTGACCGTTCGATGCTGATCGTGGCACACCGCCTTTCCACCATCCGTGACTGCGACCTGATTCTGGTCATGGATCACGGTGAGATCGTGGAGCGCGGCACCCATGACGAGCTGCTGGCAAAGCAGGGCAAGTATTACGAGCTCTGGAACCTGCAGCAGGGCATCTTCCGCCGCAAGAAGGAAGAGCCTGCACCCGTTGCCTCCGCGGCTGTTGTTGAAGATGATGACGATGGCGAGGCAATGACCTACTAAGTTGCAGCCGAGTGCGCACTCGGTTACATAAATGATCTTTGGATGGATGCGCAGCCGGAAAAAGATCGCTAAAATAAGTTTTTTCATTCATTTGAAGGGAGTAATTCATTATGATGATGCCTGCAAACTACTCTGTTATCGCAGAGAACGAAATGACCTACGTCAACGGTGGCGCTAACTTCATCGACGCTATCGGCGCTGTTACCGCTCCTATCTGGACTCTGGACAACGTTAAGACCTTCAACACCAACATCGTGACTCTGGTTGGCAACACCTTCCTGCAGTCCACCATTGACCGCACCATCGGTGTCCTGTTCAGCGGCAACACCACCTGGAAGGAAGTCGGCAACATCGGCAAGAACCTGTTCGGCACCAATGTTAAGGGCGACCCGATCGAGAAGAACAACTTTGGTGACTATGCTATGAACGCTCTGGGCATTGCTGCTGCTGTCTACAACCTGGGCGTGGCTCCCACCAAGAACACCGTCAAGGAGACTGACGTTAAGTTCAAGGTCTAATCAGATCTGATCTGAAATTATGAAGCGTTGAGGAAACTGCACCGCCCTACTTGTTAGCGCGGGGCAGACAACAATGCCTCGTTATGGTGTGCCAGGAGGCGTGTGCCTCCTGGCACACCTTATTTTTATGTTGCTTATCGCGTTGCGGTAGGCAATTGTGTGTGGGAAAAATCCGGCCTGCGGGGGTCAAACCTCTCAGCCGTCGCTATCGCTCGGCAGCTCCCCTAGTAGGGGAGCCCTTGGCATGGCGCTGCGTTTTCGAGAGTGAGCGCTTCGCTACTGCCTGCCCTGCTGGCGCAAGGCAAAATGAGGTGTCGCTTATGTCCATCACCAACCTGCCCTATGACCCGCGGATGCGTGAACGTGTGCAGGAACTGCGTCATAAAATGACACCCATGGAGAAAAAGCTGTGGTATTCGTTTTTGCGCACATATCCAGTGAAAATGTACAAACAAAGGCCAATTCGTACATTTGTGGCGGATTTTTATTGCCCTTTGGCAAGATTGGTTATTGAACTTGACGGCTCACAGCATTATACTGAACAGGGAATGCAATATGATATGGAACGCAGTGCTGTGTTTGAACAGTACGGCGTGCAGGTGTTGCGTTTCCGAAATCAGGATGTGAGTGCACATTTTGAAATGGTGTGTGAGCAAATTCACGAAGCTGTTGTGAAACGTTTAGAGGAATTGGAGCGGGGCAAGGAGGGTTGAACCTTCCGGCTTGTACTGTGGTCGGCTTTGCTGATGTTTTGCCTTGCGGCAGAAGATGCCTTTGGAGCCGCAGGCGATTTTTGCGAAAAATGAATCTTCTGCCAAGGCCTCCCCTATTAGGGGAGGTGGCATCAAGCGAAGCGATGATGACGGAGAGGTTTGATCTTCAGATGCCGTGTTCCTGAATTGCCATTTTCCCCCAGACAATTGCTTATTGCAAACTAAAAAGAAACAGGTGGACATTATTATGAGAGAGATCCAAGTTGCAGAAAACAAGACCCTGAAGCTGACCAACGTTCTGGCACGCAAGATCGATGCCAGCGAGCTGGGCAACCTGGGCGTGATCCTGACCCAGATGCAGAACTTTATCAAGAGCCACAGCGCCATGCCGGTTGGCCCTGTGATCCAGTGCGTCAAGTTTACCTCCGGCCCCAACCCGGAGCCGCAGATCTATTTTATGATGCAGGTCAACCAGCTCATCCCCCGCCTGGAGCCGGGCTACGAGCAGGACGCTGTGCTGCGGGTGAAGGGCTGCCTGTACGCCCACTTCACCGGCCCCATGGACCACAGCAGCCTTGCCAGCCAGAAGCTGAACATCTATGCCTACGAGCACGAGATCGAGCTGACCGGCACCACCTACAGCATCTACGTCAATCAGGACAGCGAAAACGGTGTCATGGACGTTTTTATGGAGACGAAGTAATATGACCACTCGCATTCAGAATCTTTCCGACCTGCAGGACCGCCGCATTATGATGGAGAAGAAGCTGCCGGCCTTTGGCTACGCGCTCATTCTTCTGGTGGCTTTCCTCATGGTGTTTCTGGTGATCTGGAGCACCCAGAACAAGCGCACCTACGTCAGCCAGTCCACTGGCTCAGTGCAGGCGGCCAACAAGACCTATATCATGTCCAGCTACTCCGGCTCCATCACCGAGCTGAACATCTCGGAGGGCAGCTATGTCACCGAGGGCGACCTCATTGCCCACATCAAGAGCACCGATCTGGACATCCAGCAGGACAGCTACCAGAAGCAGCTGGACATCTACAAAAAGCAGAAGAGCCAGTACGAAAAGCTGCTTAAGTCCATTCAGGACGACAAGAACTACTTCAGCGAGACCGACATCGACGATCAGCCCTATTACTACCAGTACGAGAGCTACAAGAGCCAGGTCAGTCAGAAGGCGTTTGATGCTTCGCCCTATCAGGCCGCCGGTTACACCGATGAGCAGATCAAGACCATGATGGAGCAGAACCAGAGCGAGGTGGAGAGCCTGTACTACTCCACCCTGCAGTCCATTTCTGCCAACCTGACCAGCGTGCAGGCCAACATTGACAATATTGAGGCCCAGCTGGATGCCCTGAACACTGGCGCAAATGATTACTACATCTACGCTCCCACCTCCGGTGTCATCCACATGGACACCCCCTACAAGGTGGGCATGGTGCTCAGCGCGGGCTCCGCTCTGGCCACCGTGGCCAGCGAGAACAGCGACCTTGAGATCGTGGCGGCTGTCACCGTCAACGACCGGCCGCTGATCAATGTGGGCGACCCCTGCAAGATCGCCATCACCGGCCTGTCGGAGTATTCCTACGGCACCCTGACCGGCACTGTCACCTCCATCGACAGTGACGTGACCTCCAGCACCAGCGGGTCTTACTACAAGATGACCATCAAGCCGGATAACACCTATGTCGTGAGCACCAGCGGCGACAAGGTGGATCTTTCCAACGGCATGAGCGTCACCGCCCGTGTGGAGTACGATGAACTGACTTACTTTGACTATGTGATGGAGGCCCTGGGCGTGCTGTTCCGCTAAGCGCCCGCCGATTCCACGCCCAAGAGGTACGAAAGAATGAAACTGAACCCGAAACAGCTGGCCGCCAGCGCGGCTTTGCTGGGTGTGCTGGCCTGTGCCGCCGCCCTGCCTGCGTCGGCTGCCGGCCCTGTTACCACGCCGCTGGCCCTCACGCTGCCCAAGGTGAGCTTTCCCTGGGATAAAGTTACCGCCGAGAGCATCGAGACCGGCAGCTACGATGCCGCCCCGCTGGCGGGCACGGCCCAGCAGCTCTCCCCGGTGACCACCCCCGCCAATGCCGCCAGCAAGAACGGCGTGACCTATGTCTCTGATAACCCCAATGTTGTCTCGGTGGACAGTGAGGGCGTGGCGCAGGCTGTGGGCCTGGGCACGGCCAACATCACCGCCACCTGCGGCGGGGTGAGCTGCACCTATACCATCACCCCCCAGCCGGATGCCAGCATGATCGCCACCGAAATGGATATCACCCTTGCATCCAGCACCATTGCCGTGGGCGAGACCACCAGCCTTTCGCTGGCAGTGCTGCCTACCTCGGCAGCCAACTATATCAACGTCAGCCTGAGCTCTTCCAATGAGAAGGTGGCCACCGTCAACAACTTTGGCAAGGTGACCGGCGTTGCCCCCGGCAAGGCCACCATCACCGCCACGGACGGCAACGTGAGCTGCACGGCCACCGTTACGGTGGTTGCGGCCAACACCAGCACCGTCTCCAGCCAGTCCATCTCCCTGAACACCAACTATGTGGTGCTCAAGCCGGGCTCCTCCAAGACCATCACCGGCAAGGTGTCGCCGGCCTCCGCCAGCCAGAGCTTGACCTTCAAGAGCCAGGACAAGAGCATTGCCACCGTCAGCGGTTCCGGTGTCATCACCGGCGTTGCCACGGGTGCCACCTCCGTGGTGGTCTCCAACGGCACCGCCTCCACCTCGGTCACGGTCATCGTCAACCGCACCGCATCCACCTCCGGCAGCAGCAGCGATACCAGCGGTGAGGGCACCGAGGACAACGTCACCACTGATGCCACCGTTGCCGCCATCCAGAACGCCGCAGGGGAGGAAGTGTCCCTCTATCAGAGCGACGTGCCTGCCATCACCGGCGAGATCCTGAGCGCCCTGCGCACCACGGGCCGCAGCCTGATCGTGCTGGGCGAGGATTATACCCTGCGGATCGATGGCACCAGCATCAAGAGCACCCAGGGCGGGTTCAGCACCGCCCTGACCTTTGCCCCCGATGAAAACGGCCTGAGCTTCCAGCTGGGCGAAAGCGACGCGCTGCCCTGCGTGGTGCAGATCACCCTGACCGGTGAGAACGCCGCTTACAGCCGCCTGTATCTGCACAACACTGCCAGCGAAAAGTGGCAGTTCCTGAACAGCTACAAGGATGGCACCATCACCGCCGATACGGCTGGCAGCTACCTGCTGACCAACCAGAATCTGCGCTTCACCAATATCAACTGGACCTTCTTCATCGCCGCCGGTGCGCTGACCGTGGTCTGCCTGATCGTGTATATCGCCGTCAAGAAACGGTATTGGTTCTGGTAAGTATAACTGTGCGTAATAAAACCTCCCGCTCATTCGAGTGGGAGGTTTTGTGTTATAACAATGTTTCGTAATTCTGACGGCCATAGAAGAATCGAAGCAGGTAAACAGTCTTTTGTGCTTCATCCACACGGTAGATCAGCAGGTAATGCTTGATGACAGCTTTACGGTAGCCCTTGGAAGAAAGCCGAGGGTCGCGGCACTGCTCGTAGAGATAGGGCATCTGCTCCAGTGCGGTGTAACACTTCTCTACCTCATTGGCAAGGGCTGTGGCGGCTGTCGGGTTTTCCAGCGATAAGGCAAGGTAGGACAGGATCGCATCCAGGTCTGCCTGTGCAAGGGCTGTTTCAACCAACTTATATGCCATAACGGGCTCTCAATTCCTGCAAGGCGCTGCGGGCATCCAACGTCTGCCCGGCTTCCACCTGCTGCTCGGCAGCATCCAGCTTGGCGTATGCATCCAGAAGCTGCATCTTTTCTTCATAGGCTTCCATGCTCATAATGACCATATCGCCATAGCCATTTTTGGTAATATAGACAGGTTCTTTGGATTCACTGCACATCTGGGAGACAGCGGCAGTGTTTTTGAGGTCGCGGATCGGAATAATACGCGGCATGATATCAGCTCCTTTCTGTGGCTTTATTATACCATAATAATACCACGTCTGCAAGACTGGTCTGTACTTGACAATCAAAATACAATGTGATATGATTTTGATATAAGAAAGAAACTTCCGAACCCTGTAAAGGAGGGACATTTTATGGAAGAGAAGATCTTACAGACCAAGAAGAACGGCATGACCATGCTTCTGCTGACCCTTCTGGGTTATGTGGCTGCGGTTGTGGTGGGCGGCATCGGTTTTGTAATGCTGTATACTACCTTCCTGGGTTTTATCCCGCTGGCGATCGCTGTCATCTATGCCATCATCGGTATTTTCCTGTTCGCGGGCCTGAAAGTCCTCAAGCCTGAGGAAGCGCTGGTGCTGACCCTGTTCGGTGATTACATCGGCACCCTGAAGGGGGAGGGCTTCTACTGGGTCAATCCCTTCTGCACTGCCGTCAACCCGGCTGCGGGCACGGTCCTGAGCCAGAGCGGTGATGTTCAGCAGCGCCCCGTGGTGCAGGCTGACCGTGAGAAGGACGGCAAGAAGATCTCCCTGAAGGTGATGACCCTGAACAACTCCCGCCAGAAGATCAACGATTGCCTGGGCAACCCGGT
>OJNZ01001810.1_pt1 | contig 10823 bp, 16 predicted proteins | sample 1598001 | NCBI WGS metagenome assembly OJNZ01 (sample SAMN01915225, study PRJEB22387) | human gut metagenome | isolation source: stool | host: Homo sapiens | place: USA | reverse complement strand
AGTTCATTTACTATGAAAGAATTATTTGGAGGTTGTATAAATTATGTTTACAGAAATGTGAAGATTTGTGGATACTTAAGCGTTATGGGGTAGTTTAATATTTTTTGCAATTTTTTGACATTTTAGAATTTTATAAAATAAGCAACTTAACTACACAATTTTGCTTAGGTTTTAGCATAGTTGTTTTAGTTGAGTTGCTTTTTTAATATTATATAATATCTTGATTTTATATATAATTTGTTTTATATATTTTAGCATTTTTCTTTTATGCAATTTTAAAAGTATGAATTTTTAGGAGTTAATTTGCTTTACACTAAGTCCATAACGTTTTAAATTTTTGCTATTATTTTTAAAATACAATATACTGAGTTAGTCTATATTTTTACGGAGGTTTTGATTATGAATTATGAAAGACATTGTTGGAGATTATTAATTCTTGGGTTAATTTTTGGTTTTATTTTAGGAGGATTTGTTACAGGGGTAGTTTATACATATCAGTCTAGTAATAATATAAAGAATAATGAGACTACAACAGTTAATGGTAAAAAGCTTGAATATTGGGAATGTACTGACCAAGCTACAAGTACAGATTTTTTAATTACTAAGTTAGGAGATAAAGAACTTATAATTGATTTAGTTGATTTTGATGGTAAACCAAAAGCTAAATTAAGTACAAAATCAAGTGGGGTATCTATTATGGAGACTACAAGTCAATATTACATTTTAGAGGATAATGATACTGGTGTTCAGTATATGATTTCGCATGATTTTAGTTCATATAGAGTTAGACCTTTTGAGACTGGTATGCCTTATTGTAATAAAGATGATTAACAATATAAGTTATGTATAATATATACAAGGAGGTAAGTGCTATGCGTATCAAGAAATTTTATCATAAATTTGAGTTACCTATTCTAATTATTGCAAATATTATATTATTTGTTATAGCATTTAAATTAGATTGCTTATGGGTAACAATGCCTTATTTTTAGAATAAAACAGGGGTATGCTTGGGAAATAAGGATTTAAGAAATTATTTAATAGGAGGAAATATTTAATGAATAAGCGAGATAAAGGTTTGATATTTAAAATTTTAGGTTACATAGCTGCAGAGGTTTTAGTCGTTTGTGGTATTTTAATTGGACTTTCTAGTGCAAGCTACCATTATACAAACATAACGACAAAAGAGATTTTATACAATAACACTTTAGATAGTTATAAGGTAGAGATTAAGTCTGAAGTTCAAAGTGCTATTAGTATTGTCAATACTTGTTATGAAAGCTATAAGTCAGGTAGTATATCTGAGGAGGAGGCAAAATACAAGGCTAAGGAAATACTTAGGGGTATGCGTTATGGAGATGATGATTCAGGCTATTTTTGGATTGACGATACAGATTATAATTTAGTTATGCACCCTATTCTCCAAGACCAAGAAGGTACTAATAGAAAAGATTTAACTGATAAGAACGGTGTAAAAATTATTCAAGAGATTATGAAAGTGGCTAAGACTGGAGGCTATAACGAGTTTTACTTTACAAAAAGTGATGGTAAAACTGTAGCACCAAAGGTAGCTTATTCTCAGGAATTTAGTGCTTGGAACTGGGTTATTACAACTGGTGTTTATTCAGATGATATTCAGAATATTGTAGATAATTCAGAGGGTATCATTAGATTAAATAACTTATCTAGGAATACTGTATTTTTCCTTATAGCTTGTGGTGTTATTTTAATGATTCTTACTCTTGTAGCTGTTTACTTCTGCTTGGGTAAGCTTATTAAAATTATTGACATAGCTAAAGACCAATTACTTAAATTAGCTGATGGTGATTTAACTGCTGAACTTACTGGCAAAGTTACTGAAAGAAATGATGAACTTGGTGCTATGATTCGAAGTACAAATCATTCAATTCAGTCTTTCAGGGGTAGCATCTCAGCTGTTAAAGATGCTGTTGATTCAGTATCAAGTGAAAGTAATACTATTAAAGATATGACAAAAGGTGCAGTAGATGCAACAGGTCAGGTTACTGGGGCTATTGAAAATGTAGCTCAGGAAGCAACAAAGCAGGCAGGAGTTGTTGATACTGTTTCAGTTAATGTAACTTCTCTTACAAGTGCTAGTTCTGAAGTCGCTGATGCTGTAAATTCTTCAATAGAGCATATGACAGATTTGCAGAGTAATGCTGTAGAGATGCGTAGAAAAATGGAGTCAATGTCTGAGGAAAGTGAAAACATGGGAGTTAATGTAAAGGAAATTGCTAAACGAATTTCTGAAACTTCTGAGGATATTGAAAAAATGAAAGGTATTTTAGATAGCATTAAGAGTATTGCGTCTGAAACTAATTTACTTGCTTTAAATGCTAGTATAGAAGCAGCTAGAGCTGGAGAAGCAGGTAGAGGTTTCGCAGTTGTTGCAAATAGTATTAAAAGTTTATCTGAAAATACCTCTAAAGAATTGGATAATATTAAGGAGATTATATCTGCTTTAACTGAAGGTTTTGATGAATGCGAGAAATGTATTGAAACTGTTGTAGATTGTAACAATAACAGTACGGAGTCAACAAAAGCTGTAATTGAGCAGTTTAACCAGATAGACTCAGGGGTAGCTAATACAAGTTCACAGTTGCATGTTGTTTCAGAAGCTAAAGACCGTATGCAGAAAGATATTACATCTCTTAAGGAGCAGATGGATATAATTTCAAGTGGTGCTGAAAGCAATGCAGCTATCACTGAAGAGGTTAATGCAAGTGCTGAAGAATTATCATCTTTACTTGAAAACATCAATCAGAGTTGTGAAGATATGGTTTCTATGGTTACTAAGCTTGAAGATAGTACTTTAAAGTTTAAATTATAATATATAAATGCGAGGGGAGTATATACTTCCCTTTTAAGATTTAGGAGGATTATCATGTTAACTTTACAACATTCATTGGTTACTTTCTTAGCATTAGATGGTGACATCGAAAGGTTCAGATTTATTGTTGCTTATGATTTATTACCCGATGCTATTAGAAGGTATACTGGAGCACGTCAGACTAGTCATTTTGAGATTAATAGTACGGAGACAGATGTTTCTTTTATGAAATTTCCACTTGATTTAAAAAATCTTACAAAAGAGACTAGTGAGAAAATTGAAGGTCATTTAGCAGGAGATATTAAGCCTTGTTGTATAGGCGAAACAACTCAGTTACATGTCTTTGACCAGTGGAATAAACATTTACCTATCCAGTATTACTGTGGTATAAGAATGCATCTTATTCAGGATTATTTCTATGATGAATTTATTAGAAAGATTATTGATTGTAATGATAAATATAATGATAAATTCATTTATAATGGTAAGTCTGTAGATGGTGCAACTGTTCGTAAATATGTTGCAGATATTGAGGAAGATGGCTTTTGCATCTTAGCTAAAGAAATTTATGACAAATATGGGGTAGACTACCTAGAGAGGTAGTAGAAAATTTTGAAAAGTTAGGTAAGAAAAAGAAGTTATAGGAGGATTAAAAATGGCATACACAAGTGAAAGTAATCAGATTATCGTAGATAAGGTAAAGCAGTCAGACTTTACGGAATTGAGAATTACAAGGATTGAGAGTCAGGAGCATGAATTTGAAGCAGTTGATATTCGTCAGTGGTATTGTACACAGAAAGACCCTGAGATGAAGCCAACTAAAAAAGGTGTTAGAATTCAGGCTGACCAGCTTGATGCAGTACTTGAGGCTATTAAGACTGCAAGAAGTTAAAAATTAAATAAGGAGAAAGTGTGTTATGTATTATGATTTATACTACATAATTGAAGGCATAACATATTCTTTTGAGAGGGTACTTTCATTAGAAGAATTGTTTTCATTATTAAAGGGGTACGCTCTAAAGTTGACTGAAGAAGAGTCAGATTTGCTTAAAAGTAATGATTTTAAGATTGTTAATTCTAAAGATGAATTAGTGTCAACTAAAGAGAATGTATCTATTTATCCAGAGATGCTTATATTTAATTAAAGCTAGTATTGACTTTTTTAAAGTTTCATGGTATAATATAATTAAATAAAATATATGGAGGTTTAATATGAAGTCTTTAAAAGAGTTTAATTGCAAATCAAATCCATTTGATGTTTTAGCACAGTCTGCACTTGAGTATGCAAGAGCAGTTTTGTTTACTAATTCAAGGCTAAGAAATGGGGAGTTACCAAAAGATTTATCCAGCTATAACGACAGTACATTTGAGTTGTATCTAGCTAGAGTAAATGAATGTATTAATATACTTAATTCTATTCCAGAAGAAGAGCTTGAAATCTGTAGACGAAATAGTTTGCTGACTCTTAATGGAAAACAAAGTCAGGTAAATGATATGTTGTTTGCTTTATTTAACGAGTTTGATACAGAGTACTCAAAAACTGTTCCTTACCTTAGTGAGGAAATGGAAAGAGTTTTATTTGGGGTAAACTCACCTATATATCAGAGACATAAGTTCTTACAAGGATTTTATAAGGTCTATAGGAATGATGAAGCTCTTACAGAGAAAGTATTGATGCATTACTTAGATTACTTAGATAATGGTATTGAGTACTGTAGAGAGTATTTTTCTTGGTCAGATAAGGATTGTGAACTTGTAAAAAGGTTACATAGTTTATGTGATTTATCAAGTCAGGATGCAGAATATCTTGTAGCTGTTATTAAGAAGGATTCAGATAAAATTTAAAGGAGGTGTTTTTATGTTAAGTGCTAGAGAAATGTGTGAATTAGCTACATCAGATGTTTCAGGCAATAAGTTTCTAACAGAGATTGAAGCTCAATGCAAAGAAGAAGCTAAAAATCATAACAAGTTCTTTACAGAATTGTTTCAGGTGCAGGATAAACATACTGATTTGCAGATGTTAATCATTAAGCACTATAATGTAGATACTTACAGAGCTTTAGTCAGATTAGGTTATCTATTTGGGGTAGTTACTGATGAAGATGATGCTAAACATATCTACATTGGTTGGGGTTATACCAGTTCTAATGACCTTGAAGCAGATTTGCGAAAAATTTAATTAAGATTTAAATTGGGAGGACTTTAGTTCTCCCTTTTTTTAGTTTAAGTTTAATATGCATAATATAAATCAAAATGCACAAATTCTGACCATTTTTGTTGGTTTTGTGCAAGTTAAGGGGGATTATCTATGCATGGAATTTTATAGCATTAAGGAGTTTTCTGAGAAAATAGGAGTTCATGAAAATACTCTTAGACGTTGGGATAAAAGTGGAAAATTAAAACCACATCATAAGACTATCGGAGGTCATAGAGTTTATTCTAGTGAACAAGTAGATGCTTATTTTAAAATATTTAATAAGGAGGTTTAGTTATGAGATTTGATGATTTTTTAACTAATATCGAAGTAGATAGAAATGATGCAGAGGCTTGTGCTTTAGCTTTAACTTGGTTAAAGCAGAGAGTTTTAGAAAAAGTTGATGACGCTGATATTTTATATTGTCGCAGAGCTATTACATCTGAAACACCAGATAATGTAAAATTATCTAAATTAGAAGATTTTGTTGAGCATGTAAGTGAAACACAAGAGCGACCTTTATTTACAGGTACTGCGGAGCAGATTGCTGAGGATGCTAACTTTGTTGCAAGTCAGTTAAATATTACTACAAATGAGTTATGTAATGAAACAGATTTATTTGTTTCTGCTTACATTAACGATAATCATTTTAAGTTGAAGGGGGAAGATTAATGGAATTTGTAAAAGACCCAAATGATACAAGAAGGGTAGTTATTATTGATGTTTCAGGTTTATTCTATAAATACGCATACGGTGGTGCAAAAGCTTTGTCTGCAACTATCATGGTAGATGGAGTACCTACACGGGTTGATACAACTTTACCAACTTATGTTATTAAGCAGATTCATCGTTGGTCTAATTATGGAGTTAACCCAACTGTAGTATGTTTTGATGGAAAAGGTGCTACAAGAAGTCGTAAGGCTTATTTTGCAAAGCATAATGGCATCAGAGAAGGTGCTGAACCTATTGGTTATAAGGGTTCTAGAGAGAGTCAGGACTCTCGTTTTTATGATGGTATTAATATCACACAAAACTTATTAATGCAGGGAGGGGTATGTTGCCTTAAAGCTGATGGTTATGAGGCTGATGATTTAATTAAAGCAGCAGTTGATAAAGCCAAAGAGCAGTATCCTCATTTACCAATTGATGTAGTTACGGGTGATGTAGACTTAGCTCCTTTAGTCGATGACCAAGTATCTGTATTTTTAACTTCAAAAAAGCTTACTTGGGCTGAGGATAAATCTATTGAGAAGAGAAATTATATGCAGTTAAGACCGTATAATTATCAGGAGTATATAGAAGGTTTATCAGCATATAAAACTTTAGAGGTACCGTATAATACTGTACTCCTTACAAAGTTGCTTCGTGGCGATAAGTCAGACGAGATTCCAGCATACCCTAAGTTTACCCCAAAGAAGTATAAAGCTTTAATTACATCTCTGCAAGAGGATGGATATGATTTATCAGATATTTGTAGATATGACAACCCAATTCCAGTTATCAGTTACAGGGGTAGTGAAGAGCCTATTCCAGAGGAGTTAATTGAAAGTACTCCTAGAGAGCAGAAAATGATTAAGTTTAAAGAGCCACCATGTTTAACTAAACTTTGTAATATCTTATCAGATTATCTTGATGAAGATATTGTTGAGCATGTGAGATTTATTTACAATGGCATCAATTTAAATGGAGCTTTTGTTGGATTACCAGATGGATTTAATCGTAGACCTGCAACCTTAACTGTAAATATTGATGGTTATAGCGCAGGTCAGTTACAACAGGCAGTTTCAGTTGTTCAGATTAGATTACCATTTAATTAAGGAGGTATTTAGAGCAATGATTATGCCAGTTAATTTACCAGATATTGATGATAAAACGTACAAGAATATCTGTATCAAGCATATAAATGCAGGTCTACTCAAAGGGGTAGACCTTGCTTTAGAAGAGTATAAAACTGTTGAGGATAAATATACATATTTTAAGCAGTTTTTCCCAAGAGGAGTTTATATTGGTTTTGTTGAGGAGCTTTATCGTATTAGAGATATTATCACATCAAAGATGCTTTATCTTGCAGGAGATTATGATAAGTATGTTATTATGTGTTTACTTAATAATTATTATCGTGAAAATGTAAGAGATTACAATCTTAAGGATGCTAATACTTTTGCATTACATGAGAAAGAAAATCTTAAAGAGTTATCTAAAAGTATGAATTTCCATGTAATTACAAAGCAGAAGGATAGAGATTATGTTCTTGCTAAGTTTTCTGCATATGCTTCAGAAATTGATTCTAATGTGGAGTATTTAATGTCTACTATCGAAGACTTTAATCAGTATATTAATACATGCTTTGCAGACTTTGATTTTTTAAATCTTGGCGATTTTACTATCGAAGAAATGAAGGCATTAAGTACAATGCATGAATATATCAATTTAGGTATTGAAATTCAGGAGACTAGATTGCATAGACCATATGCAGTTATTAAATAACTTTTGAGATAGGCTTGACTTTTTATTATCTTTGTGGTATAATATAATTATACTCGTAAAGGTATTAAAGGAGGTTACTATTGATAAAGTTAGATAAAAAACTAAAGATTGGTGTTGCAATGTTCTCAGCATTTGGGGTATTTATCTTAGCAGATGCTAAACCTTTAAATGTTAATGCAGAGTTAGATACAGATGCTATATATGATTTAGTAAGTGTAAGTAGTTTTAATCTTACTGCAGGAGTTTCTTCTATATTATATGAAGCTGTTAGCTTAAGCGATGTTACTGTGGAAAAGCATGAAGAAGAAGTAACTGCTGATTCAAATCCTTTTACTGAAGTCGATTCAGAAATGTGGACTACAGAATATGTAAACATGCGTGATGCAGGTACAAAAAGTGCTGATGTACTACAAAAAGTTAGGATAGGCACTAAAGTCCATGTTTTAGGTTATGAAAATGATTATTGGTATAAAGTTGAATATGATGGTCAGACAGGTTATATCTGTTCAGATTATTTGTCTACCACTTCACCTTATAAGAAAGTAAGTTCAACAGCATACTATAATCCAAAGGGAAATAAAACTGCTGATTGTAGCGATACTATTGCAGGATTTACATTAGCAGGTATGTCAGAATGGTTAGGTAAGGGTTGTTACATATATAATGTAGCTGAAGATGGTTCAGTCGGAAGTTGTCGTGGTTATTATGAATATCACGACACAGGATGGGGTAGAGATGGGGATATTCCTAGAGGCGAGACCATAGATATTTACATGACAACTAAAGATGAATGTGTAACATATGGTCGACAAGATATTTATATATTATTTGTCGATTAAGAAATTAAAGGCTAGTCTTAGTTGATTAGCCTTTTTTAGTGGAGGTTTTTATGCTCTATATTAAGCAGAAAATAGGTTATAATAGATATATTGTTGCTGATACCGATGATAACTCTGAGGAGCTTTGTACTTATGAAAAGTTAAAATATTGCGTTTTAGATGTAGGTTTAAAGATTGAAGGTGTTACTGTAGATTCAGAAAATTGTATTACGGTTCATTGTTATAATAATTTAACAGATATTAAAGCTCTTAAGTTTAGAGTGTTATATGGTATTTCCTTGCTTGTTAATAGTAATGGAACTTTATGTAATATGGATGTTGATAATAAAGAAATAAATTATATATTAAATTTAGAGGATTGGTGTACTAGTTTAGCCGATTTCTGTTTTGAGAATATACATATAACTAATCCTGCTATGAAGGTTACAGTAATATTGTCTGATAAAGTAAAGTTTAATTGTAGAGCTTTTGAGTTCTGTAGCGATTCAAATTTAAGCTTTGATTTTTCACGGTTGTCTGATGAGACTGCTAAGATAGCTTATAATAGTTTTTTAATTTCAAATGATAGTTGTCTATTGATGAGGGTAGCACATAAAATAAGTGCTGTTAAGATTATAGATAATCAAGAGCGTTATGTTTATTATGTAATTTTAAAGGCTTTATTCTGTAGAGACGCCTTAAATATGTATACAGTACATGAGTTGACTCCAAAGAAGTTATATGAGTCTACTATTGAAGAAATAATAAAAATATACAGACCTAAGTGGTTTGAAATATGCAATTCTAATATTAAGCTATCTCTGCAAGGTAAGACTCCTATTTTACAAGTAGACATACCTAGCATTGAAAATATGACTTTAATATTAACTACTGTAATAAGATATGGAATTGGGGTAGATAACTTTAGCTTAAGTGTACTAATTGGATATTTAACATGGGTATGTACTCATGATTTTGATTTAATTAAAGCAGTGATGGATTTGGGTAGACGTTTAAAATCTGAATATTATTTGTAGGAGGTTTGTTTATGTTAATATTAAAGAAACAATTAACAGAGATAAAGTATGAAGTTTTAGATACAGATGATAATGTAGTAGAGATAGATACAAGAGATAATCTGATTAGATACGTCAAAGATTTAGGTTTAAAAATACAAGGGGTAGATGTAGATGCCAAGGGTTATGTAACTTTTAATCCACAATATAATTATTCTATCAAAGAAACAAAATTTAAGATTTTAAGAGGTGTTGATATCCATGTAGAAAATGGAGAATTAGTTAATCTCTCATATAACGAAAGTTTACAGGATACAACAATAAAGTTATCAGATTACTGTAATTTTATTGCACCTCATTGTTTTAAACCATCTTTTGGTATTAAGACTAATAGTCATATTATTTTAATAATAGATAACTCTTTAGAGTTTAAGTCTTTCTCTTTCATTAATTGTTTCTATTGTGGAGTCATTAAGATGGACATTACAGCATTATCAGATAAAAAAGCTGAGTATGTTTATAAAGAGGCTATGAAAGCTGATGCTCTTGGTTTATTCCCATATAATAATTCTTGTATAATAGATAACGCTGAAAGATTAAATTATTATTGGGCTGATAGCATTATGAATAAAGGATTTCTTTTATTTAATGGTCAAGTTTCAAAACTTGAAGAAGTTTTGCCAGATGTAGATAAGTATACTGAACTAATGAAAAAGAAATATTTAAAATTATTTGAGTATGTGGCAAATGCTGAAATAAGATTCAATAAAAATGTATGTAGAGCCGAGCGTGAAGTTCAATGTGCTACAATTATTAAGCAGGGTATTGTTAATATAAGATGGAGAAAAGAACGAGCACGAACATTTAAAGTTGTGTATAGAAAGTTTTTAACAATCGATAAACCTTTAAGTGTAGATAAGTTGTATAATTTTGTAATGATATTCAATGCAGATGAGTATTGTTGGAGTTTATGGGATAGATTTTGTAATAATATATTAGAATTTGTTAATAAGTATTAGAAGCTATTGACTTTGTTTTAGTTTTTTGGTATAATAAATATAACAAATAACTTATGGAGGTTTTTGTATGTTTGTATTAATTAAGTGTGATACTTGTCGTGTTGGTTGCAGTTCCACTGAAGTTTATGAATTTGAAGATGGAACTGATAATGAAGCTCTTGATGTTTATGCAAGTGAATTAGCTTATGAAAATGCTGAGATGTACGGTATTTTAGATGATGAGCGAGAGTCTTTTGAGGAGTCAGGTATTGAATTTAATGAGAGTGATTGCTATAGTTACTCATATGAGGTACTTGAGGATATGACACGAGAAGAAATCGAAGAGCAGTATGGAGAAATCACTAACGCTTAAGGGGTAGTACACAGAAGCCAAGATTAGTTATGAGCTAGTCTTGGCTTTTGTTATAATTAGTTACTTAAATTTTGAATATAAATATA
>OJNZ01001809.1_pt1 | contig 10824 bp, 8 predicted proteins | sample 1598001 | NCBI WGS metagenome assembly OJNZ01 (sample SAMN01915225, study PRJEB22387) | human gut metagenome | isolation source: stool | host: Homo sapiens | place: USA | reverse complement strand
CCCGTGAATTACCTTACTTATAGTGTTGCTGCCCGTGATGGCAAGGAACACGATGTGGAGGTGTACTTTGAGGCCTCGCCGCGCTGGGCGCTCGACCAGCCTTACCAGCAATCTGCAAGCGAGGGATATGAAGCTGACGGGCTGCTTTACTTGAAGAGCGGAAGCAAAGAGCAGAATATCCTGGCTAAGCAGGGCGATGACCTTCGCATTGACTGGGGATATTTCTACATGGTTTCCGGTAAAGAAAACACAGCATACAGCATCGGCAACAGTACCGAACTGCGCAAGAACTTCGTGAACGGCACCTTTAATTCAGCTTCGCTTGCGGGTGAGGACAGCAACGGGAATATGGCCTTGGTGCGTGACTATGGTAAAGTGAGGAAGGTTACCGACAAGATAATGCTGGGATATGACGACATCTATTCCATCCAATACTTCGGTACAAACTTGCGTTCTTACTGGAACTCGAGAGGCGACCGTACCATCGAGTCGGAAATGCTGGCCGCCTACAATGAGTATGACGAGTTGCTGGCACGCTGCTATGCCTTCGATAAAAAGTTAATGGAGGATGCTTCTGCCGTAGGCGGCAAGGAATATGCCGAACTCTGCGCGTTGGCCTACCGTCAGTCCATTGCCGCCCACAAGCTGGTGGAAGCTCCCAACGGTGACCTTTTGTGGCTGTCGAAGGAAAACAACAGTAACGGCTGTATCAATACGGTGGACCTGACCTACCCCTCGGCTCCCCTCTATCTGATCTATAATCCTGAACTGGAGAAAGGCATGATGAACGGTATCTTCCATTATAGTGAAAGCGGCAAATGGACCAAGCCCTTCGCCGCCCATGATTTGGGTACCTATCCTCTTGCCAACGGACAGGTTTACGGAGGCGATATGCCGGTTGAGGAGAGTGGAAACATGCTGATTCTTACGGCTGCCATTGCTGCCGTAGAAGGCAATGCCGACTATGCTGCCAAACATTGGGAAGTGCTCACCACCTGGACCGACTATCTGGTGGAAAAGGGACTTGACCCTGAAAACCAACTCTGTACCGATGACTTCGCCGGACACTTTGCGCATAACACCAATCTTTCCATCAAGGCAATTTTAGGAGTGGCCTCTTATGGCCGGTTGGCTGAAATGCTCGGCAAGAAGGATGTTGCCGAAAGCTATACAACGAAGGCCCGTCAGATGGCGGCTGAGTGGGAACGTATGGCCAACGACGGCGACCATTATCGTCTGACCTTTGACAAGCCGGGTACCTGGAGCCAGAAGTACAACCTTGTCTGGGATAAATTGCTCGGACTGAACATCTTTGATACAAAAATTGCAGAAATGGAGATACCTTATTATCTGACGAAGCAGAATATTTATGGTTTGCCTCTGGACAGTCGTGAGACTTATACCAAGACCGACTGGATCATGTGGACTGCTACAATGGCTCCTGACCTGGCCACTTTCCGTGAATTCATCGTTCCTCTGCATAAGTTCATGAACGAAACGATAGACCGCGTGCCTATGTCCGACTGGGTGTTTACCGACAAGCCCAATTGGCGTGGCTTCAAGGCCCGCTCGGTAGTAGGCGGATATTACATGAAAATGCTTGAAGGCAAGCTGATTGGAAATAAACAATGACAAAATCTATTAAACGAATGAAAAGACTTTTTGCATGGGGAACCGCCCTCCTTCTTGTAGGCGGTATGCAGGCGGCCTTACTGCCGGTTGACGAGCCGATTACTCCTGTTGATTACGTCAGCACCTTGGTTGGCACGCAATCCAAGCATGCCCTTTCTACGGGCAACACTTATCCTGCTGTGGCAATGCCTTGGGGTATGAATTTCTGGACACCACAGACCGGTACTATGGGGGATGGATGGGCTTATACTTATGATGCCGACAAGATTCGCGGATTCAAGCAGACACACCAGCCCAGTCCGTGGATTAACGATTACGGACAGTTTGCCATTATGCCTATCACCGGAAAGGTGGCTTTCGACCAGGACGAGCGTGCCAGTTGGTTTTCTCATAAAGCCGAGACCGCCACTCCTTATTATTATAAAGTCTATCTTGCCGACCATGATGTGACGGCGGAGTTTGCTCCTACCGAGCGTGCCGCTGCCTTCCGTTTCACTTTCCCTGAAACGGAGGAAGCCTATGTGGTGGTCGATGCCATGGACAACGGTTCTTTTGTGAAAATCATTCCGGCTGAAAAGAAAATCATAGGCTACACCACCAAGAACAGTGGTGGTGTGCCAAGCAATTTCAAGAACTACTTTGTATTGCAGTTCGATAAGCCTTTTACTTATACTGCTGCCGTGAAGGACGGAAAGATTGATTCCCGTACCACCGAGGCAGGTGCCAATCATGCCGGTGGCATCATCGGTTTTCATACCCTCCGTGGCGAGCAGGTGAATGTACGTGTGGCTTCCTCGTTCATCAGTCACGAGCAGGCCGAGTTGAACTTGAAGGAACTGGGTGACCGGACGCTTGAAGAGGTGGCGAAAGCCGGGCGTGACGAATGGAACCGGGTACTGGGCCGCATTGAAGTGCAGGATACCGACCTCGACCGTCTGCGTACTTTCTACTCTTGTTTCTACCGTTCTGTGCTTTTCCCGCGCAGTTTCTACGAGATAGATGCGCAAGGTCAGGTAATGCACTACAGCCCCTATAATGGTGAGGTGCTGCCCGGCTATATGTTTACCGACACCGGTTTTTGGGACACTTTCCGTTGTCTCTTCCCCTTTCTCAACCTGATGTATCCATCCATGAATGCCAAGATGCAGGAAGGATTGGCCAACACTTACAAGGAGAGCGGTTTCCTGCCCGAATGGGCCAGTCCGGGACACCGTGGTTGCATGGTGGGCAACAATTCCGCCTCTGTGGTGGCGGATGCCTGGCTGAAAGGTCTGCGTGGCTACGACATCGAGACATTATGGAATGCTGTGAAGAGCGGTACGGAGAATGTGCATCCCGAGGTTTCCTCTACCGGACGCCTGGGACATGAGTATTACAACAAGCTGGGTTATGTGCCCTATAATGTGGGTATCAACGAAAATGTAGCCCGTACGCTGGAGTATGCTTATGATGATTGGTGCATCTACCAGTTGGGACTTTCGCTCGGCAAGTCGAAGAAAGAACTGGCTCCTTTTGCCAAACGCGCGCTGAACTACCGGAATCTTTTCGACCCTGCCCATAAGTTGATGCGCGGCAAGAATGAAGACGGTACGTTCCAATCGCCTTTCAACCCCTTGAAGTGGGGTGACGCCTTCACCGAAGGAAACAGTTGGCATTATTCGTGGTCGGTTTTCCACGATCCGCAAGGACTCATTGACCTGATGGGTGGCAAGGACTCCTTCAACCAGATGATGGATTCCGTGTTTGTGTTGCCGCCTGTGTTCGACGAAAGTTATTATGGCAGTGTCATCCACGAAATTCGGGAGATGCAGATCATGAACATGGGCAACTACGCTCACGGCAACCAGCCCATACAGCACATGATTTACCTCTATAACTATTCCTCCCAGCCGTGGAAGGCGCAGTACTGGCTGCGTGAGGTTATGGAGCGTATGTACAGTGCCAATCCCGACGGCTATTGCGGTGATGAGGACAACGGCCAGACATCTGCTTGGTACGTGTTTTCAGCTTTGGGATTCTATCCCGTCTGTCCGGGTACAGATCAGTATGTGCTGGGTGCTCCTCTTTTCCGTTCTGTGCGTCTGCACTTGGAGAATGGCAAGACTGTGACGATTGAAGCTCCTGAGAATAGTCGTGCCAACCGCTACGTGCAGAAACTTACAGTGGATGGCGTTGACTATACACGCAACTTTCTGACACACGAGCAACTGACGAACGGCTCCTCGCTGCGCTTCACTATGGACAATGTGCCCAACAAACTGCGTGGGACAGGAGAGGAGGATGCTCCTTACTCCTTCTCGAAAACGCTTAAAAAGAAGAAGTGACCTCAAAGCCAAAACCATAGCAATTAATGATGAGGGTGTGCCGAATGTCTGACGGAGTGATAGCTGAAAAACGTTTTGACACACCCTCTCTCTCTTACGATAAATCACTGTTTGAAAACCCTATTTACCATGAAACTTAAGAAACTTACTATTTACTGCTTGGCATTGTTTTGCTCCTCTTCTTCTGTTTATGCGCAATCTGGTGAAGAAGTTCAAAAGAAACGTAGCGGCAATCCGATTTTTCCCGGTTGGTATGCCGACCCTGAGGGAGTAGTGCTGGACGGGAAGTTCTGGATTTATCCTACATATTCCGCTCCTTATGATGAACAGACTTTTATGGATGCCTATTCTTCGCCCGACTTGGTGCATTGGACCAAACATCCACGCGTGCTTTCAAAGGAAAATATCCCATGGTTGCGCCGTGCTTTGTGGGCGCCGGCTGTTATCGAGGCCAATGACCGCTATTATCTTTTCTTCGGAGGGAACGATATACAGAACAACTCTGAGATTGGCGGTATCGGGGTGGCTGTGGCAGACAATCCGGCAGGTCCTTTCAAAGATGCGCTGGGCAAGCCCTTGATTGATAAGATTGTGAATGGAGCACAACCCATCGACCAGTTTGTGTTCCGCGATGACGACGGCACTTACTATATGTACTATGGCGGATGGGGGCATTGCAACATCGTGAAACTGTCTTCCGATTTACTTAGTGTCGTTCCTTTTGATGATGGCACAGTCTATAAGGAAGTGACTCCTCAGGACTATGTAGAAGGGCCTTTCATGCTGAAACGTAACGGAAAGTATTACTTCATGTGGTCGGAAGGCGGTTGGGGAAGTCCCGACTACCGTGTGGCCTATGCCATTGCCGACTCTCCTTTCGGACCGTTCCATCGCGAGGGAATAATTCTTCAGCAGGATGCCGGTGTAGCTACCGGTGCCGGACATCATTCGGTGGTGCGTGGAAAAGGTAAGGACGAATGGTACATCATTTACCACCGTCGCCCGTTGGGAGAAACGGCAGCAAACAGCCGTGCCACCTGCATTGACCGGATGTACTTTGACAAAAAAGGAAAGATAAATCCGGTGCGCATGACTTTCGAGGGAGTGAACGCTACCCAAACCCCACTTGACTAATAGCAATTTTCAATTCAAATTTATATAGAAGAAATATGAGTCTTAATTCCAAAAAGATTTGTTTCAGTCTTGTTCTGGCTGCGGCTGCCGGGATGGTTCAGGCTGTCAATAGTAGCTGCCTTCTTGCCGATGCGGGCTTTGTAGCCGTGCAGGATAATACGGTATCTGCCGGTAACTATACCTCTAACCGTCCTAAAGAGAAACAACGACTTTTCCGTTCCACTTCCGTGGAGAAAGAGATTGTCCGTGTACAGATGCTTTTGAAGAACCGCAAGCTTTCCTGGATGTTTGCCAACTGTTTTCCAAATACGCTGGATACTACTGTGCACTTCCGCAAGGGCAGCGATGGAAAGCCTGATACTTTTGTATATACGGGTGACATCCATGCTATGTGGTTGCGTGACTCAGGGGCGCAGGTATGGCCATATGTGCAGCTTGCCAACAACGACCCGAAACTGAAAGAGATGCTGGCCGGTGTTATTCTACGCCAGTTCAAATGTATCAATATCGACCCATATGCGAATGCTTACAACGATGGTGCGCTGCCCGATGGGCATTGGATGAGTGACCTTACTGACATGAAGCCCGAACTGCATGAACGCAAATGGGAAATCGACTCGCTTTGTTATCCCTTGCGGTTGGCTTATCACTACTGGCAGGTGACGGGTGACACTTCGGTTTTCGGTGCTGAATGGCTGGAAGCCATCCGCAACATTTATACTACTTTTTGTCAGCAGCAGCGCAAAGAGGGTGTCGGTCCCTACAAATTCCAACGCAAGACGGAGCGTGCGCTCGATACGCTGAACAATGATGGTCTGGGTGCTCCTGTCCGTCCGGTGGGACTTATCGTGTCCTGCTTCCGCCCGTCGGACGATGCCACAACGCTTCAGTTCCTTGTGCCTTCCAACTTCTTTGCCGTCACTTCCTTGCGCAAGGCTGCCGAGATTCTGGAAACAGTGAACAAGGAGACTGCTTTGGCTGCCGATTGCCGTGCCTTGGCCGATGAGGTGGAAATGGCTTTGAAACGCTATGCAACCTACAATCATCCTGAATTTGGTACCATTTATGCTTTCGAGGTTGATGGTTTCGGCAATCATCTGCTGATGGACGATGCCAATGTACCCAGCTTGCTTGCCATGCCCTATTTGGGAGATGTAGATGTCAATGACCCCATTTATCAGAATACCCGCCGTTTTGTGTGGAGCGACAGCAATCCCTATTTCTTCAGCGGCAAAGCCGGCGAGGGTATCGGCGGACCGCATATCGGCTATGACATGGTGTGGCCTATGAGCATTATGATGAAAGCTTTCACAAGCCGGGATGATGCCGAAATCAAAACTTGCATCAAGATGCTGATGGATACGGATGCCGGTACGGGCTTCATGCACGAGTCGTTCCATAAGGATGATGCAACTAACTTCACCCGCCCTTGGTTTGCTTGGCAGAACACCCTTTTCGGTGAGTTGATATTGAAGTTGGTTAATGAAGGGAAGGTGGATTTATTGAATAGCATTGATTAAGATATAACATGAAGAACTTATATACATGGGTGGCTGTTTTCCTTTTCGTGGCATTGGCAATTTCGGTTATGGCTTGTACTTCTGCCTCTTCTGCTGGTACGGTGACGGTGGTTGACCGGCCGGATATACATGCTGTCAATACTAATTATATGGGTTACCGTGCCCCACTTCGTCCATTGAACTTTATAAAATTGCCAGTAGGCAGCATCCGTCCCGAGGGGTGGGTAAGGAAATTTCTGGAGTTGCAGCGCGACGGCCTGACCGGACATTTAGGGGAAATCAGTGCTTGGTTGGAAAAGGATGACAACGCTTGGCTTACGACCGGCGGAGACCATGGTTGGGAGGAAGTTCCCTATTGGCTCAAAGGGTATAGCAGTTTGGCATATATTCTGAATGATCCGGAGATGATAGAAGAAACCAAATACTGGATTGAAGGCGTATTTGCCAGCCGCCAGCCGGACGGTTATTTCGGCCCGGTCAACGAACGCAATGGGAAGCGCGAACTTTGGGCACAGATGATCATGCTCTGGTGCCTGCAATCTTATTACGAGTATTCTCAGGACCGGCGTGTCATAGACCTGATGACAAACTACTTTAAATGGCAGATGACGGTCCCCGACGACCGGCTTCTGGAAGACTTTTGGGAGAACAGTCGTGGAGGTGATAATATCATCAGCATCTACTGGCTTTACAGCCATACGGGAGATGCTTTTTTGCTCGAATTGGCCGAAAAGATTCATCGCAACACTGCGGACTGGACTCAGTCGACCTCTTTGCCCAACTGGCACAACGTAAACATTGCCCAATGTTTCCGTGAGCCTGCCACTTATTATATGCAGACCGGTGATTCTGCCATGCTGAAAGCCTCTTATAATGTCCATCGGCTGATCCGTCGTACTTTCGGGCAGGTGCCCGGCGGCATGTTCGGGGCGGATGAGAATGCCCGTTTGGGATATATCGACCCTCGCCAGGGGGTGGAAACCTGCGGGCTGGTTGAGCAGATGGCTTCCGATGAAATTATGCTTCGCATGACGGGCGACCCCTTATGGGCCGAGCATTGCGAAGAAGTGGCATTTAACTCTTATCCGGTTGCCGTGATGCCGGACTTTAAAGCGCTGCGCTACATCACTTGCCCGAACCATGTCGTCAGTGATTCCAAGAATCATCATCCGGGCATCGACAACCGCGGACCGTTTCTTTCGATGAATCCTTTCAGCAGTCGTTGCTGCCAGCACAATCATGCACAAGGCTGGCCCTACTTTGCCGAACATCTGGTTTTGGCAACTCCCGACAATGGAGTGGCAACGGCTCTTTATGCAGCTTGCAAGGCTGTGGTGAAAGTAGCTGATGGAAAGGAAATCACTTTGCACGAAGAGACGAATTATCCTTTTGAGGAAGACATCCGCTTTTCTGTCTCTACCGGGGGGAAAGTCGTCTTCCCGTTCTATTTCCGGATTCCTTCATGGACTCAAAAGGCGAAAGTACGCGTGAATGGTGAGGAAGTGGATGCGGCTCCCGTGGCAGGAAAGTATCTCTGCATCCATCGCGAGTGGTCGGATGGGGACCGTGTGGAATTGACGTTTCCGATGTCTTTGTCCATGCGCACCTGGCAGGTCAATAAAAACAGCGTAAGTGTGGATTACGGTCCTCTCACGCTCTCTCTTAAGATTGCTGAGAAATATGTGGAGAAGGACAGCCGCGAAACGGCCATCGGTGATCCTAAATGGCAGAAAGATGCTGACCCTCAAAAATGGCCCACTACTGAGATATATCCCGGCAGCGCGTGGAATTATTCGCTGGTGTTGGACAAGACAGAACCCTTGAAGCACTTCGAGGTAATCCGTAAATCATGGCCGGCTGACGACTACCCTTTTACGGTGGCCAATGTACCTTTGGAGGTGAAGGCTGTCGGCCGATTGGTTCCCGAATGGGAAATAGATGAAACCGGGTTGTGTGGTGTGTTGCCCGAAGAGGATGCGGCGAGAGGCGATAAAGAAGAAATCACACTCATCCCCATGGGAGCGGCGCGGTTAAGGATAACTGCGTTCCCGAATACAAAAGAATAAATTGATGAATGATGCGGACAGTAGTGAAGTGCTGATACCTTTAACTCCTTTGCATAAACAGAAAACTTGAAATAAAATGAAACGTATTGCTTTTTTGGATTATGTGCGCGTGTTTGCGTGCTTCTTGGTCATGCTGGTTCATGCCAGCGAGAATTATTATGGAGCTGTAGGTTATACGGACATGGTGGGACCGCAGGCTTTCCTTCAGAACGAGGCCGATAGGTTATGGGTATCTATTTACGATGGCTTCTCACGTATGTCTGTGCCTCTGTTTATGATTGTTTCGGCTTACCTGCTTGCGCCTATGAAGAAGGGACAAAGCTGTTGGGAGTTTTACCGCAAACGTTTCCTGCGCATCATGCCGCCGTTCATCTTTTTCATGGTGCTGTACAGCACGTTGCCCATGTTGTGGGGACAGATAGACGGCGAACAGTCTATGAACGACCTTTCACGCATCTGGCTGAACTTTCCTATGCTTGCCGGACACTTCTGGTTCATGTATCCGTTGATAGGCCTTTACCTGTTCATCCCGGTCATCTCACCGTGGCTGGAGAAGGTTTCGGCGAAAGAAGAACGTTTCTTCATCGGACTGTTCCTGGTTTCTACTTGCATACCTTTCCTCAACCGTTGGTTTGGTGAGGTGTGGGGACAGTGCTTCTGGAACGAATATCACATGCTATGGTATTTCTCGGGTTATTTGGGCTACCTTGTGCTGGCACATTATATCCGCGTGCATCTTACTTGGGGGCGTTCCTTGCGTCTGTGGGTCGGTTTCCTGCTTATGCTGGTCGGGGCGGTGGCTACCATATGGTCGTTCTATGTCCAGGCTGTTCCGGGAGTGGTTCATTCTACGCCGGTCATTGAGGTGGGATGGGCTTTCTGCACCCTTAATTGCGTGGCGTTGACGGCAGGCACGTTTCTGCTGTTCAGTTGCATCAGCATTCCGCAACCTCCGCGCTTCATTGCCGAAATGTCGAGACTCAGCTACGGCATGTTCCTTATGCACATATTCTGGCTTGGCTTGTGGGTGTCGGTGTTTAAGTCTACATTGGGATTGCCCACCGTGGCTGCCATTCCGGTTATAGCGGTATGTACGTTTATCAGTTGTTTCGTGGCAACCAAGCTCATCTCGTTGATACCGGGCAGTAAGTGGATTATCGGGTAGAGACGGTAATACTGTAAGATACAGCAGTGAGAATGGTAAGGCAACTTTTCATGCCGATACATAAATTTCTGTTTAGGAATTGTGGCGGAAGTGCCTTGCATTTAAGCGATGATATGCAACTGTTTGGCATATCCGGCAGCTACTTTTGCGGTAAAGTAAAAGTAGTCTGCATGGTATGTTGGGGATTACTGCTTGCATTTTGGAAAAGTTTTTATAGCTTTGTGTTGAATAAAAGATTTTTTGGAATGTAAACGATAATAATAGCCTTCGGGCAAGACATATTGCAAACTTGCGGACAATTGTTCGATTCGGTTAAATCTGGTAAATTAAACATGAAATCAAGAACAATAGGTCTAAGTTGGTTTGTACCCTCACGAAGGGCACAGGCTGCTTTTACTTATTTTGATTTCAAGGTTTACCAGAACCTAACCGGAGAAATAGGAAAAAGTGAGTGCTGTGTCCTTTTTCTTTTGTTATGACAGCCGGAAATGCCGAAAACCGAGAAGAGTAGGTGAATTTAGAGAACAATGTAATTATGTCAAGAGTATTTAAAGTAAAGCCCAAGAGACTTAAAAAAGTAAATGGTCTGGTATTGACACCGGAGATGGAAGTGATTGTTACGACTAAAATCAATATGTCGGATCCTTTCAGTAATTGTGCAAAAGAACTGAAGGAGGCTTATATGCGTCTCTACAGCTTCGATTATGAGAAAGCTTGTTGCAACAGAGGGGATTTTGATTTCGCGGCACTTGATTGACCGGTATATTTTTTTGTGCCAACCTTAAAAAGCTAAAGATATGAACTGTATTAACACAGATTACTTCAAGCCTTTTTTGCAGGCTTTTTGCGAGAAGACACAACCGTTGTATACTTGTGGGTATCCATGGGGACCATTTGTGCCCTATACGATGCCCCGATATAACGATGCCGATGTGAAAATATTCTATATGGGCAGGGATACTTATTATTGGGTGGAGCAAGAA